>Ga0335075_10004003_pt1 | contig 23119 bp, 22 predicted proteins | sample Lox_Sample_24_FD_206723 | JGI IMG/M metagenome (GOLD analysis project Ga0335075, IMG submission 206723) | Soil microbial communities from Loxahatchee National Wildlife Refuge, Florida, United States - Lox_Sample_2.4 | ecosystem: Environmental > Terrestrial > Soil > Wetlands | place: USA...
GAACCGCTACCCGGAACTCGCCTTTGTGCCGGTCACCGACCTTAGCCCGAGCCAGGTGGTGGCGACATGGCCCGACACCTGCCGGTCGCGCGCCGTCGCCGGCTTCGTCCGCGCGGCCCTCAAGGCCGCGGCGGAGAACTCCGAGCGCACGGCGGCGCTCGCCTGATCCGCGGTGGTCAGGCCGAGGATGGCAGCGTGACCTCCACCGCGACGTCGGTCTTCGGGTAGTACTCGGCGATCTGGTCCGAGCCATACTTTGCCCGGAACTTCTCCACGACCGACCGGACCTCGCCGGCATCTGTGACCGGCACGGCCCCGGCGGTGACGCTCTCGCTGTCGGCGGTCAGCCGGACGTCGGGCCGGGCGACCACGTTCTTGAACCAGTCGCTGTCCGACCCGTGGACGGGCAGCAGGCGGACCGTGTTGTTCTCGAGCACGAACCAGACTGGATTGGCTATCTGCCGCCCGCTGACCCGGCCCGTGACGACCAGGTCGATCTGGTTCGTATCCCGGAGCGCGGTGGTGAACTTCCCGGGCATCTCGTTACCTCTTCTCCGTCAGAGGTGCAGACCGGACGATGTCGCAGGCTCGGCGGCGGCCGCAGCGATGCTGGCGGTCAGCCACAGGCCCGGCCGCAGTTATGCCCTGGGGCCCCGCACGGTACGCGTCTGCCAGGCCCCCGGTTAACGGTCCGCCCCGGCTGGTTCGGCGTTGACCTGGCGGACGAGGTCGATCAGCTGCGCCAGGGTGTCCAGGCGGGCGGCGCGGTCGCCGGCGAGCTTGGCCTGCAGCGTGGTGATGCCCGCGTCGCGGTAGCGCCGGAGACGGTCGGTGACCATCGCCGGGGTGCCCAGCAGGTTGGTCGCGTACCCGATCTCCGCTGGCACCCGGGCAGCCGCCGCCTCGCGCTCCCCGGACAGCCAGAGCCGCTGCACGGCCCGCACGTCGTCGCCGTAGCCCTGCCGGGTCAGCGCGTCGTTATAGAAGTTGCGCTCCGGGCTGCCCATCGCCCCGATCGTGAACGCGTACCCGCCCGCGTGCCGCCGCGCCGCGGCGTCGGCGTCCTCGGTGAACTCGACCGCGACCGGGATCACCAGGTCCAGGTCGGCGAGCGTGCGGCCCGCCGCGGCCGCGCCCGCCGCCAGACGGTCCAGGAACACGCCCGCGTGCTCGGGCATGAAGATGTTGCCGATCCAGCCGTCGGCCAGCTCGCCGGTGAGCTCGAGGTTGCGCGGTCCCAGCGCGGCCACGTAGATCGGCACCGGCGTGGGCGGCAGCGGCGACCGCAGCGCGCGGCCGGCGCCGCCGGGCAGCGGAAGCCGGTACACCGTGCCGTCGTGGCGGAGCCGGTCGCCGCGCGCGACCGCGCGCACGATCTCGATGGTCTCGCGGGTGACCGCCAGCGGGGAGCGGAACCGGACGCCGTGCCAGCCCTCCATCACCTGCGGGCCGCTTACCCCGATGCCGAGCAGGAAACGGCCGCCGGACAGCAGCTGCAGCGACATGGCGGACGTGGCCAGCAGGGCGGGTGAGCGCGAGCCCAGCTGCAGGATGGACGAGCCGAGCCGGATCTCGCTGGTCTGGCCAGCCAGGTAGGCCAGCGGGGTCAGCGCATCCTGGCCCCAGGTCTCCGGTACCCAGACCGAGGCGGCACCGGAACGTTCAGAGTCACGGACAAACGAAACGTCCTGCGCGTCCGAGACGACGGTGCTGATCGCAACCTGCATGGCCGGTCAGTGAACGCCGGCGGGCTTACTCTGTCAAGGAAACGGTCAGGAGAAGAACATGCCCGATCAGGCGGAGCTCCGGTACAGCGACTGCCCGGCCACCCAGGTGGAGATGATGATCGGCGCGCCTCCGGCGGTGGTCTGGAGGCTGGTCTGCGACATCCAGCTTCCGGCGCGGTTCAGCAGCGAGTTCGACGGCGGCGAGTGGCTCGGCGGGGCGAGCGAGCCAGCGGCCGGCGCGCGGTTCACCGGGCGCAACCACCACCCCGCCGTCGGCCACTGGGAGACCACCTCGACGATCTGCGAGTACCAGCCCGGCCAGGTGCTGGGCTGGGCGGTCGGCGACCCGGGGCATCCGTCCGCCCGGTGGCGGTTCACGCTGGCGGCGGCGGACGGCGGCACCAGGATCACCCAGTGGATGCAGATCGGGCCGGGGCCGAGCGGGATCAGCGACGCGATCGCGGCGATGCCGGACAAGGAGTCGCGGATCCTGCGCCGCCGCCTCGCCGAGCACGAGGCCAACATGACGGCCACGCTGGCCGGGATCAAGGGACTCGCCGAGGGCGGGGCTGACCAGCGCGGCTAGGCGAGCGTCTGCTGGGTCTCGGCAAGGCCGCCGGCGTAGAACCGGCGGGCCGCGTCGAGCAGGTCGCCGAGCGGCGGCCACCAGGGCCCATGTTCCAGCGACCGCAGCGTGTCGAGCAGCCCGGCGGCCCCGGCGGCCCCGGTGGCCCCGGTGGCTCCGGCTGAGCCGGCGCCGGCGGCGACGGCGACCGCCACCCGGCGCGGGCGCACCGAGCGCAGCGGGCCCAGGTGCAGGTCGGGGCCGGTGACGCTGCCCTGGGCCGGCGCCACGACCAGGTAATAGTCGGGAAGCTCGAACCGCTTTTCGCGCCACGCCGCCAGGGCCTCCGCGGCCTGCTGCTCGAACCCGGCCGACCCGCCCGGCCCGGCGGGCACGTCCCACATCGCGTGCCACGCCGCAGCCACGTCGGCCAGCGGGTCGTCGGGGACGATGACGTAGGTCGAGCTGCGCCGCGCGGCCTCGCGCAGGGCGAGCGCGCCGGCCTCCCAGCCGGGCCGCTGCCCGGCCGCGGGCGGCGAGCCCTGGGGCGCCTTGCCGTTCCCGGCGGCGACGGCCGGGGCGCGGGCAACCGAGACGTTCGGCGACTGGGCGAGGCCGGTGAGCAGGCCCTCGCCGACCTGGCCGACCAGCACAACCACCGTGGAAGATTCGCGCCGCATCGGCTCGATCTTACGAGCGCCCCGGCGGGCAACGCCCGCCGAGCCCGCTACTCGAGTGCGCCGAACCGCTTTCATGATCGTGGTAGCTGACGAGCATATTTGCGCGGTATCTACCACGATCATGAACGGACGGCCCGAATGGTATACAGCGACCGCGAACAGCGCATCTTGGCATCGGCCCGTAACTCGTGGCGGCCGCAGCGCAGATGCGCTGAGCGGCGCGGCGTGATTTAACGATGCAGCCAGTCGGGCGGCTCGCCGCCGGTTTCGGCGTGCCACTCGGCGGTGAAATGGTCTGGGTCGGCGCGGTAGGCGGCCCGCAGCGCCGGCGCGGCCTGCCAGAGCGCATCTCGCTGGTACCTTTTGTGCGCCCTGCGCCAGCCTTGGGCAAGAGGCCTGGCCGCTTCGCGGTAGCGGCCTTCCCGGCACAGCCGTTCGCCCTCGCTGAGCAAGAGCCGTGCCTCCGAGGAGGGGACCTGCGACGATGCGGGCCGGTTCTGGCGGATAGCCGCGGCCTGGTTCGCGGCGGCCATCGCGTCATCGTCCCTGTTCAGCTCGGCCAGCCAGCTTGCCTGGCTGTCCAGGGACTCGGTCAGAACGGGCAGATACCGCGGGTCTGCCGCGGCAAGGTTGCGGTACAACCGCGTTGCCACCTCCATGGCCGCGAGCGCTTCGGCTGGCTGTCCGACGGCGCCGAGGAACCGCGCCTGGCGATCCAGGGCGTCCGCCAGGCCCAGGGCGTACTTGCCCGGCCGTTCGGCGGCCAGGTCCTGGCAGATCGCTACTGCCTCCGCGGCCACGCGGAGCGCTTGGGTGTCTTGGTGCATGGCGCGCAGCGCGCTGGCCAGGGTCATCATCCGGCGGGGCAGGTCTTCGCCGAACTGGCCGGGCCACGCTCTGGCCATGGTCCGCAGCGCTGGCATGTCGCGGCGAAGCTGAGCGGCGGCCCGGTCCGGCCTGCCCTTGTCCAGCATGGTGACGGCGTCGGGCACGGCATACGCGCGGACGCCGCTGACGGCGATCAGCGCAACGAACGGGCCGGCCACCACGCCGGCGATCGCCCACACCGGCCCGAGCAGCAGCCATGCTGCCGCGCCGCACCCGGCTGCCCCGCCGGCAAAGGTCAGCATCACCTTGTCACGCGTGAACTCGTCCCGCACGCGGCCATTATCGGCATCCCGCGCCTGGCGGGGCGCGCGGGCGTCGGTCGGGCGGGCGGCCGGAGGCTGGCCGTTGCTTCCGTCCCGTCTTGGCGGGACGATTTGGCTTTCCGAGCAAGGACGGACCATGCTTTCCGACTCCTCTTTGCGGGCCCGGGTCGTCTACGACATCGCGGTCCGGTACGCCGCGCCGCTGTGGCGGATCGGCGCGGCGTTCCGCGGGGCGTGTGTGGCGGGCCTCTGGGTCCTGCTCGCATGGTTCCCCGCGGGCGCGCTGCCGCGGGCCGCGGCGCAGATGCTGATGGCGTCGGCGGGCGTGACCATGGCCTGGGTGCAGACCAAGCCGGAACTGCTGGACCGGGTGGCAACCGGCCGGGTCGCGGCGTTCCGGAGAACCGCTGAGCACCTGCTGGGTGCGCGCGGCAAGGCAACCGCCGACCTGTCCGGGCTGCTCGAAGGCCTGGGGATGATCGTGGTGCTGCTGCTGTACGCGGGCCCGGTGCCGGTCAGGCCGCTGCCGGTGCCGGTGTACGTGATCGCCGTGATCCTGGTCACCGCGCACGTGTGGAGCGCGCAGGCCCAGGTGATGACCGACGCGAGCTGGTACAACCCGGACGAGCCCCCCGCCCGCGGGCTCGTCGTGTTCCGGCCGTGGATCCCGGCTGCGGTGACCGCCATCGAGCTTGCGCTGCTCTTCTCGCCCGCTCCCGGCGAGGCTTGGCTGCCGGCCGGCGTCGTCATCCCGCTGCTGCTCGGCGGCTCACTGCTGTTGCTGCTGCCGTTCACGATGGCTTTCGAGGTGCTGCTGCGGGCGGGGTCCGAGGCGGCCGAGATATCGGCGGGCGAAGTCCGCCGCAGTGACGCGATCACCGTGCACAGCCTGGTGAAGAACGGCGCGCACGCGCTGGTCCGGCAGGTCCAGGCGGACCAGGGCGCGGGCGAGGAGACCAGGTCGCTCGCTGACAGCATGCTGGTGCTCGCCGAGGAGGCCCGGCAGACCGTGCTCGGCGGCGGGCCCCCGGCCGAGACCGTCGCGCTGCTCTGGGACTGCGTGCTGCAGACGGTGCCCGGCGACCGGCGCGCCGGGATGGTCCTCGACGCGCAGAGCCGCCGGCTGCGGATGCGCAAGACCGACTACGGGCTTGCCCGCCGGGTCCTGCCCGACCTGGTCACCAACGCCTGGAAGGCCGGCGCCCGGCAGGTCGAGGTCGCGGTCCGCCACGAGGAACCCGAGCCGGGTGCCGACGGCGCCCGGCAGCGGCTCCCGAGGCCGTGGGTCACGGTCCTGGTCGACGACGACGGCCCGGGCATGCCGGCCGCGGCGCAGCACGGGCCCCGGGACAGCCTGCGTATCCTCGACGAGCACCTGCACAGGTTCGACGGCGCCGTGGTGACCGAGCGGCGGGCAGGCGGCGGGACCCGGGTGCTCGCGAGGTGGAAGTCGCCGCCCTGGTGACGGCACGATCGGAAGGTTGCTGGTGCACATACTGGTGGTCGACGATTTCGTCTTAGTCGAGCTTGCGCTCGCCCAGGTGATCCAGGGCACCGGGCACACCCTGGTCGGTGTCCGCGACCCGCGCAGCCTGCCCGAGGCGCTGAGCGAGGGCGACCGCGGCGAGCCGTTCGACCTGGCGCTCGTGGACATCAACTTCGGGCCCGGCGCCCCCACCGGCCTGACCGCGATGCGCATCCTGCAGGAGCTGTCGCCGCAAACCAAGATCGTTATCGAGAGCACCGACGAGGAACGCAACCGGCTGCTGTTCCTGCTGGCGTCGTTCGCGTTCTTCGAGCCGCTGGGGCTGATGTCGAAGGCATCCAGTTCGGAGGACATGCGCGCGCTCATCGACGCGATCGACCGCGGCGAGCTGACCGGCCCGGGACTCGCACAACCAGACGGAACGCTCAGCCACGCACTCTCTGGCGTGCAGCGGCTGATCCGGAGCGCGGGGCTGCTCGACGAGCTGATCAGGAACGGCACCGACCTGATGCTGTGGCGGGCCGTCGTCCGGTTCGACAAGCGCGGCGAGGTCGCCCGGGCCTCGCACGTGGACGAGCGGACCGTGGACCGGTTCACCGCGGCGAAGTCCGCGGTGGTGGACAGGATCCAGGCCGAGTTCCCGGAGGGCGCGTCGTTGCACCTGGTGGCGTCGCCATGGAACGACGAGCCGGACGAGCAGCGGCGCCACTCCAATCTGGTACGGCTCGCCCGGTTCGCCCAGACACACAGCCACTTCTTCGGCGACGAGGCTCTCGACGAGCTGTTCCCCGCCCGCTGGCGGTCCGCCCGGTCGCGACAGCGCAGGCCGTGGCGGTGAAGCCGCACTGAACCCTTTTCATCCCTCCGTGACCCATAGGTGCTCCGGGCACCGGATCGCCGGATGAAAAGAGCCCACACTTTTCATCCCTCCGTGACCCATAGGTGCTCCGGGCACCGGATCGCCGGATGAAAAGGGCGCACACTATACGCCCGTAGCCAGCGGCAATGAAAGGGTGCGCCCGCGCGCACCGGCCAAAGTGGCGAAGTTTTCTCTGTCCAACCGTGCGTCTGCACGTGCATCGTAAAAACCGGCGCAGCTGCCCAGTACCACCCAGTGCCGCCCAGGATGTCCCGGCCGCCGCAACCGGGATCACCCGGCCGGCGGCACCGGGGCTTTCTAGCCAGAGCAGGTGACGTTGGCCGAGTTCACTGGCCCGGCCAACCGTAAGCCCGCGGAGACCGTCGGCGGCGTAGGTGGGGACGCCGCCGACGGTCCGGCCGGGGAGGTCGCCGACGGCGGAAGGGGAGCCGCCGTCGGCGACCCTGGCCACCGGGCCGGGCGCGGCCGCGGGCTCGCCGCCTACCTCCTCGTCCCGCGGCCCGACACCTGGGCCAAGGCGCTGATCGCGCCCGCGTGCTTCCTGCTCGCCGCCGGCTCGACCGGCGATTTCCGCGGCTGGGCTCGCTTCGGCGTGCTCTGGCTGGTGCTCGAGTTGCTCATCTACCCGGCGCGTTACCAGTGGAACGACATCACCGGGCTGGACGCCGACCAGCGGCACCCGGAGAACGCCGCCCGGCGGCGGCTGCCCGCAGGCCCGGCGCCGGCCGGCCGGCGCCGGGCCGTCCGGCTCAGCGTCCTGACCGCGGCGGCCCGGGTGCTGGCCGCGCTGCTCACCGGGCTCGCCACCGGGCTGACCGGCCAGGTGGTGCTGCTGGCCGCCGCGGTCTTCGCCGCCGCCGGGCTGTACGAGTGGCTGCGGCTGGCACGTTCAAGATCATCAAAACACCGGCGGGCGACCGCGGTCTGGGTCGCCGTGGGTCTGGGGTATCTGGTGCGAGGCGGTCTCGGGTTCGCGGCCGGGGGCCTGCCGTGGGACTCGGCCGAGATGGCCGCCGGCCTGGCGTGCGTGACCGCGTTCGGGATTATGTTCGTGCTGCTGACCTGGGCCCTGGAGGTCACCAGCTACTGCGCGGCCGACGCCGCGGACGCCTGGCACGCCCGGGCGGACCTGGCGGGCAAGCCGCACCTGGCCCGGCTGGTGCGCCACCTCGGGCGCCCGGTGCTGGCCGGCGGGCTCCCGCCGGGCGGGGGCAGCTACTGCGGCGGCGTGCGGGTGCTGCGCGCCGGCAGCGCCCTTGCCGCGCCGTGGAACGTTGCGCTGCTGGCCGCGGCGGCCAGCGGCGGCGCCGCAGGTGCAGGGCTGGCCCGGCCGCAGCCGGGTGCGGCCGCGGGCTATCTCGCCGGGGCGGCCGCGGGGCTTGCGGGCGGGCTGCTGCTGGCCCGCTGCCGCACCGCACGCGGCCGGTGGGCGGTGACTGCGGCGTGGTTCCCGGTGGTGACCGCCGCGGGGTTTCTGGCCGGCCCGGCGCTCCCCGCGATGGGCGGGCTGCCGTGGCTGGCGGTGGCCGCGCTGTACGCGACGTTCACCGGCTGGTCGTACCGCGAGCTGATCGCCGCCAGCCCGGGGTCAGCCTAGGGTCAGCCTAGGGTCGCGGTGGCGAAGCGGACGCTCATCCCGAGCCGGCGCAGCACGGCGCGGAACCAGACGACGGACGCGGCGACGCCGATGACGATGAGCGCGACCGTGGCCACGGCGGACAGCTCGATGAACGGGCGGAGCGGCTCCAGCAGCAGCAGCGCCCCCATGCAGCCGCCGAGCACCAGGAAGATGGCGGCCCAGAACATGGTCGCCTCCTGGAAGAACTGGTGCAGGCCCGGCAGCTTGCAGTCCGGCGGGCGCATCGCGATCACCTCGGCGGCCAGCTTGGCGCACAGCGGGCTGGAGCTGCGGGCGGTGCGGACGAACAGGAAGGCCAGCAGCACATTAGCCAAGGGGAAGTGCAGCAGGAAGATCCACAGGTCGCCGGTGGCGATCGCCAGCACGGTCTGCAGGGTGAGCACCGCCGCCATGATGGTCAGCAGGCCGGGCACCTCGCCGGTAACCAGCTTGCGGATCGCCATCGTGACCCACACGGCGGCGCATCCGGCGATGATCCCGGGGTTGCGCCCGTAAAGCGAAGCGAACAGCGCGAGCGCGGCGATCGGGATCCCGACGGATTCGGCCATGTTCCACGCTGTGATGAGCGCCAGCCGCCTCGGTCGGGGCAGCTCGACGTGCTCGGCCATGGGTCCGAGGGTACGGGGTTCCTCGCCGCGAGAGGGAGCAAGCTGCCGAGAATGCTCCGAATCGGCGCGGGCCGACGCGGCGCTCACGACCTGTTCCGCAGCGGGACGTGCACGTAGAGGTCCTGGCGGTCGCGCTGGGCGACGGGGCCCGCAGCGGCCTGGCGCGGCGGGCTCAGCAGGTACTCGGCCTCGCGCATGTGCTCGGAGTACTGCAGATCGGCGTTATACACCTTGTTGAACTTCCAGATCATCTTGGCGAAGTTGGTCTGCCCGCGAGCGAGCTGGCGGGCGACGATGCCGGTTGTCTTCGCCAGCGCGGCGACGCCCAGATGTTTGCGGGCCAGTACGGCCTGCGTCTTGACCAGCTCCGCGTAGAACTGGTGTAGCGGCAGCCGGGTGGGCAGCACCGCGTGCTGCACATCGAACAGCCGGTAGTCCAGGGTAGTCAACTTCCGGGACTCGGTCAGCCAGGTCTCCGTGCCCGGGTAGGGCGTCTGCACGGTGATGTTCACGATTTCCGGCACGCTCATCGCCCATTCCCGGACGAAAGCGAACCGGGTCTCGTCCCAGTCCGGGTCGGCGATGATGTTGATCGCCACGCTCAGCCCCAGGGACCGGGCGATTTCCAGGGCCTTGTTGTTGATTTTGGGCGTGGTCCGCTTCCGGAACTGGCGCAGCCCCTCTTCGTCGAGCGCTTCCAGGCCGAGGAACATGTAGTTCAGCCCGAGGCGGCGCCAGCGGCGGAACACCTCCTCGTTGCGGATGAGCACGTCGCAGCGGGTTTCCAGGTAGTACTGCTTGCGGATGTGGCGGCGCTCGAGCTGGCTGGCGATCTCGTCGCCTTCCTCGGCCTTGATGAACGCCACGTCGTCGACGATGAACACGCCGGGCTCGGCGATGCGGGCCATGTCCTCGGCGGCGGCTTCCGGGGAGAGCCGGCGGTAGGAGCGGCCGTAGAACGTCCACGCGGAGCAGAACGAGCAGTCCCATGGGCAGCCGCGGGTGAACTCGATGGAGGCTGCGGGGTCCATCACGCCGATGAAGTACTTCCGGCGCCGCCCGCCCAGATGCCGCGCGGGCAGATGGTCGTCCAGGCTGTGCAGCATCTGCGGTGGCCGGCCGGGGCCGTCCGCGGTGACCGCCCCCGGCACCTCGGCCAGTGCCCGGTCCGGGATGGCGGCGAGCAGGGCAGGTGCCGCGGTTTCCCCCTCGCCCTTGAGCACCACGTCGATTGCGCCGCCGGCGTGCGCGAGCACCTCCTCGGCCACGAACGACACGCTGTGGCCGCCGGTGAACACGACGCAGCCGGGCAGCACCGACTTGACCCACTTGGCGAGGTTCACCACCTCGGGGACGTTGGCCAGGTAGTTCAGGCTGAACCCGACCGCCTCCGGCTGGAATCCGGTCACCGCGCGCTCGAAGTCCGCCTTGGTGTAGACCTGCAGGTCCATCAGGCGCACGTCGTGGCCGTCGGCCAGCGCCGCCGCCGCGACGCGCTCCAGGCCGAGTGGCTCGAGCCGCAGGAAGATCTCCGAGTACATGAGGGCGCTGGGATGTACGAGCATGACACGCATCAGGCGGACCCCTGTCGTCGCGGTGGCGGTGCGTTACCGGGTGGCTGGCGTCCGGCCCTGCCGGCCAAGGAACCGGAAGAATTCGCCGCCCTCGCGGAGCCGGCGCCCGGCCATCTCAGGGTGGCGGAGCATCTCGGCTGACATCTCGGCAATCTTCCCGGCGCGGAAGTAGAAGCGCTTGTAGAACGTGTCGACCGATTCCATGATCTCGGTCTGCCCCAGGTGGGGGTAGGAGAGCGCGGCAACCTGGGTGCCCTGGTCGCTGACCAGGCTCACGCCGTCGTTTTCGGCGGGCAGCCACCCTTCCTCCAGGGCCCGCCGGTGCAGTTCGGTGCCGGGGTACGGCGCGGCGATCGATACCTGGATGGTGTGCGGGTTGACCTCGCGGGCGAAGCGGATGGTCTCCTGGATGGTTTCCCTGGTCTCGCCGGGCAGGCCGACGATGAACGTGCCGTGCACGGTGATGCCAAGGTCGTGGCAGTCGGCGGCGAACTGGCGCGCCCGCTCGACCCGCAGGCCCTTTTTGATGTTGATCAGGATCTGCTGGTTGCCCGACTCGTAGCCGACCAGCAGCAGCCGCAGGCCGTTGTCCTTCAGCACCGCCAGCGTGTCCTTTGGCACGTTGGCCTTGGCGTTGCACGACCAGGTCAGGCCCAGCCGGCCCAGCCCGCGGGCGATCGCCTCGGCCCGGGGCCGGTCGTCGGTGAACGTGTCGTCGTCGAAGAACAGCTCCTTGACCTGGGGGAACAGCTCCCGCACCAGCGCGGCTTCCTCGAGCACGCTGTCCACGCTGCGGGTCCGGTACCGGTGCCCGCCCACGGTCTGCGGCCACAGGCAGAACGTGCACCGCGACCGGCACCCCCGCCCGGTGTACAGCGACAGGTACGGGTGCAGCAGGTAGCCGATGTAGTAATCCTCGGCCCGCAGGTCCCGCTTGTAGACCGGGGTGACGAACGGGAGCTTGTCCATGTCCGCCAGGAGCGCCCGGTCACGGTTGTGTACCACCCGGCCGGCCGGGTCACGGTAGCTGAGCCCGTCCACCGATTCCAGCGGCCGGCCCTCGGCGACCTCCGCGATCGTGAAATCGAACTCTTCCCTGGCCACAAAGTCGATCGCTTCGGAGGCGAGCAGCGACTGCTCCGGCTGGACCGCCACCTTGGCCCCGACGAAGCCGACCATCAGGCTCGGGTTTTCCGCCCTGAGAGCCTCCGCCACCGCGACGTCTCCGGTGAACGTCGGCGAGCTGGTGTGCACCACCGCCAGGTCATAGCCGCGGGCCTGCGGGACGATGTCTGCCAGCGACAGGCCCGCCGGCGGGGCGTCGATCAGCCGGCTGCCCTCCACCAGCGCCGCAGGCTGGGCCAGCCAGGTTGGATACCAGTACGAGCGGATCTCGCGTTTCGCCTGGTACCTCGCGCCAGCCCCGCCGTCGAAGCCCTCGTAGGAGGGCGGGTTGAGGAAGAGAGTGCGCATCATCGGGGCTGGGCTCCTCTCGCGGGGACCGCTGCGGCAGCAGCGTCGGGCGCCGTGGCAGCGCCGGGCGCCGTGGCAGCGCCGGGTGATCTGGTCGGCCCGGCTGCCGCGGCACGGCCGGGCTCCGCGGCACGGCCGGGTTCTGCGGCACGGCTGGGCTCCGCGGCACGGCCGGGTTCCGCAGCACGGCCGGGTTCCGCAGCACGGCTGGGCTCCGCGGCACGGCCGGGTTCCGCGGCACGGCCGTCTGCCGCGGCGTCGCCCGGCGTGGGCAGGTCCAGCCCGATCTGCTGCAGCGCCTCGGTGAAGGCTGGCTCCCACCGCGGGGAGGACGCCGCATCGGGCTGTGGCGCCGGCCGGGCGATCACGTCACGCAGCGCGAGCGCGCTCGCGGTCACGCCCGCCGGGGTCGGGACGCACACGTGCGCGTTCCCAAGCTCAAGCTCGTGCAGCAGGTTGTCGCGGCCGTGGCCCGGCATCACGTCAAGAAGCAGCAGGTGGCGGCCGACGATGCGCGCCTCGCTGCAGGTCGTGGCGCCGGGCAGGGCCACCACCACGTCGGCGGCCGCCATCAGCTCCGGGATCCGGTCGGTGAACCCGAACGGCGTAACCGTCGGGGTCCGCTGGGCGATCTCCCGGAACCTTCGCTCCACGGCCTGCTGCCGTCCGGCAACCGCGAGCACGTGCACGCCAGCGTCGGCCAGCGCCTGAACGCTCGCCGCGAGCGGGCCGAACCCCCAGCCGCTGTCCATCACCAGCACGCAGAAGCCGTCGGCGGGCACGCCGAGCGCCTCCCTGGCCTGCTGCTGGGGCGGGGCGTCGTAAAACCCGGAGCGCACCGGCGGCGGCACGACCGCCACCCGTGCCCGCGGCAGGTAGCGCCGCACCGACTCCTCGGCGGCCCGTGAGGTAACCAGGAACAGGTCCGTGCCCTCCGACACCCAGATCCGGTGCACGGTCACGTCCGTGCACAGCACCACCGTGACCGGGTGCGGCGCTCCGGGCCTGGACCGCAGCCTGGCCGCTGCGGAGGCCCCGGTGGCGAACACGCTGAGGACCAGGTCGGCGGGCTGCCGTTCCAGCTCGGCCTGGAGCGCAGGCGCCAGCTTGGCGATCGCGGCCTCGCCGAGCAGCCCGGCCAGCCGGCTCCCGGTGCGCAGGTGCGCAAAGTGCAGGCCGTCGTAGAGGCCAGGCACCGAGACCAGGCGGTTGAATACCTTCTCGCCGAGCCCGCCGCTCTTCGGCCCGAGCAAGGACATGCTGTCGAGGGTGCGCGTACGCCAGCCATGGTGACTAAGCAAATCTGTGCAGCTTGATGCCATCATCTCGTGCCCAAGGCCGAGCGACCCGGCCAGGAGCACCGCATCCTGCGGCAAAATACCTCCCAGACCCGACCCCGAACCCGGCGCGCCCGGACCCGGGCACCAAGCCCCGGGCCGGACGCGGCGGTTCCGCAAGTCGGCTGGTGCAGACGCCTACTGCAGTTCTTCTACCACCCAGTCGACCATACACGCGAGCAGGCAGGCAGTACCTGCCAGAAGTAGGGCTACACGTGCATGTTTCCCCATAACTCCCCCCCGGAAACTAAATTCTCATGCCCAGGCTCTGCCCTGGCTGCCGACCGCGCAACCTCGGAAATGCAAACAAGATCCCAACTTCCCCCGAGGTGCCCTGAGTGCTCTCAAGACGCTCCCTTTCCTGGAGCCGCGCAGGCACCACCCGCCTCGCATCGCTCCCGTCCATCGGCATCTTTCCCCCCATCGCCCCCATCTCTAACGGCCCGGCAGCGCGCGGCTAACTTCGGGCTGGCAGAGTGGAGTTCTAATGAGGTGGGATAGGCGCCCATGGGGGCTGCCCGCCGCCGGGCCCGCCCGCAGGGATCTCGGGAGCGGACATTGGGAGGTTCTGCCACGTTGCCTCGTCATCATCTTCCCGGCACGGCGGATCCGGCTGCGGCCATCCAGCGCTCGGGGCGTCACGCCGGCCTGAGCCGGCAGGCGGCAGCGAGTTGTCGTCGCTAAGCGCCGTGCCCGCTGCCCTTGGGGCAGCGATGGTGTTCGGCGTGTCGTCCGTTGCCGAGCAGCGCGGCACCCAGCGGGTCAAACGGCGGGAAGGCCTCAGCCCCAAGATCCTCCTCGACCTGGTGCGGCAGCCGGTCTGGGTCACCGGGATCGCCGCGACCGTCGTGGGCTTCGCCCTCCAGGTGATCGCGCTGAGCCTGGGCCCGCTCGCGCTGGTCGAGCCGATCCTGGTCTGCGACCTGATCTTCGCCGTGCTGATCGCCGCCTTCCTCCGCAAGCGCTGGGACCCGATCATTTTCGGCGGGGTGGCCGCGTGCGCGGTCGGCGTGGCCGGCTTCCTCGCCATTTCGCAGCCCACCGGCGGCAAGTCGGCCGTTGGCTTCATCGTGGTGCTGCCGCTCGGCGCAGGGCTCCTGGTGGCCGTGGCTGGATCCCTGGCGGTCGCCCACCGCAGCGAGAACCTCCGCCCGATCGGGCTCGCGCTGGCCTGCGGCATCTGCTACGGGGTCTCGGCCTTCCTGATCAAGATCGTGACAGCGGAGTTCGGCGGCGGCCTGTCCCACCTGCTGACCAACTGGCCCATCTATACGCTCGCGATCGTCGGCCCGGCGGGCTTCCTGCTGAACCAGTACGCCTTCCAGCAGGGCACCCTGCTCGCGCCGGTCATGTCGATCATCATCGCGTGCGACCCGCTGGTCGCGATCCTCCTCGGCTACCTGTGGCTGGACGAGAGGCTCGCCAGCCATCCCGCCGCCATCTTCGGCGAGGTCGCAACGCTGCTCCTGATGATCTCCGGCATCGTCATCCTGGCCCACCATTCACCCCAGGTCTTGCGCAAGCTGAACCAGGCCCGCCAGCCCGCCGACGCGGCTTCCAGCGCAACCCGCGACTAACCCCCTAACCACAGCGCGGTGCCCACCACCGTGCTCGAGCCGCCGCCCTAACCACAGCGCGGTGCCCACCACCGTGCTGGCGATCGCCAGAACCGGCGCCCCAATGCGGTCGTGGTGCCCACGCTGTTCCAACAGCAACAGCGCGGTGCCCACCACCGTGCTCGAGCCACCGCCCTAACCACAGCGCGGTGCCCACCACCGTGTTCGGGCCGCCGCCCTAACCACAGCGCGGTGCCCACCACCGTGCTCGAGCCGCCCGGGCGATGGCGAGGCAGTGGCCTCGACCACCGGGCGCCCGCGCCCCGCCGACTCTGGTATGGCGAGCCTAAAAGGCTGGTATGGTTCCGGCGAAAGGGCGGCATGATTAAACGCCGGAACGGCTGATCGCAAACCGGTCCTGGTGCCAGGCGGGGGAACGATGTTTGGCGGCGAGCCATTTCTGGGAATTGAGCTACCGGCCGGAGTTATAGGCACGGGGGCCGTGGCTGCTTAGCCCAGTGTGGCCGACTGGGCCGGTTTTCACCCAATGGGCGGCCGTTGCATGCCAAAAAACGGGGGATAATGTCCAGAATAACGCCCGTCGCCCCGACCGGTGCGACGGAGACAATGGCAGTCACCAGGCCGGGGCCGCACCGCCACCGGCGCCGCCGGCAGCCGTTCGAGATCGGCATGGCGGTGGCACTGGCCAGCGGCATGGTGGCGGCCAGCGCGACGTTCGCCATACACGTGAGCACGTCGTCCCACCGTGCGGCCGCGCGGCGCCAGCAACCGGCCACGCGAGCGGCCGGCATCCGGCGCGCCGCGGGATCGCCGGCGTCGCTGCGGGTGCTCTCGATTTCCCCTGGCGACAGCGCCGACCCGATGACCGCGGCCGACCCGGTGCGCGTGGTGTTCTCCGCGCCGCTTGCGCCCGCGTCCCCGCTGCCCACCTTCAGCCCCGCGGTGCCCGGAAGCTGGCACACCGCGGGAAGCAGCACGCTGGTGTTCACGCCCGCCGAAGCGCTGAGCCCGGACACCGAGGAAACGCTGCAGATCCCGGCGGGCCCGTCGGGCATGCGCTCGGTCACCGGGACGCTGCTCACCACGCCCACGACCGCGGTCTTCCAGGCGGGCGGCAGGTCGACGCTGCGCCTCGAACAGCTGCTCGCCCAGCTTGGCTACCTCCCGCTGACCTGGAAACCCGCGCCGAGCGGGGGCGGCGCCATCGCGGACAGCTACACGCACGCGCGTCCCGCCGCCGGCGCCGGCGCCGCGGGCGTCGCGGACGCGCCGGCCGGGGAGCTCACCTGGCAGAGCGGGTATCCCACCGCGCTGACCAGCCAGTGGCAGCCGGGCAAGCCGGGGGTCATCCTCACCGGGGCGCTCATGGCCTTCGAGACGGACAACGGGCTGCCGATGACCGGCACCGTGACCCGGTCCGTGTGGAATGCAGTGCTCGGCGCGGTAGCCCAGGGCCAGGACAACCCGAACGGGTACAGCTTCGCGCTGGTGACCAAGGCGCAGCCGGAGACCATCACGGTCTGGCACGACGGGAAGGTCGTGGTGCACGGCCTGGCCAACACCGGGACCGCGCTGACGCCGACACCGGACGGCACGTTCCCGGTGTACCTGCGCAACCGGCGCCAGGTGATGCGGGGGCTGATGCCGGATGGAAAGCCATACGCCGACCCGGTGCAGTTCGTCTCGTTCTTCCACGGCGATTACGCGGTGCACAGCATGCAACGGCCGTCCTACGGCTCCCCGCAGAGCCTTGGCTGCGTCGAGCTGCCGCTCAGCGAGGCACGCGAGGTCTGGCCGTACCTGACCTACGGGACCCTGGTCACCGTCAGCGGGTGAGCGCGAGGTTAATGGCCGGACACGCCCAGCCGTTCCTTAGACCACCGCCCGCGTAATTCTTGATCGGCATGCGTTAATAACGGGCCTTTCAGGAAGCTGATCACATGCTGCCGAACTGGCACGGATCAGGAAGCTGATCACATGCTGCCGACCTGGCACGGATGCCGCGGATCCTGACCGCCTGTCGGCTCGGTCATGATTTGCCGTCAATACGTCATAGCCGGCGGCTGCGCGCCGGTACTCTACCGTCTGACTGATCAGCGAACCGGGGACAAGGGGAAGATCGCAGCGATGGCAGAGACACTTCGGGAGATCCTGCTCACGCCGGACACCGAGCCAAAAGTGATCGCGGACACCAAGACATTGATCGACCAGGAACTCTCGGACAAGTCCGGGGTGTCGGCCACGGCGCTGAAGCTCGCCTACAAGACGGTGACCAGCTTCGCGCCGGGCTACTTCAACGACACGCTGCGGGACATGCTCCCGCTGATAGCCGACAAGCTCGAGCCGTTCTGGGAGGACTTCAACACGGCCGGCGGGTCTGAGTTCGGCGACTACCTGTCCAAGCGCGGCGATGAAGTGTCCGAGGCGCTGCTCTCGGTGACCGACACCATGCGGGAGAACTCGAGGCGGCCGGTGATCATCAAGGCGTACAACGCCGTCCGCGGCAGCGCCCGCAAGCACATCGAGGCGGCGCTTCCCCGCCTCGGCGACCTGGTGATGAAGTACGCGTCCTGACCGTCGGCACCGGTGCTCCCTCCCGGGCGAGAACGTGCCGACCGGCTGCCCGGCCAGGTCAGCTGGCGGCACTCGGCGTCGCAGGTGCCGGCCTGGGCGGTGGTCGGGCGCCCGCAGGCGCCACCCGGCGTCGCAGGTGCCGGCCTGGGCGGTGGTCGGGCGCCCGCTGGCACGGTGACCGGCACGGCCATAGTGCGCGATCCTGCTGGGATGGCTCGCGTAGCGTTCTCAACGCTTCTCTCTCAGGTGTGGATCGCTTTTGCCATTGAGGCAGACAATGCCGTCGAGGCTGCGGCCACGGACCGGGTCCGCCGCGCGTTCCGCATCTCGCTCCCGATGTGGTCCAACGGGCTCCGGCTCATCGACGGTGGCGGGATCACGGCCGGCGACCTGCCGGCCCGCGCCCACGCGCGGTGCAACGTCCCCGGCCTGGAGCGCTGGGGGTGGATCACCGTCGGTGACCCGGTGCCGGGCGCCGCGAGGGGTACGGCAGCGGCCGCGGGGTGAAGCGGGACACGGTGCTGCGCCCGACGCGGGCCGGCGCCTACGCGCGGCGGCTCTGGCCGGAGGTGGCGGCCGAGGTCGAGCAGCGGTGGCACGCCCGCTTCGGCGCCGGCGTGGTCGGCCGGATGCGGGCGGCGCTGCTGCCGTCCGCCGGGCAGATGCCCTGGTCACCGCCGGAGGTGCACCCGTCGGACGGCTTCCGCACCCACGTCGCCGACGGCCCGGCCGATGACGGCGACGTCCCGCTAGCCGGGCTGCTCGGCAAGGCGCTGACCGCGGTCACGCTGGAACTCGAGGGTGGGGCGAGGGTCAGCGTCCCGCTCGCGGCCGACGTGCTGCGGGTGATCGGCGGCGACGTGGTGCCGGTGCGTGACCTGCCCGCCCTGTCGGGCCTGTCGAAAGAGGCGATCGAGATGGCCACCGGCTACCTGGCCCGGGCGAAGCTGGCCGACCTTCGGCCGCCGCGGTCCATCGCGCTGACCGCGGCCGGGCGCGGCGCACTGGACCGATACCAGGCGGGCGCCGCCCGCGCCGCCAGCGGCGCACTAGACCGATACCAGGCGGGCGCCGCCCGCGCTGCCCGCCCCGGCGGCGACGCGCTGCAGGGCTGCCTGACAGAGATCCTTTCGCAGCGCGAGGCGCTGGCCGAAGGGCTCCGGCCTCCCGCGGGCTGCTGGCGCGGCGAGAAGCCGTACCTCGCGCAGACGCGGCGGGTCCTCGCCGACCCGGCCGCGGCGCTGCCATGGCATCCGATGGTGCTGCACCGCGGCGGATGGCCGGACGGCTCCTAGCCGCGTAACGGGCGTGGCGCCATGATGGCGTCAGATTGGCGCATGCTGACTTGACGTAGTGCCATCATGGCGCCATAATGGCGTCATGGAACTTGAACCGTATGTCGCGGCCCTCCGCCAGGAGTTCGCGCTCGCGGCTGAAGCGGCCGGGGACGAGGCCATGGCGGTCGCCGAGCGGCTCATCATCCCGCTGGAGTCGTCCGTGCGACTCGCCCTGCTCGAGGCGCTGTCGGCAGCCGCCGACGAGATCACCCGCGACCTCGCGCCTGGCTCGGTCCATGTCCGGCTACAGGGCCGGGAGCCGCAGTTCGTCGTGACGCCGGCACCGGCCGAGGCGTTCGCCGAGGCAGGGGCCGTGCCGCTGCCGCCCAGCGCCGCGCTTCCCCCCGCACCCGAGGGAGACGACGCCGCGATGGCGCGGATCAACTTCCGCCTCGCCCAGCATCTGAAGAACCGGATCGAGGAGGCCGCTGACCGCAGCGGGCTGTCGGTCAACGGCTGGCTGGTCCGGGCCGCCGCGGCCGCGCTCGACGGTGACGCCGCCCTCGGCAGCGCTGCCGCCCCCCGGCGGGTCGCCACCGGCGGCCAGCACTTCACCGGCTGGGTCCGGTAGCCCAGCGGCGGCACTGCGCGGCCGCCTCGAGATCTCATCCCCGGTCCCGGTCGCGGGACCGCTCGCCTACACACCTTGGAGGTACCAGCATGCCCACGTTCGAGACACCCGAGCCGATCCTGGCGACCGTCGAGTTCGCCGTCGGCGACCTGCGCATCGCGGCGCGAGACCGCACCGACACCGTCGTCGAGGTCCGCCCCAGCGACCCGTCGCACGAGCCCGACGTCCACGCCGCAGAGCAGACCCGCGTCGAGATGACCGCCGACGGCCTCCTCGTGAAGGGGCCGAAGCAGCGCGGCCTGTCGCTCTTCGGCAAGCCGGGCTCGGTCGACGTGACCATCGACCTGCCGGCGGGCTCCCGGCTGCGCGCCGACGCCGGGATCGCCGCGCTGCGGTCCACCGGGCGGCTGGCCGAGTGCCGGGCCAAGGCCGGCGCCGGGGAGATCGACCTGGAGAACACCGGGCCGGCCGACCTGACCACCGGCGCGGGCGGCATCACGGTCGGCGTCGTGAGCGGCAGCGCTGAGATCAAAACCGGCACGGGTGCCGTGCGGTTGACCGAGATAAACGGCTCCGCCGTGATCCGGAACGCCAACGGCGAGACCTGGATTGGCGCGGTGACCGGCAGCCTGCAGGTCAGCGGCAGCAACGGCGGCATCTCGATCGACCGGGCCGACGGTGACGTGACCGCGAAGACGGCCAACGGCAGCCTCCGCGTCGGCCGCGTTTCCCGAGGCATGACGAGGTTGTCGACCAGCATGGGCGAGATCGAGGTCGGCATAGCTGCCGGCACCGCCGCGCTGGTGGACGCGCAGACGCGGCTGGGCACCGTGCGCAACGGCCTGGCCGCGACGGACAGCCCGGACCCTGCCGACGAGACGGCCGAGGTGCATGCCCGGACAGCCTTCGGCGACATCGTCATCCGGCGCGCCTGAGCCCGCCGGCATCTGCCGCGCCCGAGCCCGCCAGCATCTGGCGCGCCTGAGCCCGCCGGCATCTGGCGCGCCCGAGCCCGCCGGCATCTGGCGCGCCCGAGCCCGCCGGCATCTGCCGCGCCCCAGCCCGCCGGCATCTGCCGCGCCCCAGCCCGCCGGCATCTGCCGCGCCCGAGCCCGCCGTCCCTTTTGAACGGAGACCCCATGAACAGCTCAGCGGACGCCCGCGGGCCGGTGGCGATCGCCGTGACCGGCCTGACCAAGTCGTTCGGCGGCAAGGTCGTGCTCGACGGCATCGACCTCACCGTTCCCGAGGGCACGATCTTCGCCCTCCTCGGGCCGAACGGCGCCGGCAAGACCACCGCGGTGCAGATCCTCTCCACCCTCCTGCCGGCCGACGCAGGTGCCATCCGGGTGGCCGGCCACGACCTGGCGGCCGAGCCCGGTGCGGTGCGCGCCGCCATCGGTGTCACCGGCCAGTTCTCCGCCGTGGACAACCTGCTCACCGGCGAGGAGAACCTGCGTCTCATGACCGACCTGCACCACCTTGGCCGCGCAACTGGCCGTCAGCGCGCGGCCGCGCTGCTCCGGCAGTTCGGCCTGGAGGACGCCGCGGGCAAGGCGGCCGCGACGTACTCCGGCGGCATGCGGCGCCGGCTCGACCTGGCGATGACGCTGACCGGAGACCCCAGGCTGATCTTCCTGGACGAGCCGACCACGGGTCTAGACCCGCGCAGCCGGCGGACCATGTGGGAGATCATCCGGGCGCTGGCGGCCGACGGCGTGACAATCTTCCTGACCACGCAGTACCTGGACGAGGCCGATCAGCTCGCCGACTGGATCGCCGTGCTCGACCACGGGCACATCGTGGTGGCGGGCACTCCCGATGAGCTTAAGCGCCAGATCCCCGGCGGCCACGTCGAGCTGGAGTTTGCGAGCTTCGACGGCCTCGCCGCCGCCGCAGGCCTGGTGAATGCGACGTCGCGCGACGACGAAGCGCTCACCCTGCAGGTGCCGAGCGACGGGAGCCTCGACTCGCTGCGCAGCCTTATCGACAAGCTCGACGTCGCCGCCGTCGCGGTGACGAAGCTGTCGATCCACTCCCCGGACCTCGACGACGTGTTCTTCGCCTTCACCGGCGAGTCCGATTCGCGGAACCCCGGCCCGCAGAAAGCAGCCCAGCCATGACACTCCGATTCGCCGAACCCCGCCCGCAGAAAGCAGCCCAGCCATGACCCTCCGATTCGCGGAACCCTGACCCGCAGAAAGCAGCCCAGCCATGACCTCCCTGAACTACGCGGTCGCTGATTCGGCCACCATGCTGCGCCGCAACTTGCGGCACCTGCAGCGCTATCCCACCCTCACCGCGAGCGTCCTCGGCACGCCGGCGGTGTTCCTGCTGATCTTCGTCTACGTCTTCGGCGGTACGCTCGGCGCCGGTCTCGGGCACCCGACCGGAGGCCGGGCCGCCTACCTCGGCTTCGTGCTTCCGGGGATTCTCGTCCTGACCATCGCCGCGGCGGCGCAGGCCACGTCCGTGGCCGTCGCCATGGACATGACCACGGGGATCATCGCGCGCTTCCGCACCATGTCCATCGCGCGTGCTTCGGTGCTGACCGGGCACGTCCTCGGCAGCATGATCCAGTCGATGCTCGGCGTCGGGGTGATCACCGGCCTGGCGTTCCTGATCGGGTTTCGCTCCGCCGCGAGCCCGCTCTCGTGGCTCGCGGCCATCGGCCTGCTGGCGCTGGCGGCGCTGGCGCTCACCTGGCTGACGGTCGCGCTCGGCCTGGCCGCCAAGTCGGTCGAGACCGCGAGCAACACGCCGATGTTCCTGCTGCTGCTGCCGTTCCTCGGGAGCGGGTTCGTGCCGACGAGCACGCTGCCGACCGGGCTGCGGTGGTTCGCCGAGTACCAGCCGTTCACGCCGGTGACCACGGCCGTGCGGCGGCTGCTGCTCGGCGGCGCCCTGGGCGACAACGCGGTGATCGCGATCGCCTGGAGCGCCGGGGTGGCGGTGGGCGCCTACTTCTGGGCGCGGCATGTGTACAACACCCGGCCGTTGCCGGTCCGATAGCGGCACGAAATCCGTTCGCTTGCCCGGGCCGGGGTGGCTAGCGTGAGCCGGTGACCAGGACTACTGCCACCAGTGAGCGCCCAGCCCTCCGGCTCCGGCCGCTGGGCCCCGGTGATGAGGTGGCGTTCCTCGCCGCCCACCGTGAGCTGGCCGCCGAAGGGCACCTGTTCGGATTCGACGTTGAGCCGCGCGTGCCGTGGGACACGTATCTCAAGACCGTGGATGACCAGCGGCAGGGCATCGGCCTGCGGGAGAGCCGGGTTCCCGCGACGTTCCTGGTCGCCGACGTCGGCGGGGAGATCGTCGGCCGCTCGTCCATCCGCCACGAGCTCAACCACGTCCTCGAACGCGAAGGCGGCCACATCGGGTACGCCGTGCGCCCCGGCTACCGGCGGCGCGGCTACGCCACCGAGATCCTGCGGCAGAGCCTCATCGTCGCCCGGGCCATCGGCATCGACCGGGTCCTGCTGTTCTGCGATGTAGACAACGTCGGCTCCCGGGCCGTCATCGAGGCATGCGGCGGGCGCCTCGACGCCATCACAGACATCGGCCCGCACAGACCCGCGAAGCGCCGGTACTGGATCGACTGACGGCCACTCGCCGCCGAAGGGACATCGGCTGACGGCCCCTGATCGCCAGGATCACTGGCCAGCCCACCGAACGACTCAGCGTCCGCAGTTGACGTGTGCCGGCTCGGGCCGCGGGCGATGAGCTGCATGGGCACCGCGCTGTTTGCTAGAACGGCCACTCCGGCGGCGTAGGCCGAACACGGTGGTGGGCACCACGCTGTTGTTGGAAGGCCAGGCTGAGGACGGTCGTGGGCACCACGCTGTTGCTAGCGCACGGCCCGAACACGGTGGTGGGCACCACGCTGTTGTTGGAAGGCCAGGCTGAGGACGGTCGTGGGGGGCCCCCGGGGGGGGGTGGA
>Ga0335075_10004004_pt1 | contig 23114 bp, 20 predicted proteins | sample Lox_Sample_24_FD_206723 | JGI IMG/M metagenome (GOLD analysis project Ga0335075, IMG submission 206723) | Soil microbial communities from Loxahatchee National Wildlife Refuge, Florida, United States - Lox_Sample_2.4 | ecosystem: Environmental > Terrestrial > Soil > Wetlands | place: USA...
GCCCGGCGCGTTCCGCGGGCCGCCCGCCGCCACCCCGTCCCAAGCGCGACGAGCGGCCCAGCGAAGCCTTCAGTCGTCGCCGCCGCCGGGTTCGCCGGGGATGCGGCTGCCGATGGGGTCGGAGCGGTCGTCGGGCGCGTCCGCGCGGGTCGCGCCCGCGCCGGCGCCGTGGTCGCCGACGGCGCCTTCGGGGTCCTCGCCCTGGCCGGGCGCGCCGCGGGTCTCCTTCCAGTCGCCGGCCGCGTCCGGCGTCGCCTCCATGCGGCGGGCCTCGGCGGCCTTCTGCGCGTGGTGGATGTGGTCGTCGAGCTGGTCGAGATGGTGCTCCAGGCGGTCGGCCTCGCGCTCGAGGCTGGCGGCGGGGTCCGCGGTCGGTCCGGTCTCGCTCATGCCTTCGGACTTCCCGCCCGCGCCGCATCGCACTCGCGCGAAAGGTCGCGCCTGGGAGGCATCGCGGGCGGGCGAGAGGTCCGCTCGGCGCGGCGCCTACTCGACGCGCCAGACCGTCGCGGTCTCCAGCGCGGTCAGCCGCCAGCGGCCGTCGTCGCCGCGGGCGGCGCGCAGGTCGTAGTGGGCACCCAGCTCGGTCGGCCCGGGCGCGGTGCCCTCGGAGCGGACGAAGTGGCCGGTCATGTGGGCGCCGATCCGCGCGTGGTCGCCGTCGACCTCGACGACGACGCTGCCCATCAGGTGGTGCGTCGGCAGGTCGTGGTTGCGCCGCGCCTGGGCGACGACGGCGTCGCGGCCCTCGGCCGTGCCGCCGGGCGTCGTCGCGCGGATGTCGGGCGCGAACAGCGTCGCGGGATCCTCGGCGGTCAGGCCGTCCAGCCAGCGGGCCAGGCGCCCGACGAGGTCGGTCAGCTCGGCGTGGTCGGCCGACGCGCGCACCTCGGCGCGCAGCGCCGCGAGCTCGTCGGTCGGGGTGGGGGAGATGGAGGTCATGGTCCTGCGCCTTTCGTTGGTTACTACAACGTTGGTGATCCCAACGGTAGCACGAGAACGTTGGCGCCGCCAACGATGTACGCTCCGGCCCTCATGGAGAACGAGCGCGACGCCCCGCGGCGCCTCTGGGCGCTCCCGTCCTGGCTGGTCTCGCGCGCCGCGCTGCAGGCCTCTCGGCTGACCGGCGAGCGCCTCGGCCAGGCCGGCGTGCGCCGCAAGCACTTCTCGGTCCTCGCGACGCTCGACGAGGCCGGCCCGCTGAGCCAGGCGGCGATCGGCCGGCGGCTGGGGCTCGACCGCAGCGACCTGCACGCGATCGTCGGCGACCTCGAAGGCGACAGGCTCGTCGCGCGCACCCGCGACCCCGAGGACCGGCGGCGCAACGTCGTCGCGCTCACCCCCAAGGGGCGCGCGACGCTCGCGCGCCTCGACGCCCGCGTCCAGGCCGCCCAGGACGACCTGCTCGCTCCGCTTTCGGCCGCTGAGCGAAAGCAGCTCGTCGCCCTGCTCACGCGGGTCGTGGAGCACCACGCCGACCCCGGCGGCTGAAACGGCTTCCAATAGCATCTGTGGCATGGCCTCCGAGACCTCGCCCGAGGCGCCCACCGCGCCCGGCGCCGTCCGCATCCAGCGCGCTCTCCTGTCGGTCTCCGACAAGCGGGGGATCGTCGACTTCGCGCGCGGGCTCGCCGAGCTCGGCGTCGAGATCGTCTCGACGGGCGGGACCGCGGCGGCGCTCGCCGAGGCCGGGCTCGACGTCCGCCCGATCGACGACTTCACCGGCTTCCCGGAGATCATGGACGGGCGCGTCAAGACGCTCCATCCCAAGCTCTACGCGGGCCTGCTCGCCGTCCGCGAGAACGAGGCCCACCTCCAGCAGGCCGAGGCCAACGACATCGAGTTCGTGGACCTGATCTGCGTCAACCTGTACCCCTTCGAGCGCACGGCGGCCAAGCGCGGGGTCGGCGAGGCCGAGGTGATCGAGAACATCGACATCGGCGGCCCGACGATGCTGCGCGCGGCGGCCAAGAACCACGCCTACGCCGCGGTCGTCGTCAAGCCGGAGGCCTACGACGCCGTGCTCGAGGAGCTGCGCGACTCCGGCGGCACGCTCTCGATGCCCACGCGCGAGTCGCTCGCCGCCGAGGCCTTCGCCTACACCGCGCGCTACGACACCGCGATCGCCCGCTGGTTCGCCGAGAAGTCGGAGGACTTCCCGCCGCTGTTCATCCGCGCCTACGAGAAGGTCGTCGACCTGCCCTACGGCGAGAACCCGCACCAGCGCGCCGCCTACTACTCGCAGGTCGGCACGCGGATGAACGTGCTCAGCCAGGTCAAGCAGCACCACGGCAAGCAGATCTCCTACAACAACATCTTGGACCTCGACAGCGCCCGCGCGATGGTGCGCGACTTCGAGGTCCCGGCGTGCGCGATCGTCAAGCACAACAACCCGTGCGGGGTCGCGCTGGGCGCGTCCGTCGAGGAGGCCTACGCCAACGCGTTCGCGTGCGACCCGGTCGCCGCCTACGGCGGCGTCATCGCGCTCAACCGCCAGGTCGACAAGGCCACCGCCGAGCGGCTGCACCAGCAGTTCATCGAGGTGTTGATCGCCCCCGGCTACGACGACGACGCGCTCGCGGTCCTCACGCAGAAGGTCAACATCCGCGTCCTGGAGGACCAGGAGCGGCGCCTCCCGGCGCTCGGCGAGCCGGAGATCCGCCAGGTCACCGGCGGCCTGCTCGTCCAGGACCGCGACACGTCCCGCGACGAGCGCGACGACATGGAGGTCGTCACCGACCGCCGCCCGTCCGAGCAGGAGTGGGCCGACCTGCTGTTCGCCTGGCGCATCGCGCGCCACGTCAAGTCCAACGCCATCGTCATCGCGCGCGACCTCGCGACGCTCGGCATCGGCGCCGGGCAGATGTCGCGCGTGGACTCCGTGCGGCTGAGCGTCGAGAAGTCGCGGGCCGAGACGCTGAAGGGCGCCGTGCTGGCCTCCGACGCGTTCTTCCCGTTCGCCGACGGCCCGCGGCTGGCCGTCGAGGCCGGGGTCACCGCGATCGTCCAGCCCGGTGGCTCGGTGCGCGACGACGAGGTCGTCGCCGCCGCCCAGGAGGCGGGCGTGGCGATGGTCTTCACCAAGCGCCGGCACTTCCGGCACTAGGCGCGGATCGGCATGGACCGGCTCGGCTCCGACCCGCCCGGCCCCTACGAGGGCGTCGTCGGCTACTCGCGCGTGGTCCGCTCCGGCCCGCACGTGTGGGTCGCCGGCTGCACGTCGGTCGACGAGCACGGCATGGTCCACGGCGACACGCCGGGCGAGCAGATGGAGATCGCGCTGGCGGCGGTCCTGAGCGCGCTGGAGCGCGTCGGGGCGAGCGCGAAGGACGTCGTCCGCACCCGGATGTTCACCACCGACATCTCGCGCGCCGACGAGATCGGCCGCGCCCACGGGGCGGTCTTCGGGGACGTCCGGCCGGTCACCGCGATGTGCGAGGTCAGCGGCTTCATCGACCCCAGGATGTTGGTCGAGGTCGAGGCCGACGCGTACGTCGAATAGGACGCGCGCGCCGATTTCCGCTCCGAGCAGGGACTTCGTTTTCCGTCCGAACCATCGCGCAACCTTCGGCGCCGCGTGAGCGCCACGAAGTCCATCGCCCGACACGGATTGCGGGCGTGGCAGGCCTCCGCGCTCGAGGCGATGAGCACATGGGAGTCGGGGCCCTTCCTGATCTCTGCGGCGCCGGGCGCGGGGAAGACCCGCCCGTCCATCGAGATCGCCAACCGGATGCTGCGAGCCAAGCTCGTCGACCGGGTCGTGGTCGTCTGCCCGACGACGCCGCTGACGCGCCAGTGGGCGCTGGCGGCCGGCAAGCTCGGCCTGCACCTCCAGCCGGACTCCAACGAGCTCGTGCCGCCGCGCGACTTCCACGGCGTCGCGGTCACCTACGCGAAGGTCGCGATGGTCGCCGCCAAGTGGGGCGCGCAGTGCACGGGCCGGACGCTGGTCGTCGCCGACGAGGCCCACCACCTCGGCGAGGAGCTGGCGTGGGGCGAGGGCTTCGCGCTGGCCTTCCGCAACGCCGCGCGCTGGCTGCTGCTGTCCGGGACGCCGTTCCGCTCCGACGCCTCGCCGATCCCGGGCGTGCGCTACGACGCCGAGGGCATCGCGATCTCCGACATCGCCTACACCTACGCCGACGCCGTCCGCGACGGGATCTGCCGTCCGGTGACGTTCATCCCCTACGACGGGACGCTGCAGTGGCGCTCCGGCGACGACGTCATCGAGGCCGGGTTCGACACGGTGCTGTCGACCCGCGAGGCCTCGCGCCGCTACCGGACCGCGATCTCCGCCGAGCTGGCCGACGGGTTACCGCGCATCCTCGGCGCCGCGCACGCCAAGCTCCAGGAGGCGCGCGGGGCCGGGCACCGCGACGCGGGCGGCCTGGTCGTCGCCGCCGACTCCGACCACGCGCGCAAGATCGCCAAGCTGCTGAAGGACATCACGGGGAAGTCGCCCACGGTCGTCCTGCACACCGAGGCGGGCGCGCACAAGAAGCTCCAGGCCTTCACCGACAGCAGGGACGAGTGGATCGTCGCGGTCAACATGGTGTCCGAGGGCGTCGACATCCCGCGCCTGCGCGTCGGCGTGTACGCCAGCGCCGCCAAGACGCCGCTGATCTTCCGCCAGGTCGTCGGCCGCTTCGTCCGGACGATCGTCGGCCGCCCCGCGGAGATGTCGTGGCTCTACCTGCCGGCCGACCCGATCCTGCGGCGCCACGCGTCCGACGTCGACAACGAGTTGGCCCCGCTGCTGCGCCGGCGCGAGTCCGACGAGGAGCTGTTCGAGGAGCGCGAGCCGCGGCGCGAGACCGAGAAGTCCGAGGCGGTGGAGTTCGTCGCGCTGAGCGCCGACGTGTCGCCGACGTCGCAGATGTCGCTGTTCGGCGGGGCGCCGGCGGTGACGCCGGTCGCGCCGGTGCCCGCGATCGTGGCGGACTTCGCGCCGGCGGTGCCGGACGCCGATGGCGGCGCCCCGCCCGCGCCGGAGTCGCGGCTCTCGGCCTTCGAGCGCCGCGACATCCTGCGCGACAAGCGCCACCGCCTGGTCGCCGACCTCGGCCGCCGGGAGCGCCGCCCGCACAACCAGATCAACGCCTGGCTGAACCAGGAGATCGGCGTCACGCGCGTCGAGGACGCGACGATCGAGCAGCTGGAGCGGTCGTGCTCGCTGCTGCTCGACGCGCTGGCGGGCAAGGTCACCGCCGGGCGGTAGTACGGTTCCGGGCGTGCCCGCCGCCGCTGCTGACCGGGCCGAGGAGCTGCGCCGGCTGCACCTCGACCCCGCGATCCTGGTCCTCGTCAACGTCTGGGACGCCGCGAGCGCGCGGACGGTCGCCTCGGTGCCCGGCTGCCGGGCGATCGCGACGGCCTCGTGGGCGATCGCCGCGGCCCACGGCCTGGACGACGGCGAGGCGATCGGGCGCGAGGCGATGCTGGACGCGGTGCGCCGCGTCGCGGACGCCGTGGCGCTGCCGGTGACCGCGGACCTCGAGGGCGGCTACGGCGCGACGCCGGACGAGGTCGGCGAGACGATCGCGCGGGCGATCGCCGCCGGCGCGGTCGGCTGCAACCTGGAGGACGGCGTCCCGGGCGGCGAGCAGCTGCGCGACGCGCAGGACGCGGCGGCGCGGGTGGCCGCGGCGCGCGCGGCGGCCGACGCGGCGGGCGTCCCGATCGTCATCAACGCGCGCACCGACACCTACCTGCGCGGGATCGACGATCCCGAGGCCGCGATCCTGCGCGGCCAGGCCTACGCCCGGGCCGGCGCGGACTGCGTCTTCGTGCCGGGCGTCACGGACGCCGCGACGATCAAGGCGCTGGTCGACGGCATCGACGCGCCGGTCTCGGTGCTGGCGCGCCCGGGCGCGCCGTCGGTGTCGGAGCTGCAGGACCTCGGCGTGGCGCGCGTGTCGTTCGGGCCGGGGCCGATGGGCGTCGCGCTGGCCGCGCTGGCGCGGACCGCCTCGGATCTGCTCGCGGGCGGCGTCCCGGCCGACGAGCTGAACTACCGCCCGCCGGCCGCCTGACGCGCGTCCCATAGGAGGTCCATCAGGAGGAGTAGGTCCCGCCTACCCGGCGGAGCGTCCTCGCGACGCCCCGCCGGTGAGGTGGGGAGGAACTGCACTTGCTCTCTTGTCTGCGGAGATGGTGAGAAGGCGCCGGCCGGTCCAAGGAACCGACGTCTTCGGTGTCCGCGCTGAGGATGATGCGCCCCGAACCCAAAGACGCCCTGAGGGCCGTCTAACGATTGGGTAAGGAGCTGGTTGGGCTCGTGTTGGCGGCCGGAGCGGCGCGCCGCCGAGGACCTGGAACAAGCTCTGGTCATATTCAAGCTTTTGGTCTAACCTTGAATAGGTGCCCGAGCTGATCAAGCTCCGATGGCTGCCGGCCGCCACCTCCGGCCTGCCCCGCCGGGAGCTGCGCGGGTGCGACTACGAGGCCTACGTCCCCGATCCGCTGGTCGGGCGCGACCTCGTCTTCGCCGGCGAGACGATCGCCGACGTCTCCGACGCCGAGCGCGCGGTCGCGCGCCTGAACCTCGAGGCGACCACGCTGGTCGACTCCGAGGCCGCGGCGCGGCTGCTGCTGCGTGCCGAGGCGGTGGCCTCGTCGCACATCGAAGGCCTACAGGTCGGTGGCCGGCGTCTCTTCAAGGCGCAGCTTGCGCTGGGGGTCGGCCACGAGCCGGGCGACGTCACCGCCGTCGAGATCCTCAACAACGTCGAGGCGATGCGCTGGGCGGTCGCGGCGCTCGACGCGGGGGAGGCGATCGAGGTCGCGCATCTGCTGGAGATCCATCGACGCCTGGTCGCCGGGACGGCGTTGGAGGCGCACGGCGGACGGGTGCGCGAGGAGCAGAACTGGATCGGCGGCAACTCCTACAACCCGTGCGCGGCCGCGTTCGTCCCGCCGCCGCCCGAGCGGGTCCCGGAGCTGCTCGCCGACCTCTGCGCGTTCTGCAACGACGACCTCCTGCCGCCGCTGGTGCAGGCGGCGATCGCCCATGCGCAGTTCGAGACGATCCACCCGTTCGTCGACGGCAACGGCCGCACGGGCCGCGCGCTCATCCACGTGATCCTCCGCCGCCGCGGCCTGGCGCCGTCCGTCGTCCCGCCGGTCTCGCTGGTGCTGGCCGCGCGCTCGCGGGACTACGTCAACGGCCTGATGGGCACGCGCGACGCCGACCCGCGGGCCGTGGACCGCGGGCTCGACGCCTGGGTCGCGACGTTCGCGGCCGCGACGACGCAGGCCGTGTCCGACGCGATGGAGCACGAGCGCCGCGTGGCCGAGCTGCAGGCGCGCTGGCGGGCCGAGCTGGCCCCGGTGCGCGCCGGCTCGGCGGTCGCGCGGCTGGTCGACGCGCTGCCCGGCGCGCCGGTCCTCACCGTGCGCAGCGCGGCGGAGCTGACCGGCCGCAGCGTCCAGGCGATCAACGAGGCGATCGCGCGGCTGGTCGCCGCCGGGGTCCTCGTGCAGACGACGATCGGCAAGCGCAATCGCGGCTTCGAGGCACCGGACCTGATCCGTCTCCTCTCGGAGCTGGAGTGGCGCCTGTCGCACCTGGAATGACCCAATGCCCCCGGTGGGGCTCGAACCCACAACCTCAGCGCTTAAAAGGCGCGCGCTCTACCAATTGAGCTACGAGGGCCCTGTCAGCCTAGACTGGAAACGGCACGCCCCCATGGTGTAGCGGTTAGCACGCGAGCCTTTCACGCTCGAAGCAGGGGTTCGATTCCCCTTGGGGGTACTGATTGCTCAGCCGTCCGGTGCGGCGTGCCGGGGACTAGAACGTCCGTCGAGCGGCGTGTTTGCGCCGTCGCGCATGGCAGAGTTCGGCCGGTCATGCCGCATCGCCTCAAGGGGCTGCGTCCGTCGGCACCGATGGTCGTCGCCCTCATCGCCCTCTTCGTCGCGCTGGACGGGCCCGCCACGGCGGCCCGGTTCGTCAACGGCGCGTCGATCAAGCCCAACTCGATCACCCACCGCCAGATCCGCAACGGCACGATCGGCCGCCAGGACCTGTCCAAGAGCGCGCGCGACTACCTGCGCACGACGCCGGCCGACTCGGTCGGGGCCAACCAGCTCCGCGACGGCGCGGTGGGCGGGCAGGCGATCGCGGACAAGGCGGTCGACGGCACCAAGCTGGGCGACGGCGCGGTCGGCGCGTCCAAGCTGGCGCCCGCGTCGGTCGACGCGACCAAGCTGACCGACGGCGCGGTCGGTCCGTCGCAGCTGGCCGCGGGCGCGGTCACGGCGTCGAAGGTCGCCACCGGCGCGATCGGCGGGGGCGCGATCGCCGACGGCAGCCTGCAGACGCAGGATCTCGGCGACTTCTACGGCACGGTCACCGTCGACTTCACGGAGTTCGCGCCGAACACCTGCCAGGTCTCGGCGTTCGCGCCGACGCCGTCCAACGGCAGCGCCAACAACCAGATCGCCGACGACGTCGTCTCGATCTCCCCGAGCACGTCCGGGTGGCCGGATCCGATCATCGTCACCGCCAACCCGGGGGCCAACAACACGATCCGGATCGTGGCCTGTCGGATCGGGTCCGACGGCCCCAGCACGATCGACCCGCCACGCACCACGTTCCAGTACGTCGCGTTCGACACCCCGTGATGCTTAGGACTGCTTTCCGGTCCGCGACGAAAAGGCGCAAAATGCGGTCATTCTCCGGACCGTCTACCCCTCCCCCACTTGAGGGAGGGCGACGATCTGCCGATGGGGACAACGTGGATGCCGCCTTCGCAGGGATGAGGAGGACGGTCTAGCGATGCTCCTGCACCGTCAGGCGCCGCTGGCCATCGGAGCGCTTGCCGCGTGCGCGGCGGTCGCCTCGGGCTCCGTGCTGCTGCGCGACCAGATCCTGAGCTTCACCGCGTGGCCCGGCGCGCACGACACCGACCAGGGCCCCGAGATCGCGATCCCGCACGGCCTGCCGCTGTCGTCCAACGGCGGCGCGCTCGGCCCGGCCGACGCCGCGACGTCGGCGCGGGCCGGCGGACGCGCGCTGCCCGACCGCGCGCTGCTGACCGCGCTCGGCCTCGGCCCGAGCGGCGGGACGCTCGCGCTGGCCCCGGGCGGCACGACGGTCGCGCCGACGCTGACGGCCGTCCCGCAGGGCGGTCGCCCCGGCGCGCGCCGCGCGCCCGCCTCCGGCGGCGGCGACCGCGGCCCGACGGTGACGATCACCGGCCCCGGCATCTCCGGCGCGCCGACCTCGACACCCGGCGCGGCGCCGCTGACGGGCTACGGCCCCGGTGGGTCCACGCCCAGCGGTGGCGGCACCGCGCCCGCGGGCGGCGGCACCGGCGCCGGCGGCACGGGTGCGAGCACGGGCACGGGCACCGGCGCGCCCGCGACCGCCCCGGCGACGGGCGGCTCCTCGATCTTCGCGTCGACCCCGTCGACCCCGACGACGCCGACCAGCGGCGCCGAGCCGCGGGCCGCCGACGCCACGCCCCCCGCCGACCGCGCGCCGGTCAACTCCGCCACCGACAACGCGCCCAAGCCGGGCGACGGCGGGCCGGAGTCCGCCTCCGGCGGTCAGCCCCCGGTGTCGGCCGAGTCCGCTCCCGCCAACCCGTCACCGCCGAGCGAGCCCGCGCCGTCGCCGCCGGCGCCCGCCGATCCGTCACCGCCGAGCGAGCCTTCGACCGGCAGCCCGGCGCCGTCGGAGCCGACGCCCAGCGAGCCCGCGCCCGCCGACCCGGCGCCGCCCGCCGAGACGACTCCGAGCGCCCCGGCCCCCGCCGATCCGGCACCGCCGGCCGACCCGGCGCCGGCCGCGCCCGCGTCGGACAGCGGCGCGAGTGGCGCGCAGCAGACCGCGACCGCCGCCTCGGCGGCGATCCCCTCGTCGGCTCAGTAAACGACGCGGCCTAGAAATCCGGTCGGAAGAAGCGCGGCTCGGCCTCGTCCTCGAGGGCCGTCGTCGCGTAGTGCTCGCGCAGCGCGTCGGCGTCGTCGCCGGCCAGCAGGACGTCGTCGCCCGCCTCGGGCGCGGTCCGGACCTGATGGCGTGAGCAGGCGATCCGCAGGTAGCCCGACCACCACTGGGCGCCACGTAGCGGAACCAGCCTGGTGCGCGCGCCGAACGTGCCGCAGTGCACCGTGCCCCAGGCCTCGCCATCGGGATCGATGTGGATCCCGTCGAGCCGGCCGACGAGCCCGAAGGTCCCGTCGAGCACGAACACATCCCGCTTGGCTTGGCGCTGGTCGAGCATCGTGCCAAGCGGACTACCCCGGCCTCTGGGGCTTCACACGCGCGAGGAGGGCCGCGGTTCTCCGCTCATCGCACGAAGAACCCCGTAGCCTGTGGGCGCCCGGGCGGTTAGCTCAGCTGGCCAGAGCACTCGCCTTACAAGCGAGGGGTCCTCGGTTCAAGTCCGAGACCGCCCACTTCCGGCGTGTCCGCAGATCGACCGTTTGCGGTCCGGCGGGTTCGGAGAGATTGCCATCATCATGACCGCCAGCGCTCCGGCGCTGCCGGCGACCAGAGAGGACTCGCGGCCGAACACCACGGGCGGCCAACGGGACGCGATGATGCTGCGCCGGTACGCCCGAACTCGAGATCCTCAGCTGCGCGAGCAGCTGGTCCACCGCTATCTGCCGTTGGCCCGATACGCCGCGGCCCAGTACCGCCACGGCTCCGAGCCGTTCGACGATCTCGTCCAAGTGGCGAGCGTCGGCCTGCTCAAGGCGCTCGACCGCTACGACCCCGTGCGCGGCGCCGCGTTCTCCTCCTACGCGCTGCCGACGATGTCGGGCGAGCTGCGTCGCCACTTCCGCGACCGGTCGTGGGCGGTGCGCCCGCCGCGGGATCTCCAGGAGCAGGCGCTGGCCGTCGAGCGGGCGACCGAGACGCTGGCGCGCGAGCTCGGCCACGTGCCGACCATCGACGACGTCGCCCAGCGCACCGGCCTGGAGCCCGAGGCGGTCCTGGAGGCCCGCGAGGCGCTGAGCGCGCGGCTGTCGGCGTCGCTGTCGGCACCGGTGCGCGGCTCCGACGACGACGAGCTGGACCTCGGCTCGCGGCTGGGCGCCGACGACGGCGGCTACGCCACCGCCGAGGCCCGCGCGACCCTGGGCGCCCTGACCCGGTGCCTGACCGCGCGCGAGCGCGAGATCGTCCGCCTGCGCTTCGACGAGGACCTGACCCAGTCCGAGATCGGGGCGATCGTCGGGCTGAGCCAGATGCACGTCTCGCGCGTCCTGCGCCAGGCGGTCGACAAGCTGCGCGCGGCGGCGCGCGCGTCGGACGACGCGTAGCGCGGCGACGCGTGGCTACGCGCCCGCGCGCCGCCCGAGGAGGACCGCGAAGCGGTGGTCCTTGAACAGGCAGTCGGCGGCGTCGAAGCCCGCCTCGCGCAGCCACCGCAGCTGGGACTCGACGTCGGCGCAGCGGTCGTGCGCCATGCGCTCCTCCGCGCCCGCCCACTCGGCGTCGTCGGAGCCCGCCCGGCGCGCGGCCGCCTCGTGCCACTCGCGGTAGCGGCGGTCGAAGCACGGGTGCGGGCCGGCGACCTGCTCGGCGTTGACGAAGACGCCCATCGGCGGCAGCGCCGCGCGCACCCGCGCGAACAGCGCGCGCTTGTCCTCGTCGAAGAGGTGGTGGATCGCCAGCGCGCTGACGACCGCGTCGAACTCGCCCTCCGGCAGCGGGTCGGCCAGGTCGGCGACGACGATCTCGGCGCGGCCGCCCAGCGCCGCGCGTGCCTGCTCGAGCATCGCGGGCGCGCCGTCGGTCAGCACCAGCTCGGCCTCGGGGTACCGCGCCGCCACGCGCGCGGCCAGCATCCCGGTCCCGGCGCCGAGGTCGAGCACCCGCCGCGGCGGCCGGCCGAGCAGCGACAGCGCGTCGACGGCGGTGCCGTAGAAGGCGTCGAACGGCGGGATCAGGCGACGGCGCGGGGCGTCGTAGTCCGCGGCGTGCGCGTCGAAGGTGGCGGGCGCGTTGCTCATGACATACAAATGTACGTGATAACGAACAGGATGGCAACGGGGCCCAGCGGGCATCATCGCCCGCAACCGATGCTCGCCACGCTCGCCACCTCCGCCGCGCTCGCCTGGACCCCCGCGGTCGCCGACGCGCGGGCCTACGCGCGCACGCGCCGCGGTCAGGTGTCGTTCGCGGTCCGGACCGAGTGCGGGGCGTGGGGAAGGCGGCAGGACGCGGCGGTGCCGTCGGCGTCGGTGCTCAAGGCGATGATGTTGGTCGCCTACCTGCGGCGCGGGAGCGTCCGCGACCGCCCGCTGGGGCCCGCGCAGAAGGCGCTGCTGAGCCCGATGATCCGCCGCTCGGACGACCTGGCGGCGTCCAGGGTCTTCAGGGTCGTCGGCGCGGGCCGCCTCCAGCGCGACGCGCGGGGCTGGGGGATGCGGGCGTTTCGCGTGCGCGTCGACCCCTGGGGCGACAGCCGCGTCACCGCCCGCGACCAGGCCCGCTTCTGGCTGCACCTCGACCGCCGTCTGCCGCCGCGCCACCGCCGCTACGGCCTGGAGCTGCTGCGCACGATCGTGCCGTCGCAGCGCTGGGGCGTCGCGCGGGTCGTCCCGCGCGGCTGGACGCTGCACTTCAAGGGCGGCTGGGGCTCGGGCCGCGGCGCCGTCGACCATCAGGTGGCGCTGCTGACCAACGGCGACCAGCGCGTCGGCCTCGCGATCCTCACGACCGCGCAGGGCACGCACGCCTACGGCAAGGCCACGCTGGAGGGCGTCGCGCGCCGCCTCCTGCGCGGGCTGGACGGCCGCGCCGACGTCTGCTGAGCGCGCGTCGGGCTACCGCTGGGCGATCGCCAGGCCCAGGGCCTTCAGCTGCGCCGACGCCACGCCGATCTTCTTGGCCCCGTCGCCGGTCGAGACCCGTCGCAGCGCCTTGGCCAGCGCGGACGGGTCGTTCTCGTGCGCGGCCCGCGCCGTCGCCCGGAACGCGTCGGCCAGCTCGCGGCAGCCCGCGACCAGCAGGTCGTGCGCGGACTTCGCGCCCCGCGGCGGCGGGATCGCGTCGAGCTCCTTGACCGCTCGGTCCAGCGCCGCGACGCTCCGGTCCAGCGCCTTGCCGTAGGACGCCGCGGTCACCGTGCCGGCGCCCTGGTCGGAGATCTCGGCCAGCGCCTGCTGCACGCGTCCGCTGGCCTCCTGGACGCGCGTGACGTAGTCGGCCTTGCTCGACGTCGTGCCCGACGGCTTGCCGCTGCCGCTGCCGCCGCACCCCGCGGCGCCGGCGGCCACCAGCGCGACCAAGGCGAACAGCATCGGGACCGCGCGGCGCATGGCGCGATCCTCCCAGGTTCGGGCGCGCGGCGTACCCTTCGAGGCGATGGCCCTGGATCCCACGCACACCGCGCTCGGCACCTGGTCGGGCGGCCGCTTCATGCACTTCGGCGAGGCGCTCGACGACGAGCGCTACCTCGCGCTCATCCGCCCGGACGATCGCGTCCGCACCGTGGTCACCGCCGACGTCTACGGGACCGGCGAGGCCGACACGCTCCTCGGCCGCGCGCTGACGGGCCTGGACCGCGACGCCTACAGCCTGGTCGGCGCGGTCGGCCACGACTTCTACAACGGCGAGCGGCAGGGCGCGAAGGGCTTCCCGCGCTTCACCGACCCGGCCCTGCGCGGCCCGTCGGAGTACGGCAGCTACCTGCGCGAGGCGGCCGAGCGGTCGCTGCGGCGCATCGGCGCCGACCGCTTCGACCTGTTGATGTTGCACAACCCGGACCGCACGGGCTACACGCACGAGGCGGTCTGGGAGGGCATGGCCGCGCTGCGCGACGCCGGCCTCACGCGCCTGCTCGGCGTTGCCCCCGGGCCCGCCAACGGCTTCACGCTCGACGTCATCGACTGCTTCGAGCGCTTCGGAGACCAGATCGACTGGGCGATGTTGATCCTCAACCCGTTCGAGCCGTGGCCGGGCGAGCTGGCGCTGCCAGCCGCCGCCGCGCACGACGTGAAGGTCCTGACGCGCGTCGTCGACTACGGCGGGATCTTCCACGACGACCTGCGTCCCGGCCTCCCGATGGGCGAGCGCGACCACCGTGGGTTCCGGCCCGCGGGCTGGATCGACCGTGGCGTCGAGCGCCTCGACGCGCTGCGCCCGATCGCCGAGCGCCACGGGCTGACGACGCTGCAGCTCGCCGCGCAGTGGAACCTCGCCCACGACGCGGTCGCGTCGGTCGTCCCCACGCTCATCCAGGAGGCGTGGGACGGCGCCAAGACCGTCGAGGCCCAGCGCGAGGAGCTGGCGTCGCTGCCGTCGGAGATCCTCCTGAGCGACGACGAGGTCGCCGAGATCCGCGCCATCGGCGACAACACGCGCTGCATGGCGCTCAAGGGCGGCGTCCCCGACCACGAGGGCGAGTCGCTGCCCGACCGCTGGACGCTGGACGCCGACCTGGAGGCGATCGGCGCCCGCTGGGACATCGCGCCCGGCGACCTGCAGCTCGCCTAGCGCGGGGCGCCCCCGGCGCTAGCCGAAGAACACCGCGGCGTCCTGGAAGAACTTGTCGTCCAAGGTCTTCGGCTCGCCCAGGGCCTCGCTGATCGGGACCGTCACGATGTCGGTCCCGCGCAAGGCCACCATCTTGCCGTGGTCGCCGGCGGTGACCGCCTCGGCCGCCGCCACGCCGAAGCGCGTCGCCAGCACGCGGTCGAACGCCGTCGGGGTCCCGCCGCGCTGGACGTGGCCGAGGATCGTCATCCGCGTCTCGTAGCCGGTCCGCTCCTCGATCTCGCGCTCCAGCGTCACCGCGATCCCGCCCAGGCGCGCGTGGCCGAAGGCATCCAACTTGCCTTCGGCGCCGGTCGTCGACAGCGTGCCCTCGCGCGGCGTCGCGCCCTCGCTCACGACGACGATCGAGAACGTCCGGCCGGTGTCGTGGCGCCGGCGGATGTGGTCGCAGACCTCCTCGATGTCGAACGGCCGCTCGGGCACGAGGATGACGTCGCCGCCGCCGGCCATGCCCGCGTGCGCGGCGATGAAGCCGGCGTGGCGGCCCATGACCTCCAGCACCATCACGCGGTTGTGCGACTCGGCCGTCGTGTGCAGCCGGTCGACCGCCTCGGTCGCGATCTGCACCGCCGTCTGGAAGCCGAACGTGTAGTCGGTGCCCTTGAGGTCGTTGTCGATGGTCTTGGGCACGCCGACGACCGGGACGCCCGCCTCGGCCAGCCGGGCCGCGACGCCCAGCGTGTCCTCGCCGCCGATCGGCACGAGCACGTCCACGCCGAACCGCTCCATCCCCGCGCGGACGCCGTCGACGCCGAGGCCGTCCTTCTTGAAGGGGTTGGTTCGCGAGGACCCCAAGATGGTCCCGCCGCGCGGCAGGATGCCCGCCGTGCGCTGCACGGTCAGCTCGTCGCCGTCGCCCTCCAGCACGCCGGCCCAGCCGTAGCGGTAGCCCACCAGCGTATGCCCGTCCTGCAGCCCCTTGCGCACCACGGCGCGGATGACCGCGTTCAACCCGGGGCAGTCGCCCCCGCCCGTCAGCACTCCGATCCTGGCCATGAGCCAGAGACTACGAGCGCCGGCAAGCCCCCGATCGGGCTATCGCGCCACGACCGCGGCCAGCGCCTCGTCCACCGGCACCGGACGTCCGAGGTGGAACCCCTGCGCGTAGTCGACGCCCAGCGCGCGGACCGCGTCGAGCGTGTCGTCGTCGCCCACGAACTCGGCCAGCGACGGCGTCCCGAGCCCGCGCGCGATCTGCACGACGGCCTCGACGACGAGGCGATCGGTGGGGTTGTCGCGCAGTCCGCGGACGAACTCGCCGTCGATCTTCAGCACGTCGAAGCGCAGGTGCTTGAGGTAGGCGAACGACGCGAAGCCCGCGCCGAAGTCGTCCAGCGCCAGGCGGCAGCCGAGGCGGCGCAGCGCGTCGGCCAGCGCGCGGGCGCGCTCCAGGTTGACGATCGCCGCCGTCTCGGTGATCTCGACGATCAGCCGGCCGGGCGGCACCGGCGTGGCGGTCAGCAGCTCCTCCAGCCAGCGCGCGAAGTCCGCGTCGCCCATGGTCCGGCCGCTGAGGTTCACCGACAGCGTCACCGGATGCGCGCGCACGAGCGCGACCGCGCGGGCGACGACCCAGCGGTCGATCGCTCCGATCAGGTCGAAGCGCTCGGCGATCGGCAGGAACGTCGCGGGCGGCACCAGCTCGCCGGAGTCCGACCGCATCCGCAGCAACAGCTCGAAGGCCGGGTCGTCGTCGCCCTCGCCCAGCGCGACGATCGGCTGGGCGTGCAGCTCGAAGCGGTCCTCGGCCAGCGCGGAGCGGATCCGCTCCAGCCACGACAGCCGCGACACGTGGCGGCCGGGCCCGGCCTGCTCGCGCGTCGCGCGCGCCGCCTGGTTGCGGCCGGCCTCCTTGGCGTCGTACATCGCGATGTCGGCCTCGACCAGCAGCTCCTCGGGCGACAGGCCGTCGGCGCCGTCGAAGGGCGCCATGCCGATCGACGCGGTCACCCGCGCCTGGCGCGTGGAGTCCGCGACGACGCCGTCCCGGGCGACCGCGCGCAGCAGCTTGGCCGCCACCGCGCCGGCCTCGTCGTCGGTGGCCTCCGGCAGGATCACGCCGAACTCGTCGCCGCCCAGGCGCGCGATCACGTCGGTCTCGCGCAGCTCGGCGCGCAGCGTCGCGGCCAGGCGGGCGATCAGCTCGTCGCCGACCGGATGGCCGAGCGTGTCGTTGACGTACTTGAACCCGTCGAGGTCGAGGACGAGCACCGCGCCGCGGCGGCCGTAGCGCTCGGCGGCGGCCAGCGCGCGATCCAGCTCCTCCTCGAAGCGGCGCCGGTTGAAGAGGCCGGTCAGCGCGTCGTGGTCGGCCAGGTGCTGGAGCTGGCCCTCGAAGCGCTTGCGCTCGGTGATGTCGACGATCTGCGCGATCGCGTAGGCGGGCCGGCCGTCGGCGTCGGGCACGGCGGCGACGGTCAGCAGCGTCCACACGACCTTGCCGTCGGCGTCGACCATCCGGCACTCGGTGCTCAGGCGCTCCTCGGTGCCGCGGCGCAGCGCGGCGATCCGGGCGCGCCCGGCCTCCAGCTCGTCGGGGTGGACGACCGCGGCGATGCGCTGGGCCAGCAGCGCCTCCTGCGAGAAGCCGAGCATCGCGGCCAGCGCCGGGTTGACGGTCAGCCACCGGCCGGTGTCCGCGCCGTGCAGCGAGACGACGCAGACGCCGATCGGCGCGTGCTCGAACGCGGCGCGCAGGCGGGCCTCGGCCTCGCGGCGTCCGGACTCCAGGCGATGGCGGTCGGTGATGTCCTGGGTCGTGCCCCACACGCGGCGGACGCTGCCGTCCTCGAGGCGCTCGGCGGGCGCGCCGCGGCCGTGCATGATCCGCTCCTCGCCGTCGGTGCGGATCAGGCGGTAGGTGACGTCGAACGGCTCGCCGTCGACCGCGGCTCGGGCGAGCGCGTCGCGCACGGCCTGGCGGTCCTCCTGGTGGATCAGCCGCCCGTGGTCCTTGACACGGATCGGCTGGTCCTCGGGCACGCCGAGCAGGCGGTACATCGCGGGGCTCCACCACTGCTCGCCGGTGATCAGGTCACCCGACCAGCTGCCCAGCTGGGCCATGTTCTGCGCCTCTTCGAGCAGCGCCTGCTGGCGGCGGGCGTCCTCGGCGGCGGCGCGGGCGCGCTCCTCGGCCTCGCGCAGGCGGTGCTCGTCGGCCTTGCGCGCGGTGATGTCGCGGGTGGTGGTGACGGCCTCGACGAAGCCGCCGTCGACGTCGAGGATCGGGGAGACCGTCGACTCCAGCCACATCTCGCGGCCGTCGCGGACGTTGGTGATGCGGTACTGGACGGTGCTCGAGATCCCGCGGCGCGCGTGCTCGTGGGCCCGCTGGACGGCGGGCGCGTCGTCGGGGTGGCAGACGTCGGCGGCCCAGAAGCCGATGAGGTGGGCGGCCGGGAAGCCGAGCAGGGCCTCGGCGCCGCCGGCGGCGTAGACGATCTTGCCGGTCGGGTCGTGGCGGGCGATCAGGTCGCCGGCGTGGGTGGCCAGCAGCGCCAGCTCGCGCTCGCGCGCCTCCAGCTGGGCGCGCGCCTCGACGAAGCTCGTGATGTCGGTGAACGAGACGACCGCGCCGTAGGGCACGTCCTCGCCGTCGGCCAGCAGCGGGACGGCGTTGACGCGCAACCACTGGTCGGTGCCGTCGTGGCGGCGGACCAGGAGCTGCTCGTCGCGGACCGGTCGGCCGGTGGCGATCGCGCGCCCGCCGGGCTGCTCCTCGGCGGTCATCGGACGGCCGTCGGCGTGGCGCGGCAGGAACGAGGCGTCGTGCGGCCCGCGGCCGGCGAGGCGGTCGCGCTCCGGTGTGTGGACGCCCGCGATCAGCCGCGCGGCGCGGTTGGACGCGCGGATCGTGGCCGACGCGTCGATGACGGCCAGGCCTTCGGTGGTGGCGTCGGCGGCCGGGCCGAGCAGGCTCGACCACGCGTCGTCGGTCGTGGGGGCGTGGTGCAGAGGCATCGAGGGGCCTTGTCCCTGGGTCGGCCCGGCCGGCATCCGACTTGAGGTCTGATGAGCGCGTAACTTTCCGAAGCGGGTCTCGTTCTGGGCGCACATGAACGTCAAGACGAGAACGATCAGGGCCGTGGCGGCCGGTCTGGCGGCCGTCGCGCTGCCCGCGGCGGCGTCGGCCAACGTGCAGGTCGGATCCTCCGGCTGGTCGTGGGGCAACCCGCTGCCACAGGGCAACACGCTCCGCGCGATGGCCTTCAGCGGTGCGACCGGCTACGCGGTCGGCGACTTCGGGACGCTGCTGGAGACGACCGACGCCGGCGCGACCTGGACCGGCCTGCCGGCCGGCACGTTCTCGAACCTGACCGAGCTGCAGGTGCTGGACGCGTCGACCCTGTTCGCGGGCGGCGGCTGCGTGGCGCGGCGGTCGATCGACGGCGGCCGGACGTTCTCGCGGATCGCGTTCACCAACGTCGAGTCGGCGTGCCCGCAGGACTCGACGCTGGCGGCGCTGGCGTTCCTCGACCAGAACTTCGGCTACGTCTTCGAGAGCGGCGGCCAGGTCTTCCAGACCCCGGACGGCGGCACGCGCTTCGCGGCGAAGATCGCGGTCCCGGGCACGAGGGCGGCGGGCGGCGGGGCGGTGCCGACCGACGCCGCGTTCACGTCGACCACCACGGGCTTCGTCGCCACCGACGACGGCAAGATGTACGAGACGACCGACGGCGCGAACTCGTGGAAGCCGGTCAGCGAGACCGGTCGGGCGGTGCGCGGCATCGCGTTCGTCAGCGCGCAGGTCGGCTACGCGGTCGGCGACCAGTCGTTGTTCATGAAGACGGCCGACGGCGGCGCGACGTGGACGCCGCAGGGCGTCGGCGGCCCGGCGCCGCAGGACCTCACCGGCATCCACTGCGCGACCGAGGACGCGTGCGTCATGACGACGAGGGCCGGCACGCAGATCATCGTGACGACCGACGGCGGCAAGACCTTCACCTTCCCCGCGCCGTCGACCGACCCGCTCTTCGCGGCGGCGTTCGCGTCGGCGACGCGGCTGGTCGCGGCCGGCCGGCAGGGGTCGACGACCGCGTCCGACGACGCGGGCGCGAACTTCACGCCGATCGGCGGGCGGCTGATCGGCCGGTTCTCGCGCGTGCGCGCGGGGCGCGTGGCGGGCACGGCGTTCGCGCCCGGCCCCGACGGCGTGCTCGGCCGCACGGTCGACGGCGGCCAGACGTGGACGCGCGGCAACGTCGCGACGTCGCAGGACGTCCTCGACGTCTCGTTCCCGACCGCCGACGACGGCTACGCGCTGGACGTCGCGGGCGGCGTGTTCACCACCGACGACGGCGGGCAGTCGTGGAAGACGCTCGACACCGGCTCGACCGCGCGGCCCAACGCGGTGTACGCGCCGTCGAAGTCCGTGGTGTTGGTGATCGGGCCGACGGGCGTGCGACGGTCGGTCGACGGCGGCGGGTCGTTCGACGCGGTCCGCGGCGACGCGGTGGCCCGGACGCCGTTGTCCGACGTCGACCGCGCGGGCGACGCGATCGTCGCCTGGGGCCCGCAGGACGTGATCCTGTCGTCGGACGGCGGCAAGACGTGGCGGACGGTGCTCAAGCCCGGCCGGTACAAGACGGTGACGGTCAAGGGCAAGCGCCGGAAGGTCAACCGGATCGGCGTGCGCAAGGTGGACTTCGTCAACGCCAGGACCGGGTTCCTGCTGGACGGCTCCGGCCGCGTCTGGCGCACGACCGACGGCGGCCGGGCGTGGACGGAGCGGCCGGGCGTCGGCACCGACGGCGCCCGCGGGATGTCGTTCTCCAACGCGCGCGACGGCTACCTGGTGATCTCGCGGTTCGGCGACGTGACGACGCCCACCGGCTTCCTGCTGCGCACCGACGACGGCGGCGCGACCTGGCATCCGCAGTTCGTGGAGTCGGAGGTGATCCCGGACGGCGGCGTCGCGGCCGGCGCGGGGACCGACTACCTGCTCGGCGGGCAGCAGGCGCTCTTGGCGTCCACGACCGGCGGGGACGCGGGGCCGGCGAGCGAGCTGACGATCAGGGCGGCGAGGACCAAGCTGCCCAAGCCCGCGCACATCGTCGTGACCGGCAAGCTGGCGCCGGCGTCGGGCAACGAGCGCGTGACGGTCGGCTACCGGCGGCCGGGCGCGACGCGGTGGTCGTCGCAGACGGTGACGGTGAGCGCGAACGGGTCGTTCACCTCGTCGTGGAACGTGGTGCGCGGCGCCAACCAGTTCGTCGCCCAGTGGCAGGGCAACTTCCGGTCGCGCGGGGACGGCTCGGCCGTCCTGACGGTGACCGTGGGGAAGGGGAAGCGGAAGTAGGCGTGGAAAGGGGACGGTGAGCGTGCTTGCCGGGGTGCGCCGGGCGCGGAAGCGCCCGGTGATCGCCCCGGCTCTGCTCGTTCAGGCGGCCAGCGGCTCGCGGGAGACGTCGCCGTCGCCCAGGTTGGCCGCGGGCGGCGCGGCGCGGACGGTGACGGGGAGGCCGTCGCGGGGGCCGATCGTCGGCATCTGGCGGACGCTCAGGACGTAGCCGGGGTCGACCTCGAGGCGGAAGCGGCTGAGGATCTTGGTGGCGATGACGCCGATCTCGGCCTGGCCGAAGCGCATGCCGATGCAGGTGCGGGAGCCGCCGCCGAAGGGGACGTAGGCGCCCTTGGGGATCGCGTCGCGTGCCGCGCCGACGAACCGGTCGGGGTTGAACGTGAAGGGGTCCTCCCAGACGTCCGGGAGGTGGTGCGAGACCCACGAGGAGTACTCGACCGGGACGCCGCCGGGGATCTCGACGCCGGCGATCGTGGCGGGCTCGATCGAGCGGCGCGGCCCGATCCACGCGGGCGGGTACATGCGCAGCGTCTCGTCCAGCGCGGCGGTGAGGTTGAAGTCGTCTCCGTTGGCGTAGGCCGGGTGGCGCGACAGCTCGTAGAAGAGGAACGCGACCGTCGAGGTCGTCGTGTCGTGGCCGGCGAAGAGGAGCGTCATCACCTCGTCGCGGATGTGGCGGTCCTTCAGCTCCAGGCCGTCGCCGTCCTGGGCGTCGAGGAGCAGGCCGAGCAGGTCGTCGCCGTGCTCGCCGCGCGCGCGGCGGTCGGCGATCTCGCCGTAGATGATGGCGTCGAGCCGCTTGGCGGCCGCGCGCATCCTCGCCCACGGCGTCCCCGGCCCGCGCATGATCTGGAAGACGTAGTCCTTGGACCAGAACGAGAGCGCGTTCTCGAACTCCTGCGCGGCGTCGCCGCGGCCGCGGGCCGTCTCGGGGTCGATGCCGAACAGCGCGCGCATCGCGATCCGCAGGGCCAGCTCGCGGGTCCAGTGGTACAGGTCGACGCGCGTGCCGTCCTGCCACGTGGCGAGCGCGTCGTCGACCTCCTGCTCCATGAGGAGCTGGGACCGGGCGATGCGCTCGCGGTGGAACATCGGGAGCATGGCCTTGCGCTGCAGGCGGTGGAACGCGCCGTCGATCGCGAGCATCCCGTCGCCGAGCAGCGGCGTGAGGTCGCCGTAGTGCCCGTGTCGCCACGAGTAGTTCTTGGCATTGGAGACCAACAGGTGGTGGTTGGCCTCCGGGCCCAGCACGAAGATGATGTTCTGGTGGAACACGCGCTGCGTGAACACCGGGCCGTACTTCTCGTAGGCGGCGAGCAGCAGGGTCAGCGGTTCGCGCGTGAAGCCGAACGTCCGCGCCATCGAGAACTTCGTGTCGCCCGGGGGAAAGGGAACGCTCGCCGCCCTCTCCGCCTGCATGTCCGCGGCGATCCTCCTCAGCGGATTGCTCGTCCCGAGCGACGGCGGCCCTACCACGCGTGCCATGCCCGGAAACGTACCGGTTGATTGGCCAACCAGCCAATCTCCTCCTCACCAAACCCTTCGTCCGCCGACCGACCGCCCCGACGCCGCGCCTGCCATAATGGAGGCCCGACCTGCTCGGGGGCGTAGCTCAGTTGGTTAGAGCGCCGGCCTGTCACGCCGGAGGTCGCGGGTTCGAGTCCCGTCGCTCCCGCTTTTCCGACCTCCGCATCCGTCAAGGATGCGGAGGTCTTCTTTTTTCGCCTGTGCGCTCGCGAAAAAAGGCTTGAACGCGGGGGTCGGCCGGATCGCCACGACGCGGCCGCCGTCGATCCACACGCGCTCGACGAGCTGTCCCACCAGCTCGCGGCGCCGCTCCGGGTCGGTCTCCTTCTCCCAGAACGGGCTGAAGTCGTCCAGCACCGCGCGGGCGCTCTCCAGATCAGGCGTCCGGCCGGGCGCGAGGCGGTCCAGCTCAGCGTCGATCTCGTCGCGCTTGGCGACGTAGTCGGTCTTCACGATGTCTCCCATCTCGTAGAGGTCGGTGAGTCGCTTGCGGCGTTCCTTGAGTTGACGGCGACGCCGGGTCGTGTCCTCGTCGGGGGCGTCCCCGGCTGCGAGCCGGTGGAGGATCTCGTCGCGGATGTCGGCGCCGGGCGCGAAGCCGGCCACGAAGTCGGCGACCTGCGCCTCGATCTCGCTGGCCGGCGCGAGCGGCTGGCCGCACGCGTCCTTCGCCTTCTTGCGGGTGGTGCAGTAGTACCGCGGCAGTCCCTTCTTGCCGGACTTCTGGCCGTGCATCCGCCCGTCGCACCGGTCGCACCGCGCGATGTT
>Ga0335075_10004005_pt1 | contig 23113 bp, 19 predicted proteins | sample Lox_Sample_24_FD_206723 | JGI IMG/M metagenome (GOLD analysis project Ga0335075, IMG submission 206723) | Soil microbial communities from Loxahatchee National Wildlife Refuge, Florida, United States - Lox_Sample_2.4 | ecosystem: Environmental > Terrestrial > Soil > Wetlands | place: USA...
GGGCGACTGGCCGAGCTGCTCGGCTACGACCGCAAGCTGAACACCCTCGACTACCCCGTCTCGCCGCGCGGTTTCCGCATCCTGGGGCGCATCCCGCGCCTGCCCAGGCTCGTGGTCCAGCGGATCGTGACGGAGTTCGGAGGGCTTGAGGAGCTGCTCGCCGCCTCAGATGGCGAGCTGGAGACCGTCGACGGGGTCGGCGAGATCCGGGCGAAGGACATCCGCGAGGGGCTTCGCCGCCAGCAGGAGATCAACCTCGTCGACCGCTACCTACAGACGTAGGGAAATCGCGTGCGCCACGCGCCGCCTACAGAGGAGGACACCATCACAGAGCTAACCGAAGAGCAGCTGGACGACCTGGAGGTCGAGGTCGTCGTCGAAATTGAGTTCGAGATCGGCCAGAGCGTGGTCTATCCGCACCACGGGGCCGGCAAGGTCCTCAAGAAGGAGATGAAGGAGGTGCTCGGCGAGAGCCGCGAATACCTCACGATCAAGATTCTCCACAATGACATGACGGTGATGGTCCCCACGCAGAACGCGGCCGTCGCGGGGTTGCGCCCGATCATCGATGAGCAGACCTGTCAGAAGGTCCTCGCGGTGTTGCAGGACGAGTGCTCGGAGATGCCCAAGAACTGGAATCGCCGCTTCAAGCACAACCGCGACAAGATCAAGACCGGCGACATCTACGAGCTCGCCGAGGTGGTGCGCAACCTCGGGATCCGCGAGGCCGAGAAGGGCCTGTCGACGGGCGAGAAGCAGATGTTCACGCGGGCGAAGAAGATCCTCGCCTCCGAGCTGATGTATGCGCTGGAGATGGACGAGGATGAGGTCGACCAGCACCTGCATTCGATCCTGATCGAGCAGCATGGTGGTGCCTCCGCGACGGTCGCGGTCGCGACGGACTGATCGCCGCACACGATGGCGGTCGCGCTGATCGTGGCCGCCGGACGAGGCGAGCGCCTCGGGCTTGACCGGCCCAAGGCGCTCGTCCCGCTCCGGGGCAGGCCGATGCTCGACTACAGCCTGGATGCGCTGCGGGGAGTCCCGGACGTTGAGCGGATCGTGGTCGCGCTGCCGGCCGAGGCGATCCATGCCGCGCCCGACGACGTGGTGGCGGTCGCCGGTGGGGTCCAGCGGTCGCATTCGGTACGGGCTGCGCTTGCGGCCGCCCCAGGCGCGCCGGAGGACGCCGTGATCGTCCACGATGCCGCGCGGCCACTGGTCAGCGCCGAGCTGTTCGCCCAGGCGCTCGACGCGCTCGCCCGTGCCCCTGAGGCCGACGCCGTAATCGCCGCGGCGCCGGTCACCGACACGATCAAGGAGGTCTCCGGTGACGGCCGCAGCGTCGCCCGTACCCTGGATCGCTCACGGCTGTGGGCGGTCCAGACGCCTCAGGTGTTCCGGCGCTCCGCGCTGGAGCGGGTTCTGGCGGCGGCGGACGACGAGCTGCTGGCCCAGGCGACCGACGACGCCTGGCTGATAGAGCGCGGTGGTGGGACGGTCCACGTGCTCGGCTCCGACCCGGGCAACCTCAAGGTGACGACCGCGCACGACCTACGCGTCGCCGAGCTGTTGCTCGCCGAGCGCGAGGCGGCCGCGGCCGCAGCGCCGGGGGCGCCCCGATGAGCACCGGGATCGGCTGGGACACCCACCCGTTCGCCGAGGGCAGGCCGCTGATCCTCGGTGGAGTGCGGATCGAGCACGAGCGCGGGCTCGCCGGGCACTCCGATGCCGACGTGCTCACCCACGCGGTGATCGATGCGATGCTCGGCGCCGCCGCGCTCGGCGACATCGGTTCGCACTACCCCGACACCGATCCGCGCTACAAGGGGATCGACTCCATGCACCTGCTCGCGAGCACGGTCACGCTGCTCGCGGAGGTCTCGCTGCGGGTGGCCCACGTCGACACCACGGTGCTGATGGAGCGACCGAAGCTGTCGCCGGTCCGCGACGAGATCCGCGAGTCGCTGGCCGCCGCGCTGGAGCTGTCGCTCACGCACGTCAACGTGAAGGCGACACGGGGAGAGGGGATGGGCTTCATCGGCCGCGGCGAGGGGGTCGCCGCGCTCGCCGTCGTCACCGTCGAGCCGCTGCCCGGGTGAGCCGAGGGTGACGATGCACCCCCAGCCGTTGCTGTCGGTCGCCGACGTCGATGTCGCCGGCGCGTTCTACGCGGAGTTGCTGGGCGGCAACGACGACCACGGCGGTCGCCATGGCGGTGCCGTCCGCGAGTACGGGCGCATCGAGATCGGCGATCGGCTCGTGCTCCAGCTCCACGTGATCGGCGCCGAGCACCACCACGGCGCGCTCGCGCAGGACGGCGTTCCGCTGGGCAACGGCGTGGCGGTGTGGTTCGCCACCGACGCGTTCGACGCGGCGGTGCAGCGGGTGCGGGGGCTCCGGGCCGAGATCGTCCACGACGTCCACATCAACCCCAATGCCCGGCAGCGGGAGATCTGGCTGCGCGACCCCGACGGCTACCTGGTGGTCATCGCCGAGGCCTAGGCGGGGCGGCCCGCGGCCCGCCCGCTCAACCGCCGATCGGCGCCCGCGGGTTGGCGCCCCAGAACAACTGGGTCCCGAGCATCCCGATGACGTGGACGCCCACGATGTTGACGACCATCGACTTTGCGGTCGCGCGGCCCACGCCGACCGGTCCGCCGCTGGCGGTGTACCCGTAGTAGCAGCCGACGAGAACGATGACCGTGGTCATCACCATCGCCTTTATCAAGCTGAATAACAGGTCCCCGGGGTTCTGGAACTCCCAGAAGATCGAGGTGTAGCCGCCTGAGGAGACGTTGGCGACCTCCTCGACGACCGCGATGTAGCTGGCGAGGAAGCCCCACGCGACGGCGCCGATGTAGACGAACGGGAACACCAGCCACGCGGCGAGGAGCCGGGTGGTGCACAGGAAGGTGATCCCGCGGATGCCCATCACCTCGAGCGCGTCGATCTCATCGGAGATGCGCATCGCGCCGAGCTCGGCCACGATCCCGGTCCCGACCTTGGCGGCCATCATGTAGCCGAAGGTCAGCGGCGCCAGTTCGCGCAGGTCGCACCAGGCCGAGAACAGGCCCGCGTACTGCGGTGCACCCTGGGCCTGCAACAGGTAGGCGCCCTCGATCCCGCACTGCAGGCCGACGAACAGCACCAGCCCCCAGGTGACGAGCGTGGAGGAGACGATCAGGATCCCCGCCTGGCGCAGGATCTCCCCCGCGAACATGAACACGCGTCCGTTGACGAGGTCGCCGACGACCAGCCCGGAGAACTTGAGGATCAGCCCCGAGTTGTGGATGCGCTCCCCCACCGGGCCACTGGGCGCCTCGGCGCGCCGGCGGGGAACCGGAGCGCCTCCGGGCGGGCCGGCGGGCGGCGGAGCGGCGGGCGGGGGAGGGGGTGTGGCGACCGACATCCGAGACTCGCCTACTTGGCGATCGTGGTGATCGCGGGATGGGTGGCGAGCAGCACCTGCGTGAACGCGTAGTTGAACGCGAAGATCCCCAGGAACGAGATGACAACGGCCTGGTTGACGGCGCGACCGACTCCCTCGGCGCCGCCGGAGGCGGTCATCCCCTTGTAGCAGCAGACGATCGCGATGATCGCGCCGAACAGCGTGGTCTTCAGCACCGACCCCCAGAGGTCGGTCGTCTCGGCGTTGTTGCCGAGCGTGGCGAAGAACGGGCCGAGCGGGGCATGGTTGACGAGCGTGGCCAGGATCCCGCCGACGATGCCGAACAGCAGCGCGAACACGTCGAACAGGCCGGTCACCAGCATGAGCGCGAGGAATCGGGGGACGACCAGGTTCTTGATCGGATCGACGCCCATCACCTCCAGCGCGTCGAGCTCGTCGCGGATCTTGCGCGCACCCAGATCCGCGGTGATCGCCGTGCCGGCCACCCCGGCCATCACCACGGCGGTGACGAAAGGCGCGAACTCACGGATCGACGCGAGCACGAAGAACCCGCCCAGCCGGTCCAGCGCCCCGATCAACGTGAGGACGTTCGCCCCCTGCAGCCCCGGGGCCTCGTAGCCGAACGCGACCGTCGAGATCAGCATCGGAATCCAGCAGACACGCAGCGCGAAGGCGAGTTGCTGGACGAGTTCGTTGCCGTAGGGGTATGGCGGGCGAACCGCCGAGACCAGGGTGCGGACGGTGAGCACCGCCATCTCGCCCGTCTCGTCGAGGCCGTCGCGGACCATGTCGTAGAGACGGACTGACACGGTCCTCTCCGCTACGCCCCGTGCGCCGGCCGGCAGGCCAGCGCCCCGTGGGTCGAGATCTGCTGCCCGTTGGTGAACCGCCCGAGCGCCTTCCACGGCCAGCGGCGGTCGGCCGGGCATCCGGTCGTGGCCAGCCAGGTGCCGCGGCCGGCGGAGATGTCGAGCGAATGCAGCACGATCGGGATGCCGGCGATGATCTGCAGGTTGCGCGGGATCGGAACGCTCAGCTCGTAGGCCCAGCGACCGTGCAACCGCGTCACCGTCCCCGGTACCGGCTCCTGGACCCGAGCGGGGTTCGTCATCACCGTGTAGAACCAGACGCGCCGCGCGCCACCGCCGACCACCGTGATCTGCGGGTGGGTGGGGGTCGTGTCGGCCATCGCCAGGCCCGTGCCGTGGCCGAGGATCGAGCCTGCCGGGCAGTGCGTCGGGCCGTAGGCAACCAGCACACGACGAGAGCACGCGGGGTACTGACCGCCTTCGAACAGCGCGCCGCGCGGGAACCAGGCCTGGATCCGCGAGACGAGCGGCGGGTCATACCCGGCCGGGATGCCGAACCTCATCCTCACGTCGAGGTGGACCCCCTGAGGGTGGGCCGGCGTGCCGCCGCGGTTCGGGGTGACTCGCGGATGGACGGTGACGGTGATCGGCGGCGCCGAGCCGTCGGCGCCGCGGGCGAGCCGCTGCGCGCCCGCAAGGCCGACACCGGCCCCGGCGGCGGTGAGCGCGAGGACGACGGGGAGCGCCGCCACCGTTCTCACCGCACGCCGGACCCTGCCGCGCCCGGCGCGGCGGACCGAAGGCACGAGCCTGTGGTTCGGTCCTGCGCCGGGCATCGACGGGGTCGGTGGGGCCTGCTAGTGGCAGGCGGTCGACGAGCTCACCGAAGAGGAGCCCGTCGCTTTGGTGTTCGGGTTCTCGAAGCCGGTCGTGACCGAGAACGGCCACTTGTGACCAGAATCGCACTTGGTGGTCTCCAGCCAGTTCCCCTTGCCGGCGTTGATCGTCAGCTCGGTGAGCTCGACCGGCGTGCCCGCGACGATCCGCAGGTTGTTGGGGACGGTCGCGGTGAGCTCATAGGCCCACTTTCCGTGCTCCTTGGCGATATGACCGACGATCGGCTCCTGCACGCGCGCCGGATTGGTGAGCACGGTGTAGAAGTAGACCTTGGTCGAACCGCCGTTGACCACGGTGATCTGCGGGTGGGTCTTGGCTGAGCCGGCATACGCCACGCCCGTGCCGCTGCCGACGACCGACGCGGCCGGGCACTTCGTCGGCCCGCGCGAGGTGAGCACCGACAGGGAGCAGGTCGTCGTCTTGCCGCCGTTGTACAGCGAGCCCTGCGGGAAGAACACCTTGAAGGTGGTCACAATCGGCTGGTCGGCGGCGCCGAGCGTCTTCCAGTTCAGCTGGACGCGGAGCTTGACCGCCTTGGGGTGGGCGGAGGTGCCTGCCGAGTTCGGCGTGACCGTCGGTTTGACCGAGACCGCGGGCCAGGTACTGGCGGCCAGCGCGGGGACGGCGATGGCGAATGCGGCCACGGCGGCCGGCACGCCCACTGCGAGCTTGCGCATCTATCTCTCCTTCATACCTCTCGTTGGGTGTGGTCGGTTCCCGGCCGACACGGGGACGGCTCACCGGACTGCGGAGCACCATTTATTGGTGCCCACCGGGTCGTCCCGATGCGGGAAGATACAGGTGTCAGCCACCCTTCACAATCGGAAACGTTCCTGTCTATACTTCCCGCGCCGAGCGAGTCGCACACGGAGGACGGCGCGTGAGGATGGAGAGGAAAATGCGTGTCGACGCTGACCCCTGAACGTCGCCCGGCGACGCCCGAGCCCCCTTCCGAACCGCCACGGCGACCTTCGGAGCCAAGGCGCTCACGTGGCCGCGGCCGCGGCCCGCGCTGGCTCGCCCTGGGGGCGCTGCTGATCGTCGCCGTGGTCGTGATCGTGCTCGTCACACGCAGCGACAACGACACCTACCGCCTCGACTTCGCCAACGCCGGCCAGCTCGTCACCGGTGACATCGTCCGGATCGGCGGGACGCCCGCGGGCACCGTCAGCTCGATTCGCCTCACCGACAACGGGCAGGCTCAGGTGGAGATCTCGCTCGATCGGTCCTTCGGTCCGCTGCGCCGCGGCACGACGGCGGCGATCCGCAACCCGGGTCTCACCGATGTCGCAGCCCGCTACGTCGACATCAGCCCCGCGCCGTCGTTCCGGGCCCCGCTGCCGTCCGGCGCGGTCATCCCGACCTCGCAGACGAGCGGGATCGTCGACATCGACGAGCTCTTCAACACGCTGAACGCCCGCACCCGCGCCGGGCTGCGAGGCCTGATCCGGGGATTCGGCGAGTGGTACCAGGGCAGGAGCCGGCAGGCCAACGCGACCGCCCAGCTGTTCCCGGCAGCGCTCATCTCCTACACACGCCTGCTGCGCCAGTTCGACGCCTCGACCCCATCACTCGACCGCTTCATCCAGCAGACCGACGTCGCGCTCGGCACGATCGACCGAAACGCGCCGGCGCTCACCGACCTGGTGAGCTCGGGCCGCACGACCGTCGACGCGCTCGCCTCCGACAACCGGTCGCTCTCACAGGGGCTGACCGACCTGCCGGTCGCGCTGCGGCGCGGCACCGTGGCGTTGCAGCGGCTGCGCACCCAGGCGCTGCCGGGACTCACCCGGCTGTTTGATCAGACCGCTCCGGCGATTTCGCCGCTGCACCAGCTGCTGCCGAAACTCGACCCGGTGCTGCAGGAGTCGGTTCCCGTGTTCGCGCAGCTGCGGACGCTGCTCACCAAGCCCGGACCGAACAACGACCTCGGCGACGCGCTGCTCGACCTGCCGACGCTCGCCCGTCAGGTCAAGGGCGACTTCCCACGCGCGATCACCGCGCTGCACAAGGGGACGCCGATCTTTCAGTTCGCCCGGCCGTACTTCCCCGACCTGGTGGCGTGGCTGGTGAACTGGGACGGGATCTTCGCGCCCTACGACGCGAACGGTCACTACGCCCGCACGCTTCCCGTGTTCGGCGCCTACCAGCTCACCGGCAACACGCTCACCCCGACGCCGCCGGACGAGCGCGGGTTGAGCGGGCTGACCACCGGCTTCACCGACCGCTGCCCGGGCTCGGGGGTCGCGACCGGCGACGGCTCCTCGCCATACGTCGACTCCGGCAGCCAGTCCAACGCGCACTGCGACACCTCCGATTCGGCCGCGGAGGCGGGCGGGTGACGACGAGGCGGATCATCGGTGCCGTGGGCGTCATCCTGCTCGTCGCCGCGGCGGTCATCGCCGTGTCGAGGTTCACGGGCGCCGGCGGGTCGAACGGCTATCTGGTGCGCGCGGTCTTCCAGAACTCATCGTTCGTGACGCCCGGGGAGCAGGTCAAGGTCGCGGGGGTCACGGTCGGGACGATCCACGCCGTGCAGTTGACCGCGAACAACCAGGCGGCGGTCGTGCTCTCGATCACCGACCACCAGTTCATCCCGTTCCGCGCCGACGCGCATTGCCAGATCGGCCTTGAGTCGCTGCTCGGCGAGCAGTACGTGCAATGCGTCCCCACTCAGGCGCGCGGTTCCGGCGCGGGCGCCCCGGCGCCACTTGCGCTCATCCGCTCGGGAGCCGGCAAGGGCGAGCACCTGCTGCCGGTGTCGGGGACGACGACCCCGGTCGGCTTCGACCTGTTGCTGGACATGAACCGGCTTCCCCTTTCGGAGCGGCTGCGGCTGCTCGTCGCCGGCCTCGGGGTGGGGCTCGACGCCAACGGCCAGGCCCTGAACGCCGCCCTGATGCGCTCCGATCCCGCGCTGCAGAAGACCGACCGGGTGATCCACGTGCTCGCCGACCAGGATCACGTGATCGCACGGCTCACCGACGAGTCCGCCCGGATCCTCGCGCCGCTCTCCGCTCAGCGCGCCCACCTGGGCGGGTTCTTCAACCATGCCGGTGAGGTCGCCGCGACCTCGGCGTCGGAGAGCCGGGCGATCGAGGCCAACCTCGCCGACCTGCCCGCATTCCTACGGCAGCTGCGGCCGGCGGCCCAGCGGCTGAACCGGCTCGCCTCCCAGGGTGCCCCCGCGCTGGCGCAGCTCAACGCGCACGCGACGGAGATCGACACCGCGGTGACCAAGCTCGGCCCGCTCGCCAAGCAGGCGACGCCGGCGCTCGTCTCGCTCGGGGTCGTCGCCGACCGCGCTCGCACCGTGTTCCCGCAGTCGCACACCGCTGCCGGCGATCTGCTGGCGCTGGCCAAGCCGCTGGTGCCCGTCGCCCGCGACATCGCCGCCATCGCCTCGAGCTTCGACCAGGCGGGCGGGATCGAGGACGCGATGCGGTTCATCTACTACTACACCGGGGCGGTCAACGGCGAGGACTCCCTGGGCCACTACGTGCGCACCTTGCTGCAGATCGGGTCCTGCTCGCCCCGCTCGCCCTCGCCGGTTCCCGGCTGCCAGGCGACATTCAATGCGCTGTCGAGCGGTGGGTCCTCGGATGCGCTGCACGCCACTCCGGGGCAGACCATCCACTCCGGCGCGACCAACTCGGTGGTCTCCGATGCGCTGCGCGCTGTCGGCACCGATCGAACACTCACCGCCGTCCGTCCCCTCGAGAGCTACCTGTTCGGTCGATGAAACCCCGCCGCTCCGACAATCCGTTCACCAATCGTGTGCTGATCGGCGCGATGGTCGTGCTCGTGCTGATCGTGGCCGTCGTGCTGGCGTACAACGCCAACAACGGGCTCCCGTTCGTCCCGAGCTACGACATCAACGTGCGGGTGCCCGACGCCGCGGGTCTGATCAAGGGCGACGGCGTCACCATCGGCGGCGACCGCGTGGGCTACGTGAGCGGGATCACGGCCACGCGCACCAGCACCGGCCGCGACATCGCGGTGCTGCACCTCAAGCTCGAGCGCTCGATCGCCCCGCTGCCCGCCGACTCGACCGATCTGGTGCGACCGGTCTCCCCGCTCGGCCTGAAGTACCTGGAGATCACCCGCGGGCGCGGATCGCGCATGCTGCCCGCCGACGGGTCGCTCCCGTTGTCGGCCACGCACAAGCCGGTCGAGATCGACGACCTGTTCAACATCTTCAACGCGCGCACCCGGCACGCCGAGCAGACCTCGTTGTTCAACGTCGGCGGCGGGTTCGCCGGTCGCGGGGCCGAGCTCAACGCCGCGCTCGCGGGCCTCGACCCGCTGGTGCGCCGCGTGCTGCCGGTGATGTCGAGGCTGCTCGCGCCGTCGACCCACCTGCGAGCACTGTTCCCGAGCCTCGAGCAGGCGGCGCACGAGGTCCTGCCCGTCGCCGCGCGCCAGGCGCACCTGTTCACGGCGCTCGACGAGACGTTCACCCCGCTCTCCTCCCAGTCGGCGGCGTTGAAGGCGGCCATCGCCGGAGGGCCGCCGGCGCTGCGGACGGCGACGCGGCAGCTGCCGGCTCAGGCACGCATCGAGAACGACACCGCGACGTTCTTCAAGCGCTACCGCGCGACGTTCGCCGCGCTCGGGACGGCCTCGGACAGCCTGGGGCCGGCCGCGCAGGCCGGGGTGACCGGGCTGCGCAGCGCGCCGGCGTTCAACGCGCGCCTCGATACGACCGTCGGCGCGCTGGGTCGCTTCGCCACGGATCCGCGGACGCTGCCGGGGCTGGAGATCCTCGCCGAGACCGCGCGGCTGCTGAAGCCGACGATCGCCTACATCGAACCCGCGCAGACGCGCTGCAACTACCTGACGCTGTTCTTCGCCAACCTGGAGAACTCGCTGTCGGAATCGGACTCGGTCGGCTCGATGCTCGGCGTGCTGGCCGTCACCCTGCCCCAGGTGGCGGGCTCGGAGGCCGGGCCGGCGGCCACGCCGGCGGACGGCCCCTCGGCGGCGACGCTCGTCAAGACCGAGCATCTCAATCCGATCCAGGCCAGCCTGGTGCGCGACAGCTACCTGCACAGCGATCCCTACCCGCTGACCGCCGCGCCCGGGCAGGGCGACGAGTGTGAGGCCGGCAACGAGATCTACGCGAAGGGCAAGCTCACGATCGGCAACACGGCCGTCTCGCAGAAGACGACCCTCAAGACCAAGCGGGCGCTCGGATGAGGTGGGCGGAGCGCGGACTACGGCCGGTGTGGGTGAGCGCGATCGGGGCGGTCGTGCTGATCGTCGTCGCCTACTTCGTGTTCACCAAGGCGCTGCCCGGCCAGTCCCATTTCACGGTCAACGCCGTGATGCGCGACTCGAACCTGCTCGCGCCGGGGTCACCGGTGCGGGTGGACGGTCTCGACGTCGGAAAGGTGGAGTCGACCGGGCGCTGGCGGCACACCGACCTGTCGAAGGTGACGATGCAGTTCGATTCCCAGCGCCCGGTGCTGCATACCGACGCCACGCTCAAGGTCCGCCCGCGGCTGTTCCTCGAGGGCAACTTCTACGTCGACCTGTCGCCCGGAACGCCCGCCGCTCCGATCCTGCACGACAACGGGGTCATCCCCCTCGCGCACACCGCCGATCCGGTGCAGTTCGACCAGTTGCTCGACGCGCTCCCCGCGTCGATGCGCGTGCAGTTGCAGTCCGCGCTCTCCGGCGTCGGCCACGCGCTCGATGCGACCCCCACCGCCGCCGAGGACCGCGCCGCCGACCCCCGGGTCCGCGGGCTGTCCGGGGCCCAGGGGATCAACCACGCGTTCCGGACGGCGCCCGGGGCGCTCACCGGCTCCGGGGTCGTCTCCCAGTCGCTGACCGCACACCGCTCACTGGCCAGGCTGGTCGCCGGGCTCGGCCGGGCAACCCAGGGCCTGGCCCGGGCCGACGGCAGCCTGGGTCGCTTCATCACGAGCTTTGACCGGACGCTCCACACGACGGCTGCCGGCGAGCGATCGCTGCGCCAGACGGTGGCCCTGCTCGGGCCGACCGCGAGCGCCGCCGAGCGGACGTTCACCTCGCTGGAGGCCTCGCTGCCGGCCAGCGAGCGTTTCGCGGACGAGCTGGCGGTCGGGATGGCCGCGGTTCCGGCGACCGTGACCGCGGCGATGCCGTGGCTGCGTCAGGCCGAGCCGCTGCTCACCCACTCCGAGCTCGGCGGCCTGCTCTCCGAGCTCGCGCCCGCGTCCGGCTCGCTCGCCGAGCTCACCCACGACACGACGAAGTTCCTGCCGCAGATCGACCTGTTCGACAGGTGCATGAACAAGGTGTTCATCCCCACCGGTTATCTCAAGCTCAAGGACGGCGCGAACTCGACCGGTCTGCCGAACTACCAGGAGTTCTTCTCGGCGATGGTCGCCCAGGCCGCCGAAGGACAGGCGAGTGACGGCAACGGCAACCTGCTGACGATCGGCGCGACCGGCGGCTCCCACGAGGTGGAGTCCGGCCAGACGAACTTCTACGGCTCGACCGACGTCGGCTTCGGCACGCTCGCGGCCTCCCCTGAGGACACCCATCCGCGGTACCCGAACAAGGTGCCGCCGCTCCAGCGGGCGGTCGCCTGCTATACGCAGTCGATTCCCGATGTCAACGGGCCGGACTCGGTCGGCCCCGCCGACGGCTCACGGCCCGACGCCCGACCCCCGGCGCTGCCCGCCGACCCGACGAGGAAGTAGCGTGGGCTCCCGTCTGACACCGGTGCTGAGGCGCATGCGTCGGGAGGGGCGCTCCGCGGTGATGCTGCTGGCGACCGCCGTCGTCGGCCTGGCGATCGCGGGCTACCTGCTCGCGCAGGAGCGGATCCAGTGGCCCAGTTGGCTGCCGCTGCTCGGTCAGCACTACTACGTGCTCAACGCCCCGGTGTCGGCGGTCGACGGGATCCTCCCGGGGCAGGGGCAGGCGGTGACGATCGCCGGCGTCGACGTGGGGGAGATCTCCGGCGTGCGCCTGGGCACGAACGAGCCGGTCGTGACGATGCGCCTGGACGGCCGCTACGGATCCCGGATCTACTCCAACGCGACGGTCCTGCTGCGACCGAAGACCGGCCTTGAGGACATGGTCGCCGAACTCGACCCCGGCAGCCCGCGGGGCGGCCATCACCTGCACAGCGGGGCGACGCTCAGCGCCGCGGACACGCTGCCGACCGTTGACTTCGACCAGACGCTCGCCGAGCTCGACACCGACACGCGGACCGAGCTGATGGACCTCGTCTCGGGCGCCGGTCAGGCGCTGTCCGGCAAGGGGGGTGCGGAGTTCGGCGCGACCCTCCGTGACTTCGACCCTCTCTCGCAGGACACGAAGCGGGCAAGCGCACTGCTGCGGCTGCGGGGAACCGAGCTCGCTCGACTGACCGACAACCTGGCCAAGATCTCCACCGAGCTCGGCAACAACGAGAGCGCGATCACCCGCTTCATCAAGGGCAACGCGGGCGTGTGGAGCGCCTTCGCCGCCGAGGACCGCAACCTCAGCCGCACGATCGCGCAGCTTCCCGGAACGCTGCGCACCTCTGACACCGCGCTCACCCGGCTCAGCTCGCTCTCCTCGGAGCTGCACACGACGGCGACGCGCCTGGAACCGGCCGCCCGGGCACTCGGCCCGAGCCTGACCGAGCTGCGTCCGTTCCTGAAGCGCACGACGCCCGTGCTCTCCGACGAGCTGCGCCCGTTCTCGATCGCGGCCCAGCCGACCGCGAAGCTGCTCGCTCCCGCCACCGAGCAACTCGCGCAGGCCACGCCGGGCCTGACCACGCTTGCGCATGAGCTGAACGCGATCGTCAACGAGCTCGCGTACGAGCCCGGCCATGGCCAGCAGGGATACCTCTTCTACCTGCCGTGGGCCAACCACGACACCAATTCGGCGCTGTCCAGTCAGGACGGTGGGCGGCCGCTGCGCCAGTCGCTGCTGCTCTACAACTGCGGAACGCTGCAACTCATGCAGAACTACCTGACCGGGGTGAGCCAGAACCCGACGCTGCTCACGATCCTGCGGCTGCTCGATCTGCCCGACTACTCCGCGGATTGCCGCGGGGATGAGCCGAAGAAATGATCCGCACCGCGCCCAAGAAGAGCCAGATAGCGCTCATCGCGGTGTTCACCGCGGTCTGCGTGTTCCTGCTGCTCTACCTATGGATCCAGTTCGGTGGCTCGACCCCGCTGGCGGCTCAGGGCTACCGCATCAAGGTCGCCTTCGCCCAGGCCAACGAGCTGGCGACCGGCGCCGACGTGCGCGTCGCCGGCGTCAACGTCGGCAAGGTCATCGCGCTGTCTCCCGACCTCCACGACAACCGCACGCTCGCCACATTGGAGATCGATCCCCGGTACGTGCCGATCCCGCGCGACGCGCGCGCGACGCTGCGGATCAAGACGCTGCTGGGGGAGACCTATGTGCAGCTCGGCTGGTCGAGCCGGCGCGGAGGAGCGTTGCCCGACGGCGGCCGTCTGCCCGACGGGAGGGTGGCCGCCACGGTCGCTGTCGACCAGATCCTCTCCACCTTCGACCCCAGGACCCGGCGGGCCTTCCGCACCTGGATGCAGTCGCAGGCGGGCGCGGTCGCGGGCCGAGGCGGGGACATCAACGACACGCTCGCGGCGCTGCCGGGGTTCGTCGGCTCGGGCACCCGGCTGACCGCTGCGCTGCAGCGCCAGTCCTCGGCGCTCGGCGGCCTGATCGCACACACGGGCACGTTCTTCCGCGCCGTCAGCGCTCGCCGTGGCGAGCTCTCGGGCCTGATCAGCGGCGCCGACTCGCTGTTCACGACGACCGCGCAGCGCAATCGTGCGCTGGCGGCGCTGTTCGAGGCGCTACCCGGCTTCGAGCGTGAGAGCCGGGTCGCGCTGCCCGCGCTGACCCGCTTCGGTGAGCGCGCCGACCCGGTCGTGCGGGCGCTCGGACCGCTGGCGCCCGAGCTCACCCGTGCGTTCACCGCGACCGGTCAACTGGCGCCGAACCTGCGTGCCGTGTTCGAGCGACTGCCCGCAATCGAGCGCGCCTCGCGGCGCGGCCTGCCCGCGGCCGACGCGGTGCTGAAGGCGATCCCGCCGCTGGAGGCGGCGTTCATGCCGTTCCTGGAGAACGGTGATCCGATCGTGCGCTACGTGGGCCTGTTCAAGCAGGAGGTCACCGGCTTCTTCGCCAACGTGGCGGCCGCGGCCGAGGGGTACGGCACCGCGGCACCGCGCGCCGAGGGGCAGATCCTGCACTACCTGCGCGCCTCCCAGACGCTCGCTCCCGCAGGCCTCACCCTGGGCGGTGGCGCGCTCGGCAGCACCCGCAACGATGCCTACCGCACCCCGGGTGCATACGACGAGCTGGCCAAGGGCCTCACCGTGCTCGACAGCGCCAGCTGCGCGGGCGTCAATCCGAGCCCGCCGAGCACCGGCGACAGCACGCTGGACGCGCTCGTCCAGCAATACGTCTTCCGCTCGACGAGCAGCTCCGTCGCCGCCCCGGCGTGCCGGCAGAGCTCGTTGATCCCCGGCTTTGACACGCAGTTCCCGCACCTCACCGCGGATCCCGCGCCTGCCCGCTGAGGAGCGTCGGAGAATGCGCGGACGTGGCCGAACCACCCATCTGGGGGGCCTGTGCCGCTCGAGCAACGGCTTTCTACACACTCGTGGCTATGGTGGGCAGTGTCGTTCGGGAAGGGCGACGACCAGGTCGGTTGTTCGCACCTCCCGACGCGTTCAGAACAGAACTCATTGATGTCCTCCAGTTCGCCCAACACCAGACGCCAGCCGCATCAGCTGCGCCCCGGACGCCACGGTCTCTCCCGTGAGGCGGTGGCCGATCACCAGCGCGCCCGCATGCTCGACGCGGTGAGCGAGGTGGTCAGCGAGAAGGGTTACGTGGCGATGACGGTCGAGGACGTGATCGCCGCCGCCGGAGTCTCGCGCCGCACGTTCTACGACCACTTCAAGGGCAAGGAGGCCGCGTATCTGGAGGCGTTCGAGGTCGCCGGCGCGGAGCTCATCCGCCGGGTCGGTGAGGCCTACGCGGCCAGCCGATCGCTCGCCGGTGGGCTTGTCGCCTGCCTGCGGGCGTTCCTCGAGTTCAGCGCCGAGGAGCCGCGCTACGCGGAGATGTGCCTGGTCGAGGTGCTCGCCGCCGGCCCGGCCGCGATCGAGCGCCGCGACGCCGTCCTGCGCACGCTGGCGGGCGTGCTCCATGACGGCGCGCAGAGCGATCCCCGGAGCGCTCCGACGCCTCCGATGACCGCCGAGTGGGTGATCGGAGGCGTGTACGAGGTCGTCTACGGCCGCCTGATCAACGGCGGCGCCCGCGAGCTGCCCGAACTGCTGCCCGATCTCGCCTACTCGATCATGCTCGCCTATCTCGGCACCGAGGTCGCGCTCGAGCTCACGCACCGATTCACGGGCGTGTGGCCGACCGGCCTGCAGACGCGCTGATCTCCCGATAAACGGTGTGATGCAGGCGGTCGCTCCGGCCGCCGCCGGTGTGCGCGCTCACACGTGAGCGGGCCGAAAATTTGTCCTTGACTTTCAGACACACACGTGTTTCAGTCTGCCCCCGGACGGAGATATACACATCGTCGTCCGGCCTGACTCACAGGCCGCCCCACGCGGCCACGTCTGATAGGAGAGAGGATGAGGACCTTGCCAAGATGGCTGGTGGCTGCCGGTGCGGCTGCCGCGGTGTGCGGAATCAGCGCGGCGCCTGCCCTCGCAAAGAAGACGAAGGTTCCGCCCCCGACCCAGCCTGCGTGGAGCACGTTCTCTGACTGTCCGACGAGCGTTGCGAATCTCACCGACTGCGTGTACGCGTCCACGACGAGTGGCTCGTTCACGATCGGCAACACGACCGTCACGGTGGGCAGCACGCCGATCATCTTCCAGGGCGGGATCATCACCGGGTCAACCGACACGTTCGTTCCCGCAGCCGACGGCAACACCCTGTCCCAGGTGCCGCTGACGGTCCCCGGGGGCTTGCTTGACCTGACGCCGCCCGACCTGTTCCCGCAGCCGCTGCAGGGGATCATCGAGCAGGCGATCAACACCCTCAACACCGTCACCGCGACGGCGGAGCTCGTCGGTAACCCGACGTTCAGCTTCGAGAACTTCCTCACCGGCGCGGGACCGACGGTCACCCTGCCGGTCGAGATCCAGCTGAACAACCCGTTCCTCGGCAGCAGCTGCTTCATCGGCTCGGCCTCCGATCCGGTGACCCTCAACCTGACGACCGGCAAGACAGATCCGCCGGACGGAGTGACGCCGCTGAAGGGGCGCCACGGGAAGCTCGGCTTCTTCGACAACGGCAATGTGGTGGCATCCAGCGCCGACTCGATCGTGGACAACACGTTCGCGGTTCCGGGAGCCACCGGATGCGGCGGGCTCTTCTCGGCTCTGATCGACCCGGTGGTCGACTCGAAGACCGGGATTCCCGCGGCGGCCGGCACCAACTCGGCGATCCTCAAGGGGACGTCGGATCTCGCCTCGGCGGCGTCGGTGATCGCCAACGGCGGGTAGCTGGACACAACCGGACACGGCCCTCGCGGAGCCGCCGGAGCGGCGCCGCGGCTCGGGCCACGTAGAGAGACCGGGCCGGCCACGAGGGCCGGTCCACGAAAAGGAGAGAAACAGCATGAAGGTGAAGGCGTTTGCAGTCTCGGTCGCGACCTCGGCCGCGGTGCTCGGCATCGGAGCCGGTTCGTCGATGGCGGCCACGCTCTACACGACGAAGGCGCACACCAAGGCGGTCAAGGTCGGCACGAAGGCCGTCGGCAGCTCCGGTGTGGTGTCGCTCTACAGCGGTAGTTCGAAGGTGAACTCCTGCAAGAGCTCGAAGCTCAATCTGAAGCTCACCCAGAACTCCGGCGGCACGGTCGCGGCCTCGATCACCGGCGGTACGTTCTCGGGCTGCAACCTGGCGACCACGATCAACGCGCCGTGGACCCCGGGGCTGCAGGTGAGCGGCTCGGGCGTCGCGTCCGGTGCGAACACCGTGTGGAGCAACACCAGCGTCGACGGCGTGAGCGTGAACTTCGCCGGCGGCACGTACACCGGGAACCTCACGACGAACATCGTCGCGGAGGAGTCGACCACGAAGGGCGCGCCGCTCACGCTCAAGCTCACCCAGGCGGGAACCCTGAGCGGACCGCTGACGACCGACGGCACGGTTGTCGCCACCTACAAGCTGACCGGCGCCGCCGCCAAGTACTCGCTGGGCTAGCAGCGACGCAGTCGGCGTGGGCCCTCGGCTCGCGTGCTGATCCGAAAGTACCGAGGGGCCGCCACCGCGCGGCCCCTCGCTCGTCGTGCTCACGATGGGCGGCTGTCATGCGGTCACCAACCCGCACCTTGTCGTGAGAGCCACTTGCGTTTATATTGCGCACGCGCCGCATGATCTGCGGGCGGCGCTGGCACCGGATGTGCCGCGATCCGTGAGGAGGAAGGGATGGAGACAGAGGTCCGTGCCGGGGAGCCCCGGCGGCGTCACCGGCTGACGGTGGGCGCGCTGACGATGCTCGCGCTGGTGGGCGTCTCGGCCGTCCCAGCCGCCGCGCGCGCCGACGCCCTGCCCGATGGGCGAGCCTATGAGCTGGTCACGCCGGGGCTGAACGGCGCCCGGATCCAGCCGGGCCACCAGTTCTTCACGCAGGCGACGACTGACGGAGACCAGCTCGCGTTCGTCGACACCGACGCGCTGGACAGCAGCCCCTCCTCAGGCGTCTACAACGCGATGATCGCCACCCGCGGGACGACCGGCTGGACCGCCACCCCCCAGGCGATCCCGTTCAGTGCGCCCGAGTCGGCGTACCTCGGGACGGAGCTGGTGGCGATGTCGAGCAGCCTCTCGCAGATCCTCGTGCTCACCGACCAGCCGCTCACCTCGAGCGCACCCTCCGGCTACAACCTGTTCCTCGGCGATCTCGCCACCGGCCAGTACGCGGCGCTCACGGACGCATCCACGGACTCGAGCTCGAGCGGCCTCGACGACATCGGCGTGTCGGCGGACTACAGCCACGTCTTCTTCAATCCGGACATCGCCCAGCTGTCGACGGACCCGGTCAACTACAACCGCGGCTCCGACCTCTACCAATGGACCGGCGGACAGCTCAGCATCGTCAACGTGCTCCCGAACGGGAAGCTGGCCACGCTGCCAGCCAGCCTGGCGAGCGGATCGACGAACAACCTGTCCGCAATCTCGGCCGACGGCGACGCGGTTCTGTTCCAGGACCAGACATCGTCCGGCCCGGGTCCGCTGTACCTGCGACTCGACGGAAGCTCCACGGTGCAGGCCGACGCATCCCAGCGCACCAAGGCCGATCCGAACGGCGCGCAGAGCGCGAGCGCGGTCGGGATCACCCCCGACGGCTCCCAGGTCCTGTTCACGAGCCCCTCGGAGCTGACGAACAACGCCAACACCGGCGAGAGCGGCTCCAAGCCCGACGACGCGGGAAGCGATCTGTACGACTACGACGTGGCGACCGGTGCGCTCACCGATCTCACCCCGGACTCGACCGCCGCGGACAAGGCGACCGGCGCGGATGTGCAGGCGGTCGTCGGCGCCTCCGACGACGGATCCTACGTCTACTTCGTTGCCACTGGCGACCTTGCCACCGGCGCCACCTCCGGTCAGCCGAACCTCTACGTCGAGCACGACGGCACGCCGACGTTCATCGCCTCGGGCACGGGCCTGGTCAACTCCTCGGCGTACACCACGCCCGACGGGCAGAGCATCGCGTTCGAGTCGACCGCCTCGCTCACCGGATACGACAACACCGACCAGAGCACCGGAACCGCGGACACAGAGGTGTTTGAGTACAGCGCAGGGAACAACACGCTGCAGTGCGCGTCGTGCCGACCTGACGGCGTCGCCCCGACCGGGTCCGCGACGATCCCGGGCGGAAGCTCGAGCAATGGGGTGAACAGTCCGGCGCGGGTCGTCAGTGACGACGGGAGCCGGGTCTTCTTCAACTCGACCGACCAGGTCGTGCCCGGCGCGAGCGACGGCCTCCAGAACGTCTACGAGTTCGAGAGCGGGACGGTCTCCCTGATCTCCCCCGGCGACGGGGCCTCCGCCGCGACGTTCGTCGATGCGAGCCCGTCGGGCGACGACGTGTTCTTCGACAGCTACGACGACGTCGTGCCGCCGCTGGACTCGAGTCTCGAATCCGCGATCTGGGACGCCCGCGTCGGCGGCGGCTTCCCGATCACGTCGACCACCGAGGGCGTCTGCACCGCGACCGTGCAGTGCCGCGACACCGGCACGTCGGCCACCGGGACGCCATCGATCAGCACGAACACGGGTTCCGGGCAGGTGAAGTCGGGCTCCGGAGCGGTGTTCTCGGTGCGGTCGCACGCGCTGCACGGGTCGACGCTCACCCTGCGCGTGCGCACCCACGCGGCCGGTCGGCTCACCGCGTCAGGTCGTGATGTGCGCACCACCCGGCGCAGGGTTCGCCGCGCCGGAACGGTGAGCCTGGCTCTCCGGCTCACCCCGCATGCAAAGGCAAGTCTCACCCGTCATCACCGGCTGCGGCTGGCGATCCGCCTGCGGTTCGCCCGCAGCAGCGGAGGGGCACGGACGATCACCGTGCACGTCACCGCGAAGAGGAAGGGAGGACGCTGATGTTCCAGGTCGCTCAGCACCCGCGCACCGCGATCGGACGGCTGGTGCTCGCCACCGCCGGCGCCCTCGCCATCCTGTGGTCCCTGCACGCCGGTCCGTCTCGCGCGGACGTCACTCCGGCCCCCGCCTGGACGGTGGTCGGGAATGCGGAGCCGACGAACTTCGCCACCGGCTCGACGTACACGACGGGCGGCGACAGTTTCGTGATCAGCGTGGTGAACGCGGGCGGCGCCGCGGCCTCCGCGGCCTCGGCGATCACCATCACCGACACGCTGCCCAGCGGTATCACCCCCGCCGCGACGAAGGCAACCGGGACCGACAGCGACGGGAACACGGTCAAGTGCACCGCGAGCGGGCAGACGGTGACCTGCAAGGACATGCAGGACGTCTCCGCGGTCCTCTCCGACCAGCAGATCCAGGTCACCATTCCGGTCGACGCCGGCTCCAGCGCCACCTCCGGCGCGCTCAACCAGATCTCCGTCTCGGGAGGCGGTGCGCCGGCGCAGACCGCGAGCGACGCGATCTCGATCACCGGCACTCCCGCGGGGTTCGGCCTGGCGGCGTTCTCCGCGCAGTCGCTGAACGCCGACGGCTCGGTCGACACGCAGGCGGGCTCGACGCCCAACCAGGTCCTGACCGGCGTCAGCTTCAATACGGTCCAGGCGTCGAACGGCAACATCGTGCCCGCCGGCAACCTGCGTGATACCACGCTGGCGCTCCCGCCGGGTTTGGTGGGCAACCCGACGGTCACTCCGACCTGCAGCCAGGCCTCGATGGACACGCCGGCCTCCGGTGCGGACGGGGATTGCCCCACCGACACGCAGATCGGGATCGCCGACGTCGACGTCGTCGGGCCGACCGGGCCGGAGTTCGTCGAGGCGCCGATCTACAACCTGGCGGCGCCGGCCGGCATGCCCGCGGAGTTCGGCTTCAGCGTGCTCACCTCGGTGATCCACATCGACTTCTCGCTGCAGCCCGACAACACCGCTGTCGGCGGCTACACGCTCGATGCGACGATCAACGGCACCAATGCCGGCGCGCCGGTGCTGTCCGCGACGATCCTCGTCTGGGGCGATCCGGCGAGCAGCACGCACGACGACGCTCGCTTCGAGCAGGGAGGCTCCGGTGGCTTCCCGGGCACCAACCCGAGCAGCCCGTCCTCCAGCCAGCCGATTGCGAGCACGCTGACGCCGGCGACGCTGCTCTCCAACCCGACCTCGTGCGGTGCGACGCCCGCTACCGGGATCAGCATCGACGACTGGCAGGATCCGACGGCCGAGTTCACCGGCTCGGTCCCGTCTCCCGATGTCACCGGGTGCGCGGCCGAGGCGTTCACGCCGTCGGTGACCGCCCAGCCGACCGCGGCGGTCGCAGACTCGCCCGCGGGGCTGAACGTCGACATCGCGCTGCCGCAGAACTCCAGCCCGACGGCGGTCCCGGAGTCCAACCTCAAGGACGTGACCGTCACCCTGCCTGCCGGCGTCGTGGTCTCGCCCTCCTCGGCCAATGGCCTGCAGGCGTGCAGTGAGGCGCAGATCGGCCTTGGCACGAACAGCCCACCGGCCTGCCCCGCGGCCTCCGCGCTCGGGACGGTCGAGATCGATACGCCGCTCTTGTCGGTTCCGCTCGAGGGCTCGGTGTACCTCGCCCAGCAGACGGCCAACCCGTTCGGCTCGCTGCTGGCGATCTACGTCACCGCCAGTGCCGAAGGGGTGCAGCTCAAGCTCGACGGCGAGGTGAACGCGAACCCGACCACGGGCCAGCTCACCACCACGTTCACCAACAACCCGCAGCTGCCGTTCAGCCAGCTCAAGCTGCAGTTCTTCGGCGGACCGGACGCGCCGCTGTCGATGCCGAGCGCGTGCGGCACCTACACGACGACGACCGCGCTGAGCTCGTGGTCGGACCCGACCTCGCTCACGCTCGGGTCCAGTTCGTTCACGATCAACTCCGGCTGCATGTCCGGCTTCGCGCCCACGTTCAGCGCGGGCGCGACCCACAACCGGGCCGGACGGTTCTCGCCGTTCGTGCTCTCGTTCTCCAGGACCGACACCGACCAGTACCTGAGCGGCCTGCAGGTGAAGCTGCCCGAGGGGCTGCTGGCCAGGATCACGGGGGTCAAGGAGTGCACCGAGGCGGAGCTCGCCTCGATCTCCAGCCGGCCCGGCACGGGCGTGGCCCAGGAGGCCCACCCGAGCTGTCCGGCCGGATCCAGGGTCGGCACCGCATCGGTCGCGGCAGGCCCGGGCACCGACCCGTACAACCTGACCGGGCAGGTGTACCTGACCGGGCCGTACAACGGCGGCTCGTTCGGGCTCGCGGTCGTCGTGCCCGCGGTCGCCGGGCCGCTCGACCTCGGCACGGTGGTCGTCCGCCAGGCGCTCGACATCAACCCGCGTACCGCGCGGGTGAGCGTGACCAGCGACCCGTTCCCGACCATCCTCGACGGCATCCCGCTGCAGCTCCGTGACGTGTCGGTCGACCTGAACCGGCATCACTTCACGGTCGATCCGACAAGCTGCGGCTCGATGGCGGTCACCGGGACGCTCGCGTCGAGTGCCGGTAGCACGGAGGCGGTGAGTTCGCCGTTCCACGTCAGTGACTGCGGCGCGCTGCGGTTCTCACCGACGCTCCACATGAGCCTCACCGGTCGCCATCAGACCGCGGTCGGCACCCACCCGACGCTCACCGCCGACCTGACTCAGCCGGCCGGGCAGGCGAACGTCCGCTCCGAGAGGGTGACGCTGCCGCTGTCACTGGCGCTTGACCCGAACAACTCCGAGCACGTCTGCTCGGTCGAGGCCGCCGCCAAGGTCGCCTGTCCGAAGCGCACGCTGGTGGGCACGGCGATCGCCCACACGCGTATCCTGCCCACGCCGCTGAAGGGCAAGGTCTACCTCGTCCAGGGCGAGCGCAAGAACAAGCAGGGTCAGATCCTGCGCACGCTGCCGACGTTGCTCATCCCGCTGCGCGGCGACCATGTCGCGATCAACCTCACCGCGCAGACCTCGGTCGACTCGACCGAGCATCTGGTCACCACGTTCCCGACGGTTCCGGACGCGGCGATCCGCTCGTTCCAGCTGACGATCACCGGTGGCAAGAGCGGGATCCTGGTGGTCACGGGCCACCGGAGCCTGTGCGCCGGACCCCAGGTGGGCCATGTCGTCGCCATCGGCCACAACGGCAAGGAGCTCGCGGACGCGGTGCAGATGAAGGCCACCGCGTGCCCCGCGGGGGGGAAGACGAGCAAGAAGCATTAGCCCTTGACGGTGGCGCGTGCGCGGATCAGCGCGCGCGCCACCCCCGCGGCGCCCTCAGCGACTCGACTGCGCTCGCCGGGCGGCCGCGGCGAGCTGCCGCCCTGCGATCACCGAGCGTTGCAGGACCGCCG
>Ga0335075_10004006_pt1 | contig 23108 bp, 23 predicted proteins | sample Lox_Sample_24_FD_206723 | JGI IMG/M metagenome (GOLD analysis project Ga0335075, IMG submission 206723) | Soil microbial communities from Loxahatchee National Wildlife Refuge, Florida, United States - Lox_Sample_2.4 | ecosystem: Environmental > Terrestrial > Soil > Wetlands | place: USA...
GCCCGGTGCCATTTCGGCGCCACCGGCTGCCAGATGCGGCTTACCGAACGCTGCAGAAGGCTCCGGCCCGGTGTCGGCGAGTGCTGCCCGTGTGTCAACCGCGCAAATGCTCGGGTCCTGGTACTGCGGCCCCACGTGTGGCTGACGTTGTGGACGTGGCCGAGCCTGTTCAGCAGACGGTGTGGCCTGGGCGGCTGGTACCGCGGGAAGCCAAGCGCCGTGCGCAACTCGGCCTCAACCTGCAGCCGCAGGTACGTCTCGGCGCGCTGGTGCCCGGGCACGGACTGCCCGCCGGCAATGCTCATCGAGCCCCCGCGTGACCAAAGGATCCGCCAGACCACGGCCTGAACACGCAGCACGATAAGTCGTGACGAGGACGGCCGCAAACGTGAATTACCGGCCCGCAGGATGAAGGCGGACGCTAGCGCCGGTTCTGGGCGTAAGCCACGGCGAAGATGATCGCGAACGGGATGAGGCCGAGCACCATGACTGGCGAGTGGCCGCCGGTAATCGCGGCCAGGATGATGATGAACAGGATGCACACGCCCGTCAGGAGAAAACCCTGCCAGGTACTCGGGACGTAGCCGTGTCCGAACCGCTTGGGTGCGAACCACGGGCGCCTGCCCTGGCCGGGGCCAGGGCCGAACGGATCCTCGTTGGTCATGTGCCGTGCTCCCCTCTCGGGCGGGCGTCACCCGTACGAGCGGCGCCGCTCCAGTTATTGATCGCTATGCCGACGCCGGCCGGATGAAGAGCCCGACCACCTTCGCGTCGTCGTCGAGGCTCACGCGCCCCGTTCGCTCGCCTGCCTCGAAATATAGGGGTATGTCGACGATCGTCCCGCCCTCGACCGGATAGGCCAGCGCCTCGCCCATGCGCTCGAAGCTGCCGATCATGCCGATCGTGCGGACCCAGCCATCGGCCAGGCGGTCCGCGCTGACGCGCGACCGCATCACCTCGCCGAAGTCCTGGCGGGCCCGCTCCCAGCGGCCGGCGGCCATGTCACCGAAGATCGTGACCGCCTTATCGGCCATGCCTGGCGGCACCTCCCGGCTCACGGGCGCGCCCGTCCTCGGGTCCACCGGCCGCCCGAACCGCTGGAACGCAGCCTGTCTGCTGGTCTCCAGCACATCGCCGATCTCCCTCCAGCTATGCCCGGCCGCCCGAGCGCGGTCGACCGCCTGCTGCAGCGCGGCTTCGGCGACCGCCAACAGCCTGCGCGCGGATGCGATAGCGGCCAGCGGTGCCTCACCGCCGGTCAGTTCCGAGGGACCCCGCTCTGCGCCGCCCTGGCCTTGTGACCTGGTGGCGCCCGCCGTGCCTTGCACCTCGTCAAGAGTGTCATGACGGGCGGCGACTGTCAATTCTGCATTTACATTCGGTGCTGTCTGGCGACTTGTGCGGTCCCGATTGCGCCGGGCGGCGCTTCGGCAGGTGGCGTTACAGTACAGTCTCGGACGCCCGCGTCCCTGCGTAGGCATCAGGGTTCGGCCGCAGGCGAGGCATGTCGGTGCAGGTTCGTTCTTCGCCATCAGTACGCCCTAATGAATTACGTGTCGGGACTCATGGTCGCACGTAATTATTTACGTGTCTAGCGGGCCGCACGAAAACAGCAGGAAAGGGGAGGCGGGCGACCCGGCGTCAGCTGGCTAGCAGTACGCCCAGGGCCGCCAGGCCGTCGACGGCAGCCTGGTCCAGCCCGAGCCAGTCGGCCAGCACGTCCGCGTTGTGCTCGCCACGCCGGGGAGCACGGCGCCGGATCTCGGGCTGCGCGGCGGAGAAGTGGTAAGGCAAGCCGGTTACCCGGCGATCGCTGCCCGGAACGCTGACCGAATGCGCGCCGCCGGCAAACACGTCGGCTGAATCGCGCACGTTTCCCCAGGCGACGCCGGCTGATTCGAGCGCCGCGAGCAGGCTGGTCCGGTCGCCGAACCCGCTGATCCAGTCCTGGATCGCGTGCTGGCGCAGCCTGAACTTCGTCGGCAAGTCCGCGCCGGGTGGCGCGGGATCGGTGACGAGCCCCGCGCGCGACAGCATCGACCAGGCGTGTTTCGGCGGCGCCGCGATCAGCAGCGGTCCGCCCGGCGCCGCCCAGATGGTGCCGCGCGAGGAGTAGGCCTCGCCAGTGCCGTCGAGCACGGCGTGGGCGTGGTCGTCGGTGGCGGCCACCGCGGCCAGCATGCTCAGGTCGATGTGCTGCCCGACTCCGGTCGCGGTCCGCTGGTGCAATGCGGCCAGCAGGGCGACGGCCGCGTGCAGTGCGGTCATGGTGTCCGCCAGGGCCAGGGGCAGGTCAGTCGCCGCGCGCTCGTCGAGTTCGGCCTGGCGGGCCAGCAGGCCCGACTCGGCGTGGATGACCGGTGCCAGCGCTCGCCGCTGCGCGTCCGGGCCGTCAGGCCCGAAGCCGGAGATGGAGAGCATGACGAGCCCTGGGTTCACCGCCGACAGCTGGGCGTAGCCCAGTCCGAGCCGGTCCATGACGCCGGGCCTGAAGTTTTCGATCAGCACGTCCGCCCGCCGGGCCAGGTCCGTGACCAGCCCGGCTGCACCGGCCACGGCCAGGTCGACGCCGACGCTGCGCTTGCCGGTATTCATCTGGGCGTACATGCCGGCGCGACCGTCCCTGACGACGCCGAAGTACTCGGTGACATCGGTGCGAGGACCCTCAACCCGCACGACATCCGCGCCGAGGTCGGCCAGGATCCTGGCCGCGTACGGACCCGAGATCGCCTGCGACATGTCCAGCACTCGCCAGGCCGGAAGCGGCGGCGGGTTGCCGGCCGGCGATGCGGGAGTCATGCGGCGCCACCGCCGTTGGCGAGCCCGCGGAGCGCGCTGTCGATGAACGCGCGGTGGCCGGCGCGCATCGACGCGAGCTTTCCGGCGGCCAGCCCCCAGGTCTGCAGGTTGAACCGGCAGGCGCGCAAGGCCGCGCGCAGGTCCCACAGGGGGAGCGTCGCCATGTCGACCTCGCCGCGCAGCGCGAGGTACTGATCGGTGAGCGTCTGGCTCGCGTCCTGGCCGAAGAACCAGCTGATCTCCAGGCGGGTGATCGCCAGGTCGGCTAGCGGGTCACCGAACAGCGCGTCTTCCCAGTCGATGATCCCCGCAATCCGGCCGTCCCGCCACAGCACGTTCCCCGGCCAGTAGTCACCGTGGAGGACGACCGGCCGGTTGACCGGCGCCGGCGGCCAGCGGTCTTCCAGCTCGGCCAGGACTTCCGCCTCTCTTAGGTACTCATCGGGATGGGCCGGGCCCGTTCCCATCTGGCGAGCGAAGTCATCGCGGACGTCAGCAAGAAAGGCGACCTCGGCCCGCGCGAAGCCGCAGTTGTGCACCCCCGCGAGCGCGGCGGCAAGCTGACCGGTGAAGTCGGTCAGGTCGGCCGGTTCATCGACCGGCTCGCCGTCGATGAGTTCCTGCAGCAGGAACGGCCCTGGCAGGATCGCGCGCGACTCGTCGGCGAGGAAAGGCCGCGGCACCGGCTGGCCGGCCGCGGACAGCAGTTGCAGCAGCCGGTACTCGGTCTGCGCTGCGTGCGGGTCGGACTTCAGGTTCGCCGCGCCGTACTGGCGCAGGACCAGGGTGGCGTGCTGCCCGTCACCAGACTCGGCTTCGATGGCGCTGACCTGGCTCGATGTGGCGCCGGAGAGCGGCCAGGCCCGCACCAGCCTCCAATCAGGCCTGGCCGCGCGCAGCAGCGCGCTGATCTGCTCCTGGCTGGCCGGCCGCGGCTGGGTCACGGCCCGATCATGCCAGAGTGTGCCGTAGAGGTACGCACCCTAAACTTCGTGTGTGGAATCCGGCGAGACTGCTGGCTTCGAGCTCGGCACCGACGGCCCGTCGGTGATCCTGGTCGCCGTCGACGACTCGACGACCTCGATCAGGGCCGGCTGGTATGCGCTCGGAATGGCGCGCAGGCAGCGGGCAAAGCTCGTGTCCATCTTCGTCTCGCCGTTGGCGACCATCGGCACGTCGGGTCCGGGCGGCGCCGCCCTTGCGGTCGCCAAGGACGAGGCGTTCGCGGAGATGGTGCGGGACATGCGCCAGCGAGCCAACGATGCGGCCGAGGAGTTCGGTGTTCCGCTGACGTTCCTGGCCAGGCGAGGCGAGCCGTTCGCCGAGATCTGCAAGGCCGCGGACGAGGTCAGGGCGGACGCCATCGTCGTGGGCGCGTCGACGAAGGCCGGCCACCGGTTCGTCGGGTCACTGGCCGTGCGGCTGGTGCGGGCCGGCCGGTGGCCGGTCACCGTCGTCCCCTGATCTCCCGGCCCGTCATCTGCGCGGGCTAGGTCGGGTCATTGGCCGGGGAACGGGCCAGCAGCGCCGCGACCAGACCGGGGATCGCCTCGCCGATGGGCTCGCGGATCGTCGCCGCGGCCAGTGCGTCGTAGGGCGTCGGGTCCCGGTTCACGATCACGAGCCGGGCGCCGTGATCGACCGCCAGCCCGCACAGGGACGCGGCCGGCTCGACCGTCAGCGTGCTGCCGACCGCGAGGAAGAGGTCGCAGGCCTGCGCGGCCGCGATGGCCCGCCGGAAGACGTCCGGGTCGAGTGCCTGGCCGAACATCACGGTGGCGGACTTGAGGATGTCGCCGCACTCGCTGCAGGCCGGGTCGGGCTCGCCCGCCCTGACCCTGGCCAGCGCGTCGGCCATAGCGGTCTTGTCACCACAGCCGACGCACACCACCCGGTGCATGGTGCCGTGCAGCTCGAGTACCCGGTCCGGCGGCATCCCGGCCTTCTGGTGCAGGCCGTCGATGTTCTGCGTGATGACCCGGGTATCGATCCCGGCGGCCGCCAGCGTGGCCAGCGCCAGGTGCGCGGCGTTCGGCTGGGCGGCCCAGGCCGGGTGCGCGAGCCGGTTTAGCCAGGACCGGCGGCGCAGCTCGGGGTCGGACACGTAGTTCTGGTAGGTCGACAGCTTTTCCGCGCCTGGGTTCCTGGTCCAGATGCCCTGTGGCCCGCGGAAGTCGGGGATGCCCGAGTCGGTCGATATGCCCGCGCCAGTCAGTATCGTCACGGCCCTGACCGGGCCTGGCCGACCGCCGACGACGGCCTCGTAATTGGTCACCACCAGTTCATCCTCGGCTGACGGCCGGCCGGGCCGCAAATCGTGACGGCCGGAGGTCGCTGTGGCCGTGCACCGGGCCAGCTGACGAGGTCGCGAACGACATCTGGGGGCGGTTTACTGCCGCTCTTGCAGCAGTGTTGGTATCTCGGATGTTGTTCCGCCTTTGGCCTGGTTCTGAATCCATGAGGGGAGAGGCACATGCGCGGACTGGCTGGCCGCCGGGTGCTGGTCTGCGGAGGCAGCAGCGGGATCGGGTTCGCCGCGGCGCGCAGGTTCGGCGAGGAGGACTGCCGCATCTTCGTCTGCGGGCTGGAGTCGGCGGAGGTCGATGCCGCGCTCACGAGCCTGCGCGATGGCGGCGCCGACGTTGCCGGTGTGGCCTGTGATGTCAGCTCGGAGGAGGAGGTCGCGAGGATGGTCAGCGCGGCCGATACGGCGCTCGGCGGTATCGACGTCCTGGCCAACAACGCCGGGATCGCGCGGCGAGATCCGTTCCTGGCGATCCGCGCGGATGAGTGGGACCGGATTCTGGCGGTGAACTTGCGCGGCATGTTCCTGGTCGCGCAGAGCGTCAGCAGGCTCATGGTCGCTAGGGGGACGCCGGGCGTCATCATCAACATGTCGTCGACCAACGGCCTGGCCGGCGAGGCTGACTATGCCCATTACAACGCGTCGAAGGGCGGCGTCCTGCAGCTCACCCGCACGATGGCGGCGGAACTCGGCCGGTACGGGATCCGGGTGAATGCGCTGTGCCCCGGCTACATCCAGAGCCCGCTCAACGCGGCCATCGCGGCCGGCCTCGGCGAGGGCTTCGAAGACGCCTACGCACGCGAGAACATCCCGCTCGGCCGCCTGGGGCGGCCAGAAGAGGTGGCCGCCGCTTATGCGTTCCTGGCGTCAGACGACGCGTCCTTCGTGCACGGCGCCGCCCTGGTCATCGACGGCGGCCAGCTCGCGGTCATGTGAACCGACGCGCTGGCGGCGGGGCCCGGGCCGCGACCCGGATCCCCGCCGCGCTGCCGCTTAACCCAGACCCCGACCCGGGTCCCGCAGCGTATCCGTCACCGCAGTGGAGTAACCCTGTACAACGCCACTCCCTCGGACGGGACGGTCGCGGTGATCTCTCCGGCCGATGTGATGTCAAACCTCTTGTGCCCGCCGACGACCACCGAAAGGCCGCCCCACAGGTCCTGCACCAGGTAGCCGTGCGGGTCGGGCGGCAGGCCGAGCGCCGCCGCCGTGGTCGAGATCGTGACCGGGGCCGAGCTCAGCTTCGTCGTGGTGTTGAACAGCCCGACGATCGCGTCGCCGTGCCGCTCGACCTTGGCGAAGACCTGGTAGCCCGCGCCGCTGCCCGGCTTGCCGACATCCGCGATCCTCGATGCGTCGATCGCGTCCTGGTCGACGGCGATGACTTGCCTGTTCGTTATCAGCCGCCGGCCGGTCTTGGTCAGGCCCGCGCTGGTCCCGTAGGCGTTAGTCACCGACCGGGTCAGGTCGACGCCGAGTATCAGCGGTGCCGAGCCGAGCGACCACAGGCTCAGCTGGCTCTCGGATCCGGCCAGCGACATGCCCGAGGCCTTGTTGCCGTCGCCGACCTCGATCGAGTCGTAGTCGTTGAACCCGCCGGGACCGCCGTAGGGCTGCCACTGGGCCACGTCGCCGAACCGGTCCTTCCAGTGGTTGTAGCTCGTCAGCGGGAACACGCTGAGGCAGCCCGTGTACGGCGGCGCGTTACACGCATTCGCCGAGCCTTCGTCCGGGCCGTTAATCTCGATGTCCGGCGCGAACTCCCACTGGTTGGCGTACTCCTTCAGCACCGGGGCGAGCTTGATCGTGTAGCTGCCCTGAGTGATATTGAGCACGATCGCCCGGCCGGAGTGGTGGATCGCCTTCTGCCAGGCCTTGATGTCGGGACCGTTGCTGTTGGTGATGCCGTCGAGCTTGATGTAGTCGACGCCCCACGAAGCTAGTTCGTCGACGACGGAATCCACGTAGGCCTGGGCGCCGGGCTTGCTGTAGTCGATCTTCAGCATGCCGCCGCAGTTGTAGTTGTTCTGCGGCTTGGTGGTAGCGATCTCGTCGGCGGTGTAGTGCGTGCCCAAAATGCGGGTATTCCGCTTGACCGCCTGGCTCGAGATGCCCGCGGTCTCGTAGATGCCGAACTTCAGCCCGAGCTTGTGCACGTAGGCAGCGAGCGCCTTGATGCCGTTCTTGCCGCCCGAGTTCGGGTAGGTGGCCTTGTTAATGAGCCAGCGGCCGTAGGCGTCAACGTTCGGGCCCTGCGGGCCCGGGCACTGGTACCAGCCGTCGTCGATGTTGACGTAGCGATAGCCGACCGCGGCCAGGCCGTCGCTTACGAGGGCCCGCGCCTCACCCCTGACTCGCGCGGCGTCCGCGCCCAGCCTCAGGAAGCTCCAGCTGCTCCAGCCCATCACGGGCGTCTGGTCGGGTCCGCCCGGCGGATACGCCGTGGCAGCCTGGGCCGCCGGCGCCGCGGATGTGACCGAGGCGATCGCCATCGGCACCAGGAGCGCTGCAGCCGCTAATGCGGGTGTCCACCTTCTCATGAGTCCTCCCAGTCGGGATGCACGCGAACGTGCCGCGTCTCCGGCAGCTGGCACCATCGTTTCGGTGACGCAAGTCCGTACGAATGCCATCTTGATTGCCCAATGTCTGGCGGGCCAAGGGCGAACAGGAAGTGCGCACAAAATCGGTCACATGGTGTTCATTTCGCGCAGTAAGCCGGTCCTGTGATGCGCGAGGGACAGTCCCTGGTCATCCAGCGCAGACGACGCGGCAGCCCTGGCGCCTGATCGGCGCGAGCTTGTCCTCGGGCGCGCGGGCGTCGGTGATCAGCACGTGCACTTCCGACATCCGGCAGACCTGCGCGAGCGTCACCCGGCCGACCTTCGTCGCGTCGGCGAGCACGATCCTCGTGCGAGCGCGCCGCAGCAGCATCGCGTTCACGCGAGCCCCGGCCGGGTCGTAATTGGTGCACCCGGCCTCGGCGTCAACCCCGTCGACACCGAGGAACGCGACGTCGATGTTGTACTCGGAGAGGAAGGCCTCCGCGCTGTGGCCGACCGATTCCTGGCTGCTCCCGCGCACTTCGCCGCCGGCCACGAAGACTCGCAGCCGGGGGTTGCCGACCAGCTCAACCGCGACGTTCAGCGCGTTCGTCACGATCGTCAGGTCGTCCCGACTGCGCAGGAGCCGGGTGAACTGCGCCACCGTCGTCCCCCCGGTCGTCCCGATCACTCTCGCGCCGGCCAGGAACTCGAGGGCGCGGCGCGATATCTGCTGCTTCTCCGGCAGGTCCTGGGTCGTCTTGTAGCTGAGCGGCAGGTCGTTGAACGCCGCGTGGACGGTCGCGCCGCCATGAGTCCGGCACACTAACCGCTGACGCTGCAGGGCCTCGAGGTCGCGCCTGATAGTGGCGTGCGAGACACCGAACTCGGTCGCGAGCGAGGGAACGTCGACGTGGCCGCGCTTGACCACCGCGGACACTATGTGGTTCAGCCGGTCGCGACGATGCACTGGTGGCAAGGGATGCGGTGGCCCGGGTCGGGCCGCGCTTCCCGTCCTCATTTCATCGGGTCAGATGCCTGCCGGCATCGGTGGGTGGCCTCGGCGCGAACGGACGCGATGCCGCTGGCCTGGCTTCACGCGCTCACGCTCACACAATGGCGCCGACAATGCGACGCTTGAGATGTGATCAGACGTGTCGTATAGTCGTTTAAAGTAGACTAGATCGTGCATTATACCTGAGCAAGATGTGCGCACTTCTGGGTTCGGGAGCGCACTTTTCTTTCGGGTTTCCGCCCGCGCCGCGCTGGCGGCAGCCGGAGCGGACGCGAGCGAGCTGGCCCCCGGCGGGCGCCCCGGCAGGGCTCGGCGAAGGGACTGCCAGTGCAGGGACGTCAGCCGTACGTGCTCGCCGAGATCGCCAGCCAGCCTGACTGCTGGTCTCGGGCGCTCGACTCCCTGGCCGACGCCGCGAAGATACTTCCTGGCCGGGGCGAGCGGGTCGCGGTGATCGGCTGCGGCACGTCGTGGCACATGGCCACCGCGATCGCGGTGGCAAGGCAGGTGGCCGGGCAGGGCGAGACCGATGCGTATCCGGCCTCGGAGTTCCTCACTTCCGGCCTGGACGCTCGTCCTTACGACGCGGTGCTCGCCGTGACGCGCTCTGGTACCACCACCGAGGTGCTTGACGCCCTGCACGGGCTGCCGCGCTCCGTGCGCAAGGTCGGCATCACCGCCGACGCGGCCACGCCGATCGCGGAGGCCGCGGACCAGTTGCTGGTGCTCGACTACGCCGATGAGCAGTCGGTGGTGCAGACGCGGTTCGCCACGACGGTCCTGACCCTGGCCCGGGCACACATCGGGCATGACCTGGAGCCCGTCATCGAGCAGGCGCGGGCGGCGGTTGCGGGCGACGTGGACGAGCGCCTGCTCAACCGGGCGCACTATGTCTTCCTGGGCCACGGCTGGGCGATTGGCGTCGCGCGCGAGGCCGCGCTGAAGGTGCAGGAGGCCGCCGCGGCGTGGAGCGAGGCATATCCTCCGCTTGAGTACCGGCACGGACCTATCGCCGTCGCCACCGAGAACTCCGTGGTGTGGCTGCTCGGGGGGGTTGGCGATGGCGCGCTGGCCGGCGACATCAGGCGCACAGGCGCGACGGTTATCACGGTGGAGGCCGACCCGCAGGCCGAGCTGATCGTGGCCCAGCGCGTCGCTGTCACCACGGCCGAGATGCGCGGCCTCGACCCCGACCGGCCGAGGTTCCTTGATCGTTCCGTCGTGCAGGCCGGGCGGTAGGAGCTCACCGGTCCTTATTTCACCGAGCCCGCGGTGACGCCCTCGACGATGTAGCGATTCAGGATCAGCGCCAGCACGCCGGGAACCGCTGCCGCCAGCACACCGCACGCCATCATGAGCGTGAACGGGACGATGCGCTGCTGGTTCAGGGCCGCGACGATGACCGTGACCGGCTGCGTGCTCAGATCCGTTGTCAGCACGAGCGGGAACAGGAACTGCGCCCAGCCGAGCAGGAACGCGATGATGGCGGCGGCCGCGATTCCCGGCATGGCGACCGGGACGACGACGCGAAGCAGCGCGCGCATGGGGGAGGCGCCGTCCACGAACGCGGCTTCCTCAAGCTCCCGCGGGATGCTGTTGAAGTAGTTGTAAAGGATCCAGATCGCGAGCGGCAGGAAGCCGGAGACGTAGACGAGGATCACCGCGATGTAGGTATTCACCAGTCCCAGGCTGGCCATGATCCGGTACAGCGGGATCAGCGTCGCGTACGCGGGCAGCAGGAGCGTGGCCAGCACGCTGACGAAGATCGTGCGCTTGAACCTGAACTGCAGCCGGGCGAAGGCGTACGCCGCGAAGACGGCGATCACCACCGTCAGGATCATCGCTCCGCCGGCCTCGATCGCGGAGTTCAGCAGCGACCGGCCGAGCTGGCTGGAGATGCCGTCCTGGCTCACCCCGCCGATGCCGAACACCGACCGGTAGCTGGTCCCGACCAGCGGAGAGGGAACGTAGTGAGCCGGGGTGCTGTCGGCGGCCGACAGCGTCGTGAGACTGGTGTTGAGCGCCCAGTAAATCGGGAACAGCGACCAGAGCAAGATCACTGCGAGCGTGATCAGGCGGCCGACTGCGTGCGCCGGGCGGCGTGAGAGCGCGCGGGCCAGTCCGCGGGCCGCGGTGCTGTCGACGGCACGCGCCACCCGGCTGCCGGCCTGATAGTCCGCCGTCACGTGACCGCTCCCTCGGTTCGGCGGTAGAGCAAGGCCAGCATGCCCATCGACAGCAGCGCGGTGGCCGCCGTCACCAGCAGCGAGAGCGCGTACCCGCCGCCGAAGTTGAGGTCCTCGAATGTCGTGACGTAGGTCTGCAGCATGACCGAGGAGCCAAGGGGCGCGATGCCGTTGAGTATGTACACCTGGTCAAAGATGTTCAGCGACAGGACAAGGGCCTCGACCGCGGCGACGGCCACCGCGGGCCTGATCAATGGCAGCGAGATGCGCCGGAAGGACGCCAGCGGGCCCGCGCCGTCGACGCGTGCCGCCTCGTACAGGTCGGGCGAGATCGACTGCAGCGCGGCCATGATGATCAGGGCGGACAGCGGCGTGATCTGCCAGACCTGCACGACCTCGATCAGCGCGATCGTCAGCCACCGGTCGAGGCCGAGCCAGACGTGGTAGCCGCCGATCGCATGCAAGGACTTCAGGGCGCTGTTAAGCACGCCGAAGGTCGGATTGTAGATCCAGCTCCAGATCACGGCCTCGACGACCGACGGCAGCGCCCACGGCAAGATGACGAGCGCGAGCACGACCCCGCGGAACCGGAATCGCCGCCGCAGGGCCACGGCGATCGCGGTGCCGAGTACGACCGAGGCCACGACGCCGATCGCAACGTAGACGGCGGTGTTGACCCACGACGTGATGACCACGGGGTTGTCGAACAGGGCGCGGAAGTTGCCGACGCCGGTGAACGCGGTGGGCGGATCCAGCGGCATGACCCGGAAGAAGGCCTCGACGGTCGTGTCGACGGTCGGGACGAAGGACAGCGCTCCGATGAACACCAGCAACGGCGAGACCAGGATGTAGGGCAACAGCTGGCGGCGCAGTCGCGTACTCAACCTTCAGGGCCTCCTGACTGGCCGTCGTGAGTCGTCAGCTCCCGGCACCGGGCGCAGTGGCCTGGTGCCGGGAGCGAGCTAGGCGCAGATTGCCTAACCGGACGACTTGAGCTGGTTCACCGTATTGGCGATCGCGCTCACCGCCTGAGCGATGGTCTCCTGGCCGGCGGCGGCCTCGTGGATATTGGTCTGGACGGCCGCGCTGAACTGGACATACCACGGCGGTGCGCCATTCGGGAACGGGGCCTTGGCATGGGCGCTGAGGATCGCCGCGAGCTGCGACGCCTGGCCGATGTTGCCCGCCTTTTCCAGGAGCTTGAAGCTCGACAGCCTGGCCGGGAGCGGGAACGTGCTGACCACGTCCTTCGGTCCGTCCAGACCGGCCCAGATGGCCTGGTTCTCGGTGTCGGTGAACCACTTGATGAACTTCACCGCGCCGGCGACGTTCTTGGCGTTCCTCGGGATCCCGATCCCGTCCGGGTTGGCGACGTTCATGCCAGGACCGGTTGAGCCTGGCGTCTGCACGTACTCGGTCTGGTTCACGACCGACGATGACGAAGGGACGTTGTAGATCGAGGCGACGCTGCCAGAGTAGTCGCACATCACGGCGGCGACCCGGTTCTTGGCCATCTCGGTCGTGAACCCGTCGTAGTCGGTGACGTTGATGTTCGCCTTGGGCACGAGACCGCTCTTGTAGGCGTTGACCATCCAGGTCATGGCCTTGTAGCCGGGTGAACTCGGCGAGGTGAACTCCGGGCTGTAGCTCGAGCTGAGAACCGACCCGCCGAACGCAGCCGTCATCTGGTACCAGCACGTCGACAGGCCCTCGGCGGTCGCGAACTGGATATCAAGCGGGCTCGCCATGCCGTTAGCCTTGCCGACCCTGGTCAGCGCCGACGACCAGCCGCTGAGCGTGGTCGGCATGCTGGTGACGCCGGCCTTCTTGAAGTCGTTGGCATTCGCTGTGGTGACGATGAACGAGGAGTCAAACGGCATACCCATCAGCTTGCCGTCCACGATGAACGTGCCGAGCTGCGGCATGTCCGAGCTCAGGCTGCTGACGTTGAAGTACTGATTAAGCGGAATGAACCAGCCGGTCTTCTCGTACTCGCCGACCTTCGACCAGTCGACGTCGGCAGCGTCAGCGAAGTAGGTATTCGCCGACATGGCGGCCGCGATCTTCGTCTGCAGGTCGTCCCAGCCGATGTTGACCCAGTTCACCGTGATGCCGGTCTCCTTGGTGAACTGGTCGAGCAGTGCCTTGGGCGGAGCCGGATAGGCCACCGCGACGGTAATCGAGCTCGAGCTTGACTTCGAGCTCGTCGAAGGGCTGCTCGAGCCGCAGGCTGCGCCGGCCGTGACCAGTGCTATCGCGGCGGCGAGGGCTCCAGCGCGTCTGCCAACAATGCGTAGATCCTTCATCTGCATCTTCCTTCAGCCAAACGCTGTGTTCGGCGGGCTCACGGACGGCGTCAGCGACGGCCGTCGGCCAGAGTCCGGCCGGAATGACGCGGGAGCGGGCCGCCCGCGCGGCGGAGGAGAGCGGTGCCGCTTGGTAGAGACCTGCAGCCCGTACTGTGTCCGCGGGGCAAGGCCGCGCGGGAACCGGGTGCATTGCTTTCTGATGGGGGTCGCCGACCGGCATTGCTGGCGCGGCCGCGACCGCGGGAGCCCGCGCGCTCGGGCTGGGCTGAGCGAAGCTCGATGCAGGCCGCCCCGAGCGCGTGACGTGAGCCGACCTGATCGATTACGCTCATAACTCGCCAATCTAGAAGAGATTCCGTCATTAAGGCAAGGTTTCCTGTGCGCTTGGACGAACCAATCGTTCATAAGTGACCACCGAACGGCAGCCAGCCGTTCCGCTCCCATATCATGCCGAAGCTTGCCACCAGCCACGATAGGATTTCTCGCTGTGCACAGAGCGGCGCGCTTGAGCGCGATCTTGGAACGGCTCGCCGATGGTGGTTCTGTAGCGGTCGCCGACCTGGCCGTTGATCTCGCCGCATCGCCCGCCACGATCCGCCGTGACCTCGTGCACCTGGAGCGGCAGCGGCTGCTGGCCAGGACCCACGGCGGGGCCATCGCCCACGCCGTGTCCTACGAGCTGCCGCTCAGGTACAAGGGGGTCAGGCACGCCGAGTCCAAGCGGCGCATTGCCAAGGAGGCCGCGGCCTACGTCACCGAGGGCATGGCGATCGGCCTGACCGGGGGGACGACGGCGACGGAGGTGGCGCGCGCGCTCGCGGACCAGCAGAAGCTGACGATCGTGACCAACGCGCTGAACATCGCCTCAGAACTCGCGGTCAGGCCGAAGCTCAAGCTGATCGTCACCGGTGGCGTGGTCAGGAGCGAGTCCTACGAGCTGTCAGGGCCGATCGCCGAGGCGAGCCTGACCGGGCTCAACCTCGATGTGGCCTTCATCGGAGTCGACGGGATCGACGCGAGGGCCGGCTGCACCACCCACCAGGAGGTCGAGGCCCACACGAACGGCGTCATGATCAGCTGCTCGCGGCGGGTGGTCGTTGTCGCCGACAGCTCGAAGATCGGCAAGGTGGCATTCGCCCGGATCTGCGAGGTGTCGGCGGTCAGCGAGCTGATCACCGACATGGACGCCGACCAGGAAGCGGCCGCGGCGCTGACCGAGGCCGGGGTGCGCGTCAAGTTCGTGTGATCGGCCCTCCGGCCTAAAGGGAGCCTTTTCGCGCCGAAAGGCGCGCCAATAGATCTCGTTTTGGAAACAAATGGAAGCCGACCTTGCGCACGATGGCAACGATCGTGAATCTTGGTTCATCCCGTTGCACCGTCGCGGGTCTGAGCGAGGACCATGGACGATGAATAGCGGTTCACTCGGCACAGGCGAGCACGCCGGGATGCCAGGCGACAGCCTGGACGTCCGCGGGATAACCGTCCACTTTGGCGGCCTGGTGGCACTTGAGGATGTTTCGCTGACCGCAGGTGCGCGGCAGGTGACCGGGATTATCGGGCCCAACGGCGCCGGAAAGACCACTCTGCTAAACGTGCTGTGCGGATTCGTCCGACCGCAGGCAGGAACGATTATCTTCGCCGGCGCCCAGCTCAGGCGGATGCGTCCGCATCGGCTGGCAGGCCTCGGTATCGCCAGGACGCTTCAGGGGATTGGCCTGTTCAACGGCCTCACCGTCGTCGAGAACGTGATGGTCGGCGCGACCAGCACGGCCAGGGCGGGCTTCTGGTCTGGCTTACTCGGGCTCCCAAGGTCCGATTCCGATGAGCGGCGGCTGCGCGATGAGGCAGTACAGGCGCTTCAGTTAGTCGGTGTCGACGAGCATGCCGAGGCCATGCCGGACACGCTCGCGCATGGCGTGCGCAAGAAGGTCGCGCTCGCCAGGGCTCTGGTGGCAAAGCCCAGGCTCCTGCTTCTCGACGAACCTGCCAGCGGGCTGTCTGAGTCGGAGCTAGACGATCTCGGCGAGCTGATGACGTCGCTTTCCCGCGACTGCACGGTGGTGGTCATCGAGCACCGGATGGACCTGATGATGTCAGTCTGCCAGCAGATCTTCGTGCTCGACTTCGGCAAGGTCATCGCCTCAGGCACACCCGAGCAGATACAGGCCGACCCTGCCGTCACGGCCGCCTACCTCGGCTCCGACGTGTCCGAGGCGGGTGCGGCCGAGGCGGGTGCGGCCGAGGCGGCCGGGCAGCACGAGGATGCGAGCCCGTGATGGCGGCAGCATCGCTCGCCGTCGCCGACGTCGTCGCCGGTTATGGCAGTGCGCCGGTGCTGAACGGGGTCTCCATCACCGCCCCGCCTGGCACCATAACTGCTGTTCTCGGTGCCAACGGCGCCGGGAAGACGACGCTGCTGCGGACGATCTCCGGGTTCGTCCGGGCGCGCAGCGGTCAAGTGCGGCTGGACGAACTCAGCCTGATCAGGCTTGCTCCCGATCACATCGCCAGAGCTGGCGTGGCCCACGTGCCGGAGGGCCAGGGTGTCATCACCGAGCTGACTGTCGAGGAGAACCTCAAGCTCGGGCTGCTGCTGCGGCGCCGCGCCGAACGGGCCGCTGCGCTTGAAGATGTCTACGGCAGGTTCGCCATCCTCGCCGATCGCCGGCGCAGGGGCGCGGCGACCCTGTCAGGCGGCGAGCGGCAGATCCTCGTGATCGCCAGGGCGCTGCTTTCAGCACCGCGGGTGCTGCTGCTTGACGAGCCGTCTCTCGGCCTGGCCCCGAAGATCGTCGCTCAGGTGATGGACCTCGTCAGGCATCTGCGGGACGAGCGCGGGCTCACCGTGCTGCTGGTCGAGCAGAACGCGCGCAGCGCCCTGTCCATCGCCGATCAGGGTGTCGTGCTGAATCTCGGCAAGGTGGTCGCGACGGCGGCCGCCGCCGAGCTAGCCGCCGACGTGGCGTTGCGCCGGCACTATCTGGGTTTCTAGCGGAGGCTGCTGATGCAGGAGTTCGTCGAGTTCACGCTCGGAGGCGTGAGTGACGGCGTCATCTACGCCGCCATCGGCCTCTCGCTCGTCCTGATCTGGCGCGCCACCAGAGTGCTCAACTACGCACAGGGCGCCATGGCCATGTTCACCAGCTACATAGCGCTGATCGTGATCAATGCCACGGGTAATTACTGGCTGGGGTTTGTAGTCGCGCTGGCTGCCGGGCTGGTCATCGGCGGCGCCGTGGAGCGGGTCGTCATCCGGCCGACCGCGGGCAAGCCGCATCTGAACACCGTGATCGTGACCATCGGCCTGCTCATTCTCGTCGAGGGTGTGGCCGGGATGATCTACGGCAGCAAGAACCGCTCGTTCCCGACGCCCTACTCGATAGTCGGGGCGAAGATCGGGAGCTTTGACCTTGGTCAGGGCTCGTCGCCGAGCGCCGTCTTCACGGCGGTTGCGGTGCTGGCCGCGGCCGGCCTGCTGGCTGTGCTATTCCGGTACACCTCGGTCGGGCTGCGCATGCGCGCGTCGGCGTTCAGCGGGACCGTAGCGCAGCTCATGGGCGTTCGGGTCGGCCGCATCACGACGTTCGGCTGGGCGCTCGCCGGGTTCATCGGCGCCCTGGCCGGGATGCTCGTTACCCCGCAGACCTTCTTGTATCCGAACAGCATGGACTCGATCTTCGTGCTCGGCTTCACGGCGGCTGTAATCGGCGGACTCGACAGCCCTGTGGGCGCGATCGTCGGCGGGCTGATCCTCGGGGTCCTGCTCAATTACGTGACTGGGTACGTCGGCAGCAACCTGCCCGAACTCGCGGGCCTGGCGCTCCTGATCCTGGTGCTGATGTTCCGGCCGTCGGGCCTATTCGCCTCGACCGCGACCAGGCAGGTGTAGACGATGACACTAGCCAGGCACGTCGGACTCGCCATCGTCGGCTGCGTCGTGCTGCTTGTGCTGAGCAGCAAGCTGGACGCCTACCGGCAGTACCAGATGGCGCAGGTAGCGGCCACGGTTGTGGCGGTCGCCGGGCTGACTGTGCTGATCGGCATCAGCGGCCAGCTGTCCATCGGCCACGGTGCCTTCATGTTCGTCGGCGGCTACGCGACGGCCCTGCTCGTGATCCACCTGAACTGGCCGCTGCCGGTGGTGATAGTGGCCAGCGCAGTCGTGGCGGGACTCGCCGGCGGGATCATGGGCGTTGCCGCGGCCCGGTTGCGCGGACCCTACCTCGCGGGCGCGACGCTGATGCTCGCCGTCGCGTTGCCTGCGGTCGCCTACCAGTGGCAGGGCGTATTCGGTGGGGACCAAGGGCTTGATTTCACCGTGACGACGCCGGGCTTCCTCGGCGCCTCGTTCCAGCTGACCGAGTGGCAGGCATGGGTGTGCTGTGTCGCTCTGGTCATCGTCTTCGTGCTGCTGGCCAATCTCCTGCGCAGCCGCGTGGGCCGGAGCTGGCGCGCGCTACGCGATAACGAGACCGCTGCGGCACTCGCGGGCCTGAACGTCGCCAGGCTGCGGGTGCTGGCCTTCGTCGTCAGCGCGGCGTGCGCGGGCGTGGCGGGCTCCCTGCTGGCCATGACCATGCTGAACGTGACGCCCGGGGCGTTCACCTTGGCGTTGTCGATCCAGTTGCTCACCGCGGTTGTCCTCGGCGGTCTCGGCAGCCTGGTCGGCGCGGTCTGGGGCGGGATCATCCTGGTTCTCGTCCCGCCTTTCCTGACCGACTTTGCCGCCAGCCACGGGTTTTCCTCGGCCAGCGCAAGCGTGCCCATCGCCGGCTACGGACTCGTGCTGATCCTCGTCATGCTCCTCTTCCCGGCCGGCATTCAGGGCGGCGTACGCCGACTGCTTGGTCCTGTGGCGCCCGCCGCCGCCGGGCCCGTCGGCGCGATCGGCAGGCGCCTGGCCCGCCGGCTGGAGGAGAGCCCCGGTGCAGAAACCCGCCAAGAACGCAGTGGATAAGGAAGGAACTAGATGGCCAGATACCGCAAACTGGGCCTCGCGCCCGTGACCGCCCTGGCGGCGCTGAGCCTGGTGCTCGCCGCTTGCGGCGGCGGCACTCCATCATCGTCGGGCAAGCTGCAGGCCTCCGCGCCCGGCATCACCGCCTCGACGATCACCATCGGCAGCCACCAGCCGCTCACCGGAATCGCGGCGCCTGGCTACGACGAGATCGCGCCTGCCTCGAATGCCTACTTCCAGTACGTGAACGCACACGGCGGCGTGTACGGTCGCAAGATCATCTACAAATACCTGAACGACCAGTACAACTCCTCGATCACTACGACGGTCGTCCGGCAGTTGATCTTGCAGGATCACGTCTTCGCCATCTTCAATGGTCTCGGCACGCCCACCCATCTGGCCGTGGCCCCGTTCATCAACGCGGAGAAGGTTCCCGACCTGTTCGTCGCCTCCGGCTGCGCCTGCTGGAACGCGCCGTCTACCTGGCCGGAGACGTTCGGCTGGCAGATCAATTACATCAGGGAGGGCAAGATACTCGGCAGCTACGTCGCTGCGCACTTCAAGGGCAAGAAGATCGCCTACTTCTACCAGGATGACGAGTTCGGGCAGGACGGTATCAAGGGTCTCGGCTACGAGATTCCGGCCTCACAGGTCGTGGCGAAGGAGCCCTACAACGTAGCCGCCGCCAACCCGGCCGCCGAGGTTGGCACGCTGACCGCCGCACTCAAGGCATCCAAGGCGCAGGTCGTCATTGCATTTGCCGTGCCGGCCTTCATGGCGCTGCTCCGGCTGTCCGAGCTCAGCCTCGGCTACAGCCCTCAGCTCGTGAGCAGCGACGTCGGCTCCGATCCGATCACGCTCTCCGGTTTGCTCGATGCCTACGCCAAGAAGACCGGCAGCTTCGGAACGTCGCTGATCCAGGGCATCATTACCGATAGCTACCTGCCCTCACTGGGCAGCGGCGACAGCTGGATAAAGCTGTTCACCACGATCCACAATCAGTACATCCCGAAGCTGCCCATGGACGGCAACGTCCTCTACGGGATGGCCGCGGCTTACACGTTCGTCCAGGCGATGCTCAAGGCCGGTCGCAATCCGACCAGGCAGGACCTGGTCAACGCGGTGAACTCGGGCCTGCCCCAGGGGGTCTCGGTCGCGCCGTACGCATACTCCGCGACCGACCATGATGGCATCACCGGCGCCTACATCGCCGAGATCGAGAAAGGCGTGCTCGTCCAGCTCGGTCCGGTGCAGGTGACAGATAACACTCCCACAGGCGCGGTGACCATTGATTCCACGCCGCAGCCGCCCGCTCCCTCCAGCGGCATACCGTAGCCTGACGGCGTCAACGTTCGGCCGCCCGCGAGTTTCGCGGGCGGCCGAACCGGGTGGGACGAGCGTCGTTAGCAGGGGTCAGTGTGGCAAGCACCCTCGGCCGAAGGCCGGCCGCAGCACCGACGGAGCCGCCGGCCGAGCGGCTGCTGGTAGCCGCGGAGCGCCTGTTCGGTGAGCGTAGCTACCGCCGCACTTCGGTGGCGGATATCTGCGCTGCGGCGGGCATCGCCACGGGGAGCTTTTACGCTCACTTCGGGTCCAAGGCCGAGATCTTCACGGCTGCCATCCGGCGCATCAACGCCGATCTCAGGGCGGCGATGGCGGCCGCCTTGCAGACCACAGCGGACAACCAGCGGGCCAGGGAGCGCGCGGCCTTCCGCGCGTACTTCGACCTGATGTCTCAGCGCCCGTGGATCTTCCGGATCGTCCGCGAGGCTGAGTTCCTCGCGCCCGGTGAGTTCCGCGCCTACTACGAGCGACTAGCCCGCGGCTACGCGCGCGGCGTCCGGGTGGCCCAGCTAGCGGGCGAGGTCGACCCCAGGTATGACCCTGAGGTGATCGCGTACATCTACACCGGGCTCGGGCACTTCGTCGGCATGCGCTGGGCCGAATGGACGGCGGGCGGTCGCGTCCCCGACGACGTCTTCGACGACCTCATGGACGTGCTGGCCAGAGGGCTGCCGCCCGTTGACCCTGTCGATCCGGCCGACGGCGCCATTTCGGCTAGCGAGCCGACCCCGACTCTCGATGGCCGGGACGGCGGCCGGCCAGCTTCCACGCCGTAGGCAGCAAGCCGGCGGCGATCGCGGCCTTGATCGAGTCGCCGATGATGAACGGCGTGAATCCGTCGTGCAGCGCGGCGCTCGCGCCCAGATGCAGGTCGATGGCCAGCCAGGTCACGCCGAACAGGTAGATCACGACCTCGCCCGCGATCATCGCCGGGACCGAGCGAAGCACGGACCGGTCGTTGCCGCGCTCGGCCAGGTAGCCGCAGAGGGCAGCGGCGAAGAAGAAGCCGACGATGTAGCCGAATGACGCACCCACATAGCCGTGCGCCGCCGCGGCGAACCAGGGCACCCCCGCCAGTCCGGCCAGTGCGTAAAGGGCCATCGAGGCCGCGGCCCGGCGCCAGCCCAGCGCGGTGCCGGCCAGCAGAACGCCCAGGGTCTGGCCGGTGATCGGCACGGGCGTGAACGACAGCTTAATGGAGATCTGGGCCAGCGCGCCGACGAAGGCAGCGGCCCCGACTACGAGCGCCACGTCCCAGGCGATCCGTGTGATGCGGCTGCGGTTGCCGGCCACGAGGTCGGCAAGAACGAGCGCACGGGGGCGCTGCAGCGGGATGGATACGGACATGCGGGGGTGGCCTCCTCGGGGCGGGCCGCCGGGGGCTGCGGCCGGAGATCACGGACGCTATCACGAGCGTGTGAGCCGTCCTGCAACCCGTCAGGAACCGCAGGGTAACGTGCGTGGGGTGACGACCGGACCAGGCTGGCGGCTCACCGGCACGACCCGGGACTTCCTTCGCGGGTGCTGGCGAGCCGAGCGTGAGCTGGCCGACTACCGCTCAGGCCAGCGCGGTTCGTTCCAGGGCATGGCCACCTTCACCGCGGAGAACGCCGACCCTGGTACAGGCACGCTCGCCTACCACGAGCAAGGCGAGCTCAGCTTTGGCCGGCGTACCGGCCCGGCTAGCCGCAGCCTGCTGTACCGGCCAGGACCCGGCGGGTCGGCCGAGGTGCTGTTCGCCGACGGCAGGCCTTTCTACCGGCTGGACCTGCGGACCGGGTACTGGCAGGCAGAGCACCCGTGCGGCGCCGATCACTATGTGGTGACCGTCCGCGTCCTGTCTGCGGACAGCCTGACCGAGCACTGGCGCGCTCGGGGACCGGAGAAGGACTACTCGATGACGACGATCCTCACAAGGACCGGAGGGCGGGAGTGACGCCCGAGCTCTACTCCCGCACGATCCCGCGGCTCCTGGTAAGCGCGGCCGACCGGGACCCGGCTAAGACCTGGCTGCGCAGCGACGACGGCTCGCTGACGTTCGAGGGCGCCGTCGCGGCGGCGGGCCTGACCGCGCAGGCCCTGGACGACGCCGGGGTCGGTGTCGGCGACGTGGTCATGATGACCGCCAGCACGACCGTCCCCTACCTGCTCTGCTGGCTGGCTTCGGCGGCGCTCGGCGCCATCGCCGTCGCGGTGAACCCGCGCAGCACCGCCGCCGAGCTGGCCGGGCTGATCGGCCAGACCCGGCCGCGGGTGATCATCACCGGCCCTGGGCTGGCGGGCGTGGTGGCCGCGGCGGCTTCGGGGGACGGTGACGCCGGCAGGCCGGCGTCGGAGCGGGTGCCGGTGCTTGACGTCATGACGCTCGTGCCGGGCGACTGGGCCGACCACGCCGCGATGGCCGCGGCGTCCACGCGAACCACCCTGCCCGACCGGCCGTCGCCCGATGACCTCGCCGTCCTGATCCCGACCTCGGGGACCACTGGCCGGTCCAAGCTCGTCATGCAGACCCACCGGGCCTACGCGATGGCGGGCGAGGGCTTCCCGTTCTGGATGGAGCTCACGGCCGACGACCGGCTCATGACGACGCTGCCGCTGTTCCACGTCAACGCCCCCGCCTATTCCGTGATGGGCTCGCTCGCCAGGGGGGCCGGCCTGGTGCTCGTCCAGCGGTTCTCGGCCAGCAGGTTCCTGGATGCGGCGCGGCGCCACGAGGCGACCGAGTTCAACGCGATCGGGGCGATGCTCGAGATCCTCATGCGGCAGCCCGAGCGGCCCGACGATGCCGACACCCCGCTGCGACTGTGCTACACCGGTCCTGCGCCCGAGCGCGAGCGGCAGCTGGAGATGGAGAAGAGGTTCGGGCTGCGGATCGTGGTCGGCTACGCGCTGTCCGAGTCGCCGTACGGGCTGATCTGGGCCCGCGGCACCCGGCCCTACGGCACGCTGGGCTCGGTTCGCCAGCACCCTTACCTGGGCGACGTCAATGAGGCCAGGATCGCGGGCGATGACGGGCGGGTGCTTGGCCCAGGTGCCACTGGCGAGCTGCAACTGCACAACCCGGTTCTCACGCCCGGCTACTGGGGCATGCCCGACGAGACCGCGCAGGTCATGGCCGACGGCTGGCTGCGCACCGGCGACCTCGTCACCGCCAACCCGGATGGCACGTACACCTTCGTGGCCAGGGTCAAGGAGGTGATCAGGCGGCGCGGCGAGAACCTGTCGCCCCTCGAGGTCGAGGAGGTGCTGCAGACCCACCCGGCGGTGATGGAATGCGCCGTGGTCGGCGTCCCGTCCGAGCTGTCGGAGGAAGAGGTCAAGGCGTTCCTCGTCGCCTCGCCCGGCCACGAGCTGAGCTTTCCCGAGCTGCGCGCCTATGCCGCCGACCGGCTGGCGACGTTCAAGGTTCCCCGGTACTGGGAGCAGGTCGCCGAGCTGCCGAGAACGCCTACGGCCAGGGTGGCCAAGCACCGGTTGCCGGCCGGCCACCCGCCGGCTGAATACGACGCGGACGCGGACGGCCAGTCCCGAGCACCTGAAGGAGAGAAGTGACCGAGTACCCCACCTCCATCGGCACCTCAGACACGGAGTCGATCACCCTGCTCGGGCATGACCTGGCCAGTGAGCTGATGGGCAAGGTCAGCTTCGGTGAG
>Ga0335075_10004007_pt1 | contig 23102 bp, 23 predicted proteins | sample Lox_Sample_24_FD_206723 | JGI IMG/M metagenome (GOLD analysis project Ga0335075, IMG submission 206723) | Soil microbial communities from Loxahatchee National Wildlife Refuge, Florida, United States - Lox_Sample_2.4 | ecosystem: Environmental > Terrestrial > Soil > Wetlands | place: USA...
GTGTCTCTTCCATGCAATCCGGCGGCCCGCAACATGCGGGCCGAAATGCTTTTCACATTGGGGAGGCACCGGATGCGACTAAGCCGCACGCGAAGGTACAAACAACCCAGACCGAAAAGTGCCGGACGCCGAACATGGTGCCTTTGGCCGGAAAATGCAAATTTAATCTCCGGGCCGCGCCGGCGGGGGACGGGGCCGGGGCCAGGCTCCCGGAGGGCGCCGGCGGGGCTTTGCGCGGCCCGGACGGGCCCCGCAAGGCTTGCGAGCCGGGGCGCCCGGGCGGATAAATGCGCAAGGTGTTGAGGAGGGGACCCAGATGCTGGAAACGGAAGTCCGCCAGGAGAATTCCACGGAACGGGCAGGCGCGGGCGAAGCGCGCGCGAGGGGGCCGGTCCCGTTCGATCGCCATCGGCTCGACCGGCTGATGGAGGAGGCGGGCATCGATGTCATGCTGGTGACGTCGAAGCACGTCGTCCGCTACATGCTGGGCGGGCATCGCGCGCAGTTCTTCAGCTACATGGACGCGATGGGGATCAGCCGCTACCTGCCGGTGCTCATCTATCCGAAGGGCAGCCCGGAAAAGGCGGCCTATATCGGCCACCGGCTCGAGCGGCACCAGATGGCGGTCGGCGAGTTCTGGGTCGCGGACATGCGGGCGGCGTCGTCGGGCAGCGTCGATGCGATCGAGCTTGCGGCCGAGCATGTGCGCGGGCTCGGGCTCGGCTCGGGGCGGATCGGCATCGAGCGGCCGTTCCTGCCGATGGATGCGGCGGAGGCGCTGAAAGCCGCGCTGCCGAATGCGAAATTCGTCGAGGGGCTCGTCGTTCTCGAGCGGCTGCGCGCGATCAAGAGCGCCGAGGAGCTAGCGAAGCTCCGGGAAGCCTCCGAGCGCATCATCGATTCGATGCTGGCGGTGATCGCGCGCCACGGGCCGGGCTCGACCAAGCGCCAGATTGCCGAAGCGCTCCAGCGCGAAGAAGCGAGCCGCGGGCTCGATTTCGAATATTGCCTGATCACCGCGGGGGCGAGCCTCAACCGCGCGCCTTCGGATCAGCCCTGGCAGGAGGGCGAGCCGCTCTCGCTCGATTCGGGGGGCAATTATCAGGGCTATATCGGCGATCTCACGCGGATGGCGGTGCTCGGCGAGCCCGACGGGGAGCTTCAGGAGCTGCTCGGCAAGGTGGACGAAATCCAGCAGCTCGCATTCCGCACGATCACGCCGGGGCGTCCGGGCGGAGAGGTGTTCGCGACGGCACAGAACGCCCTGCAGGGGATGCCGGAGCACAACCACATGCACTTCATGGCGCACGGGATGGGCATGATCAGCCACGAGGCGCCGCGGCTCCCGACCAACGGGCAGATGTCCTATCCGGCAATGGATGCCGAGCGGCCGCTCGAGCCCGGGATGGTGCTCTCGATCGAAACGACGCTCGAGCATCCGCGGCGGGGATTCATCAAGCTCGAGGACACCGTGGCGGTGACGGCGAGCGGCCACGAGATCCTCGGCGTGCGCGCGCGCGGCTGGAATCGCGGCGGGACCGAGGCGGCTTAGCCCGGCGCCGGCGGAGCGGGCGCTTCGTTCTGCCACACGAACAAGTCGGCGTCATTCGTTGAGGCGGCGGCGGAGCGGCGATGCCCGAGCTTCCGGATGTCGAGATTTTCAGGTCGCTCGCCGAGCGTCACGGCAGGGGGAAAATCATTGCCCGGGTGAGCGTGAGTGATCCGGGCATGGTGAAAGGCGCGGCCGCGGACGAGCTGCCGCGGCTGCTCGAGGGAAAGCGCATCGCCGGCTGCCGGCGGCACGGCAAGCTCCTGTTCGTCGAGATGGCGGGAGGCGGGGCGCTGGCGCTGCATTTCGGCACCAACGGATCGCTGCGCTGCGTGGCGCCGGAGGAGGCCGAGCCTGCCTATACGCGCTTATCGCTTGGCCTCGCCGCGGGCGAGCGGCTCGCCTATCTCAATCCGCGCCGCATCGGCGAGGTGCGGTGGGTGGAAAGCGCCGAGAGCTTCATCGCCGAGGCGGGCCTCGGCCCCGATGCGCTCGATCCGGCGCTCGACGAGGCGACATTCGCGCCAGCGCTCGGGGACGGCAGGCAAGCGATCAAGGCGGTCCTGATGGACCAGGCGCGGATCGCGGGGATCGGCAATATCTATTCCGACGAGATCCTGTTCCAGGCGCGGCTGCATCCGGCACTCGCCGCGCGCTCGCTCGCGGCGGCGGGCCGCGCGCGGCTCTATGCGGCGATGCGGCACGTGCTCGAGACCGCGATCGCCTGCGGGGCGGGAGCGGAGAATTTTACCGAGAATCTGCCGAAGGATTTCCTGATCCCCGAGCGCCATGCGGGCGGGCACTGCCCGCGCTGCGGTGCGGCGCTCCGCGTCTACAAGCAAGGCGGCCGCACCGGCTATTACTGCCCGCGCTGCCAGAAGGAGCCGTAGAAATCGAGCCAGGCGCGGGCGTGCTCCAACGCCTCAGAGCGGAGACGGCAGCTTCGATGCTGCCCGTCACGCTCGCGGGCGATGAGCGCGGCTTCTTCGAGCACGCGGAGATGGCGCGAGATCGCGGGGAGCGAGATCGCGAAGGGGCGGGCCAGCTCGCCCACCGTCGCCTCCCCCTTCGCCAGGCGGTGGAGGATGGCACGGCGGATCGGGTCTGCGAGGGCGGCGAAGGTGGCGTCGAGGGGAGACATTTAACCGAAGTGTTAATTAACCGAGCGGTTAAGTCAAGTGCCAAAGCGCGGGCGGCTCGGCTCAGGCGTCGTCGTCGCGATGGAGATCGTGAACGACCACGCCGTCGCGCATGTCGCGCGGCGGGGAGCCCCTGGCGCTGAAGAGATCGACCTGGCAAACGAGCGTGCTCAGATTGTCCTCCTGCTCGAGCGGATATTGGAGCGGCGTGTTGGAGACGATGCCGCCGTCCCGGTAATGCTCGCCCGCGATCAGGACATGCGGGCCGGGGCCGCATCGCTGATCGCGCGCAGCAAGGTCAGCAGCGCGCGATTGAGAGGCGTGGCGATACCGTGCCGCTCGCCGGCCGCAACGATGGCGCCCGTCAGCGCCTCGATCTCCAGGGGGCGGCCGGCAAGACAGTCGAAATACATCGAGGTTCCGGCCTCGGGCGGATAGGTGAGGAGAGTCGCAAGCGTCTGCTCGGATTCGTCCGCGGTCACGCGGGCGCCGTCGGCGCGGGCGACGCTCACCGCTTCCTCGAGCACCGCGAGGCAGAGTGCCCGCATGTCCTCGCGCCGCAGCACCGCCTGGCGTTGGCGGGTGAGCGCGGTGAGCGGGTTCGCCACCGCGTTGATGAGCAGCTTCCGCCACATGAGCGTGGCGAAGTCGGCGCTGCGGAGCACCTTGAGCGGCGTGCCGGCGAGAAGCTCCGCGAAGGCAGCACCTTCGGCGTCGTCCGCCACCGCGAGATCGTGCTCGACGACGTGGCGAAGCCGGACGCGATCGGCTGCCATGCGCTCACCATTGTAATAGACGATGGCGGGCACCACGCGCGCTTCGGGGACGAACGGCGCGATGCGCGCGGCATGGTCGATCCCGTTCTGCAGGACGGCGATCCGCGTCTTTGGCCCGCAGAGCCGCGTGAGCCAGGGAGCCGTCGAAGCCGTTTCATGCGCCTTGGTGCAGAGGAGCACCCAGTCCACCGGCCTGGCGTCCGCGGGATCGGTGAGCGTGCGGAGGGAAACCTCGGCGGTCCCTTCCGGGCGCTCGACGATGAGGCGCGCGAGCGGCCGGCGGGCGCAGACGGCGACGTCGTGGCGGCTGGCGTGAACGAGGCACCCGGCCGCGACGCCGCCGATTCCCCCGAGGCCGACGACGGCGACAGTTCGCCTCATCTTCCTTCGGCGGGCTGGCCGACGTGCGGGAAATCCTCTCTCATGGCGAAATCCTCGTGAGGACCCGATGCAAGCCGCTCGGGCGGGAGCCTCGTACATTCGCGCAATCTCGTGGGGCGGTATTGGCGGAAATTGCGGCCCAGGGGCGCCTGACCCCGTCAGCCGTGGTGCCTCTGCGCCACGCGGGCGATGAGCTCGTCCAGGCGCGAGAGAAAAAGCTTCAGGACCGGCGATCGGTTCGCCTTGTTGTAGCCGATCACCAGGTCGATCGCGGTGTCGTCGTCCTTGAGCGGCCGGCTGATCACCGACCAGGGCAGGAAATTCTGGGCATAGGCGGGCAGCAGCGCAACGCCGCGGGTGGAGGCGACGAGCGACATGGCCATGGCGAGGTTGTCCACCTCGTGGGCCGGCGTGATTCCAAGGCCCGAGCGCTTCAGTGTTTCGAGGATGACCGCGCGCAGGGCGGGCGCGGTGCGTGAGACGCTGATGAAGGGTTCGGCCGCGATGTCGTGCAGCGAAACGGCCTTATGCCTCGCCAATCGATGATCGCTGGGCAGGATCGCCACCAGCCTTTCGCGCGTCACCAGGCGAAATTCCAGATCGCCGGCCTCGACCTCGCGGCGCATGAAGGCGAGATCGAGCCGGCCGCGCATCAGCCCGTCCGCCAGATCCGGAGAATATTGGCTCGAGACCGTGACATCGATATTCGGAAGCTCGTCGCGCAGGATGCGCATGGCCTCCGCAAGCCAATCGATCTCCTGCCCGGTGAGAAACCCGAGCGCGAAATTGGCCTTGGCGGGCTCAGCCGCGCGGCGCGCCGCCGCGCAAGCGGCCTCGACCTGCGCGAGCGCGAGCCGGGCATGATCGAGGAAGGCGCGGCCGGCGACCGTCAATTCGATTCCCTTGGCGCTGCGGGTCAGCAGCCGGGCGCCGACCTCGTATTCCAGGTCCCGCATCTGGCGGCTGAGCGAGGGCTGCGCCGTGTGCAGGCGCTTGGCCGCGGCCGTGGTCAGGCTTCCTTCCTCCGCGACGGCGACGAAGAACCGCAAATGGCGGAGCTCCACGGGATGCTCTCATACCTCCAAGGCATGCCCTCCATCCTACAAAGTCTTTTTGGGCCGGGCCAGCGCCGCCTAATTTCCGCGCTGCAACAGGCTGATGGAGAGAGATCATGGACACGCTCTCGGGGAAGACCGCCCTCGTCACGGGTGCTTCACGCGGCATGGGCCGCGCCGCGGCGCTGGAGCTCGCGAAGGCGGGGGCGCAAGTGCTCGTGCATTACGGGAACGGCGCCAAGGAGGCCGATGACGTCGTCGCCGAGATCCGCCAGCTCGGCGGCCGCGCCGATGCGGTGCAGGCGGATCTGGCCGCGCCCGATGGCGCGCACCGGCTCGCGAAGCGGGTCCGCGAGATCGTCGGCGGCCGGCTCGATATCCTGGTGGCCAATGCCGGCATCTCCAAGGCCGCGACCATCGAGGAGACGACGGTCGAGGACTTCGATCGCCTGTTCGCCGTCAATGTCCGGGCGCCGTTCTTCCTGGTCCAGCAACTGCTTCCCATCCTGGGGAAGGACAGCAGCATTGTCCTGCTCTCCTCGCTGGCGGCGCATGCCGCCGTCGGCAACCTTCCCGCATACTCAGCCACCAAGGGAGCGATCGATACGCTGGTGAAGCATTTCGGCGTTGCCCTCGGCGGGCGCGGCATCCGCGTGAATGCGGTTGCACCCGGCGTGATCAATACGGACATGTCCAGCTTTGCCCGGACCGACGAGGGGCGGGCCTTCACGCTCGGCATGCAGGCGCTGCAGCGCATCGGCGAGGCCGGCGACGTGGGCCCCGTTGTTGCGTTTCTCGCCTCCGACGCCGCGCGCTGGATCACCGGCGATACGCTCAGGGTCGATGGCGGCTCCAAGCTCTGACGGGTGTAGGATCGGGCCCGGCACCACGCTCCAATTCGCCGCCCCCTGATCCTCGGGGGCTTCAACTCAGCGCACGCAAGGAGGGCGATATGTCGAAGACCACGCCGCAAGAGAACAAGGCGCTCGTGCTCGAAGCTTTCGAGGCGCTCTTCAACAAGCGCGACTACGACGCCGCCGAACGCTTCTGGTCGGATCGCTACATTCAGCACAGCGCGCATATTCCGCCCGGTCGCGAGGGGCTGTTCGACCTCGTTCGCGGCCTTCCCGATAGCTCCCGGTACGAGAACCAGTTGATCGTGGCGGAAGGGGACTATGTGATCGCGCACGGCCGCTTTTCGGGCAATGGCCGCCCGGCCGCCTGGATCGCCGCCGATATCGTCCGCATCGAGGACGGCAAGCTCGCCGAGCACTGGGATGTGCTTCAGGACGAAGCGACCGAGGCGGACTCCAAGAGCGGTCTGCCGATGTTCGGCGAGCGCTTTCCTTCCTGACGGCCGGCTGGCGCGATGGGCCGCAACCGGCAATCGCCAAATAATCTCGGCGGCGTGTCACAGAGGGCCGATCCGCCTCGTCATCTCCTCGCGAACGGCGATTGAGGGAGCGATTGGTCATGGCACCGGGTGGCAACGGATCAGGTCGGCGCCGCGCTCGGCAATCATCATCACCGGCGCATTGATGTTTCCGCCCGGCAGGTCCGGCATCACCGAAGCATCGATGACACGCAGCCTCTCGATGCCGTGTACGCGCAGCTCCGGGTCGACGACGGCGAACGCATCCCGATCCGTCCCCATTCGACAGGTGCCGGCAGGGTGATGAACGGTAATCGCGGTGCGGCGGATGTAAGCGTTGAGCTCGTCGTCATTCATGCAGGTTGCCCCCGGCGCAGCCTCCCGGCCGACGAACGGGGCCATGGGTCGCTGAGCCGCAATCTCACGCACGATCCGGACGGCGGAGCGAAGCGTCTCCCGGTCGCGCTCGCTCGCCAGAAGGTTCTGGCGAATGCGCGGAGCGGCGGCGGGTTCCCTGGAGGCAAGTGTGACCTCTCCGCGGCTTTCAGGATGGATCATCACCGCGCGAGCCGCGAAGCCGTCGGTGAAGGGCGCTTTGAACGGCGCGAAATAGGGTGAGGCGCTGAGCGGGGCGGCGGTAAGGAGGATCTGGACATCCGGTAGCGCCGCGTCGTGCCGGCTGCGTAGAAAGCCGGTGAGGCCGCCCGGTACATCGGCAGCGAAGCCGACGCCTGCCGTGTACGCGGCAACAAGCGAGAGCGCGATACGGTCATAGCGCATCATTCGATGGAACGGCCCTGGCTCCTTGCGATCGTACGTGACGATCACCGAGGCATGATCCTGCAAATTGCGACCAACGCCGGGCGACGCCACCTGCACATCAATGTCATGTCGGCGGAGCGCATCAGGATCGCCTATCCCGGAGAGCATCAGCAGTTGCGGCGAATTGATCGCGCCGCCGGCCAAGATCACCTCTCCTGCGGCGTGCGCAACCGCTTGCGTGCCATTCTGCAAAAAGGCGACGCCGATCGCCCGCCCGTCCTCGATCAGAACCCGTGTCGCCGGCGCGCGCACACGCACGGTAAGGTTATGCCGCTCGAGTGCCGGCCGCAGATAGCCGGTGGCTGCGCTGCACCGGCGACCCCGGCGGATTGTCATCTGCAGCCGGCCGAAGCCCTCCGCCCCGGTCGCGTTGTAATCCTCGGTCAGCGGATGGCCGACGGCTAGCGCCGATTCAAGATAAGCTGGCACCAGCGGGTCCCGGTAGCGGCAACGCTGCACGGTGATCGGCCCATCGCCGCCGCGGGTGCTGCTCACGCCGTCCTCCCAGGATTCCTGGCGCTTGAAATAGGGCAACACATCCGCCCAGGACCAGCCCTGAAGGCCGAATTCGCGCCGCCAGCGATCGAAATCGCCAGGATGGCCGCGTACATGCGCCATGGCATTCGTCGAGGATGAGCCGCCTATCACCTTACCGCGTGAGCACTCCACCCGGCGGTTGTCGACATTCGCTTCCGGCTCGCAGAAATACATCCAGTCATGCAGGCGCTTCTGCAGGATCATGCCCCAGCCGAGCGGGATATGAATCCACGGATCGCGATCCCAGCCTCCCGCCTCCAGAAGCAGTACCGAGCTGTTCGGATCCTCGCTCAGTCGTGCCGCCAGCACGCAACCGGCGGAACCCGCTCCGACGACCACATAGTCATACGTCGCGACGTCAGCCATGTGCCGTCGCGCGGCTCATCTTCCCATCGGATAAGACGCTGCCACGAACCGATTATCGAAGCCGCCCTTCGGCGCGGCCGATTTCGGAAGCTGGCCTTCGCTCTGCAGCATGTGGATGGTCTCCGACCAACGCGTCGCGGTGATCGTGCCGAGGCCTTGCGACTTGGTATCGGCGCTGAAGAACGTGCCCTTGATGTCGGCTTGAAGTTGCGCAAGCAGTACGGCGCGCTGGCTCTTGTATTCCGGGTTGGCGGCAATGACGATATCGACTGCCTCTTGCGGCGAGGCGACGACGTCGCGAAAAGCGAGCAGATAGGCGCGCACGAAGCGCTGCACAAGATCGGGATTATCGCCGATCAGCGTTTCCGATGCGAACACTCCGGAGCCGTAGGAATGCAGGCCATAGTCGGCGCCCTGAAGGATCGAGAGCGAGCCGGGCCCTCCGGTCTTGGCCTCCAGGACCGGCACCTCCGCGTCGATATACCCCGGGATGGCATCGACCCGGCCCAGCACGAGATAGTTCTCATATGGCGGAGATACCGTCCTGAGCTTGATATCGGCAAGCGACATCCCGTTTGCATGCAGGAAGGCCTTCAGAAAGAGGAACGCCGATCCGGCCGCCGGGTCCGCGCCGACGGTAAGGCCTTTCAGATCCTGCGGCGTGACAAGCTTGTGCCGGGCGGCGACGGAAATCATCGCCAGCGGGCTTCTCTGGTTGACGGCAACGATCGCGACGTCCGCGACGCCATGAGTGCGGCTTATGATCAGGGTCGGCAGATCGCCAAAGCCGAATTGCGCATTTCCGTTCGCGACCAGCCTGAGCGCGTTTGCCGAACCGGTGCCGCGGCGGATGGCGACGAGATTGATCCCGTTCCGTTCGAAATACCCCTTGTGCCTGGCGACAAAGAACATCGCGTGGTCGCCGCGCACCACCCAATCCAGCTGCACCGTGACCTTATTCGGTTCGGCTCCGGCGGAAGTTCTCACCGGAAGCAGTCCCTCGGCGAGCGCGCCCGCCGAAAGGGCCAACATCGTCCGCCTCTCCATAATCCGGATCTCCTTCATCTGAGCCTCCTGCCTTTATTTCGGGGACCACGGCACGAGCAGCCGCTCGGCCAGCTCAACCAGGTAGTAGAACACGATGCCGAGCACTGAGACCTCCACGAGTGCTGCGAACACGAGTGGCGTTTCGAGCTGGGTGGAGGCGAATTGGATGATATAGCCGAGCCCCGCCTGGGCGCCGCTGAACTCCCCCACGATCGCGCCGATGACGCTGAACGTCACTGCGATCTTGAGTCCCGACATAAGGTAGGGCAGGGCGGTCGGAACCTGCACGCGCCAAAGAATCTCGCCGCCACGGGAACCGACGGAACGCATCAGCGCCACCAGGTTCGGATCGACCGCGCGGAGCCCCGACAGCATATCGAGCGCCACGGGAAAGAAGGCGATGACAACGGTCAGCACCACCTTGGGGGCCAGGCCGTAGCCGAACCAAAGAATGCAGAGCGGCGCCAGGGCGATCTTGGGTACTGTCTGGAATAGAACGACCAGCGGATAGACGGCGCGGCCCAACCGGTCGAAGCGGGCGATTAGCAAGGCGAGCGCCGCTCCCACCAATCCTGAGACCGCAAAGCCGAGCAGCACTTCCTGTGCCGTTATCCAAGCGTTTTCAGCCAGGCTCGCCTGATCGCGAATGAGAACAGCGGCGATTGCGGAAGGTGCCGGCAAGGCAAAGTCCGAGACCTTGAGCAGGCGGACCACCCCTTCCCAGACAAGCAGGACTGCGACCAGGAGGAAAGCGGGCGGGAGAAGCTGCGATGCGCCGCGGCGCAGTTCGGAGCGCGCGGCTGGGCCAGGCCGGTGAGGAGCGACGCCCGTTGTCATGCCGCATGCCCTTGCTTGAGCAGCAGGCGTAACTCCGTGGCGACCTGGCCAAAGGCAGGGTCGGCGTAGCTCGCCTCCTTGCGTGGGTAGGCGAGCGGGACCGACAGTGCCGCCAGTAGCCGCCCTGGCGAGGCGGCCATCACATGCACCTCGCTCGAGAGGAAAACGGCCTCATTGATCGAGTGCGTGACGAGCAGGATGGTCTTGCCGGTGCGGCGCCAGAGATCCAGCAGGAAGGTGCCCATCGTCTCGCGCGTGATGGCGTCCAGCGCCCCGAACGGCTCGTCCATCAGCAGCACGTCCGGATCGAGCGCCAAGGCTCGGGCAATCGCCACGCGCTGGCGCATGCCGCCCGAAAGCTGCGACGGCAACCGCTGTTCGGCCCCCTCCAGACCGACCAGCCGCAGCATTGCCTGCGCGCGCTCGCGTACCGCGCGGACCGGAAGCGAGCGATCGGTGATGCGGAGCAGGAAGCCGGCGTTGGCGAGCGCGTTCTGCCAGGGCAGCAGCGTCGCATCCTGAAAGACGAGGCCGATCCGCCGCTGCCGCGCTGCCTCCGCCGGCGCCATTCCGGCAACCGCTACGCGGCCGGAGCTGGGCGGCAGCAGGCCGGCCAGCACCTTCAATAAGGTACTCTTGCCACAGCCGGAGGGTCCGATCAGGGAGACGATGCTGCCGCGCGGGATCGCGAGATCGATGTCGCTCAAGACACGCAGGGTTGCGTGCCGGCCCATCGGGAAGTCGAGCGAGACGCCATGCGCCTCGATGTGCGGTGGGTTCGACGAATCGCTGTCCGATGCTGCCTGACGGGCCGGTTGGGTCTGCGTCGGCAGGATCTGGGCCACGGCTCCGCCGGTCAGCCCGCCGCGACCGCGCGGGCGAAGGCGGAGCGCCGCTCCAGCCTTTCGTGCCAAGCCTCCAGCCTTGGCAGCTTCGGTCGGTCGAAGGGAAAAGCCAGGCAGCGACGCACGATCGGGCCGAGCGCGATGTCGGCCAGGCTGAACGCGCCGGTCGTCCAGTCCCGGGCCATTGCACCCTCGAGCACCGCAAGCTCGGTCAGGAGATCGCTCACCGTGTTCACGCCACGCTCCGCCGCCGGCTTCTTCGCGTCGCGGAAGCCCGCAAGATAGCAGGGATTGAGCGCGGCAAGCAGCCAGTCCATCCACCGTTCCACCTCTGACCGCGCGGCAAGGTCGGACGGATATAGGGGGCTGGCGCTCTTTGCGGCGAGGTAGCGGAGGATGGTGTTGGATTCCCAGACAACCACGTCGCCATCGACCAGGGTCGGCACCTTCCGCGTCGGGTTCAAGGCCGCGTATTCGGGCGTCGCGGTGTTGCCGAACTGGCGGCCATAGTCCTCCCGCTCGTAGGAGAGGCCCATCTCTTCCATCCCGAAAATGACCTTTTGCACGTTGCCGGAGGTCGCGCGGCCGAGCAGTCGGAGCATTCAGGTCTCCTTTCCGGGGGCGTAGGCGATGCAGTCCATTTCGATCTTGGTATCGATGACGGCACGCGCCTCCACCGTCGTGCGCGCCAGCCGCCCCTTCGGGAAGTATTCCCTGAACACGCCGTTGTAGCGGGCGAAATCGCGGGCATCCCCGAGATAGGCGGTCAGCTTGACGATATCCTCGAGATCGCAGCCCGCGGCCCTGAGCGCGCGACGCACCGCCTCGATCGTCGCCCGCGTCTCGTCCTCGATGGTGCCGGCGATCATTACGCCGTTCTCATCCTTGCCAACCTGACCGGAGACAAAGATGAAATCGCCCGCCCGGACCGCGGGATGAAAGGGAAGGTTGGGATTCTTCGAGCCGAATACCTCGATCTCCGACCCCATCGTATCCGGACCTCCGATTCAGGATGCAAGATATTCGATCACGTCCACGCCGCGCTGCCGATCGGCGAGGTAGATGATCCCTCGTTCATCGGTGGTGACATCGTTGGAAGAGGCACGATCGCAACCGGGCGGGGCGTCGGGCTCGTAGAACCCCACTTCCTGCGGGCGGAACGGATCGGCGACATCCACAACCCGCAGCCCCTGAGCGAACCAGGCAAAGGGAACGGTGGTGCCGTGAAATCGCTCGGAAGGCTGGTGGCAGCCGGTCATCGGCGGCTTTGGCGCGCCGTCCGGGTCCAGCCCCGGCACCTGAATGGTGGCGATCGGCAGCGGCTGGCGCTCGTCGCTGATATCGTAGACCCAGGCAAAGGCGGGCGGCGCGGGACGGAGTTTCGCTACGTCCTCGTCCGCAACGATCAGGATGCTCCTTCCGCGCAACGGAGTGGGGAGCGGCAGGCAGGTATGGGTCGGATGCGGATGGGCCGGCGAACTGTTCAGGCCGGAGACGAGACGCGGTCGTGATAAGTCGGAAATGTCGAGGATGAACATCCCGTGGTGCCAGTAGGAGACGTACAACCGATCGCCCAACCGCAGCGGATGGTGGCACCGTGGCGTCACGTAGCCGTCCCAGGGATAATCCTCCCCCGCGCCGACGTTCTGTCCCGGGATCCACCAGCGCCCGACCTCGTGCGGTCGCGTCGGATCGGCCAAATCGAGGATCATCGTGATATTGCCGACGTAGCCCTCAACGGTGGGCGAGATGTACGCGTAGCGCCCGTCGAAATCGTAACGATGCACGCCGCTGCCGGCGGTGCGCCAGTGAGTGATGAGCCGCGGCCGCGACGGGCAGCTCACGTCGTAGATCCCGAGCCCGCCGCCGAATTCGGGATTGTCCTGGCCCAGCCGCTCGTGGTTGACGAGCATGATGCCGTCCTGTGCGCGGACTTTGTGCGAATGCCAGCCTAGCGGCATTTCCACCGAGGCCAAAGGCCGCGGACGGGACGGATCGGCGACGTCGAAGATGGAGGTGCCGGCAGGCGGGCGCATATGGGCAACGTAGAGAGTCGTGCCATCGATCCAGACTTGGCCGCTGCCGGGACAGTCGATGTGCCCCAACAGCCGCGTATGCGACGCACTGGCCAATTCGCAACCTCAGGCCAGCCGGACGGGATCGCCTGTGCCATCGCGTCCCCACCGCTGCAGCAGCCCGAAGGCCTTGAGCGCCGGCTCGTCGCTGGCGAGGAACAGGATTGCCGGATCGGTCGCGCTGTCGTTGGCATGCTCGGCCCAGGCACCGCCGGGAATCGCCAACGTGTCGAACCGGTTCCAGACGAAGCGCTTGCCATCGACGATGCTGTGACCGTGCCCTTCGAAGGGGGCGATGAGGAGGCTCGCGGTCTGGCGCAGCGGCCGCGTGACCTCCCCTGGCCGAAGCATCTGCATGAAGAAGGTCATGGTTTTGAATACGGGTCCGCCGTTGAGCGGATCCACGTATTCCACGAGCAGCGCCTCATAGGGGTTGCCGTCCCAGTCCCGGTGCTTATCGAGGAGCTCGCGCACGGGCTCGTAGCGGTACACAAACATCGGCGACGACCCGCCGACCCCGCGGTGATGATCGACGAAGCGTGGCAGGAGCCCGCCCGCCCCATAGATGCGCGCCGAATAGTCGCTCGGGAAGCGCGCGGTCTGCTGCTTCTTCTGGGTGCCTTCTTCCTTGTAATCGTGGCTGAAATCGAGCGCATTGAGCTGCTCGACGAGCGGAAGGTCGAGCACCGAGAGGTTGACCGCCGGCTCCGCTCCCAAGTTGCCGTGGTTGTGCCAGGTGTCGCGCGGTGTCAGCACCGCGTCGCCCGGACCGAAGACGATGTCCTCGCCTTCGACGCCGGTAAAGTTCCGCGTGCCGGTCAAGCCGAAACGTACAGCACTTGCCGTATGCTTGTGTGGCGGCATCACCTCGTTCGGGTCGTTGAGGCGATAGGCGGTGTACATGGTGGTGACGGTCGCGCGGCGCGGCGCCAGTCCCGGATTGACCAGGATCAGCGACCGCCGCTCCGAATCGTTCATCGTCACCAGGTCGGCCGATCGGCGCAGAAGCGAATCAAGCTCGCCGTCGTAGCTCCACAAATAAGGGATTGCGCGAGGACCGCCTACCAGCTGGCGGATCTCGTCATGTCCGACGTCGGTGCTGGTCGCCCAGAACGGGAACAGGTGCTTCTGGTGCAACTCGTCGTACATTGCTTTCAGGGCGATGTCGCGATTGCTCGACGTGGGCAAAGGCGTGACCGTCTCGGCCATGCAACCCTCCTGCAGCCCGCCGGGCGCGGCACCCGGAGCCAATTGTACCGGTTGATGCGGAGACTCAACCACACACAACGGATGGCGTCAACCCCGCATCGCGGTTGACTGGCTGGTTGCCGCGGTTGACAACCGAGAGGCGCCCTGACATGGTGCCTCTGGCGCGGGCACTTGTTACTCATGGCTGAGCCATCCACGCGATTCTGTGGTCAGGGTGAAATATGGTTGGCGCCCAACCGGATAACTCGGTTGATCCGATCCTCGATGCGTTGCGTTCTGCGATCGCTCCGGACGGGAGGCGCGAGCCGGAGCGGGTGCTGGCGCAGCGGCTTGGGGTTACGCGTCATCGGCTCCGCAGTGCGCTGAAGACGCTGCAGTCTCGCGGCGAGATTGCTCCCGCGCCGCCTCGCCGCGGTGGCCTCGGCCTACGCGACCGCGAAGCAATGATCCGTGCCACGAACCCGCTAGAGGTCATCGAGCTGCGGATCGCGCTGGAACCATCGCTGGCACGGCTGGCGGCGCTTCGCGCGACTCCCTTCGACATCGCCCGCATCGGACGTGCGGCGACGACGCCTGTTGCCAAGGACAGCGGAGCCGCCGACCTCGCTTTCCATCGCCTGGTCGCGACCAGCACGCGCAATAGCCTGGCAGCCGAGTTCTACGCCCTACTCCGGCGTGTCGGCACCGATGTGCGGCTGCGCCTCAACCCGGACCGGCCCGCCTGCCCGAACCGGTTGCGCGAGCGCGATGCGGAGCACCGCGCGATCGCGGCCGCCATTGCCGCCCGCGATCCGGATGCGGCGGAGCAGGCGATGCGCCATCATCTCAATGCCGTGCAGGAACAAATCCTCGGCCGGCTCATGCCACGTCAAGGTGCGGCGTGAAGCCCGTCCGCGACCTTCACGCGGCGCTGGGCGGTCGCTTGGCGACGGACGAAGCTCCGGGGGCCGACTTAAGGGCGAGCCCTTGGTCGCGGGCTGGCTGGGGGACCTGGATTCGAACCAAGGCTGCCCGGTCCAGAGCCGGGAGTTCTACCGCTAAACTATCCCCCAGCAGTCACGCATCGCCGTCCAACGCGCCTAGTTAATCGCGCGCAGGCGGGCCGGCAAGGCCGCCCGCGAGGCGCGCCCAAGCCGAAACCGGGCGGCGTGGGCAAACTCCTCTTGCCGCTCAGGCGCTTGCGAGGGAACTATAGGGCTCACGCTGGCACTCGCCCATGGCCGAATCCCTCGCTGCCGCCCGCCTGCCGCCCGCCTTCGGCCGCCATACCGGACCGGCGTTCGCTGCCCTCGACCTCGGGACCAACAATTGCCGCCTGCTTGTCGGCACGCCGGCCGCGGGCGGGTTCGCCGTGCTCGACCGCTTCAGCCGCATGGTCTGCCTCGGCGAGGACCTCGAACGGACCGGCACGCTGGGGGCCGCGGCCATGGATCGGGCGCTCGCCGCACTCGCCGCCTGCGCCGCCCGGCTCTCGGCGCGCAAGCTCGCGGGGCTCGCCGCCGTCGCCACCGAGGCCTGCCGCCGCGCCGCCAACGGGGCGGAATTCCTCGCCCGCGTGCATCGCGAAACCGGGCTCCGCTTCAGCGTGATCTCGGCCCGCGAGGAGGCGGAGCTTGCGATCGAGAGCTGCGCGCCGCTGCTCGCGCGCCGCCACGAGACGCCGCGCGCGCGCCGCGCGCTCCTCTTCGACATCGGCGGCGGATCGACGGAATTGGCCTGGCTCCGGCTCGATGCCGAGGGCAGTCCGAGCGTCGTCGGCTGCGCCTCGCTTCCCGTGGGCGTCGTCACGCTCGCCGAGCGTTACGGCGCGAGCGCCTTCACCGAAGCCGGCTTCGCGGCCATGATCCGCGACGTGAGCGCGCTGCTGGTGCCCTTCGATGCGGTGCACTGCATCGCGCGCGAGATCAGCGAGGCCCGCGCCGAGGCCCATGTACGGCTCCTCGGTACCAGCGGCACTGCCACCACGCTCGCCGCACTCGCCCTCGCCCTGCCGCGCTACGACCGCCGGCAGGTGGATGGGGCGGTGCTCACGCGGGCTGCCGCGGAGCGGGCGCTCGCAACGCTCCGCAGCCTCGAGCGCGGCGCGCTCGAAGCCCACCCCTGCATCGGCCCGGAGCGTGTCTCCTACGTCCGGCCGGGAGCCGCGATCTTCGCCGCCCTGATCGAGACCTGGGCCGCGCCGCACATGATCGTGGCGGATCGGGGCCTGCGCGAGGGCATGCTGCTCCGGCTGATCAGGACCGCGCGGCAGCCCGGCCGGCGCGCGTAGGGCGTGAGTCGAAGGAAGCCCACGCGCGCCGCACTGCCCGGCCGGACCGAGCGCGTCGCGGTCGCCAAGACGGCGGGGCGCTCGGCGGCTTCGCAGCGCTGGCTGACGCGCCAGCTGAACGATCCCTACGTGCAGGCCGCGCGGAGCTCCGGGTTCCGTTCGCGTTCGGCGTACAAGCTATTGGAACTGAACGAGAGATTTCGCTTCATTGGCAAGGGCGCCCGGGTGGTGGATCTCGGCGCCGCACCGGGGGGATGGATGCAGGCCGCACTCGCCGCCGGCGCCGGCACGATCGTGGCAATCGACCTCCTGCCGATCGCCCCGCTCGCCGGCGCGCACACGCTCGTGGCCGACGCCACCGCTCCCGACATCGTCGGGCCCGTGCGCGAGCTCCTTGGCGGCGCGGCGGAAATCGTCCTCTCCGACATGGCGCCCGCCGCGACCGGCCATGCGGGCACCGACCACGCGCGGATCATGGCGCTCGCGGAACAGGCCTTCGCCATCGCCGAAGAGCTGCTCGCCCCCGGCGGAACCTTCGTTGTCAAGCTCTTCCAGGGTGGCGCGGAGGCTTCGCTGCTGACGCCCCTCAAGCGGCGCTTCGCCGCGGTCCGGCACGCCAAGCCGCCGGCGAGCCGGGCCGAGTCGCGGGAGCTCTATCTGGTCGCGACCGGCTTCCGCCCGGCGGAGGGCCAATGATCCGAGCGCCTTGACGCGCGGACTGAACGGCGCGGTTGCACCGCCCGCCGAGGCCGACTATGTGGAGCCGCCAAGGTTGCGGATGAAAGGTCCGGCCATGGCCCCCGACATCACTCCGATGCCTGCCGAAGCGGAGACCTTCTCCCGCCTCGAGGAGGCGCTCGCCTTCGACGACGTGCTGGTGGTCCCCGCCTTCTCCGAGGTGCTGCCGGCCGCCACCGATACGACGACGCGGCTCACCCGCTCGATCCCGCTCAATATCCCGATCCTCTCCGCCGCGATGGACACCGTGACCGAGGCGCCGATGGCGATCGCCATGGCGCAGCAGGGCGGGATCGGCGTGATCCACAAGAACCTCACGATCGAGGAGCAGGCCGCCGCCGTCCGCCAGGTGAAAAAGTTCGAATCCGGGATGGTGGTGAACCCGCTCACCATTCATCCCGACCAGACGCTCGCCGATGCGAGGGCGCTCATGGACACCTATCGCATCAGCGGCGTGCCCGTGGTCGAACGCGAAACCGGCCGGCTGGTCGGCATCCTTACCAACCGCGACGTTCGGTTCGCGACCGATCCGAACCTCCGGGTCGACGAGCTGATGACGCGGGAGAACCTCGTCACCGTGCCCGCCGATGTCTCGCCCGAGCACGCGCGCCAGCTCCTGCACCGGCGCCGCATCGAGAAGCTCCTCGTGGTGGACGAGGCGTATCGCTGCGTCGGGCTGATCACGGTCAAGGACATGGACAAGGCGGAGAAGCATCCGCTGGCCAACAAGGATGCGCTCGGCCGGCTGCGCGTCGCGGCGGCGACCGGGGTGGGCGCTGCCGGCGAGGAGCGCACGCTGGCGCTCGTCGCCGCCGAGGCGGATGTCATCGTCGTCGATACCGCGCATGGCCACTCGGCGGCGGTGCTCGCCGCGATCGGCCGGATCAAGCGGCTTTCGAATTCGGTCCAGGTCATGGCCGGCAATGTCGCCACACCCGAGGGTGCGCGCGCCCTGATCGCCGCGGGCGCGGACGCGGTGAAGATCGGCATCGGCCCGGGCAGCATTTGCACCACAAGGGTCATCGCCGGCGTCGGCGTGCCGCAGTTCACCGCGGTTCTGGAGACCGCCGCCGTCTGTCGCGAGCATGGCGTGCCGGCGATCGCGGACGGAGGCGTGCGCACCTCGGGGGACATCGTCAAGGCGATCGCCGCCGGCGCCGATTGCGTGATGATCGGGAGCCTGCTCGCCGGCACCGACGAATCACCCGGAGAAGTCTTTCTCTATCAAGGACGAAGCTATAAATCTTACCGTGGGATGGGAAGTCTTTCGGCGATGGCCCGGGGCTCCGCCGACCGCTACTTCCAGCAGGAGATCAACGACCAGCTCAAGCTCGTCCCGGAAGGCATTGAAGGACGCGTCGGCTACAAGGGCCCGGTGGCCGCGGTCGTCCACCAGCTCGTGGGCGGGCTCCGCGCCGGCATGGGCTATACCGGCTCCGGCTCGATCGCCGAGCTTCAGCGCAATGCGCGCTTCCGCCGTGTCTCCGGCGCCGCCCTCCGTGAAAGCCACGTGCACGACGTCGCGATCACCCGCGAAGCCCCGAACTATCGCCAGGAGTAAGTGCGGCCGGGGGGCTTTGCCCCCATGACGCCGGCGGCACGGGTCGAGGCCGCGATTGCGCTGCTCGGCGAGATTCTGGCCGCGCCGCGGGCGCCGGCCGACGCGCTGGCGAGCGCCTTCTTTCGCGCCCGCCGCTATATCGGCGCGGGGGACCGGCGGGCCATCTCGGAGCGCGTCTGGAAGGTGCTCCGCAGCCGCCGCCGGCTTCGCTGGTGGCTGGAGCCGGCGGCGGAAACCGCGCGGCTGCTGGTTGGCGCGTCTCTCCTATTATCAGGCACCTCCATCGCGGGGCTCGAGCGGCTCTACAGCGGCGGGCGGTTCGGGCCGGCGAAGCTGGAAGAGAAGGAGCGCCAGGCGCTCAGCCGGCTGGAAGGGCAGGGGCTCGTTCATCCGGCGATGAGCGAAGCCGTTCGCCTCGAGGTGCCGGACTGGCTATTGCCGCGTCTCGAGGCACGGTTCGGGGCCGCACTCGGCCCCGAGATGGAGGCACTCGCGGAGGCCGCGCCTCTCGATCTTCGCGTCAATCTGCTGAGCGGCACGCGCGAGCGGGCGCGGGGGGCTCTGGCGGCGGAGGGGATCGCGGCCGAGCCGACCAAGCTCTCGCCCTGGGGCCTCAGGGTCGCCGAGCGCAGCCCGCTCGTCGGCGGGGCGGCGTTCGGGAGCGGGCTCGTCGAGATCCAGGACGAGGGAAGCCAGATCGTGGCGCTGCTGGTCGGTGCCGCACCCGGCATGCGCATCGCCGATCTCTGCGCCGGCGCGGGCGGCAAGACGCTCGCCATGGCGATGGCGATGGGCAACCGCGGCCGTCTCGTCGCCTGCGATGTCTCGGAGAGCCGGCTCGAGGCCGCGGTGAAGCGCCTGCGGCGCGCCGGCGTGCACAATGCCGAGCGGCACCTGCTGGTACCCGGGGACAAGTGGCCGAAGCGCCAGCGCGAGAAATTCGATGCCGTGCTGGTGGACGCGCCGTGCACCGGGACCGGGACCTGGCGCCGCAACCCGGACGCGCGCGGCCGCCTGGCTCCGGCCGATCTCGACGAGCTCTTGGCGCGGCAATCCGGCATCCTGGATATTGCCGCGGGGCTTGTTCGCAAGGGCGGCCGGCTGGTTTACGCTACCTGCTCGCTGCTCGCGGAGGAGAACGAGGCGCAAGTGTCCGCGTTTCTTGCGCGCCATCCCGACTTTGCCACGCTGCCGCTGGCCGCTTGCTGGCCGGCAGGCGCGGGCCCTGCGCCGGGCCCGGGCCCGTTCCTGTTCCTCACTCCGCTCCGCCACGGGACGGATGGGTTCTTCGCGGCGCTGCTCCAAAGGACGGCGGCATGATCGGCATCCGCCGCGCCCGGCCGAGCGATGCCTCCGCGATCGCCGCCGTGCACGTCGCGGCCTGGCAGAGCACCTATCCCGGCATCCTGCCCGAAGCCTATCTCGCGCGCCTTTCGACGATCCGCCAGGCCGCGCACTACGACCACGCCATCCGCACCGATGGCGGCGTCTTCGTCGCCGCCGCCTGGGGCGCGGATTTGCCGCAAGGCAGCCCGCCGCGCGTGGTCGGCTTCACGACCGTGGGCCCGGCGCGCACCTCCGGCATTGCCGAGGGCGAGATCGAGACGCTCTACGTGCTGGACGATTGGCGGGATCGGGGGCTCGGGCGACGGTTGATGCGCGCGGCCGGGGGCTACTTGCAGGCGCGCGGCTGCCGCTCGGCCTTTCTCTGGGTGCTCCGCGACAACCCGAGCCGATGGTTCTATACCCGCCTCGGCGGCAGGGCGGTCGCCGAATCGGTCATCCGCGTGGCCGGCCAGCCGGTCGCGCAGACGGCGTTCCTCTGGGACCCGATCGAGCGGCTGCTGCAAACCTCCTCGCCCCAAGTGGGATAACGGGTGGGATAACCGGTGGGGTAGAGCGCGGGCTGGTCTGCGCTTTCCGATCTTGCCCCTGGAATGGTCCCGTGCTGCAACCGGCACCTGCCAGGAAACCCGACGTTTCGATGCCCGAGTCTACCCAAGAGCGCGTGCTGATCCTCGATTTCGGCAGCCAGTTCACGCAGTTGATCGCAAGGCGGGTGCGCGAGAGCGGGGTCTATAGCGAGATCTGGCCGTTCAACGCCGATCCGGCCCGCATCGCCTCGTTCGGGGCGCGCGCGATCATCCTCTCGGGCGGCCCGGCGAGCGTGCTCGAGGGGGACGCGCCGCGCGTGCCCGAGGCGGTGTTCGCGGCCGGCGTGCCGGTGCTCGGCATCTGCTACGGCGAGCAGGCGATGTGCGCCGCACTCGGCGGCGTCGTGGAGAGCGGGCTCTCCCGCGAGTTCGGCCGGGCGGAGGTCACCGTCACGGACGCGTGCGCGCTCACCGAGGGCGTGTGGGAGCCGGGCGCGCGCGCCGAGGTCTGGATGAGCCACGGGGACCGGGTGACGCGCCTGCCGCCCGGCTTCCGGGCGGTCGGCGTGAGCGAGGGCGCGCCCTTCGCCATCATCGCCGACGAGGCGCGACGCTATTACGGCCTGATGTTCCACCCCGAGGTGGTGCACACGGCGAACGGCGCGGCGCTCTTGCGCAACTTCACCCATGCGATCGCCGGCTGCCGCGGCAGCTGGACGATGGCCGGCTTCGCCGAGACGGCGATCGCGCGCATCCGCGCCGAGGTGGGCGAGGGGAGGGTGGTCTGCGGCCTTTCCGGCGGCGTCGATTCGGCGGTGACGGCGGCGCTCGTGCATCGCGCGATCGGCGAGCGCCTCGTCTGCATCTTCGTCGACCATGGGCTGCTGCGCGCCGGCGAGGCGGACGAGGTGGTCGAGACGTTTCGCGACCGGTTCAACATCCGCCTCGTCCATCGCGACGCGAGCGATCTCTTTCTCGCAGCCCTCGCCGGGATCGATGATCCCGAGAAGAAGCGCAAGACGATCGGCCGGCTCTTCGTCGAGGTCTTCGAGGAGGAGGCGCGGAAGCTCGGCGGCGCGGACTATCTCGCCCAGGGCACGCTCTATCCGGACGTGATCGAGAGCGTGAGCCCGGCGGGCGGGCCGAGCGTCACCATCAAGTCGCACCACAATGTCGGCGGCTTGCCCGAGCGTATGGGGTTCAAGCTGGTCGAGCCGCTGCGCGAGCTCTTCAAGGACGAGGTCCGCGCGCTCGGTCGGACGCTCGGGTTGCCCGAGACGATCGTCGGCCGGCATCCGTTTCCCGGCCCGGGGCTCGCCATCCGCATCCCCGGCCCGGTGGACGGGGGAAAACTCGCCTTGCTCCGCCGGGCGGACGCGATCTTCATCGACGAGATCAGAACCGCCAATCTTTACAACGCGATATGGCAGGCTTTTGCGGTGCTGCTTCCGGTGCGCGCGGTGGGCGTGATGGGCGACGGGCGGAGCTACGACCATGCGCTGGCGCTCCGCGCCGTGACCTCGACGGACGGCATGACCGCGGACGCCTATCCCTTCCCGGCCGCCTTCCTCGCGCGCGTCGCGGCCCGTATCGTCAACGAGGTGCCGGGCATCAACCGTGTCACCTACGACATCACCAGCAAGCCCCCCGGAACCATCGAGTGGGAATGACCCGCTCTCGCTTCCCCTGAAGGAGGAATCCCTCGTGCAGCAGAAACCGCGCGGCCGCCAGTTCTTTGCCAATCCCGGCCCGACCAATATCCCCGACAGCGTGCTGCACGCGGTCGCGCACGCCAGCATCGACTTCAACGATCCCGCCTTCCTCGAAGTCTACGACGCCTGCGTCGAGGGGCTGAAGCGCGTGCTCGGGACGCGGCATCATTTGTTCCTCTACAGCGCCTCCGGCCACGGTGCGTGGGAGGCGACATTGCTCAATCTCTGCTCGCCGGGCGATCGCCTGCTGATGCTGGAATCGGGCTATTTCTCGGAAGCCTGGAGCACGCTTGCGCAGAAGCACGGGGTCATGGTCGAGACCCTCCCGGCCGACTGGCGGCGTGGCGTGGAGCTTGCGGAGCTGCGCCGGAAGCTTGCCGAGGACAGCGCCCATCGGTTCCACGCCGTCTGCGTCGTGCACAACGAGACATCGACGGGGGTTCGGTTTCCGGTCGAGGCGGTGCGCGCAGCACTCGACGAGGCCGGCCATCCAGCACTTCTCCTCGCCGACACGATCTCCTCGCTCGGCTCGATCGACTTCCGCATGGATGAATGGGGCGTCGATGCCGTCGTCGGCGGCAGCCAGAAAGGCCTGATGCTGCCGGCAGGATTGAGCTTCACCGCGGCGAGCGAGAAGGCGATGGACGCGCATCTTCGTGCGCTTCTGCCGCGCTTCTATTTCGACTGGTCGGCGATGCTGACGCGCCGGCAGAAGAGCTTCATCGGCACGGTGCCGATCAGCTTCTTCTACGGGATGCGCGAGTCGATCCGGCTGCTGGAGGAGGAAGGGCTCGCCAACGTCTTCGCCCGCCATCACCGGCTTGCCGAGGGTGTGCGGCAGGCCGTGCGCGCGTGGGGCGGCAATGCCGGGCCTCAGCTCTATTGCGCCGATCCGGCCCGCCATTCCGATTCCGTCACCGCCGTGCTGATGCCCGACG
>Ga0335075_10004008_pt1 | contig 23099 bp, 20 predicted proteins | sample Lox_Sample_24_FD_206723 | JGI IMG/M metagenome (GOLD analysis project Ga0335075, IMG submission 206723) | Soil microbial communities from Loxahatchee National Wildlife Refuge, Florida, United States - Lox_Sample_2.4 | ecosystem: Environmental > Terrestrial > Soil > Wetlands | place: USA...
GCTGATGCAAGTTCAAGGCATGGGCCGCGTGCTCTTAGGCACGTAATCAAAGAAGCGGTGAACATGGCCGTCGCCGGTCCACTCTGCCCGCAGACGGGTCCTCTTTTCTGCCTGGCGCAAGGCCGACAGCATCCGGCGGTTGGCGTCTCGGGCGTCCGTGCCGTCCATCATGCCCCGGACGTGCAGACCGTCCGCAGTGCCGGTAACCGCCCCGTCTTCGAGCAGGTGCAGGAGGACGGGCCGAACGGCCGCGAGGTTGTCTGAGCTGACATCGGCGATGACGCTGAACCGGGTCACCAGTTCAGCGTGCCACGATTGCATCGCCCACGCGATCCCGCGGCCGCTGTCGGCGCCATGACAGTGCGTTGCGCCCACTTCGGTTCGTGAATGCGACACTTGGCCGTGGCAGAGCGTCACTCGGCGCGAGGTAATGGGTACTTGCGGCCGCAGGCCGCGAACAACGTGTCCGCGTCGCCTGGGTCAAGGGATGCCAGGAGCGATCGCAGCGCTGCGCTGTGCTGGCCGATGCGCTTGCGTATGACGTATAACGTGCCAGCGCCCTCGGGGGGCGCTGGCAGGGCCGAGGCCACTGGCCGCATACAGGGCGCCAAGACTTTCCCTCTGTTGCCTCCCATCCGGACCGACCCGCGTCAGCGTCGTGGTAAAACCCGCACTCGTTCTTCCATGCCCAAAAGCAGATCTCGACGTGTAGCCCTGGCCGGTGGTAGGCAATGCCGGCAGCGGTACGCTCCGGCCCGGTGAACCGCCAATCCTCGGTGAGGAACCGCAGTGCCAGCGGAGCCTCCGCCCAGATGACTGCAACCGGGTCCGCGCGCCTGACCATGACCTCAGTATCCGCAGGGACCGTCAGAGCGGTCACGTGTGTGACTGTCCTGAGTCGGCTGCGATCAACAAGAGTTCCATCCTGTGCGCGGCAGGTGAGCGCGTCGGATCGGTTCTTCCGTCAGGGCGGCGGCGGTTGGGTTCCGGTCTCTGACCGCTTGGGTAGTCATTGACCATGGGCGCGGGCGATGGCGGGTACGAGCTGGGGCCTGTGTCGGGTCAGCTTCTGATCAAAACGACCCGTACCGGCCTGGGCGCGCGGGCCGGTCACGATCTGACGATCGAGGTCACGCGCTGGCGCGCTGACGTCATCGTCGATGTCACCCACCCGTCGGCATCCTCGGTAACCGTCGAAGTCGACACCGACTCTTTCGAGGTGCGGGCCGGTAGCGGCGGTATCAAGCCGCTCACCGAATCTGACCGCGCCCAGATCAAGGCGACCATCCAGCAGAAGGTCCTCCATACCAGTCGGCACCCGACGATAACCTTCCAGTCCACGCGAGTTGAGGGAACGACGGACTCGTTCACAGTCGACGGCGACCTCACCATTGCCGGCGTCACCCAGCCGGTCACTGTGCAGGGCCGGATTGCCGACAGCCGCGTGCAGGGTTCGGCGACAATCGTGCAGACCCGCTGGGGAATCCGGCCGTACACGGGGTTCTTCGGCGCGCTCAAGCTGAGCGACGAAGTCAGGGCTGAGTTCGGCGCAGACCTCACTTCCGGAGGCTGAACGCGCTGCGCTTTGGAGCGCCTACCCCCGACGGGGCGGTGGCCACGGTCCGTCCGGGGAACTAAGGTCGGAGCCGCTGATCTTGTCGCACGCACCCGCCGCGGCATTATGTGAGTGAGTAAACGTTCGCTGCTTGCGCTCTCAGATCACCGGTTCGGGCGCTGCTCGGGAAAGCCGCGCGGGTGCCAAGGCCAGGAACGCATTGCGGCGGGTTGCGATGGTGACCTGAAGCGAGGTCACGCCGCTAGTTACTCGGCGGGGAGCAACTTCAGCCGCTCGCCTTTGGACAGGTGCCCCGTCGGCCGCGACCGCAGCGCAGAACTCGGCGGCAAGCTCGGTGCGGCCCCGGCGCTGCGGGCCCGCCAGTAGATGACAGATCTCCGTGACGGCCAGCGACGGGACAACTAACCGCGACCAGCCCTTCGGGTGCAGGCGGCACAAGGCAGGTACCCATGCGCACATTAGTTTGATGTGGGCATAGTTTCCTTCCATGGACGCTGGGGGCGCCGACCTGCTGCCGAGTCCTCGGACACACCTTCACGCACAGGGAAGCACGGCAGGCCGGCGCGGACCCGTGGCGGCGGCTGCCGCGTCACGGTCCACGATCACGGTCAGCGCTGCGCTCCGCCTATTTCTTGAACCTGAACCGCGTGCTGCCGCCGGAGTGCCAGGTCAGCCGATGTGCAGATGATCGAGCAATGGCGCGAAGGCGCATAACTACGCGGCCGGGAGGCAATAACGGCGACGGCCGACTGGTGAGGGCCAAACCGGAGACGGCGTCTGGGCTAGTCGCCAGGCTCGCAGAGGGGCTCGGCTGCGGGGTGCTTTACGGCGCCGGTGACGGCATCGGACGGTGCGGGGCTTCACCTGCCAGGGCATCAGCGGGCTGGCCGCCGCCCAGCAGCACCCTGGTGAGCTGGCTCTTGGTGTCGAGCAGCTGGTCGAGGGCGGCCGTCATATGGTCATCGCTGACCCGGATGGCCGCGGCCTGAGCGGTCTGCGTGGCGGCCTGGCCATCCGCCGTGGCCCCGCTACCGGTCCCGTCCTCACACGCCAGCAGAGCTGCTTTGCGGATGAGTTCCTTCAAGAACGAGGCCGTGACTCCCTCGGTACGGTCGATCACCCGCTCTGGTTCTGCCAGGTCGAGTACCACGTCGCCCTGGTATAGCTGGACGAGCCGGCGGCGCGCGTCGGCGTCGGGCAGCGGGAGTTCGGCCGCCAGATCCACCCGGCCCGGTCGGGCCGCGAGCGCGGGCTCCAGGATCTCGGGCCGGTTCGTGGTCAGCAGGAACGTCACGTCGATGTCGGAGTCCAGCCCGTCCATCTCGCTTAGCAGCTGGAACAACAGCGGATGGTGCCCGATGACCGGCCCCATCCGTGGTAGCCGCTCCTCGCCGATGAGGTCCACGTCCTCGACCACGACGACGGACGGTTGCAGCGCCCGCGCCACCGAACAGGCCTCCCTGATCCGGCTGAGTGCGCCTCCGGACAGGATGATGGCCGTCACGCCGTCCATCTGCCCCAGCAGATAACGGATGGTGTGCGACTTGCCGGTTCCCGGCGCGCCGTGCAGCAGGACGCCGCGCTTGAGGTGCTGGCCGCTCGCCCGCAGCCGCTCAGCGTGCCGGGCGACGCCGAGCACCTGCCGTTCGATGGCGTCTAGCACTCCGTCCGGCAAGATCACATCAGAGCGGCCGACGGCGGGCCGGTCCAGGAACGTCACTGGCAGCTGCCCGCCGAGCTTCGGTTCCAGCCACGCGCCGACGGCGATCACCTGGCCACGGAACACGCTTCGGTCGCTAACCAGCCGGCGGATCTCGTCCAGAGTGCTTGCTGCGCAGTCGGCATCCGGCCCAGCGACATCGAGGATCACCTCTGCGTACGGGCCGTACTCGCGCGCATGCACGAGCAGCGCGAGCCGGGTACCGTTGTCGTCGGCAAGATAGAGGCCGTGCTGCACGCAACCGCGCGTCATGCCGCCAGGTCCCGCAGGCAGGGCGATTGTCGTCACGCCCCCGGAACTGAGCCGGTGGGCAGCGGGGTCGGCGATCAGCAAGCCGATCCCGTAATCCATGCCGCGCATGGCGCCCGCGATTCCCAGCAGCTCGAAACGCCGACCCGGCCCGGCCAGCCACGCGTCCAGGCCAGCCTGCAGGTTCACGTGCTCATACGTCGGCCACGACCCGGAGACAGCCTGAACGCCATCCACATCCGAACCCAGGTGGTCGAGCAGTAGCCGCCGCAGCGGCTTGTCCTCGGTCCGGGCGGCATCAACCGCCCGGTATACCAGCCGCCGCGCGAGGCGCGCGACATCGTCGAGTTCGGGCCGTCGCGACTGTGCCGTGCTCACCACAGCAGCCTAGGCGCTCACTGCCTAAGCGCCGACTCAATATGCGCCGAACGTAACGACTGAGAACGCCGGACTGACTACGTTCCCTTCATCAGTCCTGACTGCGCACGCTCGAATAACCGCCGTTTGGCGCCGCGATGATGGGCCGATTCGGCGTACACGCCATCCTTCAGGACCTCGACTCCCTCACGACCACAACCGGCACCACCCGTCGCAGCCGACTCTGAAACTTGCCTCTGTCCGCCACAGCACAACTTCGCCACCGCTGGTCGCGAGCCTGCAAACGGCCGTCACTGGCTCCGGCCTCCGAAACGGGTCCATCGCTGATCCGTCACCTACCGCCTCGGTCAGTGCTCGATCGTCAAGCAGGCCAACCGTCACCGTTCATGATGCCTGGGCGGCTGGCCCGGACGTCAGGTCGGGCGGAGATCAGGTCGAGCCGATCGAGCCGGTTAGCGGCCCGCCAGTCGGCTTGCGTCACCGCCGCCTTGGGCGCAGGCACGCCGAGCATCGCGGGAAAGCTCGCCTTGCGCGGCTGGTCCGGCCAGCGCGGCGAAGTCCGACACTTGACCTCTCGCCCTGCCGTACATACAGTGAGCTTTACATACCTTGAGCTAGGTAAAGGAGCCGGACCCGATGGCGATAGTGACCCTTGAGGTACCTGAAGAGCTGCTAGGAGATCTCTACATCGCCGTCGGGCTGGTCCTTCGTCGTGACGCCGAGGAAGAGGCGGCTGAGGAGCGCAGGCGGGCTGCGAGCGGCACCAAGCAGAGCCAGGACGAGAGCGGAGCCGAGGCCTGACATGGTGCAGGTGACCTTCGAAGTACCCGACCATCTGCTAGGCAGCTTCTACATCGCGGTAGGCGCCACGCTCAACCGAGCAAGGCCGGACGTTGCAGACGAGCCTGCATCCCCGGTCGACTGGGGCACCGCGGATAGTGATTTTGAGTTTGAGTCGGCCCGCGAGGTCTGGCGCAAGTTCAGCCCCCGGGCCCAAGCCGTGTTCTCGTTGCTGATCGACAACCCGGGCATTGCCATGACTGGTGAGGACATCGCGAGCAAACTCGACATCCCCAACGGCAAACGCGGCGTTGCCGGAATCGTCGCCTGGCCCGCCCGGCACTGCGCCGATGCCGGGTATGCCCCGCTGTTCCGCTGCGAGGATGCCGACGGCGGCTACTGGATGGACCCTGACACCGCCGACCTGTTCGCGCGGGTCAGGGATGCCGCCCGCCCCCGTCGCCGGCCCGTAAGCTGATCTGACCTGGGACACTGCTCTGTTTACTCAGTGCCGAAGCCGCTCGCCAGTCCGCGGGGACCTCAGCCGGTCACCAGCGGCATCCGCGCGCGGCGGCCGGCCGCGCGCCTTCGACCGCGGCTACTCTGCGGCCAGCGGGAGGCTCAAGTCCACAGCGCGGGAAATGACTCGGCTCCCAGGCGGACCTGAGGATCACCGGACGACCTCCCGGCCCGGTCAGCGGTCGGCGCGCCTATCCCGGACGGACGGGCTGGGTGCTCGCCGCCGGGAACCGCGACCGGGCGGTTCCCGTGTTCACTGTGATTCGCTCGGCGAAGTAGGAGCCCGACTGTGTCACAGCGACCTCGCCACGTCTACGCCGCAGACATTCAGCGTGGCCTCCCGGACCGGCTTAAGCAGACCTGCCGGGAGTTCCCGCCGCAACGGCAAGCAGCGGGACGCGCCGCGTCCGGCCCAGATCCGCCAGGTTCGAGCCGGTGTCAAGATTGAAGGACGTAACAACGCCGGTTCCTCGCGTACTCCTCTCCGTCACGCTCGCCGGACCCGCCCCATCTGGCAGTACTAGTCACGTCCCGGCTTTGTGTCAGGGCTGCTCCCGCCATCCCCGGCACCACCCGGATCAAGCTGCCCTCAGCTACAGCGACCTGCTGCGACAGGCCAAAGGCGAAGGTCTCCCACCTCCACTCGAACCACCAGCGCCTCACGTCGCAAACCCTTAACTTGAGAGACCCCGGCCTACAACGGCGGCCCCGCCCGGGCTCAGGAGAAGCGCCCTCATAACGCCGATTCGCCCGGCTCCCGCCAGGGCGCTATTCGCCAGCCGGGTCCTGGTGGATCGCCGCGGGTTTCCGCGGCGATCCACCAGAGACCGTCCCAGCGGGTAGTTAAGCGGCGCGCTTCACCGTTAGGTTCAGCGTCTCGAGCGCGGCCCATCGATCCTCTTGCGGCTCCGGACAACGAGCCAGCAGCGGCTGGCGGAGTATGCGTCGCGGTCGTGGTACTGCCACCGGACTCACCGGCACCACCGCCGGACCCACCAGCCGCCGTGGCATCTCGGCGGCGCCGGTGAGACCGTCACCGTGATGGGGTCAGACGCCCCGGTGATCGGAGTCGTCAGGTTGGACGCGGGAAACTCGGAGAGCGTCGTGCCGCTGATCGTCCCGCCGGACACCACTGCGGTTGTGGCCCCATTTCTCTGCAGCGGCAGGTAGTCAACCTGGCTGTTGACGATGACCTGATATGTGCCCGGGCTGACCGCGCCATCGCTGGGGATCGTCACTGTACCCGTCCAAGTGCCATCCGAGCACTCCTTCTGCTCGTCTGCGACCGGAGGGTACGGATTGCCGGCGGAGTCGACAGCCGCGGTGCTCGGGAACGTCGCGCCTCTGGCGCAGCGGTTCGCGGTGGCATGCAGCGCAATGTCGTCTGCGCCAGGGGCTGGGTCAGGATCCGGCGCCAGCTCGAGCTGGAAGGTCGGCGTGGTCAGCCCGCTCACCCGGACAGAAACGTGCCGCGAGGCGCCGTCCCGGCTGAGCGTCAGGCTCGATACGGGTGAGCCGCGCCGCGCTGATCTGACGGTCACCGGGGCCGTGCTGCCGGGGTCGGTGGTGCCGTCGGCGGCGACTAGGCCCGGGTAGTTCCAGTAGTTGTCCACATAGTAAGTGCTGCTGACGTTCAACGCGTAGAGCTGCTCTTGACCGGTAACGGGGTTGACGAGCTCTCCCAGCCCCCAGTTGCTGCTCTGGATATCGTCGATCGTCCCGTCAGGGTTTTCCGACCACTGCTGGGTAGCGTCGTCGTTACACTTCCGCAGCGTGGTCACCAGCGGAGTATTCCCGGACGGTGAGCTGGCGGCGGTGCCGTTGCCCATGTCAACGCACATGTTGTTGATCATGATGTATGAGCCCCAGAACGAGAAGTTCTGATTAGCAGCGCCGGGGTGGCATGGCTTCATCAGGATTTCAGTGCCCGCATCCGCGCTGTTACCGGGGTCGGTCATGCAATCGCCGGTGCCGTCCGGCAGCGGGCTGGTTGCCGGCACCGTTGAGCTCGCGGTCCAGGTACCCGTCGCTGCGGCAGAGCCTGGCGCGGTGGCGTTTGTGAACTCGCCGACCGTTCCACCCTGCAACGGCTTACCGTCACATGTGTTGTTGGCTGCGTCGTAGACCGGGTTCGTGTTCACCGGCTCGTCGTTCGGCGGGTTGAGGATGATCGGCGTCATTAGTGGGCCGCCATACTGGTTCTCGCCCGTCATCTGGTCCTCGCAGGCGACGACGTCAGCGAAGTCCTCGCCGTCCCCGCCGACCCAGCGGTCGAAGTGGACAAGCCCTGGGCCGCCGTCCTGCCCGACACCAAGCGTGCCATCGCTGTTCGTGCCTGATCCGGTGATATCGCTCCTGCACTCAGTGCAGGAGTCCTCGACAATGTAGTACTTCTGGTCGCTGGGGACGTAGATCTCCGAGCCGGCCGGCAGCATGCCGGTGTAGTCCGCCGCGGTGACCGGGTCGCCGTAGGTGCCGGTGCCGCTCGCGGAGGTGTGGATGCCTGTGCCTGTTGAGTTGTTCGGGAAAGTGGTCGTGCTAGTCGCGGGGTAAGCGATGCCCGCGCTGGGGGGCGTGTTGTCCGGGTAGCCGTACGCCGTCAGATAGGCGGAGGTGTCATACGGTGGCAGACCGCCGTCGGACTCAGGCTGGTTCATCGCCGTGGTATACGCGCTCGTCTGCGCTGGGTTCAGCCCAACGCCTGGCGTTGCAGTTTCGGCGATCGCGGTGCTTGACGTCCCGGTCGTGGTATCCGTGGCCGTCACCGTCACTCCGATGTAGGCGCCGATCTGGGCGGTCGTCGGCGCGAAATCCATCGCTTTGCCGCTCCTGGCGATGGACGTCCCGGCAACGCTCGCGTTCGCCGTCGTCGACGTCCACCACTGATATGTGTACGTGATCGAGTCACCGGGATTGTCGCCGGTCCAGTTGCCGTGATTCGCCAGCAGCACAAAGCCCACCTGCGGTCCCGTAATCGCGTTGCCGTCCGCATCGACGGCCGGGATCAAGGTCTGCAATCCGGTGGCGTTTGGGTTCTCGTCCGACATCATGTACGAGATCGTCGGTGCGAGGCTGTTAACAGGCGCCGCGGACGCGACCGCGCTCAACGCCAGCATGCCGATCAGACAGGCGGCCAGCAGCAGGCTCGTCGCGACGAAGCCACGAGCTCTGCCCCCCTTGCCATGTATATGACTGCTCAACATCACTTCTCCCGGTCGTGAAGACAGTAATTGAGTCAAGGTCTGCGCGATCTGGCGGAACTCGTCGCGTTTGCGGACCGGCTTCCGACGCTCGCACCCAGCGCAGCCACCCCGGCTCCCATGCACGAAGGCACGACAACGACACGCGACCAAGAAGCGCGCACGAAACCTGCCCTCCAGCGAGGGTGTTTGCTGACCTCACTTCTTTTTCTCAACTTGAAAAGAAGTGCTGCGCAAATTACCACTTTCAACGCGGAGTGACAAGCCTGGAGCGTGTAGACCTGTTCGACGGAGCTCAGCTCGGAAACGAAGCGGCGGAAGATCTATTTCTGGGACCATCCGCGAGGACAATGGACGACCTAGCATTGTCATGCCGCTTCAGCACGCTTGGTTGCTCGTCGTTCGTTCGCGTGCCGTGGTACGTGCGGGCAGCCCCCGGCACGATCGGGCACGGCCACTCGTAATCACGTGCACGAGCCGGGAGCGCAACCGGTGTGTCGGGCATTTCTGGAGCGAGCGGCCGACCCTACGGCGACAACATTCGGTCCAGGCTGTGCTGGACTGGTTGCAATCCTGGTTGCGATTCACACTTGGCCAGTGCTGAGCCATGCGAGTAGCGAGCGTGGACGACCATGTGCTGCGGCATGAAGGCATCGTGCGCCTCCTCGCCGGGGCCGGAATGGAGGTAGTGGCGTCGGAGGGCGACATCGACGGTCCCTGCACGTGACCGGGCGGTCATGTCCCGACGTCTTCATCATCGACATCAGGCTGCCGCCTGCTGCCGGCTGCTTCAGTGCACCAGTCTGTGCGTTGTTGCTCTAGCTAAATGTGACGTCGGCCGCGCGGGCGACCCGAACATCTCGGTCGGGGTACTCGATACAGCTCAGTACTTGGTTGTAGTGGGCGGCGATGGTTTCGGCACTGAGCACGGAAGCCGGCGATGGCACCGTGGTGGAGTGCCCGTCCTCGATCAGCGTCAGGTTGTACCCACGGCTGAGGGCGGCACGGCAGGTCGAGTCGATGCAGGACTCGCTGGTCAGCCCGGTGACGATGACGTGGCTTATGCCTAGGTCGCGCAGCCGCTCGTCCAGGTCGGTCCCGATGAAGCTGTCGGCGTTGCGCTTGGCCAGCAGGACATCGCCGTCACGTGGGGCGATCGACTCGGCCAGCCGCCATTGGGACTCGCCAGGGACCAGGTCGGCGGACTGGTGCTGGATCACGACAACTGGATGCCCGGCGGCGCGGGTCCGATCGGCCAGCTCGGCCACGCGCACGGTGAGGGCCTCGGCGTCCGGAACCTCGGCGAGAATTCCCAGCTGCATGTCGATGATCAGTAGAGCTTCTCCGGCCATAGCGACATGTTAGACAAGTCACGCAGAAGGCTGAGCCATTGCTTTACGAGACCCGGAGCATCTGGGGTGTCTCGCCGGGGGTGGTGGCAGGTCCGTTAGCGAGGCGAGACCGGCAGTCGCGTATGCGTCCGAGTAGCGTGCGCTGCGTCCGGCACTGCGGGGAGAAACGCGTTGCTCAGTAGCGGAGTCGTCCCAGAAAAGCCGCGCCGCCCATGCGTCTCTGCGCAGTTAAAGCAGCACCAGCCTGACAAGCGGGTCGTTGTCTTGCTGCATGGGAGTGCCTTTCGTGGGCTATCTCCTGGCTAGCTGGCAGGAGCTGGCAGGAGGCGCCCCGCGCTAGGTCGGTTCTGCCGGTCGTGCTCCGGCACCGCTCCGGGCCACAGATGCTTGAGCCTCGGCAGCAGCCGCGCTCGTCCCCGGGCTGCGCGGCTCTTTACTGTTCCCTCCGATACGCCGAGAACCCGGGCGGCCTCGGCGACTGGGTAGCCGAGCATGTCCACGAGGACAAGTGCCGCGTGCTGCTCGGGGACCAGTTGCTGCAGCGCGGCCTGCACGTCGATGGCGGTGTCGCTGCGCTCTGATGGATCCGCGTGCGACTGGCCGCTGGTGGCCAGTGCGTCCAGTGTGTCCTCGTCCTGGCAGGCTGTGGTCGGGCGCGCTGCGCGGCGGCGCATGCGGTCCAGCGCGGCGTTAACAACAATCCTGTGCAACCAGGTCGTGACGGCCGACTCGCCGCGGAATCCATCGGCTTTCTGGAACGCTGCGAGCATCGCATCCTGCAGAGCGTCGGCTGCCTCCTCCGGGTCACCGAGTGTACGGACGGCAACGGCCCAGAGCCGATCCCGGTGCCGGCTGAACAGCTCGCCGAATGCAGCGCGATCGCCTGCCACATGCCCGCTGAGCAGCTCGGCGTCCGACGGAGCCTCCTTCTGGGCTGGAGCGCTCGGCTGGCTGGCGCTGCTCGGGCGCGAGATTGCGCTCGGACCCGAGCACCTTGCCTGTTGTGACCCGATTCTGGTGGCCTTCCGAAGCTTGCTCGGGCTCGCGTCCCGGGTCATGACTCCCTCACCCCGCGGCTGATGGCTACTCTTACTTTCTAACTAGTTGGTTGACTCCAACGTATACCGCAACCAGAGCTTTGTCAACTGTCTAGTTAGTTGATAAGGTGGAACCATGATCAGGGACGCGGCCGCCACGCGCGCGCGGCTGCTGGCGGCCGCGCGCCGTGAGTTCGCCGCCTTCGGCATCGCAGGCGCGCGCGTGGACCGGATAGCCGCCGAGGCTGCGAGTAACAAGGCGCAGATCTACCACTACTTCGGCAGCAAGGAACAGCTGTTCGACTCGGTCTTCGCGGCCGTGGCGGATGAGGTCGTGCGCGAGCTCCCGCTGGACGTCGATGATCTGCCCGGCTATGCCGCCCGGCTGGCCGAGCACTACGAGCAGCACCCTGACGTGCTGCGGCTGGTGACCTGGCAGCGCCTCGAGCGCAGCATCGAGCCGCCAGAGGTAGCCGTCAAGGCCAGCAACGCCAAGACCGCGGAGATGGCGCAGGCACAGGCAGACGGCCGCCTCAGTGACCGTTACCCGGCCGACGTCCTGCTGCACGCCGTGATGCACATCGCTTCCCTGTGGGCCGCGACCAGCCCAGACATGGCCTGGGCCCGCAAGCTGCCGTCTGCCGCTGCCCGGCGCCGCATCGTTGCGCAGATGGCGCGCGATCTGCTCGCGGCTTGACGTCCGGCTGGCCCGGGCAGGCAAGTCAGTGAGCTGGGCGACCTGTTCACCAGCCGGCGGCCCGATGAGGTACGCGGCTAAGGGGGGCAGGTGCTGAACGCATGCCGGTTCCCGCCGTCGAGCCGTTGAGGTCTGGCTCGACTCTCAGCTACCAGAGACAGTGTCATCGGGATCCAGGAGTGACCTCAGGTAATCCTCCATCTTGTCGAAGCCGCTTTCCTGGCCGTCGAATTTGGTCATGTGATCACGGCCAGCCTGGTCTCGGAACGAGAGCTTCATCCTGAGCTTCGTCACTCCGCCAGCCTCGTGCAGCTCTACGGTCTCGACGGCTTCCACACCTGGCCACCCGTCGAACTGCCACGTCTCGACGGTCCGGGTCGGCGGCTCGACCTCCAGGTAGGTTCCGCGGAACGAGCACTCAGTTCCGTCGTCGGTCACGAAGACCTGGTGGTAGCTCCCCCCGACGCGCAGATCGATGGAGCAGACTGTCACCCGGTCCTCGAATGGAGCGAACCAGTTACGCACATGCTCCGGCTTCGTCAGGACGTCGAAGACGAGGTCGATCGGAGCGTCGAACTCTCGAGTGGTGACAATCTCGAGATCGTTCGGAAATTCGATGACTGCCGACCCGTGCCGATGTGATGTCACTGCCGCTCTCCTTGTCGTTGTAGCTCTTGCAGGTAGTCATCCAGCCGATCCAGTCGGTCATTCACCTCCCGCTCGTACTTGGCCAGCCACTCGTTCAACGGCCGGAGGCGCGCCGGTTCCAGGCGGTACAGCCGGCGTCGGCCCTCCGCCCGGCAGCTGACGAGTCCCACCTCACTGAGAACCCGCAGGTGTTTCGAAACCTGAGGCTGGGACATCGAGACGTCGTCCACGATTGCCCCGACCGCCTTCTCGCCTGAGATCAGCGCGTCCAGGACGTCGCGACGGTGCGCGTCGGCAATTGCGTTGAAGACGTCCGACGTCGTGGAAGCGCGGGCCACGGACCAAACATATTCCGCTATCGGCATATGTCAAGTGACTCGGACGACAGGCACGGCGGTTGTCGTTTACCACGGGTCAGGTGACCAAGCATCACCGGCGGATCACCACGCTCATCAGCGCGATACTCGCCGCAGGCCGCACACTGCCGGGAATCGACGAGCCATATCCCGACCACTTCGCCCTGGCCAGACGGCCGGATCTAGCTGACCATCGCCGAAGGCCGCCGCTGCTCATCGTCGCCGCAAGAAAACTTTGACGGCACGCCCGGCACCGACTCCGCCAGTTCCCTGACCGTCCTTGTCACCGTCGGCGGCCACTGCCTGGACCACCTACGTGCACCTGTGGGATGGTCACAGTAGGCAGGTGATGGCACAGAAACGGCCGACGCATAGCCCGGCCGTCCGCCTGCTTGCCCGGCGGCCGCCGACTATCCCGACCGCGCTGACGTGGCCGTCAGGCTGCCCCGGTTCCGTCCGCTTATAAGTCCCTGCGCGCGACGTTGAGACGCAAGGCCACCTCTACCACCGCGCCCTCCGCGATCGCTTCCGCTCGCTGCACCGCCACCTTGACCGGCACCAGGTAACGGCCGTCCTTGGGGAAGAGCGCAGTGGTGAACTGGGTGTCGCCGATCGTGACGTCGACCGGCACCTGGCCCCAGTAGATCAGGCCGCGGGCCTCCTCCTTGAGATCCTCGCTGTCCTCCGGCGACATGGCCACGAAGAGGTACGGCGCCGGTCCGCGCCACTCGATCACCTCGCCGGAGAAGGTCCACTCCATGCGCCCATCATCGGGGATGCCTCTCTAGAGGGTGAAACCGGCGCGATCGGACGCCGCGCAGGCACGGTGACTAATCAACGCTGATGGATGCGGTGCCGTCGGGCAGCGACCTGGCAATCCTGCACGGCGCTAGCGACGTCGGGTCCGAGGACATGCCCGAGGCGGAGCGGCGCTACAACGCGTAGGCATCGGCCCAGTTCCATGCCCCGAACCGCGAGCACGTCAGCAGGTTCTTCGACGGCCTCGATCTAGTTCGGCCGGGTCTGGTGAACCTCAGCCACTGGTGGCAGGGCACCTCGGCTGACGGCGGGGCGGACACTGAAGTCACTGGCTACTGCGGCGTCGCCAGGAAACCATAGAGAACATCGCGAAGGCGCCCGCGGGGTCAGCGCATCGGAGCGGCGTCACCCTCGGCATCATCGCCCGGACGGCAAAACGCCGGCGACGGGCGACGGCTCCGGCGCCATCTACCGGTGGAACGCCGCCACCGGCAGGCGCCTGGCGACGCTCTACACCGGGAACGACGCCGCGCTGAACTCGGTGGCCTTCAGCCCGCACGGGAAGACCCCGCACTTACCGACACCAGGATCGATCCCAGCACCGGCACTGGCCTCGGTCCCGCCACCGACGCGTCGTTCAACCCTGACGGGCGGACGCTCGTCGTCTCGTACGCCGACGGCTAGCCAGGCGACGGACGGTAGGCAGCGCTGTCATCGAGCCGGCGCCGCGCATGTACCTCCTCGTCCGGCCTGTGAAGCTTCGGGACACTATTACTCTTTGCGAAAGAAGATTTCTGCCAAAGCCTTAACGCGGTCGCATCGCAACCTGCCTGGCCAGCCAGAGGTGTCGAGCGGGGGCGTGTAGAGCTGAAGGATGCGGGGAGCGGATGCCGGAGCCACCGGGCCAGAGCAGGACAAGCCGGGCCGCTGATGGCGTGGCCGAAGCCGGCTTGCGCTCCCGCGGGCGCGCAGCCGAAGCTGGCAAGCCTGGCCGGATGGCCGGCTGGGGCCGGTATCCAGCCTGGGTCGGCGTGCTCACTGTGCTAGCGGCCGCCCTGCTGGGCGCGGGGTTCACGGTGGCCTCGCGCGGCGAGCCGGGCCGGGCGCTCGGCATCTGGGTCGCTGCGGGCACGGTGGCGGCGGGCACCAGCGTCCGGGCACGCTCGGCCTACACGATCATCCCGGTGCCCGCGCTCGCGTACGCATCGGCCGCAGCGATCGCCGGGCTTGTCCACGACCGCGCGGTGGATATCTCGCGAACGGCGCTGACCGTCAGTGCCACGCAGTGGATCGCCAGCGGGTTCGACGCTATGACCGCCGCCACCACGCTCGCAGCGGTGCTCGCCCTTGCCCGGTGGCTGCTGAGCATGCGGAAAGCGCGAGCCGCCTATCGGTAGCGCTCAGACCGACCCCGTCGCCTGACCCGTCCTGGCGCGCAGCGGAGTACCGGCAGCATGCCGCCAAATTCATCCACCGGGGCGACGCCCAACGGACGCAATCGGGTTCTGTTCAGGATTCTCCCAGGTCAGGGCAGAATGATCGGCCCACGGGAGCACCCAGTTCGGATTAACTTAGATTCTGGCTGTGGTTGAGGTCGAGGAGCTTGCGCGTGCGTGGTTTGAAGCTCGGTCCGATCACTATCGGCAGGGTCTGCTACGTGGTCGCATGCCTTGCCTCTGCCGTCACCCTCGCCGTGGCCGGCTACGCCCACGAGGTCGTTGACCTGACCAACGCCCTCGGCCAGGGGGTCAGGCTCGGCAGCGCTCCGCCGGGCAGCGCTCCATCTGCCGCCGCGATGAACATCCTGGTGATGGGGCTCGAGAGCCGGACGACCTTCCAGGGACAGGACCTGTCAGTCCGGCAGCTCACCGAGACGCACTCGGGCAACGAGGCAGCGGTCGAGGCAGGCCTCGAGGGCTCACAGGACACCGACACGCTGATCCTGATCCACATCTTCGCCGGCGGGCAGAAGGCGGTCGGCTTCTCGATCCCCCGCGACGACGTCGTCAACTACCCGCACGCCACCTACGACGGGCTCACTGAGGGCAAGATCGACGCGGCCTACGCCTTCGCCTACGACGAGTCGCTCCAGCAAACCGACGGCTCCAGCATGACCCATGCCCAGCGGTACCTGGCCGCCAACCAGGCGGGCCAGCTGTTTGAGGTCCAGACCGTCGAGTCGGTCACGGGCGTGCACATCGACCATTTCATCGAGTCGAACATCATCGGCTTTTACGAGCTGGCCCAGCAGTTCGGCGGGCTGGAGATCTGCATCCGTCCGGCCCCGGCCCAAGGCGGGCTGCGCGCCAGGGCGAACCTGACTGACAAGGATCCGCTCACTGGCACCGACAACTCCGGGTTCAACGCCTACAAGGACGGCTACAACGGGAAGAAAGGCGGCAGGCAGTACCTGCACCTGTCCGCGGCGCAGTCGCTGGCCTACGTCCGGTCGCGCGACACCCTGCCCGGGGTTGACATCGGGCGCACCGCCCGCCAGCAGGCCGCCATTGAGTACCTCCTGTGGAAGCTGAAGACCAGCGGCTTGCTGAGCGACCTCGGCGCGCTCACCACGCTGCTGAGCAACGCGAGGAGCTACCTCATGTACGACAGCGGCTGGAACCTGATCGGATTCGCGCAGGACATACGCGCCTTGTCCAGCAGCAACCTCAAGCTCAGCACGCTGCCCGAGATATCGACGAACGACGTCTACATTCCCGGCTATCCGGGCTTGCAGAGCGCGAACTACATCGACGTGCCGCAGCTCCAGCAGCAGGTGCACACGGCGTTCTACGGGTCCTCGATGATCCCTTCGACTGCCTCCTCAGTGACCGTGGACGTCTACAACGGCAGCGGCACCAACGGGCTGGCCGCGGACGTCTCGCAGGACCTCGTCGCGATGGGCTACAAGGCCGGCGCAGCCGCGAACTCCTCCTCCCAGTCACAGCCAGTAGGCCGCGACACCGAGGTCTTCTACGGCGCGGGCGACGCCGCCGCCATGAACGCGCAGGCAATCGCCGACGTGATGGGCGTGCAGTCCGCCGCCTCGCTGTCGTCGCTGCCGGCCGGCCACGTGGAGGTACTGCTCGGCTCTCAGGTCACCGCGCAGGCACCGGGGCTGGAGATGTTCGGCGCGGATAGCGTCAACGCCTCTGACTACGTCAGCGCCGCACAGCAGAATAGCCAGTCCATCCCGGCCAACGCCCAGGCCGCTGCCAACGCCGGCTCGCAGTCCGATGTGCCCGCCTACTCCCAGGCGGAGAGCACGCCTTCCGCATCCGCATCGTCCAGCTCCGCTGCCCCGTCTGGCTCCACTGGCTCGTCGTCCAAGTCGAGGACCGCGCACAACAAGTCCTCGTCACGCCGCTCAAAGAAGTCGGCCAGCGGCTCGTCCTCAACCGCGAACCCGCCGTACGGCCTCACTTCCTGCCCGTACTAGTACCATCGCCATGCCACGCGCTGACGTTAACCTCGGCCTTTCGTCTGGCTGAGGCGCGCAGGGATTACGCCCGCTGCTCCAGTTCCCCGCCGCGCGATGATCGGGCTCAGCCGGCCAGCTCGTAGCCCGCCTCGGTGACGGCCGTGCGTAGCGCGTCAGGCTCCGGCAGGGGCTCCGCGGTAACCGTCACCGAGCCGGTGTCCAGGTCGACATCCACGCCCGAGACGCCCGGCAGCTTGCCGATCTCGGACTGCACTGCGGCTACGCAATGCGAGCACGTCATGCCGGTGACAGTGATGACGGTGGAAGCCATGGGTCAGATCCTTAGCGACTGGGTTGGAGGGAACGGGCAAAAGTACTTTACCGCTCAACTATCAATGTGCAATCAGTCCGCCCGTAGCGGCGGCTCAGGGAGTACCGGGCGGCGTCACTGCAGCAGCCACCGTCACCCGGCCGGCTCCGGCGAATCTCAGTGTGATCGGGACGGTGTCGCCCGCGGTCATCGGCGCCGGGTCAACTAGCACGATGTCCGTGGTGAACGGGTTGAGGTTCACGGTCGCGCGGGCTGGTATCGAGATGCTGGTGAGCTGCTGGCTCGGTCCTTGCGCGCCACCCTGGTGGCGCACGAGCTCGACCCGCCGAGCAGCGGACGTGGTGACCGAGACTAGCCGGTCGGCGCCGCTGAGGTTCATCACTGTGAGATACATGACCGCCGGCCCGCCGGGCTGAGTGGGCTCCGCGACCGACGCCTCGGTGATGTCAATGCGGACCCGGCTGATCGTGCCGTCGCCACCGGTCACCACCCAGGCCGACAACAGCCCGAGCAGCAGCACTGAGCAGATGACGGGCGCAGCCGCGGCACGCACCAGCCAGCCCGGCGAGCCCTCGGCCGGCCGAGCTGCGCGAGTAGCCGGCCGCGCTGGGGCCGCCTGATCGATCATGCCCGCTGTTCCGCCCGATCCAGGAGTCGACGCGAACCCACCCCGTGCAGGCGCAGCCGGAGGCTGTTACCCACGACGATGAGCGAGCTGGCTGCCATGGCGACCCCCGCGAACAGTGGATTCAAGTAGCCCAGCGCCGCCAGCGGGATCGCCACGAGGTTGTAGCCGAACGCCCAGGTCAGATTCATGTGGATGACGCGCAGGGTGGATCTGGCCAGCCGGATCGCCTCGACCGCGCCGAGCAGGTCGGAGCGGACCAGGGTGATGTCAGCTGCCCCGATCGCCACGTCGGTGCCCGAGCCGATCGCCATGCCGAGATCGGCCTGCGCCAGCGCCGCCGCGTCGTTGATGCCGTCGCCGACCATGGCCACCCGCAGGCCGTCCGCCTGGAACTTGCGCACCAGCTCAACCTTGGCCTCGGGCCGCACATCGGCGTATACGGCGCTCCCGTCCAGGCCGGCCTTTGCCGCCATCGCCAGGGCGGCCCGCCGGTTGTCACCGGTCACCAGCACTACCTGAGCTCCGAGCCCGGCGAGCTCGCGGATGGCAGCCGGCGCGCTCGGGCGCATCGAGTCGGCCACGGCCAGCAGCCCGCGTGCCTGGCCACCCCAGCCGACCAGCACGACCGTGCTGCCCTCGTCTGCGGCCTGATCGACCGCCCGGCCAAGCTCGGTTGGCACCTCGATGCCGCGTTCGGCGAACAGCCGCAGGCTCCCGCAGGTGACAATGCGGCCGTCCACTTGTGCCGTAACGCCGAGGCCGGGGAGGCTCGCGAATTCGGCGGCGGGCTGCAGCGCTGCGGCTGCCGCGGCGTGCCGGGCGATGGCCTGGCCGACCGGATGCTCCGAGCCGTCCTCGGCCGCGCCCGCGAGGAGCAGCACCTCCTTCTCATTCGTTCCCGCCGCTGCGACGACCTGCTGGACGGCCATCACGCCGGTCGTGAGAGTGCCGGTCTTGTCGAGCAGCACCGCGTCCACCCGGCGGGCCGACTCCAGCGCCTGCATGTTCCTGATCAGGATGCCCAGCTCTGCGCCGCGCCCGGTGCCAGCCAGTAGCGCGGTAGTCGTCGCCAGGCCGAGCGCGCACGGGCAGGCGACGACGAGCACCGCGAAGCCCGCGCCCCACGCGTCCGGGGCGGGCAGTCCGGCCCCGATCCAGAAACCGAGCGTCACGACCGCCAGGCTGATGACGCAGGGGACGAAGACCGCCGCCAGCCGGTCGGCGAGCCGCTGAGCATTTGCCTTGCTCGTCTGCGCTCCGGTGACCAGGCTGACGATCTGCGCCAGCGTCGTCTGCGCGCCAACGCGGTCCGCGCGCACCACGAGTCGTCCGCTCTGGTTGACGGTGCCGCCGGTGACCTCGTCGCCTGGCCCGACCTCGGCTGGCACGGACTCGCCCGTCAGCAAGGAGGCGTCCACCGCCGAGCAGCCTTCGAGCACCGTGCCGTCGGTGGCAATCTTCTCTCCCGGCCGGATAACGAACTGATCGCCCGGGACGAGTTCATCCGCGCCGATCCGGAACTCTGTGCCAGCTCGCAGCACGCAGACGGTCTTGGCGCTGAGCCGGGCCAGGCTGGCGAGCACGGACCCGGCCCGGTCCTTGGCGCGCGCCTCCAGGTACCGGCCGGTGAGCATCGACACCGTTACACCGGCGGCAACGTCCAGGTACAGCATGTGCACGGCCACCGGGCCGAAGCTGAGCTCGAACGGCATCCGCATGCCGACCATCCCGGCCCCGCCGAACAGCAGTGCGTAGCATGACCACAGGAACGACGCCCCGATGCCGAGGCTGACCAGGGTGTCCATGCTCGCAGTGGCGTGATGCAGCTTCGCCCATGCCGCCTGATGTAGGGGCCACGCACCCCAGCCGGCGACCGGGATCGTGAGCAGCAGGCACCACCACTGCCATCCGGAAAACTGCAGCGACGGAACCATCGCGAGCACGACCACGGGCAGCGCAAGCGGACCGCAGATGGCAAGCCGCAGGCCAAGCTCGCGAGCTTGCCGTGGCAGGCCCGGCTGCTCGTCTGCCCCGGGCTCGGGAAGCGCGGCCGTATAGCCGGCCGCTTCGATTGCGGTAATGAGCTCACTGACGTGCCGCCCGCCCGCGTCGGTCACGTACGCGCGTTCCGTGGCGTAGTTGACGGTGGCGCTGACCCCGTCCAGCAGGTTCAGGCGCTTCTCGATCCTGGCCGCACAGGCGGCGCAGGTCATGCCGCCCACGAGGAGCTCGAGCGGTGCCTGGTGCGCGGCCGTCACCGTCATCTCAGCGCGCTGCCTCCGCGCGCCGCTGGAGGTGCACGGTCCCGGCGCCCATATTCATGTTCATATTCATGCCGCCCGATCGGCCGGGCGATACGACTACCGAGCGGGCGTGGCTGGTGCCGATTGGCCCGAGGTCATGGCCGACCTGGCGGGCGCCGACGAAGAGCAGGGCAGCGAGCAGCACGAATGCGCACAGCCGCCCGGCCGGACTCAGCCCGCGTGACCGGCTCAGACCGCCACTGGACTGTGGCAGGTTACCTGAGCTCTGTGCTGTCTGCATGCGTGCTGCCTGGTTCTTCAATCTCTGTGCGGACGTTATTCAGCGGCAGGCAGCTAGTCTGCCACGCGTGATCATTCTGCCACTGGCCGGCTACTGCCGGGCGCTTGTGCGAGTCGTGGGCGGATGACATTAATCTCATTCCCGTCACGGGACGCTGGTGCCTGCGGACGCTGGTGCCTGCGGGTACTAACGCAAAGTAGCTGCGATCGCGGGTTATGCGGCGCAGCCCACGACCGGAGGCTGGCTGCACGGCACCGCGTGACCAGAGACGACCATGAGCAGCGCCGGCTCGTGCCGTGATTGCTCAGTGATCTCCCAGCTCGCTGCCCCGAGCTGCCGCTCCGGGCAGCGCTCCGTGTGAGCATTGCCGCGTTGCCCCCGGGTTTCGCGGCTGTGTACATTGCCTTGATACAGCGCCAGCCCGCCCGGGAGCCTGCAGGCCGACGTCGGCAGCCCGGGCGTCCTGGCCCACGACCTGCCGGTCCAGGCGAGAACGCGCAGTTGCGAGAAGGCGGAGCCACATGTCATCGGCGGCACTCACCGACGCGGCGCCGCCGCCTCAGGTGAGGCAAGTCGAACTGCTGATCAGCGGGATGACCTGCGCCGCATGCGCCGCCCGGGTGGAAAAGAAACTTCGCGCCATCCCCGACGTAACGGCGTCAGTGAATCTCGCCACCAATAAGGCCGTGGTGTCGGCGCCGCCGTCGGTCACCGTGCGGCGGCTGATGGATGCGGTCGACCAGGCTGGCTACGGAGCCGAGCCGGCCAGGGCGGCCGAGTCGGACGGTGCGGCTGGGCTCGAAGCCGCCAGGGTGCGAGACCTGCGCCGCCGGCTACTCGTTGCCCTGGTTTTCTTCGTCCCGCTCAGCGACCTGTCCGTGCAGCTGTCGCTGTTCCCGTCGTTCCGGTTCCCGGACTGGCAATGGGTCCTGGTAGCGCTGACCATTCCGGTCGCTGGCTGGGCGGCCTGGCCGTTCCACGCCGCTGCCGCGAAATACGCCCGGCACGGCGGCGTGGCAATGGACACCCTGGTCTCGCTTGGCATCATGGCGGCGTGCGGCTGGTCGCTTTACGCGATGTTTGTCCTGGACGCGGGCCAGTCCAAGAGCAGCCCGATGCAGCTGCTCGTCCACGGCGCCGGCGGCGGCATTTACCTTGAGGTTGCCGCATCGGTCACCACGTTCCTGCTCGCCGGCCGATGGTATGAGGCACGGGCACGCCGCGACGCTGGCGACGCGATGCGGGCGCTGGCCGCGGCGGGCGCGCGGGATGCCTGTGTGCTGACGGCCGACGGGACCGAGCACCGGATACCGGCGGCGCAACTGCAGCCAGGCGACCGGCTCGTCGTCAGGCCGGGCGAGACGATCGCCGCCGACGGCGAGGTGGAGTTCGGCGAGTCCGCCATCGATGCCAGCACGATGACCGGCGAGTCCGTGCCGGCTGAGGCGGCACCTGGCTCGCAAGTCCGGGCCGGCACCACGGTCGTCGGCGGCCGTCTCATCGTGCGGTCCACCCGGACAGGTGACGACACTCAGCTGGCGCACCTTATCGCTCTCGTGGAGAAGGCCCAGGCCGAGAAGTCCGCCACGCAGCGGCTAGCCGACCGGATCTGCGGCGTCTTCGTGCCAATCGTGCTGGCGGCGGCGGCGACGACCCTGGCCGGCTGGCTGCTGGCAGGCGCGCCCGCGGAGCGGGCGGTCAGCGCCGCGCTCGCCGTGCTGATCATCGCCTGCCCGTGCGCGCTCGGACTGGCAACTCCGGCCGCGCTCGTCGTTGCCTGCGGCCGGGGGGCTCAGTTCGGCGTCTTCATCAAGGGCTACCAGGCCCTTGAGGCGTCCCGCAGCGTGGACACTGTGCTGCTTGACAAGACCGGGACGGTCACCACCGGAGTTATGGCGGTAACCGAGGTAGATACCGCGCCGGGCACCAGCCCGGAGCAGTTGCTGCGCAACCTGGGCGCGGTGGAAGGCGGTTCGGAGCACCCGATCGCGCAGGCGATTACCGCCTACGCCGGGGCGAAAGTCGGCGCACTCCCGCAGGCATCAGGGTTCACGGCGCTGCCCGGCCTCGGTGTCTGCGGCGTCACGGACGGCATCACGGTGCTGGCCGGCCGGCCGCAGCTACTGCGCGAGCGCGGGCTCAGCATCCCGGCCGGCCTGGCAGATCAGGGTGCGGCATGGGAGCGGCGCGGGCAGACGATCGTCCTGGTCGGCTGGGACGGCCAGGTCAGAGGTGCAGTCGCCGTCGCGGACACGATCAAGCCGTCTGCTGCTTCGGCAGTCGCAGCGCTACGCCAGCTTGGTCTTCGGACTGTCTTGCTGACCGGCGACAGCGAGCTGGTAGCCCGCGCGATCGCCGCCGACGCGGGCATCGACGAAGTCATAGCGGAGGCGATGCCAGAGACCAAGGCCGCTGTCGTGCAGCAGCTGCGCGCGCAGGGCAGTCGCGTGGCCATGGTTGGTGACGGGGTCAACGACGCCCCTGCCCTGGCCGCGGCCGACCTCGGCCTGGCTCTCGGGTCAGGCACCGACGTAGCGATCAGCGCCGCCGACCTCATCGTCCTGCGCGATGATCTTGACGTGGTCCCTGAGGCGATCAGCCTGGCCAGGGCCACTCTGGCGGTCATCCGCCGCAACCTGGCCTGGGCATTCGCTTACAACGTAGCGGCCATCCCGCTGGCTGCGGCGGGCCTGCTGAATCCGCTGATCGCCGGGGCAGCAATGGCCGCGTCGTCGGCATTCGTCGTGGCGAACAGCGTGCGGCTGCGCCGGTTCGGCGAGCCGGTCACCCCGGCGCGCGCGGAACGCGCACGGGCTGGGCAGCCAGCGGCCCCAGCTGACCAGCAGGCAGAGCTGCCGGAGACGCCCGCCCCCGGGCCAGAGGTCAGCTCAGGCGTCAACGTCAGCG
>Ga0335075_10004009_pt1 | contig 23096 bp, 28 predicted proteins | sample Lox_Sample_24_FD_206723 | JGI IMG/M metagenome (GOLD analysis project Ga0335075, IMG submission 206723) | Soil microbial communities from Loxahatchee National Wildlife Refuge, Florida, United States - Lox_Sample_2.4 | ecosystem: Environmental > Terrestrial > Soil > Wetlands | place: USA...
TGCCCCGGCCCGCTCGAACAGATCGAAGAACTCGCGGTCGGTGCCCCGCAGGAGATTCGCGATCGAAGCCACTTCCGCCGCGTAGCATAGGTGCGAATGCAGACGCCGGTGAGAAAATTCAGCGTCGATCCGCGCGGTGGCGCGCGGGCGGGGCTCTGAACCCACCGTTATGGCCTACCGCGCCGGCGACGCCAGGCGGCAGCTCCTCGATGACGTGGCCCTCGCGACCGACCAGCTCGCGCTCGCGCTGGCCGGTCTCGGCGAGGCGTACGAGGAGCTCGACGAGCAGACCGCGGATCGGCTCGAGGAGGAGCTGTTCCGGCCGGTCGGGCACGCGTACGGACGTCTGCGCCGCACCCACTCCGAGTTTGCCGAGCGCTACGGGCTCCCCGGGCGGACCTTCGAGTCGAGCTCGGGCGGCCTGCATTCGGCCGATCCCCGGGTGTACGTCGAGCGCGCTACGGAGGCGATCGAGCGCACCGATCAGGCCCTCGCTGAGCTCCAGGACTCGATGATGCCCGTCGAGGTGGGCGACCGGGAACTCAGAGAAGGCCTGGCGGACGTGCGCGCGACGATCGCCGAACTGCCGGCGCGCGCTCGGCGGCTGATGGCCAGTCGAGGGCGCTAAGGCGCCGCCGTCAGGCGCCGCCGACCCTCTCCGATCAGCCGCGCATCTCGGCCAGCGTCTGCTCGAGCGCGGCCATCAGGTCCGTCGCCTCGGCCGGCTCGGTTTCGCGCGGCTCGGGTGCCTTGATCGTCTTGCCCTTCCGCTTGCGCGAGACGACGTCCTGGAGCCGGCGGCGGTAGCGGTCCTTCCATTCGCTCGGCTCCCAGCGCCCCGACAGCTCCTCGATCACCGCCACCGCGGCCTTCACCTGCTGGGCCGGGGGCTTGTGCGACTTCTGGGCGGCGTTCTCAACGTCCTCTGAGTCGCGCACCTCGTCGGCGAACAGCATGGTGCTCAGCATCAGCGCGCCGTCGTAGGACCGGACGATCGCCAGATACTCCTTGGCGCGCATCACGAAGCGACCCAGCGCAGCGCGGTTGGTCCGCGCCATCACGTCGGCGAGCAGCCGGTAGGCCCGCGCCGATCCGTCATCAGAGCCGGCGGGCAGGAGGTAGTAGGGGTGATCGAAGTAGATCGGGTCCACCTCGGCCAGCTCGACGAACTGCTCGATCTCGATCGTCCGGGTCCGGCGCGGCTCGATCGCCTCGAGCTCTTCGTCTGAGACGATCACGTGGCTGCCGTCATCGAACTCGAAGGCGCGCGCGATCTCCTCGAAGGGAACCTCGACGTCCTCCTTCGAGCACCAGCGCTGCACCTCGATCGGCGCTCCGTCCTTCTCGTGCAGCTGGCGGAAATGCAGGTCGAGGTCGCGCACCGCGGTCACCATCACCACCGGGACGTTGACGAGGCCGAAGCTGAGCGACCCGCTCCACATCGAACGCGGCATCGATCAGCGCCTCGCCTTGCGTCGGCCATTGCCGAGGCTGGCCTCGAGCGCCGCCATCAGGTCATCCGGCGCCTCTACCTCCTCGGGTTCGGGCAGCTCGATCTCCTCGCCCTCGGCCTTGCGCTTGATCAGCTCGGCGACGCGATCGCGATAACTGTCCTTGAACGACGCCGGGCGAAAGTTCTTCTCCAGCGAGTCGACGAGCTGCTCGGCCATGTCGAGCTCGCGCTTGCCCGGCTTGCGGCTCGGCTTGGCGATGTCGAGCTTCTCGGCCCGCACCAGCTCGTCGGCAAAGCGCATCGTGTGCAGCACGAGCAGGTCGTCACCGGCGCGCACGGACACGAGGTACTCGCGGTTGTGGAATACCCACCGGCCGATGCCCGATCGCTTCGCTCGCTTGAGCGCGTCGAGGAGCAGGCGGTAGGCGTCCTGACCGTCGTCGCCCGCCCCGAGGTAGTACGTCCGGTCGTAGAAGACGGGATCGACCTCGGTCGGGTCGACGAACTGCTCGAGCTCGATCGTGCGGGACCGATCGCCCGCCGCCGCGTCGATCTCCTCCTTGTCGAGCAACACGAACTCGCCGCCGCGCACCTCGTAGCCCATCGACACCTCCTTGTAGGGGACCTCCCTGTCCTCCTTGGAGCAGATGCGCTTCTGTTTGATGCGCGCGCCGTCCTCGGCGTGCACCTGATGGAAATGGACCGTGTGGCTCTCGGTCGCCGAGTGGACTTTGATTGGGACCGCGATCAGCCCGAAGGTGATCGTCCCGTTCCAGATCGAGCGCGGCATCGGTCTCTGCCTACCCCGATGCCCCGCGTGTACGCGATGCGCCCACCGGGTAGCCCGCCGGCAGGAGGTGAGGAATACATGGCATTAGCACTCGCTCGCATCGTACGGACCCTGGCCAGCTTGATCGCACTGGTGATCGTCGCCGCCATCGTCCTGTTCATTCTGGGCGCGAACCCGAGCAACGGGATCGTCAGCGCCATCCACGACGCAGGCGCCTGGCTCGTTGGGCCGTTCAAGAACCTGTTCTCGATCCACCACGCCAAGGTGGCGATGGCGGTGAACTGGGGCCTGGCGGCGCTGGTCTATCTGATCGTCGGCCACCTGATCGCCAGTCTGCTCGCGCGGATGACCCCGCGCCGGCGTCCGGTCGCCGTCTGATTTTTCGCGCCGCCTGCAGCGGCATCCTTGGGACATGTTCCCCATCCGGACGGGGAACATGGCCCCACGGACGCCGAGCGCAGCGAGGCCCCAAACACGAAACCGTCCTATCTGGACGGATGTTCGATACCCCGACTTTTGGTCCACTTTGATGCTTACGCGGACGTGCGCGTGGGTATCAGGGGAACATGACTTCACTAACCATTGGCCGCACAGATTCCGCCGAGCTCTTCGACCGTTGGCAGCAGCACGGCGACCGCAGCGCGCGCGATGAGTTGGTCACCCGTTTCCTGCCGCTCGCCCGCAAGCTCGCACGCCGCTACGCCGGTGCCAGGGAGCCGTTCGAAGATCTCCTGCAGGTCGCCAGCCTTGGCCTGGTCAAGGCGGTTGACCGGTTCGACGCCGAGCGCGGTACCGCGTTTTCATCGTTCGCCGTGCCGACGATCCTCGGAGAGCTCAAGCGCTACTTCCGCGACCTCGGCTGGTCGGTCCACGTCCCGCGCGGAGCCCAGGAGCTCGCGCTCAAGGTCGAGGAGGCTCAGCAGCAGCTGACCTCCAGGACCGGTCGCCCGCCCAGCGTTCAGGAGTTGGCCGAGTACCTCGAGATGAGCATCGAAGACGTGCTCGACGCGCTGGAGACCGCCGGCGCGCACCACTCGACCTCGCTCGATGCTCCCCGCGAGGACGCCGACGGAGACGCCGGCACCCTGGCCGACGCTTTCGGCCAGGAAGACGAGCGCTTCGAGCTCGTCGACGCGAGCGTGACGATCGCGGCGTCGGCGCATCAGCTGACCGCGCGCGAGCGACACGTCCTCGCCCTGCGTTTCGTGCAGGACATGACGCAGACCCAGATCGCCGATGAGATCGGTGTCTCGCAGATGCAGGTGTCACGAATCCTGCGTCGAGCGCTGGCTCGTCTGCGCGAGATGACCGAGACCGGCGACGAAGCGTCCGTCGCCTGAGCGACCGCGCCGCAAGATGGACGGGCCGGGGGGCTAGTACGTCCGAGCGGAGACTGTCGCGCGCGACCTCACGTCACGCGCACTGCCGCTCGAACCATACTTCCGTGCGCTGTGGCGAACACTGCATCCCCCAGCGATCGGATAGCTGCTCGACCACCCGCAGCCCCCAGCCCCGCTGGGTCGCCTGCGTCACCCGCTCCGCGAACCCGGGGCCGTCGTCGAGCACGCGACAGCGCACGCCGCCGTTCACGCACAGGTCGAGCATGACCGGATCCCGCGATGATTCGTCGCTGTGCACGATCCCGTTGGTCACCAACTCGCTGACCATCAGCTTGACATCGTCCAAAGTGGCATCGGGAAGCAGCGAGGACAGCTCTTCAGCGATGATGCGACGTGCCTCGGCCGGAGCCTCGGGCTGCGCCTCGATCTTGTATAGGGCACGAATGCGTGAATCCATGACTAGCCACATGTTTACCCCGTACGGCGGCGTCAGATTCATGTGCACGCGCGCTGGCGATCAAGGGGGTCCGAAGTGAGCGACGACGCGCCAGCCGTCCGGCTCGAGCTCGATTCCCGGCCGGAGACCCTGACGCTCGTGCGCGGCGTCCTCGCCGGCGTCGCCGAGCTGATCGGGCTCGACCCCGAGCTCCTCGACGATCTGAAGACAGCGGTGAGCGAGGCCTGTAACAACGTCGTCATGCATGCCTACGACGGAGAGACCGGCCCCCTCGGCGTCCGCATGTACATCAACCCCGACGCGATCGAGGTCGTCGTGCTCGACCGCGGGTCCGGGCTACCTCCGCTCGCTCCGGCGGATGAGACGATCCGCGGGGTTGGGCTGTCGGTGATTCGGGCGCTCGCCGAGCGCGCGGAGTTCCGCGCCGTGGCCGACGGCGGCACGGAGGTGCGGATGTCATTCGCCGGCCAGCGCGACGGACGGCCGCTGTTTCACTTGCCGACTCGCCCCGGAGCCGATGACCAGACCTCCACATGGCTCGCCGGCGACGCGGTCGTCTCGCTGTCCCCGATCAGCCTTCTGGCCGGCGTGCTCGGTCGCGTCGCTCGCGCGCTCGCCGCGCGGGCGCGCTTCTCGCTCGACCGCTTCTCCGACGTCTACCTCGTGACCGACGCGATCGCGGCGCACGCCGGCCGGGCCGCCGACGGCGCGCGCATGTCGTTCGCGATCTCCACCGACACGCAGCGACTCGAGTTGACGATCGGTCCGTTCGTCACGGGCAGCGGCGAACAGCTCTCCCACCAGGCTCCCGACTACAGCGCGGCATCCGCTCTGACCATGCTCAGCGACGAACTCGAGGTTCGCCAGGAGAACGGCGGCGAGGTCCTGTACGTCGTGATGGTCGACCGCCGGCGGGGCTAAGGCGGTCGACGTCAGGCGTCGCCGACAATCCCCTGCCGTCAGCTCTGACCGATCAGGTCCTCGGGCGCGTCGAGTAGCGTCAGCCGATCGGCGACGCCGGTCAGGTTGAGCAGTCGCTGAACCTGCTGCGATCCCTTGACCATCGCCAGCTGCCGCCCCTGCTCCTCGGCGCGCTGATGCGCGCGCACGAGCACGCTCAGCCCGGTCGAATCCATGAAGTCGAGCTCTCTCAGATCGATGATCAACACCTCTGCATCCGAGGCGGCCACGCGGTCGAGCTCCTCCTGCAGCGCGGGGCTGGAGGCAAGATCGAGCTCGCCGCTCACGGCGATCACGGCCGCACGATCGTGGCTCTGCACCTCTACGCGAAAGTGGCTCTGCACAGTGCCGCGAGCCTACTGATCTTGGCCGTCCGATGTTGGGCATGTCGTCCCAGCGGGGGGTTTGACTCCCGCCGCTGCGTCGCGGCGTTCGATACCGGGTAGTGACGCGGCAGGCACCAGTCGGTGCTCAGACGTAACAGAGAAAGGAGGAGGAGCGAATGGTCGCACTCATCGTGCTGCTGCTGATTCTCGCCATTTTTGGCGGGCTCGGCTTCGCCGCCCACATCTTGTGGATCGTCCTCATCGCCGCGGTGATCCTGTGGGTGCTCGGCTTCCTGATTGGAGGCGTCGAGTCCGGCGTGGGCCGCCGAAGGTGGTATCGCTGGTAACGCGGAGCGAGCTGACGACGGCGGGTGCGCGGCTACGGCCGCGTCTCGCCGGTCAGCTGACGTAGGCGCTGCAACGAGCGGCGCAGCAGCCGCGAGACCTGCATCTGGGAGACGCCGACGCGTTCGGCGATCTCCGATTGCGTCAGATCCTCGCCGAAGCGCAGATAGAGGATCTCCCGCTCACGTTGCGGGAGGTGCTTTGCCGCCGCGAAGATCGTCGTCTGGTCATCGACCAGGCCAAGTCGCTGATCCTCATCGCCGATCGCGTCGAGCCGGCTGGCGTCTTCCTCGTCGGCGAGCGGCGCATCGAGGGAAACGGTGCCGTACGCCTCGGCTACTTGGAGGCCGTCCAGTACCTCTTCTTCGCTCAGCTCGAGGTACTGAGCGAGCTCGTCGACCCGCGGGGGGCGACCGATGCGGGCGCTGATCGCCTGGCGTGCCTCGTTGATCCGTCGCGCGCGCTCCTGCGCTCCACGATCGACGTGAATGGCCCAGCCGGTGTCGCGGAAGTAGCGCTTCAACTCACCCACGATCGTCGGCACGGCGAACGAGGTGAAGGCGAACCCCCGGTCGGGATCAAAGCGCTCAACCGCCTTGACCAGGCCAAGGCTCGCAACCTGGACGAGGTCGTCATACGGCTCGCTCGATTGAACGTAGCGCCGCGCGAGCTTGCGCGCCAGAGGCAGGAAACGAGCGATCAGCTCGTCGCGTGCCTCGCGGTCACCACGGTGCCGCCACCGCTCGAATAATTCTTGCGAGTCAGTAGCCGACACGGGTTCGCCCACCGGCATCCCCGACACGGGGTGCCTCCTTTCGCAGACCGCCCACTTTTAGCACACCAGCGGTCCACGTGCAGCAATTGCGCGAGCGCGCAACACCGCCGCGGCGGCGCCCCGTTCGCCGCGGCGAGCGCGCGTTGTCAGCGTGTGCGCCGCCTGACCTGGCGGCGGCCCCGATCGAACAGCCGCGTGCCGCGCCGCTCGAACCGATCGAGCTGCTTCGACAGGCGATCGGAGTCGGTGTAGATCTGGGCGTTGCGCTTGATCGCGTCACCGGCGCTGGCCAGTGCGCCCACGGCGGTCAGCAGCGCACGCTGTGCGCTGATCGCGACGGCGCCGAACTGGGTCCCGGCCGCGTCGACGGTGCGCTCGGCGGTATGCGCCGCCTGTACGCCCGTGGTCCGCGCGCTGCGCGCGGTGCTCCGGGCGCTCGTGCGCGCCGAAACCGACGCCGAGCTGCGGGTACGTCGCGCGCTTGCGCGCGTGGTGGTCGCACTCTGCTTGGCGGCGTTGCGCTTGCGCGTCGCCGCGCCTCGCTTGGCCGCAGCCGATCGCTGTCTCGGGGTTTGGGTCTGGGTTGCCATTCCGTACTCCCTCCTCGGGATTGGGTTCATGGTCTGCGCAGCCGTCCTTCTCCCCTCATTGAGATACTCACCGCGATGCCTGCTTCCTACACCTCGCCGCTCGCCCAGGAGCTGGCGCCAGACGTGCTGGAGCGATTCCTGCGATACGTGCGGATTGACACGCAGTCCCGTCGTGAACGCACCTCATCGCCGAGCACGCCTGGTCAGCTCGACCTCGGCCGCCTGCTCGTCGCCGAGCTGCGGGACGCCGGCCTTGAGGATGCGCGCCTGGACGACAACGGCTACGTGTTCGCCACGCTTGCCGGCACCGACGGGAACGTGGGCGGTGGCGACGGGCAAGCGGTCGGGTTGATTGCCCATATGGACACCAGTCCGGATGCTCCCGGCCACGGCGTCGAGCCGATCGTCCACCGGGAATACGGCGGTGGCGCGCTCGAGCTCCCGCGCGGGGGCACCGTGCTCGATCCGTCGGACATGCGAGAGCTCGCTGAGAAGGCCGGCCACGACCTCGTCACCTCGAGCGGGGACACGTTGCTCGGGGCCGACGACAAGGCGGGCGTGGCCGAGATCATGGCGGGCGTCGCGCACCTCGCCGCGCATCCCGAGCTGGCTCGCCCGACGCTCCGGATCGGCTTCACCCCCGACGAGGAGATCGGCGAGGGGGCGACCCTGTTCGACATCGCGGACTTCGGTGCGCGCTGCGCCTACACGTTCGACGGCTCGACCGTCGGCGAGCTCCAGGACGAGACGTTCAGCGCGCTCGAGGCGGTCCTCACCGTCCGGGGCGTGGATGTCCATCCGGGATGGGCCACCGGCAAGCTCGTCAACGCGCTGCGCCTGGCCGCGCGCATCGTCGCGGCGCTTCCGTCGGACACGCTGACCCCGGAGACCACCGCGGAGCGCGAGGGCTTCATCCACCCGCACGAGATCACCGGCACCGCGGGTCAGGCGCAGGTGCGGTTCATCCTGCGCGACTTCGACGACGATGCGCTCGAGCGCCACCGCGAGCTGCTGGAGCGGACCGCGCGCGAGATCGTTGCGACCGAGCCGCGGGCGCGGATGGAGCTCGAGGTGCGCGAGCAGTACCGGAACATGCGCCGCTTCCTGAGCGACGTGCCGGCCGTCATCGACGCTGCCGAGGCCGCGATCCGGGCCGAGGGGATCGAGCCGATCCGCCATCCGATCCGCGGCGGCACCGACGGGTCGCGTCTGAGCCAGAGGGGCCTGCCCACCCCGAACGTCTTCACCGGCGGGCACGAGTACCACTCGGTGCGCGAGTGGGCTTCCGTGCAGGACATGGCGGCGGCCGCCGCGGTCGTGGTGCGGCTGGCCGAGGTGTGGTCGCGGGACGGCGATGCCCGCTAGCTTCTCCGGCTCGCTCGCCTCGGTCGACGGCGCCGTGATGCTCGCGTCGAGCGCGACGATCCCGGCCACCGATCAGGGCCTGATCCGGGGCGACGGCGTGTTCGAGGTGATCCGGCTCTACGACGGCAAGCCGTTCGCTCTCGAGGAGCACCTGCGCCGGCTCGAGCGCTCCGCCTCCAATCTGCGGCTCCCGCTCGATCTAGAGGCCGTGCGATCCGACCTCTGGCGGCTGCTCGCGCACGCCGGAACCGGCCCCGACCACGCGATGCTACGCATCGTCGTCACGCGCGGTGGTCGCCGTCTGCTGCTCACCGAGCCGGCGCCGGAAATGCCCGAGCACGTCCGGCTGGCCTCGGTGACCTACTCCCCGACGCGCATTCTCGACGGGGTCAAGTCGCTTTCCTACGGAGCGAACATGCTCGCCTCCCGGCTCGCGCGCGAGCGGGGCTTCGATGAGGCGTTGCTCGTCACGCCGCACGGGCGCGTGCTCGAGGCGCCGACGAGCTCGATCTTCTGGGTCGCGGACGGCGAGCTCCTGACCCCGCCGCTCGACGAGCACATCCTCGCTTCGATCACTCGCGCGCTGGTGATCGAGGTGACCGGCGCGTCCGAGCGCTCGTGCACGCTCGACGAGCTCCTGCAGGCCGACGAGGCGTTCCTCGCCTCCACGGCCCGGGAGGTACAGCCGGTGTCGGTCATCGACGCGCGCTCGCTCGATCCCGCGGGCCCCGTCACCCGGGGCACGGCCGCGGCGGTCGAGTCCGCGATCCGCGAGCGCCTGGCCGCACAAGCGCGATGAAGATCGTCACGGTGATCGGGAACCGCCCCCAGTTCATCAAGGCGGCGGCGGTCTCGCCGCGCCTGCGCGCGTCCCATCAGGAGGTGCTCGTCCACACGGGCCAGCACTTCGATGATGCGTTGTCGTCGGTGTTCTTCGCCGAGCTCGGGCTGCCGGCGCCCGATCGCGAGCTGGGGATCGCGCTCGGGTCAAACAGCTCGCAGACCGCGCGGATGCTGGAGGCGTTGGAGCCGGTGCTGCGCGACGGCTCGCCCGATGCGGTGCTCGTCTACGGCGATACGAACTCGACCTTGGCCGGCGCGCTCGCCGGCGCTCAGGCGGGCATTCCCGTCGCGCACGTCGAGGCCGGGATGCGCTCGTTCGACCGCGCGATGCCCGAGGAGCTCAACCGCGTGCTTGTCGATCATGCCTCGTCGCTCTTGTTGTGCTCGTCCTCGGTGTCGGTCTCGAACCTGGAGCGGGAGGGGGTTTCTGGTGTGGTCGAACTCGTGGGCGACGTGATGGTCGACGTGGCGCTGACCGTCCAGCCGCGCGCCCGGGATCGCGTCGACCTGCTCGCCGCGCGCGGGTTGGCCACTGGTGAGTATCTGTTCGCGACCGCGCACCGCGCCGGCAACGTCGACGACCCGGCGCGGCTCGAGTCGCTCGTCGAGCTGCTGTGCGACATGCCGCTCACCGTGTTGTTCACGATCCACCCGCGCACCCGCCGGCGCCTCGACGAGCGCGACCTGCTCGGGCGCCTCGAGAGCTGCGCGCGGGTGATCACTGCGCCGCCGCTCGGATATCTCGAGACCGCCGCCCTCGTGTGCAACGCGCGCGCCGTGCTCACCGACTCGGGCGGTCTGCAGAAGGAGGCCTATCTCGCCGGCGTGCCGTGTGTCACCCTGCGGCCGAGCACCGAGTGGACCGAGACCGTCGAGGCTGGGTGGAACACGCTCGTCGACCTGGACGCGGTTGCCGCGCGTGCCGCGGTCGATCGCGCGCCGCCGGCCGACCGCCCCGCGCTATACGGGGACGGGCATGCCGGCGAGCGCGTCCTTCAGGCACTTAGACTCCACGTGGGATGAGGCGCGCGCTCCTGTGATCGACGATTCCCTGTCCATCGCCGTCGCCGGTCTGGGCTACTGGGGACCCAACCTGGCCCGCAACTTCGCCGCGATCCCCGGGTGCCGGCTGACCTGGTGCTGCGATGCGTCCGAGCAAGCCCGCGCGCGGGTGTCGGATCGGTTCCCGTCGGCGCGCTTCACGGGCGACCTCGACGAGGTGCTGGCCGACGAGTCGCTCGATGCGGTGGCGCTGGCCACGCCGGTGGCGCAGCATGCCGACCACGCGGTGCGGGTTTTGCAGGCGGGCAAGCACTGCTTCGTGGAGAAGCCGCTGGCGCAGTCGGTCAGCGACGCCGAGCGGGCCCTCGCCGCGGCCGAGTCCGCGGGTCGCATCCTCATGGTCGGGCACCTGCTCGAGTACCACCCCGGGGTGCAGCGGCTCAAGGAGCTCGTCGACTCGGGCGAGTTGGGCGAGCGGATCTACTACATCTACGGCAACCGGCTCAACCTGGGCAAGCTCCGCGCGGACGAGAACGCGCTCTGGAGCCTCGGCGCCCACGACGTGTCGGTCGTGCTGTACCTGGCCGAGGAGGAGCCCTGGGAGGCGGTCGCCCACGGCGAGTCCTACGTCCAGGACGGCGTCGAGGACGTCGTGTTCTGCTTCCTGCGCTTTCCCTCGGGGCTCTCGGCCCATCTGCACCTGTCGTGGCTCGATCCCCATAAGGAGCGCCGCTTCACGGTCGTCGGCTCGGGGCGTATGGCCACCTTCGACGACCAGGAACTTGAGGGCAAGCTGAAGATCTACGACAAGGGCTTTGACCAGAACGCCTCGAGCTACGGCGAGTACATCACCCGCTCGGGCGACATCTTCTCGCCCCAGATCCCCAACCTCGAGCCGCTACGGATCGAGTGCGAGCACTTCGTCGACTGTGTCCGGACCGGGTCCTCGCCCCGCTCCGATGGCGCGAGCGGCCTGCGCGTGGTCCGCGTGCTGGAGGAGCTCCAGCGCTCACTGGATGCGTCGGGGCGCGAGGCCCGCGTCACGCCCACCCCGAGTAGATAGGAGCCGCGATGGAGACCTGGGATGTCAACTCACTTGAGATCGAGCCGCACCATCCGCAGGTGCTCCGCACCGACGACGAGACGCGCGCGATCGCGATCAACCTACCCGCCGGCGAGGAGCTCCAGGAGCACCAGGTCCACGAGCGCGCATACCTGATCGTGATCGACGGTCAGATCGAGGTCTCACAGGACGGCCGCGCGGTCTCCGGTGGCGCTGGTTTCCTCTTCCACTTCGCGCCGAACGAGCGCCACGCGGTACGGGCCCTCAGCGATGCGCGCCTGCTGCTCGTGCTGGCACCGTGGCCCGGCGAGGGTCACCCGTCGCGCCCGCGCTGACTGCGATTGCGCGCCCGGCCGAGCGTGCTTATGTCCCCAAACCCGACCTTCCCCGGCGGACTTTCCGCACATAAGCACGCCCCACGTGCTTATGTCACGAAATCGACTGGTCCACGGCCCGTTTTCCGCACATAAGCACGGACCGGGTGTGGCGCAGATGCGGCGCTCAGGCCGCTGCGGACGCGGCGTCGCCGGCCGCTGCCATCCCGGCGCCGGCCTGCGTCCAGATGACCTGATCGCGACCCGGCCCGACCCCGATCAGCGCGATCGGTACCCCGACGAAGTCGGAGATGAACTGCAGGTACTCACGGGCGGCGACGGGCAGATCGGACTCCTCGCGGCAGTCGGTCAGGTCCTCGGTCCAGCCGGGGAGCGTGATGTATTCGCCCGAGGCGTGATGCAGGACGGTCTGGTGGTAGGGGAAGTAGTCGAACTCTGAGTCCTCAGGCCCGCGATAACGGGTGCACACGCACAGCTCCTCGAGCCCGGACAGGACGTCCAGCTTCATCACCGCCAAGGCGGTCAGCGAGTTGATGCGCGACGCGTACCGGAGCGCGACCAGGTCGATCCAGCCGACCCGCCTCGCCCGACCGGTGGTGGTGCCGAACTCGCCGCCTCGCTCGCGAAGCTCCTCGGCCAGGTCGCCGTCAAGCTCGGTCGGGAACGGCCCGGCGCCCACCCGCGTGCCGTACGCCTTGATCACACCCCAGATCTCGTCGATGTCCTTGGGACCCACGCCGGCGCCCACGCACGCCGCCCCCGCCACCGGGTTGGAGGACGTGACGAACGGATAGGTGCCGTGGTCGATGTCGAGCAGCGCGCCCTGCGCGCCCTCGAAGACGACCGTTTGACCCGCGTCCAGGCGCTCGTGCACGAGGCGGACGGTGTCGGCGATGTACGGCTCCAGCCGGTGGCCGTAGGTCAGGTACTCCTCGGTGAGCGTCTGCAGGTCGAGCCGCTGGTCCTTCTGCCACGGGCGCAGCGAGAGTCGCTTGGGCTCCAGGGCGGCGACGATCTTCTTCTTGAGGATCTTCTCGTCGAGCAGATCCTGCATGCGGATCCCGAGCCGGGCCGCCTTATCGGCGTAGCAGGGACCGATGCCTCGGCGGGTCGTCCCGATCTCCAGCTTGCCGAGCTTCGCCTCGCCCGCCTGGTCGAGCAGCATGTGGTAGGGCATGATCAGGTGCGCGTTGGCCGAGATCCGCAGCGATCCCGTGTCCACGCGCCGCCGGCGCAGCTCCTCGAGCTCGTCGGTCAGCACCCGCGGATCGACGACCACTCCGTTGCCGATCACGCACAGCGTGTTCTTGTGCAGGATGCCCGACGGGATCAGGTGCAGCTTGTAGGTCTGGCCGTCGTTGATGATCGTGTGGCCGGCGTTGTTGCCGCCCTGAAAGCGCACCACCGCGTCGGCCCGCTCGGCGAGCAGGTCGGTCACCTTCCCTTTGCCCTCGTCGCCCCATTGGGCGCCAACCAATACGATTCCAGGCATCCGCGAAGGAGTGTACGCACGGCATGGGCGTACCAGTGCAAGGGCCCGGGGCCTGAGCGCGGTCCGTCCGCGGTCTGTGAGGTGTCCGGCCGCCGGCGTCCCCAGTCCCCCGGCGCCACCGACCGACCCCAGCCCGCCCACGCCGGCGCCGAGCCCGACTCCGCCGGCTCCTGGGCCCGACCCGAGCCCGCCGGCGCCCACGCCGGACCCCTCGCCGCTTCCGCCTCGCCCAGGCCCGCAGATCTAGCGCCACTGGTTGTGCGCCATCTCACATTCTCCGGGTCGCCGGCCGGGTAACCCGACGACGAAAGGAGCGCTCATGTCACAGCCACAGCTTCCGCCCGGACCCAGGTACCCCAAGTCGGTGCAGTCGATGGCGTTCTGGACTCGGCCGCTGGCCTTTCTCGAGCAGTGCCGCGCCCGCTATGGCTCGCGCTTCACGCTGCGGCTCCTCGGTGCCCCGACATTCGTGCTCCTGTCCGACCCGGACGAGATCAAGGAAGTGTTCACGGCGCCGGCGGACGTCCTCCATCCCGGCGAAGGGGCGCGTGTGCTCGCGCCGGTCGTCGGCCAGAACTCGGTGATCCTGCTCGACGAGGACGCGCACATGGAGCAACGCAAGCTGATCCTGCCGGCGTTCCACGGTGAGCGGATCGCGGGCCTGAGCGACCTCGTGGCCGCCGTGGCTGAGCGCGAGGTGGCCGACTGGCCTCAGGATGCGGCGATCGAGCTGCATCCTTTGCTCCAGCGCCTGACCCTCGAGATCGTCCTGCGTGCCGTGTTCGGGCTGGATCCTGGGCCGCGCCTGGACGCGGTGCGGGAGCGCCTGTCGGCGATGCTCGCGTTCGGTGATCGCTTCATCAGCCTGATCCCGCCGACGCCCGGCGGCCGGGCTGAGAAGGTCCTACAGCGTGTCGGGCCGTTCGCGGTCTTCACGCGGCTTCAGCGCGAGGCCGACGAGCTCCTGTTCGAGCTGATCAACGAGCGCCGCGCCGCCGACGAGGCGCGCGACGACGTCCTGGCCATGCTCCTGCAGGCTCGCCACGGCGACGGCTCGCCGATGTCCGACCAGGAGCTCCGCGACGAGCTCATGACCCTGCTCGTGGCCGGGCACGAGACGACGGCCTCGTCGCTCGCGTGGACGTTCGAGCGGCTGAGCCGGCATCCGGCCGTGACCGCGCGGCTCGAGGATGAGATCCGCGCCGGCGAGGACGATGCGTACCTGACGGCCACCATCTACGAGACGCTCCGCCGCCGACCGGTGCTGCCCAACGTGGAACCGCGGCTCACCACGCAGCCGATCGAGATCGGCGGGTGGCGGTACCCCCAAGGCGTCGGACTTGTCCCGAACGCCTACCTCGTTCACCACGATCCGGCCATCTATCCGGATCCATACGCCTTCCGCCCCGAGCGGTTCCTCGACGAGTCCCCCGGGACCTACACGTGGATCCCATTCGGCGGCGGCCGCCGGCGCTGTCTAGGCGCGAGCTTCGCGATGCTCGAGATGAAGCTCGTGCTCAAGGCGGTCCTCAGCGCGCGCACCGTGCACGTCGCCACCGGGTCGTTCGAGCGACCCAAACGGCGGAACATCACGATCACGCCCGAGCGCGGCGGCGTCGCGTGGCTGCCGAAGCGGGAGCCCGTGCCTGTCCTCGCCGCCGAACCGGCCGAGGCGGGGCTCGTACCCACGACCTCGTGAGAACTGCCGCCGTGGTCGCGCTGACTGGGGATAATCGCGGCGTGACGGCAGGGGTCACAACACGGGACGCGCACTCGCGTGGGCCGATCGCGATCCGCGGCCGGTTGTCGGTGATCGCCTGGGTCACGGGCGGTTGCGGCGCGCTCGTGGTGTTCCTGGCCATCGGCTTCTTGATCCCGCTGTTCGGGGGCGGCGAGCTCACCCGGAAGGGCCTCATCAACGGCCCGTTGGTGGCCGCGTACCTGCTTGTGTCCGGCGTAGTGATCATGCGGCACTTTCGCTGCCACGCGAGCCGGGCCATCGCGTGGACGCGGGAGGATCGGCCGCCGACCGAGCGCGAGCACGAGCAGACGCTCCGTCTCGCGCTGTACGCGGTCAAGCTCGACGCGCTCGCCTGGTTGATCGCCGGGCTCCTGTTCGGCGTCCTCAACGGCTTCCTGTTCTCCTGGGGCGACGGCGCGCTCGTGCTCGGCACGATCTGGCTGGGCGGCGAGACGACCTGCGCGCTCGACTATCTGCTCTACGAGCGTGCGCTTCGTCCGGTCACGGCGTGCGCACTGGCGGTCCGCCCGACGAGGACTTGGGTCGCGCCGGGTGTCCGCGCCCGCCTGGTCATGGCGTGGTCGCTGGGAACCGGAGTACCGCTGCTTGGGCTGCTCGTCGTGGGCATCGCCGGCGTCGTCCGGCCTGCGGTCCACAGCCAGGAGGTCGGCATCGCCGTGCTGTTCCTGGCGATCGTCGCCTGGCTGGCCGGCTGCTTCGCCACCCAGCTCGCGGCCAAGGCGATCGCCGAGCCCCTGGTGTCGGTGCGCCGCGGCCTCGACCAGGTCGAGCGTGGTGAGCTCGAGGCGCATATCGCCGTCAACGACGGGAGCGAGGTCGGGCTGCTGCAGGCCGGCTTCAACCACATGGCGGAAGGACTCCGCGAGCGTGAACGGATCCGCGATCTGTTCGGCCGGCAGGTCGGCGAGGATGTCGCCCGCGCGGCGCTCAGCCAGGGTGTCGTTCTCGGTGGCGAGGAGCGGGAGATCGCCGCGGTGTTCGTCGATCTGACCGGTTTCACCCCGCTCGCCCTCGCCATCCCGCCGACGCAGGTCGTGCAGCTCCTCAACCGCTTCTTCCGCGTCGTGATCGAGGTCGTCGAGAGCGAGGGCGGGATGGTCAACAAGTTCGAGGGCGACGCTGCGCTGTGCGTGTTCGGCGCGCCGGTTGCCCGGGCCACTCCGACTGTCGACGCACTTCGCGCCGCGCTGGCCTTATCGGACCGGCTCGCGCGCGAGCTACCCGAGGTCGACTTCGGCATCGGAATCTCGGCCGGCCTGGCCGTCGCCGGAAACGTCGGCGCCCTGCACCGCTTCGAGTACACGGTGATCGGCGACCCGGTCAACGAGGCGGCCCGCCTGGCCGAGCTCGCGAAGCGCCGGCCGGGTCGGGCGCTCGCCTCCGACGCGGCACTGAAGCGGGCGCCGCAGGCCGAGAGCGAAAGCTGGCATATGACCGAGACCGCCGTGCTCAGAGGCCGGACGGCGCCCACGCGGCTCGGCCAGCCGGTGCCGCGCGCGAGCTAGTGCTCTGAGGCAGCCACTAGGCGCCCTGCTCCACCAATTCGATCCGGTTACCCCACGGATCGGCGGTGAAGAAGCGCCGCGTGCCCGCGATCGTGTCGTCCCACGTCACGGTGCAGCCGGCTTGCGCTAGCCGACTTGCCAGCCGGTCGAGATCGCCGGCGGCGACGGCGAGCGCCGGGTGGGCCTTCCTCGCCGCCGCGAATGGGTCGGCGATGCCGACGTGGAGCTGGTGGGGGCCGCAGGCAAACCAGGCTCCGCCGCGGGCCCGGAGGGCTTCCGGCTTTTCCAGCTCGGTTAGGTTCAGGAGCTCGCCATAGAACCGCCTCGCGTCAGCCTCGCTGCCGGCCGGTGCGGCCACCTGCACGTGGTCGATCCCCCGCAGCTCGATCGGCTCAGACCCCATGCCTTGATCATCGCATCGATAGCGCTACGGTCTGAACGTGAGCGATAGCGACCCGAAGACCGAAGAGCTCAAGCTGACCCAGCAGGAGCGCGAGCAGGCCGAGCGCAGGCGCGCCGAGAGCGCGCCCGAGGAGGACGAGGCCGTCCAGCACGAGCGGCGGGCAGAGAAGGCGCACTATCTGGCCAAGAAGCTCGAGGAGCGCGCGGAGTCAGAGCGCCGGCAGGACGACTGAGCCGCGGCGCTATTCCGCGCCGTTATTCCGCGCGGAAATCCATGCGCCGGTCATCGCCGTCCAGCAGCAGTTCGTCGCACATTTCCGTCAGGCGCGAGACGGTTCGCGGACTGATCTGCTCGCAGAGCGCGTCGCGGTCGAGGATGTTCGTCGTGATCACCATCGATCGCTGGTCCTCGTAACGCGCGTTGACGATCGAGTAGAGCTCTTCGAGCACCCACTCCGTCGTGCGCTCAGCGCCGACGTCGTCGATGTGCAGCAGGTCGACCGCGGTCAGACGGTCGAGCAGCTCGACGTGCGAGCGCTCGGCCCGGTGCGTGTCACGGATCTCGTTGAGCAGGCGCGGGAGCGAGTAGATCGCGACCGAGCGCCCCGCCTCGAGCGCTGCCTTGGACACGAGCATGGCGAGCGTCGTCTTGCCGGTCCCGACCGGCCCCATGAACCACAACCCGCGTCCGGCGTCCAGGTGCTCGTCGATCCTGTGGGCGAACCCGCGCGTGGTTGACACCACTTGCGGCGCCATCTCGTTGACCGGATAGCGGTCGAACCCGGCGTCGCGGTAGCGCCGGGGGATCACCGCCGAAAGGCTCCGCGCCTTGCGCTGCGCGATGATCTGGCGCCGGCAGCGGCAGTCATACGCGGTATTGGTCTCCTCGTCGAAGACGAGCCCGCTGCCGTCGCACACGTCGAACGGGCATCGGCTCAGGTCGCGAGGCTCACCTGCTGGCGCCGGCTGGAACCCGCCGCCGCGCACCCCGGACGGTGTCCAGCTCATGCCGCGAACCGCTGGCTCATGCCGCGAACCGCTCGCCGGCGTAGTTCATGAACTTCGGATACTCCTTCTGGAAGGTGAGGACGACGTCGCCGACGGGTCCGTTGCGGTGCTTGGCGATGATGATGTCCGCCTCACCCGGGCGCTCGGAGTCCTTGTCGTAGTACTCCTCGCGGTAGATGAACATCACGAGGTCGGCGTCCTGCTCGATCTGCCCGCTCTCGCGCAGGTCGGACAGGATCGGCCGCTTCTCGCCGCCGCGCTGCTCGACGGCTCGGCTGAGCTGCGAGAGCGCGATGACCGGGACGTTCAGCTCGCGGGCGAGCGACTTGAGCCCGCGCGAGATCTGGCCCACCTGCTCGACGCGGCTCTCGACCCGGCCTTCGTGGCGCATCAGCTGGAGGTAGTCGATGATGATCAGCCCCAGGCCGTTGTCGAGCTGATGGTGGAGCCGCCGGGCCTTGGCGCGCACCTCGAGCACGCCGGTGTCGCTCGAGTCGTCGATCCACAGTGGCGCCCCGGACAGCCGCTGACAGGCGTCGAGGATCTTCGGCCAGCGGTTCTCGGCCACCCGGCCCTTTCGCAGCTCCTCGCCGCGTATGCGCGCCTGGGAGGCGACGAAGCGCTGAGCGAGTTCGGACTCGGACATCTCGAGCGAGAACAGCGCCACCGCGCTCGCCTTGTTGGCGGGGTGGCCCGTGCCGAGCACCGCGTTCTCGGCGATGTTGGCCACGAGCGCCGACTTGCCCATCGAGGGGCGGGCGGCGACGATGATCAGGTTGCCCGGCTGAAAGCCGCCGGTCAGCTCATCGAGATCCTTGAAGCCCGATGGTGTTCCGGTCAGCGGCGTCTTGAGCGTTGATAGCCGGTGGAGCTTGTCGGTCTCCTCATCGAGCACCTCGGCGATCGGGCGGAACTTCTTCTGGCGGTCGTCGTGGGCCACCTCGAGCACGGAGCGCTCGGCCCGCTCGACCAGGTCGCGGGGTGGCGCCTCGCGCGACATGACGCTCGCCTGGATCTCGTAGGAGGTGGTGAGCAGCGCTCGCAGCTGAGCGTTGTCGCGCACGATCTGTCCGTACTCGCGGGCGTGCCCCGCGGCCGGCACCCAGCCGGCGAGCTCGTCGATCGTCGCCGGGCCCCCGATCTCCTCGAGCTTGCCCTGCTGGCGAAGCGTCTCCGCCACCGTCAGATGGTCGATCTTCCGGTCGCTCTCGTAGAGCTGCATCATCGCTGCGAACACCGCGCCGTGCTGCTCGCGGTAGAAGTGCTGCGGCCGCAGGTGCTGCTCCACGAGCAGCGCGTGCAGGTGGCGCTCGTCGAGCAGCACCGCCCCGAGGACCGACTTCTCGGCCTCGAGGTTGTGCGGCGGGACGGCGATGCTCTGGACGGCGCTCATGGCGATCCGAGTCTAGGTTTGGCGCGGACGTCCCCGCTCGCCCCGTTCCCGCTCCGAGCGAGGAGTTCTGTGAACGGGGCGTTACCGGTTCGTCGCGGGCTGCCGGATCGACCGGGCTCCGCCTGAGCGGGCGCTGGCCGGCCGGGGCCCCTGTGGGAGTGGCTACTCGGCGGGGGCGGTCGCGGTCGCGGCTAGTTCGCCGCCACCACCATCGTCTTCACCGCGGCAGTCACCTCGTCGGTGACCTCCACGACGACCATGTAGGTCCCGGTGTGGCGGATCGGCTCGTCGAGGTGGACCTTGCGGCGATCGATCTTGATCCCGCGGGCGTCGCGGATTGCGTCCGCGATGTCCTGCGTGGTGACCGAACCGAACAGTCGGCCGTCGTCGCCCGCTTGCTGCGGGATGGTCAGCACCGTCCGTCCGAGCAGCGCAGCGTTCTCACGCGCCCGGTCCTCCGCCTCGCGCAGGGCCCGCTCGGCATCTTCGCGACGCCGGGCGGCGGCCTGTATCGATCCCGAAGTGGCCGGTTCGGCCAGCTTGCGCGGCAACAGGTAGTTGCGCAGGTACCCGGGTGAGACGTCGACCACGGTGCCCTTCTCGCCGAGGGTCTCCACGTCTTGGAGGAGAATCGCTTGGGGCACGTCGCCGCCCGTGGCCTACCGGTCGCGGTCGCGATCGCCGCGGTCGCCGCGATCGCGATCTCCCCGTCCGCCGCTACCACCTGGGGTGTCGGCGACATACGGCAGCAGCGCCAGCTCCCGGGCGCGCTTGACCGCTCGGGCCACCTGACTCTGATGGCGCCGGCACGCACCGGTGATCCGACGCGAGCGGATCTTGCCGCGCTCGGAGACGAACCGACGCAGCATCGAGATGTTCTTGTAGTCGACCTGTTCGATCTTGTCCCGGCAGTAGGGACACGGCTTCCGGCGCGATGAGGTCTGTGCGCCCTTCCGATCGCGCCGGCGGACCGGCCGTCTACGTTGCTTTGCCACTCTCGATCACCTGCTCGGTTTGCTCTCGCTCAGTCGTTCCTAGAACGGGATGTCGTCGTCGGACACTCCGGCAGCCACGGGAGTCGTTTCGAAATCGCTGGTGTCGGCCGGAATGTCGGTCTCCTGCGTCCGAATGCCGCTGGAGTAGCCGTTTCCGTTCCCGTTGCCAGTGTCCTCACGACCGCCGAGGAACTGCACGTTCTCAGCGATGATATCGACGGATTGGCGCTTCTGTCCCTCCACCTCGTACTCGCGCCAGTCGAGTCGCCCGTCGATCGCCACCGGGCGCCCCTTCTTCAGGTACTCGCCACAGCTGTCGGCCTGGCGGCCGAACACCGTGACGTCGAAGTAGTTGGCCTTGTCCTCCCAGTTCCCGCTCGCGTTGTTCTTGCGGCGGGTGTTGACCGCGAGCCGCAGCTTGCAGATCGACATCCCCGTGCTGGGCGTCGAACGCATGTCCGGATCCTTGGTCAGATTTCCGGTCAATACGACCCGGTTGATGTTCATCGAAGCTCCTTTCCAGAGCGCGTTGAAAGCTTGTCGGCCGAGTCTAGGCGCGCCTCAGGCGGCAAATCCCGCGCTCTCCGGAAAATGGACACACAAGTTGCAGGTCGGTCGCCAACCCGTTTCACGGCGTTGCAATCTTGCGGCAAAGCGACGTTCGCGCCGGTAGCGCGGAGGGCCAGCTAGTCCTCGTCGGTGACCGCCGGCTCGGCGGCGACGCTGGCCTGCGGTGTGGCGGTCGCCACGACGGGCGGCGGCGAGTCGGGCGCCGGCGGCGTTCCGGGCAAATTCTTGATCACCCGGAAGCGGACCACGCCGTCGGTGATCCTGAGGTCGTGCGACAGCGTCTCGATCAGGGTCGGCGGCGCGGTGAACTGGATCAGGTGGTAATCGGCCTCCGGTTGATGGCGAATCCGGTAGGCGAGCGGGCGCTGACCCCAATCGTCCTTGCGCTCGATCGAGCCCTGCGCACCCGTGATCGCGGCCTCGACGTCGGCGAGGATCTTCGTCCGCTGCTCGTCGGGCGCGGTCGTCGAGAGCAGCAGCGTGAGGTCGTATAGGGGCGGTTGCTCGGCCATAGTCAGATACCTCCGGGAGGCGGCGGTCGACTATAGCGTCACAATCGCGCCGGTGTCCCGAGTCAGCGCGGATCCCAACGAGCTCCCGATCCTCGAGTTCGAGGACCGGGCGGCCTGGGAGCGCTGGCTCCATGCGCAGCACGCGGCGTCAGCGGGCGTGTGGCTAAAGCTCGCCCGCAAACGCGCGCCGGCGAGTACCGTCACCTACGCCGAGGCGGTCGAGGAGGCGCTTCGCTACGGCTGGATTGACGCCCAGAAGGCGCCGCACGACGAGTCGTTCTGGCTGCAGCGCTTCACGCCCCGCGCACCGCGCAGCAAGTGGTCACAGATCAACTGCCGCAAAGCGAGCGAGCTGATCGAGCAGGGGCGGATGACGCCGGCGGGGCTGGCCCAGGTCGAGGCGGCCAAACAAGACGGACGGTGGGACGCCGCCTACGCCTCGCCGGGCGCCGCCACCGTGCCCGAGGACTTCCAGCGCGCCCTCGATGAGAACCCGGCCGCCAAGGACTTCTTCGCCACCCTCGGCAGCAGCCATCGCTACAGCTTCCTGTACCGCGTGGCCGATGCCAAGCGGCCGGAGACGCGGGCGCGCCGGATCCGGGAGTACGTGGCGATGCTGGCGGAGGGCCGCACGATCCACGGCTGAGGCCCGCTCGACCTGCATAACTCGACATTTGGCCCCCCCGCGCCACGTCGTGACGGGTTATGCATGTGGGGGCACGCATTACCCGACACGGCCGGCCGCAACCCGGCGAAATGTTCACTTATGCAGGTCCGGATCCCGCGGATCCCGCGGATCCCGCGGATCGCCCGGATCGCTGCGAGCGGGCCCCGGATTGCCGGGATCGCTGCGAGCGGGCTCCGGAGCGCCCGGCGAGCCACCCCCCAACACGGAAAACGACGGCTACGTCGCCACCTCGGCCTTGCGACGGATATCGGCCAGCTGCTCGTCGATCCAGTCGCCCGGGTTGCGCGCGGTGACGACCGACCGCAGCCCGTCCAGCCTCCGCTCCCGCTCCTCGTGGGGCATGGTCAACGCGGCATGGATCGAGTCGGCCAGCTCCTGGATGTCGAACGGGTTGACCGACAGCGCGTACTCGCCGAGCTCCTCGTGGGCCCCGGTGTTCTCGCTCAAAATCGACACACCCGCCCGCTCGTTGACCATCGGTCCCTCCTTGGCCACGAGGTTCATGCCGTCGAACATCGCGTTAACCATCAGCACGTCGTAGTGCTTGTAGGCCGCGACGGCCTCCTCCAGGTCATCGCGCAGCTTCAACTGGATCGGCATCCAGTCGGGTGAGCCATGCCGGTGGTTGACGACCGCGACGACCGCCTCGATCCGCTCCAGGTACTCGGCGTACTCGGGCACGTCGGTTCGCGACGGCATCAGCTGGGCGATGAACGTGACCCGCTCGCGGAATTCCGGGTGCTGCTCGAGGAACAGATCGAACGCGCCGAACCCGCGCAGAACGTTCTTCGACAGGTCCGCTCGGTCAACTCGCAAAATCAGGTGGTCGCGACGCCTGCGCAGCAGCTCCTCCTCGAACTCGCGCGTCCGATCCCGGCCCGCGACGGCTTGCACCGCCCGCGCGTCGATCGGCAGCGGATACGCCCGCACCCACACCTCGCGGTCGTCACAGTGAACGACCCCCGCCTCGTGGTCGACCTCATAGCCCATCAGGTCCTCGCAGCACTGCAGGAAGTTGCGCCGGTAGGAGCGAGTGTGGAAGCCGATGATGTCGCTGGACAGGATCCCGCGATAGATCTCCTCGCGGATGACCGTGGGCAGCACCCGCCAGGAATCGGACTGACT
>Ga0335075_10004010_pt1 | contig 23095 bp, 19 predicted proteins | sample Lox_Sample_24_FD_206723 | JGI IMG/M metagenome (GOLD analysis project Ga0335075, IMG submission 206723) | Soil microbial communities from Loxahatchee National Wildlife Refuge, Florida, United States - Lox_Sample_2.4 | ecosystem: Environmental > Terrestrial > Soil > Wetlands | place: USA...
ACGGACGTAACCTCGGCTCCGGCCGTATGGTTGAACTCGGCGAAGCAGTCGGTGTGATCGGCGCGCAGTCGATCGGCGAGCCCGGAACCCAGCTCACGATGCGTACCTTCCACATCGGCGGTACAGCTTCGCGAGTCTCCGAGCAGTCGCGCCTCGACGCCAAGAACAACGGCTCGGTGCGCTTCATCAATCTGGTCACCGTGCGCTCGAAGCAGGGCGGCCTGGTTGCCATGAACCGTTCGGGAGCCATCGCCGTCATTGACGAGCGTGGCCGCGAGAAGGAGCGCTACCAGATCGTTTACGGCGCGCGCCTCAGGGTGGAAGAGGGTCAGCAGGTCGAGCTCGGACAGGTTCTTGCCGAGTGGGATCCGTACACCTTCGCTATCCTCACCGAGATCGGCGGCACCGTGCAGTTCAAGGATCTGCAGGAAGGCATCACGCTGAACGAAGAAGTGGACGAAGTCACCGGTCTGTCGCGGCTCGTGGTTTCCGAAGCCTCGGACGAGAAGCGCCAGCCTGCGATCATCATCAAGGGAGCCAAGGGCAACAAGCGTTATCTGATGCCCTCGCGTGCTCACCTGATGATCCAGGACGGAGATGAGGTCTTCCCCGGCGATATCCTTGCCAAGATTCCGCGCGAAACCACGCGCACCAAGGACATCACCGGTGGTCTGCCCCGCGTCGTCGAGCTCTTCGAAGCCCGCAAGCCGCGCGAAACCGCCATCATCAGCGAAATCGACGGTGTGGTAAAGTTCGGCGAAGTCAGCAAGGGTCAGCGTAAGATCTACGTCACTGCCGACAACGGAGAAGAGAAGGAATACTCCGTGCCGCGCGGTATCCACGTCAACGTGCAGGAAGGCGAGCGCCTGAAGGCCGGCGAACCGCTCATGGATGGACCGCTCAACCCGCACGACATTCTTGCCGTGCTCGGTGAGAAGGAGCTGCAGGGCTACCTGGTGAACGAAATCCAGGAAGTCTACCGGCTTCAGGGTGTGGCCATCTCCGACAAGCACATCGAAACCATCGTCCGGCAGATGCTCCGCTGGGTGAAGATCGAGGAAGTCGGCGACACCAGCTTCCTGCTCGAGCAGCAGGTCGACAAGTTCCGCTTCCGCAACGAGAATGAGCGCGCGATCGCTGAAGGAGGACGCCCGGCCATTGGCCGTCCGCTTCTGCTCGGCATCACCAAGGCTTCGCTCTCGACCGACAGCTTCATCTCCGCGGCATCGTTCCAGGAGACCACCCGCGTGCTGACCGAGGCGTCCATAAACGGCGCTATCGACAACCTGCGCGGCCTCAAGGAGAACGTCATCGTCGGTCGCCTCATCCCCGCTGGCACGGGCATGGAGTACTACCGCAACATCCAGCTCTCACCGGAGCTCGAAGAAGCGGCCCAGCGCGTCCAGCAGGAAGTGCAGACTGCCTACGAGGAAGCCGAGCGTGAGCTCGAAATGATGCGTCAGGAAGGCGAAGCCGAAGAAATGGCTGCGTCCGAGTGACCTGCGCGGTCGGCGAATGGCGGCTTCGCCGCATTTGCCGATCAACAATCTCAACTACAAAGCCCGGCTCCGTGCCGGGCTTTTTCTTTTGGTCCACCGCGCTCTTCATCTTTCTGTAACAGTGTGCGGAACAATATTTCGAACCCCAATCAGTGAATTTAGAGCAGCTCTCAGAGAATCTTTGGCTCTGATCTACCTGTTTTCAAAGGCGATGCGCTCCATTTGCATGGCGAAAATCGTACTAGCCAGAACGAGGTAGGTCTTCTGGGTAGTAGAAACAATGATTGACCCTGTTCACTTGAGTGGTACTATTTACGAACTATCAAACAAGGCACAGTAGTTGCCTCTGCCAACACAATGCCAGGCATCAGCGGCAACGTGCATTGAAAGTCTGCCTTTATCGACATGTCTTGGATCAGGAGATAATACATGTCTGAAAAGGCAAGCCTTCCTCGTGCTGCGTGCATTCGCGTCTTCTGGCTGGTGCTTTCACTGGCTGGAATACTTGGCGTTTCCGCTCTACATGCGCAAACAGTCTCGGCTGATTTTGGCAATCGAAGCGGTTCAACGCCCGTCGTGCCGAGCGGCATCTTCTCGGCCGGTAGTCTTGGCACGGCGCCTACAAACGGCGCTGCGACAATCAGCCTGTTCACGGCTGCAGGGATCGATCGAACGCGACTGTGGATCCCTCTTGATCAGATCTACGCCACCTCCAGTGCAAATTTCAGCTATCTGGACTATTCGTTACAGATCATGAGCAATTCTGGACTCCATCCGCTCGGAGTGATCTATAACACGCCACCTTCTCTTGGGTGGGAGTCCTGTGTCGCACCCTCCGATTATTGGCAGTGGGGGCAAATGGCGGCCTCAGTGGTGGCTCATGTGGACCAGAAATTTCCCGGACTGATGCGGGACTACGAAATCTGGAACGAGCCGGAACTCCAGGGATCACTATGCACGGGCACTATGGCCTCGAACCTCAGCGCCTACGTGTCAATGTACGCTGCCGCCGGCCAGCAGATGCACCAGCAGGCTGCAGCCGATGGCCAGACCATCCGCGTTGGCGGTCCAGTGATTTCCGAGCTTTCACAGGCGTCGACCTGGATTCCTGCACTGCTCAATAACGGCTCAACCGAGCCGTATGTTGATTTTGTCAGTTTTCACCTCTATATCACCGGCCAGACCAACATCGACAGCGGGATGACATGGTCTCAGCTCTATTCGATCACCCAAGGCAGCAGAGGCCTGAGCTACTACTACCAGATGATCGAGCCCTACGTACGGGCCGGCTACCAGCCGAACGCTGCGACGACGCCGATCTACATCACCGAATACAACGATAACTGGGCCTATGCAACTGACTGCTGTCGCAATGATCCGACCTATGGTCCTCTGTGGAATAGCGTGGCCACCGTCGATTTTCTCAATGTGGTTTATAGCGGATCCACCGCGGTTCCGAGCCAGCTGAGTTACTTTAATTCATCCGGAAGCTATTTCTGCCTTGTGGGCGAGTGGGACTGGGATATGGACTGCAATTCATCGCAGTTGACTCCCTACCCTCAGTTTTACGCCTTTGACCTGTTCGCTTCGCCACAGTACCTGAACCTGCAAGCTGGCGGACACATGGCGGCGTCCGTATCGCCTGCGAGCACTACATCCGGCTTAGACGCGACTGCTTTCTACACTAATTCCGGAGACAACGTAGTCATTGTTAATCCAACGGCGACCTACTACGGCTCCGTGAATGTATCGCTCGAGAATCTGGGATTCAGCGCGACCGGCGGAACCCAGTATCTTCTAAACAGTTCTAACGCGCAGATATCAAGTCAGTCGGTGTCTCTCACGCCGATATCAGGAGGCTACTCGGCGGAGGTTGCCGTGCCGGCTTATTCGACAGTCGCTATCGCTGTAGCGGCCGGCCAGAGTGGCGGGAGTAGCGGCGGAAGTAGCGGGGGCAGCGGCAGCAGTAGCAGCGGTGGAAGTGGTGCGCCAACGGCGATCTTGTCGGTGACACCGCAAAGCGCAGCCCTGGAGGTTTACGTAGACACATCGCAGAGCACGGGTGGAGGAAGCGCCATCGTAGGAAGGACGATTAATTTCGGCGATGGATCCTGGGTTAGCTGGCAGCCGACCGCGTATCACACATATGCGGCGGCAGGTAAGTACACCGTGACTGTGACTATCAAAAATCAGTCGGGGCAGACATCTTCGGCCAGTTATACCGTAACCGTGTCCAGCTCATCATCAGGAGGAAGCTGTTATCTCTGCGCTTGACCGCTTCTGAGTAGCAGGCTTCCCGGAACTCGGGAAGCCTGGCTGGTGCCTGCCGATTCGGCTTCCGTTGCTTTTGACAATAGTTATATCCAGGCTCAGGCGTTAGGCCGCCGAGTGTTCCGCGAAGTCGTGCCATCTCGAAGAATTTCGATGACCGGACGGCGAATCCCGGCCGATCGGACCCCCCTCGGCGGGACTTCGTTTCCGCACCCATTCTCAGGCCGTTTGATCCTCCTTGGAGTGAAACGAAAGCGTGCCGACGGCCACTATTTCATCGAGCGCGTATCACGATGCTGCGGCAGCGTCCCCGCGGGTTGTCCTGTCTCGCTCGATAAGGAGAATCGCAATGAACAATTCCGATCAACGTAGACAAATCGTGAAGCAGCTTCTGGAAACGAAAGCTGTCGACTTCAACGCTCTCGGCAAGGTAATTGCCGAAGTTGGCCCCTCGCTCTCTCTCGCTGACGAACCGGGGGACTGGTTCTGCGGCACAAATCGCATCTTCATTCATATCTACCGGGTCTTTGGTCCGACGAATCCGGTTGAGAATCTTGGCGAGTTGGCCGCGAACGCAGAAGAGCTTCGCTAAGTGCTCTGGTTCTGAACTTCAAACGCAGCAGTTGAGAGCATGGCGGAGTGCGATGAGACAGGACTTCCTCCAGAGTGAATGCGATAAGTGGGATCAGCAGGATCTGATCCGACGGCTTTGCCATGCTCTCGATATTGCGCGGCTCGCCGTCGACCATCTTGCGGCAGATGGATATAAGGACGACAGCGATCCATCGAGAAACGTCCGCCCGGAGAAGATCATCTCCGAGACTGCGGTTCTGCTTGTCGCCGCGTCCCCGGCTATGATTCACGATGAGGTCGACGAGCGCGTTCGCAACGTGGCCGAGCTGTTGAGGCCTCACGCGCGCAGCGAGCGGGCGCGGTTGGGCCTCTGTCTTGAGCCCGCCGTTGCCTGGGATTACGCGCTGCCTCATGTGTGCATGAATCGGCTGGATTATCCGGATTACGAATTCGACAAACTGCTGCGCGCGAGCCTGGAGTCGCAGGCGCGGTGCGGCCGCGAGCGGGTTCCGCATCGCATGCTCGAACAGGAGTGGGTGGCTACGGGATGGTACCAGCCGAAGCCGGGCCGTAAGTTGACCAGCCCCCCCACAGCACGACGTTCGATTCTGGCACAGACCATGGACCTGCTCAACTGCACGCGCGATGACATCTACGCGTTTACGCATGCGCTGATGTACGTAACGGACTTCAACCTCATTCCAGCGCTGTTGCCTCGCCGGAGGGCGTTGATTCTTGCCGAAGCCGAAGCGCTGCTGGCGCGATGTCTCGATGAGCAGGATTACGACCTTGCGGGAGAGGTTCTGCTCAGTTGGCCATTGACGGGGAAATCCTGGAGCGCGGCAGCGTCGTTTGCCTTCCGCGTGATCGCGTGCGTTGAGGATAAAGCCGGTTTCCTGCCGACTGCGGGAACTCGCATCAGTGAAATAAGAGCGCGCGAAGGCCTTGCGCGCACACGTTATCTTCTCGCAACCGCATATCACACTGCATACGTGATGGGTCTGGTTTGCGCGGCTTGCCTCAGGCCCGGATCTGCTCCCCCTGTCGCCATTCCCGCCGCCGGTGCAAAGCTGTGCAGTTCCAGGCAGATCCTGAGAGTTCTTGATGCGGGCAGTGAATGCCCGCACTGGCGCGACGAATTCCGCCAGCTGAACGAGCCGGAGGGCGACGCACTCGCCGGCTTTCTGCTCAGCATGGCCTTGCGCCGGCGGATGAGGAAGCGCGATTTCGGTGGTCTTCGCGATCTCCTCCAGCTCGCAGACGAACTGGGGCTGGCTGACAGTCCTGTCGCAAGTCAGGCGGCCGAGCTTCTGGAGCGTCTGGCTCTCTACGTCAAAATGAGCAGCGAACCGGACTCCGAGGCGGTCGCAGATGTATTTGAAGATTGCGTTTCACTGGCTTCTCTCTGACGCTCGGTGGACCATCAGCGTCCTATCTGGCTCAAGGCCTCGCGAATCGGCGCCGAGGAAATCTTCAATACTCCGCTGAACGGTGTGTACATCTCCATGATGATGAAGATCGCGGCAGAAACCGCCAGCGCGCAGATCACCAGCGTCACGATTACTGTGGAATTTGGCGGAGCAAAAAGGCCAAAGCCAATGAAGATTGCGACCAGCCATGCGACCAGAACCGTCAGAAGTGGAATTGACATGGAAGTCTGCTCTGCTTCGACGAACATACGCCAGCGCATCTGGCGAATGTTTGCGGCCATCGAAATGGTCTCCGCCTTAGTGGCGCCCTGCGAGTCGTTCTTTGGCGCCAGGGCCTCCAACTGGCTGTAAAAGTCTCGCATGTCCTGCTTGGGTCTGAGATCGACCCGCCCGGATACCTCGCCTGGCCAGATGCGATTGAGACCAACAACGACCGCCTCGCCCAACGCTGCGCGAACTCCTTTGGCCTCAGGACCGTAGTTAGCCAATAATTGATCGATGGCGACTATTCTCGACGACATCTCGGCGACTTCATTCTTTCGCGTATCGTAGGAGGACTTGGCTGTAGAGACGAGCATACCGAGTACCAGCGCGGCCATCGTCGCAATGAGCCCCATCGCTAGCTTTAAGACGTCTTTTGCGTCAGAACTCAGATGCTCCTCGGGCAGAACTCGGCGGAGACACATGCCAATAAGCGCCCCGGCAAAGACGAATGCGAAAACCATCGAGCTGACGACGATTGAATACATAATTCCTGGGTGCCGCGAATCTTACAGGGTTGGTCGATGGCTGGGCTACGGGGTTACGCTTCTGATAACAACGCCGGCGGCACGAGCGGCCACGGCGTTTCGCGGCCTGCTCGGTAAATTTGCCTAAGTCCGCCTCAATTCGCTAATCTTTTTGCCATGGAAGTCACCATTCATCACGTCGAGACGCACCTTTCCAAGCTCATTGAACTGGCCGAGCACGGAGAAGAGATCGTTATTGCCCGCGCTGGCCAGGCGGTAGTGAAGATGGTGGCGGTCCCAGCCAGGCCAAAGCGAAAACTCATTGGCTCGGCTGAGGGAGAAATCCGTGTCTTCGACGACTCCAATGTCCCTGAAAAGAGCAAGGACATCGCAGGATCGCTGAATGGCTCCTTGCCCGATGACAAACACTGACGAGCCTTCGAATCACCTGCCTGACGCTCTCTCATAACCCATTCTTAAAGTCCAGCACTTCTTGACAACCCCTGCGCCACAGGCGCACCATTCCGACCGTTCTCGAACACATCAAAAACGGAGCGATCATCGAAATGAGGCGAAGAATGTCACTGGGGATTTTGCTGCTCGCCATTGCGTTGATGAGTGGCGCAGGCGGAGACAGACTTTCCGCAGCCGTAGCGCAGTCGACCGCGAGACAAGTTAAGCCGCCAGCTCAGGACCTGATCGACATCAACAGTGCGACGGCCGATCAATTAAAATCGCTGCCCGGCATCGACGATGCCTATGCGCAGAAGATCATTGCCGGACGCCCCTACACCCGCAAGGATCAATTAGTGCAGAAAAAGATCATTCCGCAGGCGACCTATAACAAGATCGCGCCGATGATCATCGCCAAGCAGCCCAAATAGCGGGAATCCCCGTCCGTCCGCGTCGGACGGGGATCAGGCTTACTGCTTCGTGTCCAGGGGATGCTCGGCATCCTTGTAGAACTGGTTCTGCAGTTCAAGGCTCACATTGTCGGCCTTGACTGCGCGGATCACGCCCGCGATCCCGTCTTCCCAGGCTTTCATGTCGAACTCGCCCAGCTCTTTCGTCGCCAGGCTTCCGTCTCCCGAGTAGTGATTGGGAAACCGCGCATACCACCAGATGCCCGTATAGACTCCTTCGGGCAGGTGCTGCCGCGCTTCGTCCGCGCCGGATTCCTGATTGGCGCGATCCATATGCACCAGGTCCGGCCGCGACACCATGGTGTGCGCCGTCTCCGATTCTCCCGCGTGCATATCGATCTTTGAATGAAGCGGCGGACGTCCCGGCAGATTCCCGGGCGACCAGCGGTAGACGTAAACAACGTAGTCGTGCGGAGTTTGTAACTGTGACTGAGCAAAATAGGGAAGCAGATGCTCGTTCCCGCCGTGGCCGTTTACAATCACGACCTTCTTGCAGCCGTTCCGCGCCATCTCATCGGTGGTTTCCTGCAGCAGAGCGAGCTGCATATGCATGCTGTAGGAAACCGTTCCCGGCTGCTGCCGCGCCTCGGCGATCTGTCCAAAGTAGTAAGCGGGAAAGATCACCGCGTACTCCTGTTGGGTGGCGTGCTCGACGGCGTAACGCACGTTGATCAGGTCTGTACCCAGAGGCAGGTGCGGGCCGTGCTTTTCGATGATCCCAAAGGGCAGCACGCACACGCCCTGCGCCTGTTGAATGGCCTTGATGAAATCCGGCCCGGTCAGTTCTTCCCACTTTGTTGATAGTCCCGCCTGGCCCCACGCTGAACCCGCAACAACCAACATCAGCAATCCAATACACCTGCGCACGAAAGCCTCCTCGCAATTCCATGCCATGATAATCCGTCCGCGTCCGGCGCTGTATCCTATCTACATCGTCTGAGGTCTAAAAGCATGGCGACCGTCACTAGCGCACGATCTGCCGCAGCTGCAACGGAGCGGATTCCGTGGTATCTCTGGTGCGCCGCTCTGGCCGTCACATCCGTAACCATCGGCGCCCACTGGGATGTCTCCTGGCACCGCTCTATCGGCCGCGACTCCTTCTGGACCCCGGCGCACATGGCCATCTATATGTGCGGAGTGCTCGCCGGAATCAGTTGCGGCTACCTGATTCTCGCGACGACGATCCTGCGGCCGCCCCGGCTGGTGGCTTCGTCGGTGCGAGTATTTGGACTGCGTGGTCCGCTGGGCGCATTTCTCGCGGCGTGGGGCGGCGTAGCCATGCTGACGTCTGCGCCCTTCGACAACTGGTGGCACAACGCTTACGGGCTCGACGTCAAGATTGTCTCGCCGCCACACACGGTGCTCATGCTGGGCATCTGGGCGGTCTGCCTCGGCTCGCTCTTTCTTATCGTCGCTGCGATGAACCGGGCAGAAGCGACAGCAGGCCCGGCGAGCCCAGAATTTCGGCATCTGCAATGGCTGATGCTGTATGTGTCGGGATTGATGCTGGTGCTCTCCATGTTCTTCCGCATGGAGTACACCTGGGATGTCTACCTGCACAGCTCGCGCGCCTACATCGCCTGCACTCTGGGCACGCCGCTTTATTTCGCGGCCATTCATATCGCCTCGCGAAATCGCTGGGCGGCAACGTGGATCAGCGGCATTTACACAGTCTTTCTCTGCGCATTGATTCTTATCCTCCCGCTCTTCCCCGCGCAGCCGAAGCTGGGCCCCGTTTACCAGCACGTGACGCAGTTCGTTCCGCCGAAATTTCCTATCCTGCTGATCGTGCCGGCCATTGCCATTGACGTGTTTCTCACTTATGCAAAGGATTGGAAGCCATGGCTGGTTTCGTTGTGCGCCGGGCCGCTTTTTGTGCTGCCGCTGCTGGCGGTAGAGTGGCCGTTCGCGAATTTCCTGATGAGCAAGGCGTCTGAGAACCGTTTCTTCGCCACCGGCTTTCACCAATTCAACATGCCCTCGACCTCGGTCGACGTCATGCGGCAGTTCTTTCACCCGGAGAGCGGACTTGTCCTGTGGACAGGATTGGCGGAGGCCATGCTTTACGCGGCCATCATCACCTGGCTGGGGCTGGCGCTGGGCAGGTGGATGAAGAAGATTCAGCGATGACGAGAATGACCTGCCTGCTACGTTTGCTGCTGCCGGGTGTTGCCGTGGCGGTCTTTTTTGCCGCCTTAGCCACGCCGGCCCGCGCGCATGTCGGCAGCCCCGATGTTTACGTCGAGGGGAGTGCCGGTCCATACAAGCTGTCGGTAGTGGTGAGGCCGCCGCTGGTAATTCCCGGAGTCGCGGAGATCGAGGTGCGGTCGCAGACGCCGGGAATCGACCGCATCGAGATCGCGCCCATGCTGCTGACCGGCGAAGCGTCCAGGCATCCGCCTGTGCCCGACGCGATGAAGCGCCCGACAGCCGATCCCCAATACTTCACGGGACACCTGTGGATCATGGCCACAGGATCGTGGCAGATCCGGTTTTATGTGCAGGGCAGCAAGGGGCAGGGAGTCTTCTCGGTCCCGCTGCCGGCCACGGCGATGGGAACGCGCAAAATGCAGCCCGGTCTGGGCATCCTGTTGGCAATTCTCGGAGTGATTCTGGTCATCGGGCTGGTAGGCATCGTGGGAGCCGCGACGCGCGAGGCGCAGTTGCCACCGGGTGCTGAAGTGCCCCCCTCGCGGAGGCGCCGTGCATTTGTCGCCATGACGGTTGCATTTTTGATCCTGGCAGGAGCGGTTGTCTTCGGCGACCGCTGGTGGGGATCGGAAGCCGCCGACTACAGCCACTACGTTTATAAGCCGCTCAAGATGAAGTCACAGCTCCAGCCCGGCAACGTGCTCGATCTGCAGATTACCGACCCCGGGTGGGTGAAGCAGCGTAAGCTCGACGACTTCATCTCCGATCACGATCACCTGATGCATCTCTACATGCTGCGCTGGCCGGCGATGGACGTCGTCTTCCACCTGCATCCCGATCAGGTGGGGACGGGGGAGTTCCGGCTGGTACTCCCGAGAGTTCCAAAGGGTGACTACCGGCTCTATGCAGACGTGGTGCATGCCAACGGGTTTCCGGAGACCCTGGTTTCCGAGGTCACGCTGCCTTATATTTCCGGACGCGATCTTGCCGGCGACGACGCCGAAGGGACTTCGGTTGCGCTTAAGTACGCGGGCGAGGCGTCCCAGACCAGCGCGAGTTACCGGCTGCCCGATGGCTACACCATGGTGTGGAAGCGTCCACAGGCGTTATACGCGAAATCGCCTTACGACTTTACCTTCGAGCTGCTCGATGCGCAGGGACATCCGGCACCGGACATGGCGCTTTACATGGGCATGCCCGGACACGCGGCGTTTGTGAAGACCGACGGCACCGTCTTCGCGCACATTCATCCTTCGGGTACGGCGTCAATGGCGGCTCTGATGATCGCCCAGGCGCAGAATGGAGAGGCGCCCGGCGCGGCCTCAGCCACCAAGAGTGATATCGCATCCATGTCCGGCATGGACATGAGCACAAGTGCTCCGCCGAGCACGGTCAGCTTCCCTTATGGATTCCCAAGCGCGGGAACCTATCGGATTGTCGTGCAGATGAAGCACGGCAACGTCGTGGAGACGGGAGTGTTCGACGCCGAGGTCCTACTGGCGGCAGGAAAGAGTAGTTAGTCTGGTGGTGAAGACAAGAAAAGCCCGCCACGCGGCCGGGCTTTCTGGTTTATGCGGCGTCGTCGGCGGCGGAGAAGCCGACGACCCCCTCTTGCTTACGAGCAGCCGCTCGTGCTCCCGCAGCTCATGCAGCGGTAGCAGCTTCCGTTGCGAACCATGATGGCTCCGCAGGTGTGGCAGCTTGGAGCGTCGCCCATGTCGTAGAGACCCTTCATCGCGTCGGCTGCGTGGTATACGCCCCGGTCCTCGATGTGGGGCACGGATGAGGATTCGTAGCCGGTGGCGTGAACCTCCGGCAGTATTCCGCCCTGCGGGGCGTGGGTTGCCCCCATGCCACGGGTGGACGAGTGCTGGTCGGCGGAGAAGCGTGCGGGCTCATCGCCGCTCGCGAGCTCCGGAGAAGCAGCCGGCGCAGCAAGGCCGGCAAACAGCGACAACTGCTGTCCGGAGAGGAAGCGCAACTGCAGCCAGCGGAAGATGTAGTCCATGATCGACTTGGCGAAGCCGATCTGCTCGTTGCCGGTCCAGCCCGAGGGCTCGAAACGGCTGTGCGCGAATTTCTCGCACAGCACCTTGAGCGGAACGCCGTGCTGCAGCGACAGCGAGACGGCTGTCGCGAAGCTGTCCATCAGGCCGGAGACGGTCGAGCCCTCCTTGGCCATCTTGATGAAGATCTCGCCGGGCTGTCCGTTGGGATAGAGGCCGACGGTGATGTAGCCTTCGTGTCCCGCGATGCCGAACTTGTGGGTGAGCGAAGCGCGCTCCTCCGGCAGACGGTGACGCACGGCGCGCGGCGGAGCGTTCCGGTCCTCCTCCGGCGCGGAGAAAGCGCCGCGGGCAATCGAACCAAGCGCAGCCGTGAAGGCGTTGGTTGCGTCGAGCACCTGCCTGGCGGAGACTTCGATCTTCTCCGCAAGCTTGGCTTCGAGGGTTTTAACGTCGGCATCGGTCGCCGGTTTTCCGGATCCGAGAGCCGCCAGAACCCGGTCGACAGCCGCGATCAGGGTTTCGTCGGCAGCTGCGCCCTTGATGGCTTTCGCGCCTTTGCCGTCTGAGACGTTGAGCGGCTGCGCGCCCTTCGATCCATCGCGATAGATGGCGACCGCCTTCAGTCCCTGACGCCAGCTTTCGAGGTAGGCCTCGGCGATGTCGTCGATGGTGCAGTCGTGCGGCAGATTGACCGTCTTCGAAATCGCTCCCGACAAGAACGGCTGCGTCGCGGCCATCATCTTGACGTGGCCCATGTAGTGAATGGAGCGCGTGCCCTTCGACGGCTTGAAGGAGCAGTCGAAAACGGCCAGGTGCTCGATCTTGACGCCGGGCGCGCCTTCGATGGTGCCGGTCGCGTCGATGTAGCTGACGATGGCGTCGACTTCGTCGTTGTTGTAGCCGAGCTTGAAGAGAGCCGCCGGCACGGTGTTGTTGACGATCTTGATCATTCCGCCGCCAACCAGCTTCTTGTACTTCACCAGCGCAAGATCGGGCTCGATGCCGGTCGTGTCGCAGTCCATCATGAATCCGATGGTGCCGGTGGGCGCAAGCACGGTGACCTGCGAGTTGCGATAGCCGTGCCTCTCGCCGTGCGCGAGCGCCTTATCCCAGCAGTCGCGGCTGGCTTCGATGAGGGCATCGAGCTGTGGGACGACGAAAGGTTCGCTGCTGTTCTTCGACTTGCCGATGTTGTTCACTTCCGCCCGATGCATGCGGATCACGTCGAGGAAAGGCTCGCGGTTGACGTAGAAGCCGGGGCAGGCGCCCCCCTCGTGAGCGGCCGAAGCCGTCAGCGGAGTTGCCGATGCCAGCGCCGGGCACTTCTCGGCGATGCGCGAAGACTGTAGATAAGCTTCGCCGCACATGATTGCGGTCAGCGTCGCTGCGAAGTCGCGTCCTGCGTCGGAGTCATATGGCAATCCAAACGACATCAGCAGCGCGCCAAGATTGGCGTAACCCAGGCCCAGTGGCCGGTAGTCGTGAGAGTTGCGGGCGATCGACTCAGTCGGATATCCGGAGTTGTCGACCAGGATATCCATCGCCGTGATCATGATGTCGATGGCGTTGCGATAAGCGGCAATATCAAATGTGCCCGCCGGTGTTACAAACTTCAGCAGGTTGAAGCTCGCCAGGTTGCACGCCGAGTTGTCGAGGAACATGTACTCCGAGCAGGGATTCGAAGCGTTGATCCGCGCCGTGTTCTTCGAGGTGTGCCACTTGTTGATGGTCGTGTCGTACTGCATGCCGGGATCGCCGCACTGCCATGTCGCCTCTGCGATCTTGTGCATGATCTCGCGCGCTTTACGCGTCGCCACCGGCTTGTGTTCCTTCACTGTATATGTGGTGAAGTCGCCGTCGCGCTCAAAAGCGCGCATGAACTCGTCAGTCACGCGGACGGAATTATTCGCATTCTGGAAGAAGATGGAGCTATAGGCTTCCGAGTCCGGCCCCGAGGATCCGTCGTAGCCCTCGCGCATCAGCGCCCAGGCCTTGGCCTCTTCTTTCATCTTGCATTCGACGAAGTCCAGAATGTCCGGATGGTCGACATTGAGAATGACCATCTTCGCCGCGCGCCGGGTCTTGCCGCCGGACTTGATGACACCGGCAAAGGCGTCGAAGCCGCGCATGAAGCTGAGCGGGCCGGAGGCTGTGCCACCGCCGGAGAGCTGTTCCATCGATCCGCGCAATGTCGAAAGGTTGGTGCCCGTGCCCGAGCCCCACTTGAAGAGCATTCCCTCGGTCTTGGCCAGGGTCAGGATCGAGTCGAGCGAGTCGTCGACGGCGTTGATGAAGCAGGCCGAGCACTGCGGGGTACGGTATCCGGTGACCGAGAACTCGACGGCGCAGGTGTGCGGGTTCCAGTGCCAGTTCTGCGCGTCAGAGTTGGGCTCCAGGCGATCGCAGCCCACGTTGAACCAGACCGGGGAATTGAAGGCGACCTTCTGCCCTACGAGCAGGTGCACCAGCTCATCGTGGAAGATGGCTGCATCTTCAGGGGTGGCGAAGTAACCGCCGGCCAGGCCCCAGTCACGAACCGTCTCCGCTACGCGTCCGATAAGCTGGCGGACCCCTGTCTCGCGCTCCGGGGTGTCGAGCGATCCGTGCAGATACTTGCTGGCCACAATGTTGGTCGCGGTCATCGACCAGTCAATCGGTACTTCAACATCCTTCTGCTCGAAGATGGTCTTGCCGCTAGCGTCGCTGATCAGGGCCCTACGGCGCTCCCACTGCACCTCGTCATAGGGCGAGATACCGGCTTTCGAGAAGAAGCGCTCGAAGCGCAGTGCTGACTGTGCCGCGGTCTTCGAAGTCGTCGAAGAATCGTCGCGTGTGGGAACGGTGGTAACGGATTTCCTGGTGGCCTCGGCCATGGTGCTCCTTTGGATGCTTCGAATTGGGATGCCCGCCCACGGCGGGTTTTAAGTCTCGATCTGGGGGCGGAAGGGCCGTTTGCTGACTCGCACCGCCTGAAAATCTCCTGCACTCATGGCCGCGGGAGCTATCTTCCAGTCAACATGAGACTTGCAGATTGAGGCTGGAAATCCTTGCTTTTGTCCCGTGAACCTGCGGTAAATTTCAGGGCCGCAAGTGGGAAAGTACCGCTCTTGGTAGTGGGTGTCAAGCCAGAACCACAATATCTAGTATTTTAGATTCAAATTGGGTAACCCCGGCTTCAAATCTGGGAATTTACCTGTGGAGAATTCGTCGGGGCCTCTAAAGTCGCGGTCCCGGAACCCCTCGGCGCCCCCCTTTGCCGCCTATCCCTGATCGAAGGCTACGCGCTCCTCAACAGGGGCAGCAAGGCGCAAAACCAGTGCAACGCTGTGGACGGGTGTGGGAGCTGTGGAGAATGGGCCGTAAATCGCTGCGTCCGTCCTTCCTGGCCTGAATCTAAGAGGCCAAAGGGAGTCTTCCCGAGGAGTTCCATCTTGTCTTACACAGCCGAAGAGGTTGAAAAGGCGAAGCATGCGCCTGCTACACCAGGCGTGATTGAAGTGATCCTGGCGCGCTGGAGCCCACGCGCCTTTTCTCATAGGCCGGTTGTCGCAGCGGACTTGAAGAAGATCTTCGAAGCCGCGCGCTGGGCAGCATCTTCCTACAACGAGCAGCCCTGGCGATTCCTCGTGGGCCATCGCGGGGATCCCACCTATCAAAAGATCTTCGACAGCCTGGTCGAGTTCAACCAGGGATGGGCGAAAAGCGCGCCTGTGCTGATTTTGTCTGCGGCCAGCAAGCATTTCGCCCATAACAAGGCCCCGAATCAATATGCGATTCACGACACTGGTGCGGCGACCGCCTACCTGGTGTTGCAGGCTACTGCGCTCGGCCTGCATGCGCACTCGATGGCGGGCTTCGATCATGACAAGGCACGCGCCGCCTTCGGCATCCCCGACAGCTTTCAAATCGGCGCGGTAACAGCACTGGGACACCTGGGTGATGTGGACTCCCTGCCGGAAGGGCTGCTCGAGCAGGAGGTAGCGGCGCGACAACGCAAGCCACTCGCCGAGATCGTATTTGCAGAATGGGACAAGCCGGCTAAACTTTAGTGCTGGATTTTCGGCTATCTCAACGGTTGGCGAACGACACGAAGGCGCTCCGAGAGTATTCACTTCGGGGATTCTCCCGGCGCGCTTCTCACGTCTTATTCATCAAGCAGCGATGGCTTAGGCCCGTACTCTCTTCCTTTGGGCATGCACCGTGTTCTCTTTTTCCTCAATCCGCTGCTGATGGAGCGCGGCAATCGGCGTGCGACCGTCGACCGTGTCGCTGCCTTTCTGCAGAGTGAAGGTTGCGCGGTCGAAATGCAGGACACGCTTTCCGCTCGTTCGGCGGGCGAGCAGGCTCAGGAGGCCGTGGCGAGCGGATTCGACACGATCTTCGTCTGCGGCGGCGACGGAACAATCTTCCAGGTGATTCAGGGAGTCGCCGGCTCCGACGTTGCGCTCGGGATCATTCCGTTCGGTACCGGCAATGTGCTGGCGCAGAATCTGCGTCTGCCGCGCGACGCCATGGCCGCGGCGCGTGCGCAGCTACATGCGCGCGCAGTACCGATCCCGCTGGGCAAGATCGTTTGTAAAACTCCGGGGCACGTGAAAGACAAGAACTGGTACTTCACCATCGCTGCTGGTATGGGGGTACACGCCGCGTTGATGAATCTTGCTCCGACTGGAACCGGCAAGCGTGTGGGCGGAAAATTGGCGTACTTCACCGGTGGAATCAGCCTCCTGATTCAGCATCCAGTAGAGCCCTTCAATCTGGAAGTGACTACCACTGGTGGGCTGATCCGGCGTGCCAGAGTAAACGAGGCAATCGCGATCCGTGTGCCGGAGATTAATGTGTGGCGTCCCGGCGGGAATCTGCTGGAGCCGGTCCTGCGCCTGGCCAGCCTGAGGGAGACGGGACGCGCCGGTCTGGCGCACGCCAGCTTTCATGCTCTGGTGACGCGGAGAAGCAGGGGTAATTCGCGACTCCCCTATCCGCAATATGAAGATGCTTGCACCGTGGCGTGCACGCCCACTCCGGATTTTGATTATCGAACGCCGTTGCTGGTAGAAGCGGACGGCGAGGTGATCGGAAGCGAAAGGGCGACCATCACGATCGCCCAACGGCGCCTGCGGCTGCTCTGGCCGCAAGGCCCTAATTCGTAACCGTTATCAATACGATCAGTTGACCTTCTTGATCGAAGGCATGTGGATCGGGCCCGGCTGGCCGAGCCCGGCCCCTTATTTTAGAGCGAGCAGCACTTGATCCGGACCCAACCACGCCATCTGGGTGCGGGTTTGCCTCTCCAGTTTCGATGCGGGAATCTCGACATTCAACGCGATCGACGGGCAGCGAATTTCACGCAGGAAGTAGTGCTCGCCATACCTGTTGAACACCAGCTTGCTCATGTAGCTGCCGCTCTGATTGCCTTCTTCTGTCCTGCTCAAAATGGTGATCTTATATTCGCCATTGCTGATGACGACGGTGTCGTTTGGCTCGGTAAAGAATAGGTAGTGCCCTGCGGGGAGTGTTTTGCTTCCTACCGCGAAATCGAACGGAACATTTGCGCGAACTTCGTGGCTCTGCGCCTGCAGGCTGCCAGCTGTGCACGCTCCCGCGAGAACGACCAATGCGATGGCTGCGAATCGTTTCATGACGGAGTCTCCTTACAAAACAGAAGAGTAGCCGCCTCTCAACGACTCCGTCGTTAAACTGGCATCCAATAATCGCCCAATTCCCGTGGAATCGTCTTAGACGCGTTCCACGGAGAGAATGCTGTCAGAGCTGTCTACTGAGTCGGTGCGCTCGTACTCGCTCCGGAAGGCTGCACTCCGCTTACCTGCCAGCCCTTGTCGCTCTTCACCAGGGTGGCCGTCGCCGTTTGTTGACCGGAAGTTTCGGCGGCGAGACTTGGAAAGGCAGTCTTCATCTCTGCACTGCTCGCCCAGTCCGGTACGCTCGTCACATCGTAGTGATAGTTCACCGAATATTGTGTCGCATTGGTGTCAGGAGGAGTAAACCCGTCGATCGAAGTCACCTGGCGCTGGCCGAAACAGAAGTTGCCGTAGCCGGGCTGGGAGGCATCTGCCGTCCAGGCCGAGCGGCCTTTGTCGGAGAGATCGTAATCGTTCACCTGCTTTGAACCGATCAGGAAGCGCTTCTTTTCAGCCGATGTCCGAGTCAGCATCCCGGCGTCTGTCAATGCATCGAAGCCCTTTGTCTGTTCGTCGTTGGAGGTATCGGCCTGAGCTGGAAACTTCATTGAATCCGACCAGAGACAGGCTGGTTTTCCGCGATAGTAATCGTTGATCGCCGACTTGAACGCACCCTTGTCGACCGCATTTGTTCTGCAACCTCCGACCATCAGCATTGCGCCACACACAACAAGACCAAGCAGGTTTCTTTTACGCATCTTGAGAGAATCTCCTTCCCATTTGAGATGCGTAAAATCCTGCCTGAACGTTAGTGATACTCAGTCTTTCCAGGTCAATTCGTCTTGGTGTGCGAAGCCGCAGTTTTGCCCTGCGCGAGACGATCCAGCTCCGACCCCGCCAGCAGAAAGGCTCCTACACCATACACATAACTCGACGAAGGCTTGAAAACACCCGGCGCCCCACCGATAGGCTGAATGCATCCCAGGCGCCCGTCCACATAGATATGCGACAGCAGCCCGGCCCAGCCTTTCTCCACAACGGGCAGATATTTAGAGCGATCCAGCAGCCCGTGATCGATGCCCCACGCCAGCGAGTAGATGAAAAATGCCGATCCGGAAACCTCCGGCAAAGCGTAGGCCCCGGGATCAAGCAGCCCGGAGCGCCACAATCCATCAGTTCCCTGCAGTGAAGAGACACGCTCGGCCATCTGCCGGTACTGCTCGATGTACTTCTGTCGAGTGGGATAGTCCTCCGGCATCACTTCCAACACTCTCGCGAGCCCCGCCATCACCCAGCCGTTGCCGCGCGACCAGAAAAGCTTCTGTCCATTCGCCTCGGTCCTGTGCAGATAAGTCGCATCGCGGAAGTAGAGATGCTCTTGCGGGTCGTAGAGCAGCTTGGAGGTGATCCACCACTCGTGATCCATGTAGTCGAGATATGATTTGTTTCCCGTCGCCTGATAGAGCCGCGCCCACACCGGAGGCGCCATGAACAGCGCGTCACACCACCACCAGACCGGCTTCTCGGGGTCATCCGGCATCTTCATCAGCGCATCGAACTGCTCGCGGGCGGGTGCGATCATCTTGGGATCGTGGTAAGCACGGTAGAGTTCGAGGTATGTCTGACCTATGGCCTGATCGTCCGCGTGCGCCACGCGCGGGCCGAGTTTCCAGTCGAACTTTTCGCCGACCTGCATCATCGCGTTTTCGTATCGCGGCTCGGGCAGCGTCTTCGCAGCCGCCATGAAGCCCGTATAGAGAGCCGCGAAGGTCCAGTCCTGGCTGAAGTAGGGGCGCGAACGCTCCAGTTCCCAATCGCCGACTTTGCGCATCGCCGCTTCAATCGGCTTGGGCTTGAAAGCAGGAGAAAGTTTGGCCAGTGGCGGCGGATTGTCCAGCGAGTCGCCCACGCCATTCTGACCTGGCTTCGCCGCTTGTACGGTTTGGCCGTTCAGGCCGATGAACGGAAGAAACAACAGACAAGCGGCCACAACGGAAATCAGAACGCTTTTACGCATCGAACATCCTCGATCAATTAAGTCGTGAAGAGTCATAGTAAAGTGCGATCGCCGATCAGGAAAACGCAGCATCCCGTATAGCGGGACATGATTGCACGAATGTCGGAGACACAAGTGTCTCCATTCTGGTAAACAGAATTCGCGGGCGTGAATATTAAATCCGTTCGGCCGCAGCAGACTCTATCATGCCTCGATTCGATTTTTTCTTGACTCCAATGCGCAGCATTCGCAGCTACTGTCTCCTGGCTCTCGTTCTTTGCGTTGCGTCGGGCAGCGTAGTCTCCGCGCAGCAGATTCCAGCCGCAGCCGGTGCACCCCTCGCAAGCAGCGGACTGAAGCTCGCTTCAACCGCTGAGGATGCTCGTGGCCAGACTGTGATGCTTGATGCGTGGTTCAACAGTCAGCAGAGAAAGAACGCTGCCGGCCAGATGGAGTATTTCCACTACAAGTGGAACGATGAGAAAGACAGCGGATTTTCACTGTTGGGACAGATCTTCGAGGGCCACGGTGTAACTCTGGACACGCTCTACACCGCTCCTACACTGGAGAAGCTCAGACACGCGCAGTATTACATCATCGCCTCGCCCGATATTCCGGTGAAGAATCCTAACCCGCATTACGTGCAGCCAGAGGATGCGAAGCAGGTAGCCGAATGGGTGAAGCAGGGTGGGGTTCTGGTTCTGATGGATAATGACCCGGCCAACGCCGACATTGAACATCTCGACCTGATCGCCGGCCGCTTCGGCATCCACTTCAACAACGTCCTCAGCCACCACGTTGTCGGCAACGATTATCCAGCCGGTCAGATACACGTCAGCGGCGGCGGTCCTCTCTTTCACGATCCGCACACCTTGTACATGAAGGACACCTGCACGATCTCGGTGAAGTCGCCGGCCAGGCCGCTGCTCGAAGACAAAGGTGACATCATGATAGCTACGGCAAGGTACGGCAAAGGCACCGTGGTGGCAGTCGTCGATCCCTGGCTCTACAACGAGTACACCAACCCCCGCAAGAACCCTCCCTTGCAGGACAACTACGCCGCAGGAGAAGAATTTGTCCGCTGGCTCATTCAGCAATCGCCGGCAACCAGTTCCCCCAGTTCGAAATAGACCCCGACCTGATTTTGTGACGAATGACGTTGATTGAAGGAAATCATGAAGACCCATCTGATCGCCGACCCGATTCGCTATCCCTCGATGACAACTGCCCAGATTCGCGATGCATTTCTGCTCGATATCCTGTATCAGCCGGGTGCCCTGCACCTGGCCTACGTTGATCTCGATCGCGCCGTGGTGGGAATGGCCGCGCCGTTGAGCGCGCCACTCGCGTTGCCCGCTGACCCGACGCTGCGCGCAAATTACTTCACCGAACGTCGAGAACTGGGAGCGTTGAATATCGGCGGCCGTGGCCTCATCCATGTGGATGGTACGGCTTACACGCTGGACAATCTCGACTGCCTCTACATCGGACGTGGCGCGCGCGATATCAGCGTCGAATCTGCAGATTCTGCGAGACCAGCAGTTTTTTATCTTCTCAGTTATCCGGCGCACATCAGCCATCCCACCACGCTCATCCGCAGAGAGGAAGCCAATCCTGTTGAACTGGGGAGCGCCGAAACGTGTAACCACCGCACAGTCTGCAAGTACATCCATGTCGACGGCGCACAGAGCTGCCAACTGGTGATGGGCGTGACACATCTCCATCCGGGCAGCGCATGGAATACCATGCCGGCCCATACCCACATGCGCCGCTCGGAAATCTATATGTACTTCAATCTGGCGGAGGGTGCACGAGTCTTTCACCTCATGGGGCCGCCCGATGAGACGCGCCACATCGTCATGAAGGACCGCGAGGTCGTCGTTTCTCCCGGCTGGTCAATTCATGCCGGCGCCGGCACGCAGGCCTATAGTTTCTGCTGGGGCATGGGCGGAGAGAATCAGGATTACGCGGACATGGATCCCGCTCCGCTGCATAGCCTGCGCTGAGCGAATTTTCCCGGAGGATAGATGAAACTGATTCCGATACTCGCCGCCGCTCTCTTCGTTGTTCCCGCCCTCGCGCAGACAGGAAGCAGCGCCGAGGTGTTCTCAGGCAAGGAAGTAGCGGCACAGCTGACAGCCCTTGCACAGAAAGCCAGGCCCTCAGGAAGCAGCGGAGCAACGCTCGGCGACTACAAGTCGCACGCCATCAAGCTCTCCGTCCGAACGGCCAGCGGGGGAGCCGAGGTCCACGCGCACTACGACGACATTTTCGTTGTCACTGGCGGGAGCGCCACGCTTATCACGGGTGGAACCGTCGTTGACGCGAAAACCGCCGCTGATGGTGAAACCAAAGGCACGCGCATTGAGGAAGGGAAGTCGCAAACGATCACCAAGAGCGACATTGTTCACATTCCTGCCGGCACGCCGCACCAGTTGATCATTGCGCCCGGCGATACCTTCAGCACGATCGTCGTTAAGGTGAGGGAATAGATGATCAGTTGCCATAGTGCCGCAGAAACGGCGACAGCACCTGCGACTTCTTCTTCGTGTGCAGCCCCAGCGACGCGGAGATTTCGCGGCAGCAGCGCAGCAGGTGCTCGGCAATGGCCGGCACGCTCTGCACGGTGATGCGCGAGGCAGGTCCGGAAACACTGACAGCCGCAATGGCGCGATGATGCTCGTTGAAGATCGGAGCGCCAATGCAGCGGACGCCCATTTCGATCTCCTCGTCGTCAATCGCGTAGCCACGCCGCCGCACTCTTTCCAGATTCTTCAATAGAGCCTCGCGGGTGCACATCGTCTTTGGCGTGTATCGCACAAAGCGGATCTTGGCGATAATCTGCTCGATGGTTTCGACAGGCTGAAAGGCGAGCATCGCCTTGCCCATCGAGGTGCAGTAGACCGGATTCGACGTGCCGATCTTCGAGCTCATGCACACCCGCCGGTTTGGCTCGACCTTGTCCAGATAAACCACCGACGTCTTCTGCAGAACGCTCAGGTGCACCGTTTCGCCAACCTGCATTGACAGACGGCGGAAGTTCGGATGCACGCGCGCGCGCAGATCGATCTGCTCCACAGCACGATTGCCCAGCTCATAGAGCTTCAGTCCCAATCGGAAGCGGTTCTCCTGCGTGCGCTCGATCAATGCGCTGCGCTCCAGAACCATGAGAGAGCGGTGCGCGGTGCTTTTGTGCAGGCTCATGCGCTGGCATATGTCGGCCAGGCTGAGCGGCGTATCGCTCTCGCCCAGCACTTCGAGAACCGAGACGGCACGGTCCAGGCTGTGCAGTTGATAGGGCCCATCGGTTCTGGCCACTGTTTCGGAAAGCGGTGCTGCAAACGATGTGCTGAGCGATGCTGCCATGTGAATACCCTCAATCGTCATTCATGCCGTCACTGTTACGCCGGAGGAAGTCCGCCGAGATACATGTAGCTCAGTGACGGCGCCTTTGCGAGCAATTGCGAGATCTCAGGATCAGGGAATCGCGAAACATACAACCGCGCCCAACTGATTTCTTCCGCTGTGGGCGGGCCCTTTGGCGTATCCTGCGCGATGCCTGCATTCCTGGTGAAGAAGCTGTTGTCTTCGAGCCCCTGCGTCGAGAGCTCAACAAGCTTTTTCAGCGCGTAATTGTGTTCGGCGTAGAGATTCAGTCCGTTGTCCTCGCCAAACTCCGCCAGGTAAACCAGCGGAGCCACAGCATACAGGTGATAATGTAGAGCGCGCTGTCCGCGTCTCATCTCGAGTGGCAGAGATCCATCCGGTTCGATCTGCGCAACGCCCACCTGGTATGCATCCATGCCCCAGTCGAAGAGTTTGCGATCATTGGCAGCGATGCCCGCAGCAGAGATCTCGACTCCAGCCCAGTAGAGA
>Ga0335075_10004011_pt1 | contig 23089 bp, 26 predicted proteins | sample Lox_Sample_24_FD_206723 | JGI IMG/M metagenome (GOLD analysis project Ga0335075, IMG submission 206723) | Soil microbial communities from Loxahatchee National Wildlife Refuge, Florida, United States - Lox_Sample_2.4 | ecosystem: Environmental > Terrestrial > Soil > Wetlands | place: USA...
TAGCCTTGAGATCGGAGCGACAGACTTACGCACTTTGGTCGCGAACATGACCGAACCCGCCAAGCTCTTGAGCGAAGGCCGCCCGGCCATCGAGTTGTCTCGCGGGGTTCAATGTGTCGTGCATGAGCCGGATGGAGATCGCGCCAAGGAGATTGCCGGGGAGTTCTATCCAAGTTGCGAAAGTGTTGCCGCAGTCTCGGTAGAGGCCAACGATGATCAGAGTGAAAGGGCCGAACAGGTAGCCAGAATTTGCGCGTTGGCACGGCGGCTTGGTCTCAACGAGGCCAAGACGAAGATGTTTATCGGGCAATCTGCGCACGACTTGGGTGGCCTGGAGCGCAAACTTTTGAATGAACTGGATGAGTTGCCGACGACGATGCCAACGGGAGGGAATAGGTATGAGAATCCGTCGCCGAAGGAGGAGGCTGGTCAAGGCAAAGAGGCTGCGACATCGATCCGGAGTTGTTCAGCCGTGCCTGACGGCGCAATACCGTTCGGCGAGGGATTCCTCTTTTGAATCCCGATTTGCGAGGATGGGGTGCCGATTAGCTTCGGCCCGCGTCGCCAGAAGTCGTGCGACCCGACGTGCCGCTAACTTTGTGGACTCACAGGCCCTCACGGGTTTACTTGCGCTCGCCGGAATTCACCGGCGGCAAGGCAGAGCAGCCGAATCTGCGAATGACATGCAGTAGTACCGGCGGGATTCAGCCGCTCCGCGCTTTCCGTGGCAATCGGGTTTATTCACTTGGAAGCGGTCATAACGCAGGAGGGGAACCGGCTTGATAGAGCGCGCGCGGAAGCTGCTGACATGCCGTTTTGGCGTATGCCTGGGATTGGTGTAATGCTGCGCGTAACTCACACGCACGAAGTGCAAATGGGCAGCAAACCGTTTCACATTTCACGCCGCTGGGGGGACCGTTACGAGAGGTCAGTTAATCCCTTTTTGGATTAGGTCCTGAGCGAATCCCTCACCTTCCGGCGGGGGTAGTGGCAATTCGTTCAGGGAAACTGTCCGATGACCCCGCCTACTGGCCGCTGTACGAGTATTGTCACGTCTGACAGTGGCGTGGCCCGAGGGATGTTGCTACGATGGGCCTTCAGAGGCGGGTAAAGCGAGGGATTCATGGGGTGCGAGTACGAGATTTTCGAGCGTTTGCCCGATGGCACGCTTGTGCGTCACGGCTGCGTATTTGGGTTACTGGAAGCACTACACTGGTTGATTCGTCTTCGGGAACGTGCTCCCGGTATGGACCATGCGTTTTTCACCGTTTGTTCGCTTGTGCCAAACTGAAATCGGGGGGGCGTCAGACTGCAGAAATCATTCGACGGCTACCCCGAAGTTTCGAAGATGTACGCTTCCACTTTCGTGGCGCACGTTCAGCAAACGCGCGCACGTCATGCGAACAGGATCACCGCTGCCGCGCATACGCCAAGAATCAAGCAAGCGAGGATCCACACTCCCATGGGAAGCTTGATTTTTGCTACTTCCACTTGCGTACGAGGGAACGTCCCGTACATTGTGCTGCCTCCGACAGGGACTTTGCTCAAAAACGCGCGATACCGTAGTACATTGTGTGTCAACTGTCAATCCGTGAGATAGACTGGTCAACTTCCTTGCTATGCCTCAACTCGGCTGCTTCGCGAGCTGCCCTGCATGTGGGGCGGCGTCTAGGAGCGCCCTTACCGAGTATGATGAGGAAGAATGAAGCAGAAGCGCCGAACAATGCCAGCCCTCGCCTCAGAACCTTATCGCAGCGGGTGATTATGCTAGAACGCGGTTCGCAGCCGAGAGGCCACTTCGGAAATGGATTCAGTCCTCAGGAGCGAAAGGACAGGAAGTAGCGAGGAATCCGACCACCTGAGCAGGGCATCGGATGACGACGGGCGGGGGGCGGCTCCCTCTATTGTAAGGTCCGAATGCTTCCAGCTGACACTAGCTGCGCGATCATCTGAGCAGCCTGCCCGCGTGTGAGCCGAGGCGGCATGGGGGTCTTGTAACGGGCGAGGAGCTTTTTTTGTTTGTCGCTCGGAAGTTCGCTTCTCCATCGGGCCGAGCGTTCAACCAGCCGCTGCGCGTCAGGGCGATGAACGGTGACGAAACGGTCCGCGACTGCGAGGGCAGCGGCGATAGTCACGGCCTGACTTAATAGGGATGTTTTTTCGTGAGTCGTGGAAATTCGGATATCCCATGTGTCGAGAAGATTGGGCTCGACCGAAATCCATTCGCCCTCGGCGAGGCCGAGGCGGTACCCTCCCGGCACGGCGTACCACGCATTCTGAGTGCAAGTGCTTATTTCTGCTGGCGGTTCGAAATTGAAGAACTCAATCCGTTCTGCAGCGAGGCTCAGATCCTCTGATGTCCTGATGCGCGAGGTGTCGATCCACGGCTGAGACCGATTCAGTCGTTCAATCCGTTGTTCGATCTCCAGGGCATTGTCGCCCCTCAGGTTCATGTTGAGCGGCAAATTGAATAAGCTGTGCAACCCCGGCAATTGATGCATTCTGGAGTTATCGGCGATGTCGATGACCATCAGATTCTTTTTCCCGGCATGTGGCCGCGTTCCCCGTCCGACCATTTGCGCGTAAAGCAACTTCGATCTCGTCGGCCGCGCCATGATCACGCAATCGACGAGTGGTTCATCAAAACCCTCGGTCAGCACATTGCAGTTGGTTACAACGTCGATCTCTCCTGCTGAGAACGCCGCTAGCGTCGAGCGGCGCTGATCTCTTGCAAGTTCGCCCCATACCGTTGCGGCTCGTATCCCGGCCTCAGCAAACATGCGATGTACGTCCTTAGCGTGCGCCACGTCCACGCAGAAGACAATCGTGCGTCTTCCGGGGGCGAAGTCCCGGTAGGCTCTTACCAACAGAGCATTACGCAATGGCGTGTTCACCGCGCGTCCAAGCTGGCTTTGAATGAAATCGCCATGTTGGACCTTTACGCTGTCGAGAGACAGGTTGGTGTCCACGCGCCAACCCACAATGGGACACAGGTAACCATCCGCAATCATCTCTCGGATGTCCCGCGCGTAACAGACCTCCTCGAATACCTCGCCGAGCCCTTGTTTGTCACCGCGTCGCGGGGTGGCAGTGAAACCGATGAGATAACGGGAGCCGTGGGATTCGAACAGGCCGAAGTGATCAAAAATGTGTCGATAGGTGGGTGCAACTGCGTGATGCGCTTCATCAACAACGATGATGGAAAAGTCATCCGGCTGCAGCCTCGATAAGCGCCAGTCGCTGCGAGCTAACGTTGCGACTGAAGCGATAACTACCTTTGCCGCGGAAGCGGCGTGTCTGTCCGCCTGTTCAATCTCCACCTTCAATTCGGGGTCGATGGACCTAAACTTATCCAGCGCTTGCAGCAGCAGTTCCTCGCGATGTGCGAGCACGAGTAATCGCTTCTTCATCTTGAGGGCGCGAGGGAAATGAGCGAAGACGACCGTTTTTCCAGTGCCCGTGGGCAAGGAGACCATCACACGGCGTTTGCCAGCTCTATAGGCATCTCGAACTGCCGTCAACGCTTCTGTCTGATACGGGCGGAGATGGCATGTCGCCAGAAGACGCTGCGTTTGCATCTTGCCATCCACTCAAGAGCTCCGGTTTGTCGAGTAGTCTCGTGTACCCTGCACTGAGTCACTCCGTAACATCCTCTTCAAAAGCAACAACGGCACGGGCCGCACGAATTGCAAGATCCAGCCAGACCTCTGCGGTCAACTGGCATTCAAAATGCGTTCGCTGCGAACAACCCACAGCGGAGTCTACACGGTCCCGCTTGAGCAGAAGCGTTCGGTAGCACGCCGATGGGTTGTTCGGGCGGCTCGTCAGGTCCGAACGTCAAAAGCACTTACGAGACACCCCAAGCTTACGGCCCACGAAATTCGAGTCTGTCCAAGAAAAACCAGTTAGTCAGAGCTACAAGCCTCCTCTATGAGGACCTCATGGCAGCGTTCATAATCGAGATGCCTCGCGACAAACTTGGCCCGTTCGATCCACAAGTCAGCACGACTGAGGCGCACTTGCCCACGTCTTGGCCGGCCGGGATTGAAAGTCCATCGGAGGGCTCGCATCAGAAAGTCCTCGAAAAAATCGTACGGCCACGCCATGCGACCGGCCGGCCTAGTCGTAACACTGAAGCCACAGCGCTCGGTGATGCCTCTCAATCGCGCGAATCCATCATCGACCGGGAGCGCGACCCGTGCGTGGATGATCCTCGCATTTATCTCCGGATGGGCGGTTAGATATGCAGCAAGAAGGTGCATGGAAAGCTCCAAGTGCCGCCGAATCAAGTTCGCTCGCGCACAGGGTCCCTTTTCCGCAAGTAACGATACGAAGTGCTCATTCCAGAAATGGAGATCGATGAGAGTATCCGCTGGGCGAATGGGCGTCCCATCTGTAAGAGTCACCTTAGTGTGAGTCTGAACGCGGGACGTAGCGATTCGAAGGAGGCATCTGGGATTTGCAGTGAACTCGCGAATTCCTAGCCAGTGACGAAGAACTTGGTCAAGCAGCACAGTAACCCGACGAAGAAAGCCGTGACGGCGGGACGTCTCCCTCGCTTCGGCGCACGAGAGACGTGGTAAGAGGTACCGCGGTACCGAGGGGCGGAAACCCGTGTACATGCGTCCTCCTTCTCGACTTGGGTCGAGAAGGAGTCATCAGTCCGAAAAGACCCTTTTGGCGGACTCCATCACCGCACTCACGCTGAACCGAACGCCTCGCACATCCGGTGAGCGTGCTTCCGAACTCCTTGCACTGAGTGTGAATCATAGTCAGGCCTCCCGAAATGTCAAAGGATACTTTCTCGGATGTGAACAGTTTCGACACGAGTCTGCAAGCTGCCTCTTGCGCTGAGAATTCCGTCGTGGTTTAATCCGATTCGGTAAAGGAGTTTGCCTGCCGGATCTAATCCGGTTTTAAAACGCCACTTTCCGAAGGCTGATAACTCCTCCCAAACTTCTGCTCAGGGCTTGCCCTGCAGGGGATGACATGTGGGAGGAGTGCAAGAAGGTTCTAAGAATAGCCTACATAGGAAAGTTACCGCATTACGTCACACCGTTTGTTGCCGCAGTGAGTTCACATTAATTGTCGGCCGTCAGTCTACGCGCTCTTCCGTCGGTGTGCCTCCTAGGTCGAGAAGACGATGGGTGCGATTCTTCCTGCCTCGCCCGGCAAGAGAATCCAGCAAGGCAGCAACTATGCGCACGCTGTCAGTAGAAAAGAGAATACGAGTCTTCAGAGGCGTCGCCTGGTTCTACATACTCTTTCTAATTGGGATGTACCCGATAAAGAATGGGAAAAACTGCGCGAATCTGCTTGACGAGGAGGATCCGGAGATTGTCCTGACGGTGGTTCACATCGCACTTGCTGCAGCGTCCGAGCCGGAGCCATGGCGCGCAGTTCGGAGAATCATCGAAATACTACCGTCGGCCAACTGGTTCTTGCGAACGGAAACTAGGGTGGCTCTCGCGGAAAGCTTCGAACTGGCGAAGGAACAGGTCGAGGACGAGATTGCCCGAAGAATAAAAAGCGGCGACGGAAGCGAAGAGCGCGACGTCGTGTTTCGTTTGCTCGTCAAGCTTAGGACTCAAGTTATGGAAATGCGAAAAGCACACCGATAGACAAGGGGCGTTGGAGTTCGCCTTTAACCGCCTTCTGGGGCAAATGACTCCTGCGAGAAGAATTTTCTCTGGAGGAGCCATTCCGTGAATTCGCACGACGATAATGAAGCGCACAGCGAGGACCAAAGTATCCTGGCAAGCGGTTCCCAACCTCAATTCCGTGCGCATTCGGAAAAAAAACCTCCCTATGCAGTGGAATACGCGGATGGGACATTCGATCTTTATGGCTGTGGCGCACCATCGTTCAAAATCCGCACAACAACACGCGTCGATTTTGAGCGGATCTTTAGACGCGATCCGTACGCTCTCGCCGTGGATTTTGTACGGGGCGAGTTTTCCGTAGAGGGAGACTTCGTCGCAGCAGTGCGTTTGTATTACGCGCACCCGCAGTCTCGAATGCGATTCCGGGTTCTGAGTGCGGTGGCAAGCCTGGCCATCGAAAGGCTCCAAGGCCGGTTCCAAACGAAACACCAGGCAGCTTCGAACATCCGGTTTCACTACGATCATCCTTTCGACTTTTACCGCCTGATTCTAGATTCGCGTCTGGTCTACTCCTGCGCGTATTTCACGCATGCCGAACAGCCGCTCGACAAAGCCCAACATCAGAAGCTTGCACATATCTGCAGGAAACTGGATATTCAAGCGGGAGAGCAGTTTCTCGATGTGGGGTGTGGCTGGGGAGGACTGGTGACATATGCAACGGAAGAACATGGAGCTCTGTCCACGGGCTGCACGCTCAGCACAGAACAGTTCAACTTCGCTAGCCAGCAAGTGCAAGAGCGGTCGCTCGGGCCGAGGGTAAGAATCGAACTGAGTGACTATCGAGATATCGAGGGCGCATTTGACAAAATCGCATCGGTGGGGATGGTCGAGCACGTAGGCCGTGTACACCTAAAAGGCTACTTCCGGAAACTGAATCGCCTCCTGAAGCCGGGTGGGCTCGTTCTCAATCACGGAATTACCCGCCCAGAGAATGCCAAGGACGATTCGGCAACTCTTTTCGTGCGCCGCTATATGTTTCCGGGCGGAGAACTTCCGCGTCTCTCCGAGGTCATTGGTTCGGCGGAATCTGCCGGTTTTGAGGTATTGGACGTCGAGAACCTTCGCCCGCACTACGCTTTGACTTGTCACGCTTGGGTACGCCGTTTGCAAGAGAATGAAAAGCGATGCCTGCGCGTAGTAGAACCGTCCGTCTACCGCACTTGGCTATTAACGCTCGCCGCGTCGGCAGTCCATTTCGAGGAAGGTCGTCTAAATCTCAACCAAGTATTGCTTTATAAGCCAGGCTATCCGGATCGACGTCCGTTCACTCGGGAATACGTTTACGGGAGAGCGCGTGTGTGAAACACGAGCGCAATCATGCTGACTTCGGCAAGAGGAAAAAGCCGACCGGCATCTTGAGTGCTGGTAGGAGTTGATTTCGACGTTCCGAAGCGAGAGAATAGCGTCGTTACGGGTGTTGGAGTTCTCCCCTAAACCGCCCCTACGGGGGCAGATGACTCCTACGACGGTTATTCACCTTTGAGGAGATTCATCTGTGCGCCGTCCTTCCTCTGGATTGAGAGCCCCTCTAAGACAAATCAAATGGAGCACCTCGTAGCTTAACGCTCGGGGAGATAATCCGATGAAATCGGAAGAGCACAAGTCCCGCGAAGTCCCGAACCCGTATCAGGCAGACCGCCTGCGCAGCACTTGTCAGTATATCCACGACCAACACCTTGCGGCCGTTGCTCACCATCTGCGAGCGACTGGAGGCAGTCGAACATGTGAGAACCGAAACCAACCGATGAATCGGCCGGAACAAAGCACAGAGTTAGAAATGGTCGCGGGAGGGAGGCGTTGAATCATCGGTGGCACGATTTGAAACCAGGTAAGAAAGCCCCCGAAGAGTTCGAAGCCGTTATTGAGATTCCCTTGGGCTCCAACGTGAAATGCGAGCTCGACAAAACGAGTGGCCTGATTAAAGTCGACAGAGTTCTCTATTCAGCCGTGTATTATCCAGCGAATTATGGCTTCATCCCACGAACGCTCGCAGAAGACGGCGATCCACTCGATGTTCTCGTGCTTTGCCAAGAACCCATCGTGCCCCTGGCATTGATCCGCGCACGTGCGGTTGGGCTGATGACAATGATTGACTGCGGCACGCTCGATCATAAGATCATCGCGGTCGCCAGCGAGGATCCAGAGTTCAATCGGTATAAGGAAGCGACGCAAATACCTTCCCATTATTTGACGATGCTTCGGAGATTTTTCCAAGATTACAAACAGCTCGAACACAAGACCGTCGCAGTGGAGGAGATTCTTCCGCCGACTGCCGCGCACCCAGTGATTCAGTCGGCCTTGGACAGGTATGCAAGAAAGTATGCACTCCGTGGGGCATGATTCTGCGTTTTGGGGAAGGTGCGAGCCCGCAGGTTCAAGGACCAAGCGGCTTTATAGGCGAAGCTAGGGGAATTGAAACTGATGGGACCGAATCTGAAGCGCGGTAATCTTAGCGAAGGTCACGATCTACGAGCCTCCAAACACGACTTTCCGGCCGGTGAAGCTCGTGCTTACAGAAGGCTGGAAGCTTTCCATTGTCTAGCAGGCAAAACACTCGAGCGGGTTGAAGAGCTCCTTGGCAGGCGGTCCGAATCGTGGAGACTATCACCTTGCGAAATCGAAGAGTGGCAGAGGTACTTTCTCGTGAAACTACAGCATGCTCGCGGCATCTTGCGTGAAATGGCCGACTTGCTCCCAACAAGCGTCGAATTGCCAGACAACCGCGAACTGATAAGCACCGAGTTGATGGTGCTCTTCATATTGGCAGAGAACTGTCGGCCGGAGCGAATGCTAGAGTCTGGTTGGAAGCCGGACGAAGAAATGCAGCAGTCGATTCGCGAAAAGATAGAGTCTCTCGGACTGGATATCATCAACATGCGCGAACGCTTAAAGTGACTCTACGCACGCGAAGCGAGTGACAGGGATGGATACGCAACTAGCCGTCCGAGCTGCATTCGAGAAGGACCTCTTCGAAAAACTGAAAGAACTTGCGCAACTCCAGATGGAACTGGTCGACCGTGAGCTATTTCTGACGAATTTGCGTTCGGAAACCCTCGCCTTTGAAAGCCGCTATATGCGCGAGGTGGGCGCGTTGTATCTGAAGTTGGATGAATGGAACGCGAGAGTCGCCAAAGTCCGTTCCGAGGAACTGTACATGGACAGCGCGAAAATCCAGGAAGAATTATCGGAATTGGTTGGAGACGATAGCGAAAGCCAGTATTCTAGCCAGTCCCGGCGACCATCTTGGTTTCGGTCAAGAAGAGCACCGTCGAGTTTTGCGGTTGCGGATGGTCCGGCCCAGGCGGTCGACTTCCGCCCTTCCATGGATCTGAGGGCTGCCTACCGTGACGTGGCCAAGCGTGTACACCCGGATTTTGCAGTTAGCGAGAGAGATCGACGTAGACGCGAAGCCCTAATGAAGGAAGTGAACTCCGCGTATCAACGAGGTGATTTGGATGCGCTGAGGAGAATTCTCGAAGAACATGAACAAGGCGTGGAGTTGCCTACAGGAAATGCCCATCTTTCGGGTCTGGAACGAGTCGTGCGTCAGATCGCCCAAATCAGGGCGAGGCTTGAGCGGATCGAGCTGGAAATCACATCAGTGTTTGCGTCCGACATCGGCAACCTCAAGCAAAGAGCAGATGCGGCTCAAGCAAGAGGCCATGATTTACTGTCGGAAATGGCCGATGGAGTCCGAAGCGAGATTGATAAAGCGCGAGAACGCTTCTACTCTAGTCGTGAGGAGCAGAGGTGAGCCAAGAGATTGAACGCGAAGGATCACCTACCATCTCCGATTCACTCGCGCTCTGTCAGGCGTCCGCCAAGACCCTCGTACGTCGAGGGCTAAGCGATTTCGTTGCCACCGCAAATGGCGACAAATGCTGCAGCAGAGGTTTGGCTTTCTGGGAGTGGGGGCAATACAAGGAGGCGGTTGAGTGCTTTGCGCGAGGGCTTCAGTGCCAACCGAATCACGCGGCTCTGCAGTTCTATTTGGGGCTTGCTTACTACCAAGGGATCGGCGTCTCAGGTAGGGACTGTGCCCGAGCCGTAGGCTGGTGGCAGCGCGCGGCTGAACACGGAAGCGCTCAGGCACAAAACAACCTCGGGCGTGCTCATGAATACGGTGAGGGTGTTGAAGTTGACTTGGATAAGGCGGTCTATTGGTATCAGCGTGCGACGACTCAAAATCATCCCACCGCTCAATACAATCTTGGGGTGATGTACGAACTCGGGCGCGGCGTGGCTCAAGATTTCCGTCGAGCGGCCGTGTGGTACCGGCAGGCAGCCGAGCAGGGTTATGCTCCCGCACAATACAACTTGGCCGGTATGCTTCGGTCGGGTCTGGGTGTGGCGCAGGACCTCACGAGAGCGGCATGGTGGTATGGACGAGCCGCGCAGCAACATCACGCTTCCGCTCAGTTCAACCTTGCTGTGATGTACGAACGAGGTGAAGGTGTGCCGCCGGATTTTTCTGGAGCGGCGTTCTGGTATCAAAAGGCGGCTGAAAACGGGGATGAATCCGCGCGTAATGCTCTCGCCGATGTTCTCAAGGAATTACGACGCTCCTCAGCGAGTAGCTAAAACGGGCCATCCCGCGATTGCCGGGCTGGCCTTTAGTGTGATAATCAGCATATCGTCGGTTCCTCTGTTGAAATGCCCGGAGGGCCGGTGAAGGCCAAGGAGTTCGGCCGCTAACTGCTGTCGTCGTTCAGACAGATGATGACTCCTGATCGCGGGGAGGCATCATGTCTTTCGCAGGCCGTTCCCGGAGCAAAGTCCCGCTGGTCGAGTTCGCAGGGCCTCCTGCAATTCCACCCACTCTACGGAAAAATGTACTCGAACGCGTCCTGAATCACTTCTCCTCCTCTTTAGCAGCCTTTACATCCGGCCCAAAAGCGGCTGAGCCATGAACTCTGTCGCGTTTCCACTCATGCTCGCGTTCGTGTTTTGTGGCATCGGCATTCTTTTAGCTGCTGTCCTTCCCGAGCGACGGATTCCCACAATAGTGGCGTGGTGCGGCTCACTCGCGGCCCTAGCCGCGATCTGGGCGAGTGGCGCGGCGCTTTCCGGCGCCGCGTTTCATTACGGGTTGTGGGCGATTCTATCTGTCGGTAGGCTGTCGGTAGGTGTCGACCATCTGTCCGCCTTCTTCATTTTGCTTGCCGCTCTCGTTGTACTGCCGAGTTCCATCTTCTCTGCGACCTACCTGAAGCGCTACTGGGGACATTACAGTCTGTCTGCGTTCGCGGTTTGGTATCTGCTCCTCTTTGCCTCAATCATCTGGATTCTGATCGCCAGCGATATCCTGAGCTTTCTTTTGGCTTGGGAATCGATGTCGCTCCTGAGCTATTTCCTTGTGAGTTTCGAGTATCAACGAGAGGGAACCAGCGCTGCCGGGTACCTCATGCTTGCGATGGGTGAGGCCGGGTTCATGGCCGTCGAGATCGTGCTAATCGTTCTCGCTGCGAGGTCGGGTTCGCTGGAATTCTCATCGCTCAAGGCGGCAGTGGAGGGATTGGGACCGGTCGCGCACTGGGCCATCTTCCTTGCGACCTTCTTTGGCTTCGGCGTTAAGGCGGGCCTCATCCCAGTGAACTCGTGGCTGCCGCGAGCACACCCTGCAGCCCCAGCAAACGTTTCTGCGATCCTTTCCGGAGTGATTCTGAACCTGGGCCTCTACGGAATCGTGCGGTTGGATTTCGATATTGTCCCGGTCACCACTCTGGGTCCAGGAGTGCTCATCCTGCTCGTCGGGACGGCTTCCGCATTGGTCGGAATCCTGTATGCAACCACCGAAACCGATCTCAAAACCGTCCTCGCACACAGTTCAATCGAAAACATGGGCGTCATTGCCGTCGGTTTGGGAGCCGGAGTAATTTTCACCACGTACAACCGCCCGTTCTTGACGGGAATGGCTTTCACCGCGGCGTTCCTGCACACGATCAACCACTCAATCTACAAAGCGCTGCTCTTTCTCGGAGCCGGTGCCATAGACGATCGCTCCGGCACTCGCGACCTGGACAAGCTGGGTGGTCTGGCGCGCGCCATGCCCTGGACAGCGGGTGCGTTCTTGGTTGGTTCGCTGGCGATTTCGGGGATTCCGCCGTTCAATGGTTTCGTTAGTGAGTGGCTAACCTTACAAACACTTCTCCGCAGTGCGGAACTTCCCTCGGCGCTGCTGCGCATCGTTTTTGCGTTGTGTGGAGCAGGACTCGCCTTAACGGCCGCTCTGGCGGTGACATGCTTTGTGAAAGCATTTGCGATGGCGTTCCTCGGCGTCTCGCGATCTGAACCCGCCGCGAAAGCGATTGAGACCCGTGCTCCGGCATTGGCGGGAATGGTGTTCCTCGCAGTGCTTTGTTTCTTACTGGGCGTGCTTCCAACCTACGTGATCTCTGGACTCGATCACCGGCTTCAGCCTTTCATCCCTTCGGGAACGGTGAGCAGGCTTGTGCCGCCGTTCTTTATTTCCAGTCCCGCACATGCCGAATTGCCGCGATCATTCGTGTCCGATTTTCGCAATTTGGGAGCTCAGGTTGGTCAGGAGGTTCTTCCTGGACCTGGTTTAGTAGTGCTCCATCGCGGAGGCACAGCAAACCCGGTGGTCTTTGCAGTGTCGCCGTCCTACGGATTTGTCGCGCTCGTACTGTTCGTTCTCGCGACCTGGCTCGCTGTCCGATGGCTAGCTCGCAAACAGTCTGCCGCTCGCGGCGAAGTGTGGGCTGGCGGCATTCCTCGCCTTTTGTCGGAGATGACTTACACAGCTACGGGCTTCTCGAATCCTGTGCGCGTTGTGTTTCAAGCGGTTTTCCGGCCGAACACCATCGAGGACACTCGGGAAACGGTGGCGGTCCACTTCCGAACGGCCATTCGTCGGCGGAGAGACGAGACATATCTGGTGGATCGCCTGTTCTTTCACCCAGTTGGAGCTGTTGTTACCTGGTTCGCGAGGCTTTTCGCCCGAATGCATCACGGCCGACTGAGCGCGTATGTCGCATATTCATTGGTTTTCCTTGTAGTTCTGCTTGTGTTGTTCCGTCTTTCGTAGCGCTGGAGTACAAAACGACAAAGAGGAGAATCGAAAATGACAAACGTGCTTCCTGATCTCAATTCCCGTACGGAATCATCCCGCAAGACAAGATATCAGTTTACTTCCGAATCAGTATCTGAGGGACATCCCGACAAGGTCTGTGACTATATCGCCGATTCGATTCTCGATGCTTATCTGACAAGCGATCCTCGCTCCCGCGTCGCTTGCGAAGCACTTTGCAAGCACGACACCGTCGTTCTTGGTGGCGAAATCACGTCGAAGGCCGAACTCGACCATGAAGGGACTGTTCGACAAGCGATGCGCGAGATCGGCTACACGGACACTTCAGCCGCTTTCAATGCGAATCTAGTGAGGGTCACCAAGATCTTGACGAAGCAGTCGCCGGATATTGCGAAGGGGGTCGACACCGAAACGAATGCCGACCAGGAACAAGGTGCTGGCGACCAGGGAATTATGTTCGGCTATGCAAGCGCCGAGACTCCGGAACTTATGCCTCTGCCGATTCTGCTCGCACACCAACTCACACGAGGCATGGCTCAGGACAGAAAAGACGGCAAGCATATTTGGCTTCGTCCTGACTCGAAGTCCCAGGTCTGCGTCCTGTACGAAGACAACGAACCATCACTCGTCACCGATGTTCTCGTCTCCACCCAACACACTTCCGACGTTAAACAAGGCGACATTGCGGAATACGTTCGGACCGCGTTGGCACCGCGTGTCCTTGGCAAATGGTTTCACCAGGACATCCGTTTTCGCGTCAACCCCACTGGCAGTTTCGTCCATGGTGGGCCGTCCGCTGATTGCGGAGTGACCGGCCGGAAGATCATCGCTGACACCTATGGTGGGGCAGCACACCACGGTGGAGGTTCGTTCAGCGGGAAGGATCCCTCAAAGGTCGATCGTAGTGCGGCCTATTTCTGTCGATATGTAGCACGGCAGATCGTGAAGGCCGGAATTGCGTTGCGAGCAGAAATCCAAGTGGCTTATGCGATCGGCGTCGCTAAGCCATTTTCGGTACGAGTGAACACGTTCGGTACGGGCGACGGGCACGCGGCGGCCGACCTAGTGCGGACGTTCGACTTTAGGCCGGCCGCGATCATCGAAAGGCTCGACTTATTGCGACCAATCTATCGTCAGACGACAAACTACGGTCATTTTGGTAAGCCGGGTTTGCCCTGGGAATCGTGATTGTAAAGGTAGGGCGGGGCCAGTAGATCTGAGTACTCCTAATGTTCTGAGCGGCTGCCATGGATCGGTGGACCTTTTGCACAGAGAATCATGTTCATTGGGGCGCTCACGGCGCTTCTGGCCTCTTGCTTCGATTTGTTCCTCCAGATGGAGAACCTGTTTACCTGCTCGAGTATCGGGGTGACTCAGTTGACCACGGTCACACGTGGGGATACCCGGAGGCGCCATACAAACCGGAGAATCACCGGAGATCGCGGCTCGCAGAGAGGCCGAAGAGGAGATCGGTCCACTTCCGCCGATTAGGGTTACCAGCATTGAACTGCAGGAGTGCGGCGGCGGTTGGCAATTTTATTTGATTAGCGCCGACGTTGAGCAACTATTTGGAGCGTTCTGCGTTCGTGGAACAGAAGCGACCGGATGGTTTACGCGAGACGAGATGAAGAAGCTTCGTCTGCATCCTGATTTCAAGCGGTGGATTGAAACCTTCCGTTAATATTTTTCTGAATTTGCCGTGCGATGAACTCGGCTATGGAGGTTACAACCAGCCGTCTCGGTGAACCGACCTACGCATGATAAATCATCGCGTCGCTGTTTCGGCCGAGCCGCCCGAAAGGAGTGGCTGTGTTTGTACTCTGTCCAAAGTGTTGGTGTGAACTCATAGCTGTGCCCGCCGCATGTCCGAACTGCGGCGCGCACCTATATCTGTATTCGCGAGAATACCAGCGCCAATTGGTCGCCGCACTTCCGCGATCAGGAATCAAGCGGCGAGTCCAGATCTCCGAGGTGCTCGGTTCGCGAGGAAAGCGGAGCGCGGTTCCAGCGTTGGTTGAACTTTTGCACGATCCCGATGTTCCGGTCCGCGTAGCAGCCTTAGGTGGGCTCGCCGAAATCGGCGATCGGTCTGCAATCGCAGCCGTGGAAAAACTAACCAGCGACGAGGACCTCGCGGTGCGAACTGTAGCGCGCAAGGTGCTGAAGGCTTTGGGCGCTCACGTAAGTGGCACAAGCCGTCGGAGCGCACGGTAGTTCGGTCAAAGAGAAAACAGTACCTGCCCGGATCCACAGCCCGCAATTCTCATCCCCAATTGCTGGTCTTTGCTGACCTTTGTTTTGCGCACGACGTTTCAGCGTGCGTTAGTCTTCGATTGGAAGATAGCAAGTAATGTGAAAATCGCTAGGCCAATCGACAATTCCATACGCGTCGCCCCAGATGCCGTCGAAGATACGACCGTTTTCAATTGCAATCCAATGCCACCTTGATGACCGGCCGGAATGCACCTGTGCTATGCCAAGCCTGGGCAAGTCTTTAGGGTCTCCCAGCGGAACACAGCGGCGCGGGCACAGGAAGCCGTAATGGTCGAGTACACCGGCAAGCTCGCGTGTGGTTGTACGATGGCTGTGACCGACCTTCTCGATGACGTCCTCGACCGGTCGTCCAGTTATCACCGCAACGGCGATTTGGCCAGACGTGTGAGTTGTCGGGTCTTGTCTACGCCACTGGAGCATTTGCGTTTCTACCGACCTGGCGAGTTCGCTCAGAGGAGCGTGCGTGGCGCCCCCAACCGTGAGCAGTATCCTAAACGCTGAGTTGATCGACGATGAAGGAACCTAAGAGCCACTTCAATCTTTCAGTGCTAGGCCCCTTCGACCTCCCAAATACTCCGCTGCACGGCTTAGCAACGCTGCGAGATGCCAGTCCTCAGGCTCGACTGCTAGCGACCCTAGGCCGTTTCGCAAGCGTGCTGCACCATCACGGAACAATTTTAATACGATCGGTCGGTTCGGTTCGGGCACTCTTTTCAGGAGTCTGCGCGTGTGCGGGATGCACATTGCTCCGCGTTCACGCAACCAGCCAAGAAACTCCGGATCATTCAGAAGCTGAACGAATTCTTGTGAGCGCCTGGCCTCTTCCTCTGCGATTTGAACGCATACGCTGCACCGTAGGGCAGACGCATCCTCTTCTTGCAACGGGGTGCTCTCCAGGAGTTGCAAGAAGATTCGCGCAGCAGACCGAGTGTCAGCCACTCCAGCTATCGCCCACGCGTGAAAGCCGCAGAGGGCCTGAATGTGGACAGCGTTCGCATTTTGAATGCACGTAGATTGGAAGCGCTTCACCATAGAACAGAGCACACACGCATCTTTCTCAAGAATTCTCACTACCTCTCTGAACGAATGTCCCGAGGTGTTTCTAGCCTTTGGCATTTCGCGAATTCTGGCTATGCATCAATCCCTAAACAATATGAAGTGTGATCCCTACGATCGAAAGCGCGAGGCCCCCAATCATAAGAGCAGTTGGCCAACGCCAAAAGCTCCCACGGACCACGCGGGCCAAGACCGATCCCAAAATGCCTAGTGATCCGATTGACGCAACTATCGCGGCCCAACGGAAATCCGGAAACAAAGCGCCGGACAGCAAGGGAATCAAAGCTCCGAGGAAGCTCGCGCTGCTCGACACGGCAGCCGCAAACAGCGCTTCCAGTGCGACGGAGCGCCCCAGTCGGCTTGCGGCGAAGCGCCCATGGTCAGTCAACGTAAGCTGCCTTTCGAGCCGAACCAGCTCGCCGCGTAAATGAGAATACTGGGCGACGTAGAACACGAAAGCGCTGGACGTCAACGCGGCCACTGCTATCCGAACTGCGAGATGCGCCGACATTGGACGGCCACCAGGCGCTACAAGGGAACCCGCAGCGAGAGTTATAGCCGTCAGAATCCCGTCTGTAAGCCCAAGTACGGAAGGCAGTAGCACACTCCTTCCCAAGGCCCGCAGAATTAGCCTCATCGTTTTCGAGCGACACGCTCAACAATCTGGCTACCCGCCAGGATTTGATCGATACTGTGGACGACCGCACCGGCGGATTCGATTGCATGTACCAGGGCATCGACGTCGAGGTTTTCTCCCTCGATGGTAACGTCAGTTCCAACGGTTTCGATGTCGATCTCGGTCACTGTGATGTTCAGGCCGTGGACGCCCGGGACCGAGTCTATTGCACGCGCTACTTCTAGCAGTGTAGGACGAGAAATCGCCTTATCAACATCGAGAACTACCCGCCGGACATTCACGTGGCCTCCCCGTACCCGCGGTTGAGGAGCGTCTCCACTCAGACGCTTACCGGTCCGAGCAAAGTTCGGGGGCAGTAACTACTGGTGCCACCTTTGGTCGCTGCCCCTTCTCTTCGTTTAGTTCAAATACCTGGCGATAGAGGTCTTCGCCGTAGCTCGTCTCCAGGGGCTGTCCCTCGACGACCCTAAACGTTCGCGTCCCGTCTGCATTTCTTTGGGCTCGCAAGAAAAGCGAGCGCCCGTCATTGTCCTCAGCGAACGTCCGCGCAAAAGTATATAGGTGCGTGACATAGAACACTTTGACGCGTTTTTCAAGCAGCGCCCGGACGATCTGCCGTGCGATTTCCGACCCCTCGAGCTCATTTGTCGCCGCAAAGGACTCGTTGAACAGCACGAGTGCGTTCGGGACAAGACTGTCCGCGATGTCGCTCATCCGCGCCAGCTCTTCGTCGAATTTTCCGCTCTTCATCGCGGTGTCCTCTTCCCGTTTATAATGGGTGAACAGTGCCGGCACCAGTTCTGCCTCGAACACATCTGCGCCGACGAACATGCCTGCTTGCATCATCAACTGCGCTACCCCGACGCTTCGCAGAAACGTTGATTTGCCACCTTGATTGGCGCCGGTGATAACTACAAGATCCTTTCTGTCTTCCTCCCCGTCATTGGCGACGACGTCGTGCTTTGCCTGCAGAGCGAGGCAAACATCGTAGAGTGCATGGAAGCGGTGCTTACGTTCACCCGCACGTACAGGCGTCGGGAAGCAAGAGCGCGATCCTTGCGCTGCGAGCCGATCATGTAAATTCAGGCAGCCTACGTAGAAAGCCAATTCTGTCCGCAGCATCTTGAAGAAGCTGAGCACGTGTTCGCCGGATTGGGCCAGCGCGACTGCGACTCGACTGATTCCCCTGTGTCGCATGTCCGACACAATCTCCGCGCCGGCCTGGTCGCGCTCCGCGATGTAAAACGTGTAGCTCGGCGGTCCTTTCGTAAAAATCCGCCTGAGCCAGTTCGGTTCTTCCTTAGAGGAGCGCCGCAGCATGTAATTCGTGCCTTCATTATGCTCACCGAGTTCTGCGCTCAACAGAACGCCTTTCCGAAACTTCAAATCCGAAAGGTGCTTCTCGATTCTTGTCAGATAATCGTCTGTCAGTTCCTTTCGAAGCTTTGAGAAAAATGAGGTGAAGGCCTCCGACTCGAACCCTGCAGGCTGCTCCTCGCTGATCTGGCGTAGTTTCCTGAGTTTCTCGGACAATACCTCCAGCATGTCGATGGCGCTGTATAGAATCGAAGAGGGCTGCTCATAGCTCGAAACGCTCCACCATTTCTTCCGGGTTCCTTCGGTTGCCTCAACCGAGACATCATAGAGTTGCCGAATCACTGCCGGGTTGTTCAAGCAGTCTCTCAACGCATGCTGTCGATACAAAATCGTCTCGACATCGTTTCGCAATCCCGAAAGGATCGCCTTTCGCGCCACCTCGAAGAGAAATTCATTGGTGTTGGCCATCGCCAGAAACAAGACATTGAGCCCCAAATCCTGCGTGGATGCTCGCTCATTTCTAGATAAGCCGCGTTCGAGTTCACGCCGCGCGTCTCGGTAGCCAAACATCGCGTCGTTTAGTGATCCATTTGGGTCGAAATCGGAACCACGACGCATGAGGTGCGCTTTCATGCCTTGATCCGCTCCTTGAGGTAGCCATACGTGACACGATATTTATGCGCGATGGCAAGGGCATACGCCAGCCCATCGGCTGGCTTGCGCTGTAACTTGTACGTTCGAACTGCGGGATTGTCAGGATTGACGGTGCTAACCATGCTCACCGTCTTCTCGTTGAAGGAGGCTAATTCGTCCAGAAACGTGACCCACACGCAGAGCGTGTCCAGATCCGAAATGCTTGTCATCACTTTCTTGCTCAGATAGAGCGCATCTTTGACCGTTGTCGACGAAAACATTTCGTTCATCACGATCACGCTGCGGGGTGTTGCGGATTCGAGGATATCTCTTATCCGTACCAGGTCATCTTGGAGCTTTCCTCTCAAGTTCGTTATGTTCTCTTCACGCTCGAAATGCGTGAACATTTGGTCGAACAAAAAAAGATGAACGTCGGTTCCTGGCACGGGGCAACCCAGGCTTGCCAGATACTGCATCTGCCCGAACATCCGCGCGAAAGTGGTTTTGCCGCCCTGATTTGGTCCAGAGACAACTAGGATGCGCTCCGGCGCGCTCAGGTAGAAATCGTTCGTGACGACTGTCGCTCGTTGAGCGATCAATTTGTGGGCCAAGGCGAGGTCGAATCCGTCACGGCACTTGACTTCCTTCGCGATTTGAGACAGCTGAGGCAGGCAGAATCTCAGGCCTGCATGGCGCATTTTCTCGATATACGCCAGATAGGCAATATAGAAGTGAATCTCTCGGTCAAAACGCGCGACGGTTGGATCAAGATAGTCTTGGTGCGAGGAATAGAAATTATCCAGAGCGCCGAATGGTTCAGGATATAGAAGCGCGAGCCGGTCCAACACCTGGGCCTGGACGTGATTCATTCCAGGAGAGTTATGCGGACTCAGCCGGTGACCGGTAGTGGTGGCAGTGTCTCGGAACTTCTCAAACGTCTCCTCGACCACAGCGCTGTAGTCCATCTCTCCGTCATAACGGCCGACCGTGACCCCGCCGTCTCTCAGGAGTACGCTGTAATGGATAGATGAGAGGTTCGATCTGAGCACTTCCGTTTCGGTCGCGAGTTCTTGAAAAGCCTCACAGCTGGTGTATCCATCCAGGTACTCGCGGAAGCCGCAGAGGCCATGTGATCTTACGTCATTCGAGCGCAGGGCCAGCGAGAGATGCTTGACGGCATCAACATAGGTCTCGACCGCAATCAGGAACCATCGCTCCAGGGCATATTTGTAATGCAGCTCCTTAACCTTACTCAGGCACTTCCGCATGTCTCTCATCCGCCCAGAAAATGATTGAACGGCTTCCACCAGGCTCTCGATTTCGAGGTCCTGCATCACTTCTTGGCGATAGGTGATCGAGTCCAGATCGCTGAGCGGGGAGTAATAGAACGGCGCGAGGTCGTACTCCTTCCAGCCCAGAGTTAGGACATTGACAACTTGGTCAAGATTTAGATCGCGAAAGAAGGCGGGGGCCCCAGGTGGCTCCCCACCGATGGCCCGATCGGGCGATTGGAACAGAATACTGAAAAGAGCCATCTCGGACTCCTGAAACTGTCTGCGACCGGCCGACTGATTGCTGCTGCAACGGGACAGACAAGCTGCAGCCACGCGGCAGTAAATTTGGTAGGGGAATTCGGCCCGGCGGAAGGATTCTACGAGATCAATTGCACGGCGAACTCCCGCTGGGGACGATAAATCCCCTCGTAGGAGTCATTTGCCCGTGGAGGCGGTTACGGTGAACTCCAACACCACCCAAGTCGGCGTTCGTGCACGTAAAATTATCCAGTCAACCACGCCGGATGTCAACTTGACACCGTAAAACCTTCGACCGATAAATTGAATGCTCGATTCGATCCTCGACGAGGCCTGGACCAGCAATTGTCATTCGGGGAGTCCTGGGTTTCGGGTCGCAAGTTCCTTGTAGAACATAGCCACTGACCTCATGCCGCCGAAATAGTTTTCAAGTGAGATGTGCTCGTCGGGAGCGTGAGCATTCTCGTCGGGGAGGCCAAAGCCGAGGAGAACACACGGAATTTGCAGAAGCGAACTCACCTGGGATACAAAAGGAATTGACCCCCCTGTTCGGATGAATACCGCCTTTTTGCCAAACCCCCTTTCGAGCGAGATGATCGCCTTCTGGAAAATGTCGTCGCGATAGTCGGCAAGCCAAGGCCGACCCTTGCTGAGCACCTCAAATTTGCACTTCAGGGATTTTGGCAATAAACGTCGTACATGCCCTTCCACGAGTCGGGCGATCTTATCGGGATCCTGGTTCGGAACGAGCCGAGTTGAAAACTTGGCACAAGCCTTCGAAGGAATCACTGTTTTTGCTCCGCTACCCGTATATCCTCCCCAGATGCCATTCAGTTCGAGCGTGGGCCGGCACCAGATTCTTTCCAGCACCGAAAAGCCGGTCTCGCCAAACAAGTGGCCATCACCCGCAATTTTGCGAAAGTCCTTCTCTTTCCACGGCAGGGCTCGAATCGCCTTCCTCTCGGACACGGACAATTTTTGAACGTCTTCGTAGAAGTGCGGAACCGTCACGCGAAAGCTCTTATCGTGAAGACGTGAAATAGCCTCAGCGAGAATCGTAATCGGGTTCGGAACGGCACCTCCGAATTCTCCAGAGTGAAGGTCTTGAGGGGGACCGGCTACTTCAATTTGGTAATAGTTCAAACCACGAAGACCGTAAGTGATCGAGGGGACGCCAGGAGCGAGCATGCTGGTATCTGAGAGCACCAATGCATCCGCTCGCAGCCGGGATCGGTTTTCGGTCACGAAGTCCCACAGATTCTTGCTCCCAATTTCTTCCTCGCCCTCAATGAGAATCTTTATGTTGACGGGCAACCCGCCTTCGGCTCTATGTAGTGCTTCCAGAGCCTTTAGGTGCAGGTGAATTTGTCCCTTGTCGTCAGCGCTTCCACGCGCGTAGAGATTTCCGCCACGAATCGACGGCTGAAAGGGAGGCGAAGTCCATAGTTCAAGCGGTTCCGGAGGCTGCACGTCGTAGTGCCCGTATAGGAGGATGGTCCCCTTGCCCGGCAATTGGTCAGTCTCTCCGTACACGATGGGGTGCGTGGGCGTTGGGACGATTTCGATTTTCTGCATACCTGAGAATGGCAGCTTCTCTTGTAGCCAGCGTGCTGCGCGATCGATGTCGGCTTGATGTTCGTTCCGAGTGCTGATACTGGGGATTCTTAGGAACTCTTTGAGTTCTGCCAGATACTCGGCTTCATGGCTGGCGATGAAATCAATCGCGCCCATTTGACGCACCCTCCTTTTAATTGGACGGTTAACGCCGCGCCTGGGCACTTGAACACGACGTTGCCGCACTTGCGATAAACAGGAGAGATTCTCTTGTCTTACGCAACCGCAGGGGAGGCGGCGGTCACGCTACAGCGCTCCCAGCAAGAGAAATCTCTCTTGTAGGAGTCATCTTCCCCGGGTGGGGCAGTTACGGGTGGAACTCCAACACCCTTGCGCGAAAGCGTATCCGAATTTCGGAGGAGAGTCAAATCGTTGCCGGAACCAGTACCCACGGGAAAAGCTTGTGAGGACGGAAGAGCAGAGAAAGTGATGCAAACATGGGTCGACAAACCAATCGAGTGGACACGTCTGTCTGATCTTGTATCTTTACTGTTCGCCGGCTCGATTGCCAAGATTGACACACCGCGGGTTCGCGTCGAGAATGCGCTCGGATTGGATATCGGAATTCGCCATTAATAGCCTGAAAGAACAAATAACTCTTAGAGGCGGGTTTGTTTGCGCTTGAATCTTAGGGATTCCAAAAGCCTGGCTTAAACATTTCAGAATTTTGCGTGGTCAACTTGTGCTCGCCTCCACATCTGTCGGATTTCTTGACGCGATGGAAGGGCACTTTCATTGCGCGTTACGAGTTCCTCTTCCTCTGCATTGCTCTCGGCTGCTTCTCGTTGAACTTCGCCGCCTCGCTCACGTACCTTGTCGCCCGTAAGGACAGCGCGGATGCGCTCGCTGTGGCTTCGGTCAAGGCAGGGCTAATCTACTGCTCTGCGTCGCTTATCACGGCGTTTCTTTCGGCAGGCAGCAATCTGCGGTGGATCCAAAATCGAATCTTCATGATGGGCATTCTAACGGGTCTCCTCTATGCGTGTTATCTTTTCCTGCGGAGGCTCCGCTCTCCTGGCAGGGGTTCGGCCCTCTCTGTGTTCGCAATTTTTGCGTTTCTTGACATACCCTTCGTATATCTCGCGGTTAGCTTGCAAACACGGGGCGCCCGCGCGACATTGCTGCCTCGCCCCGAATTCGCACTGTACATTCCGGGCTTGCTAGCATTCCTCATGCTCGCTGCCCTCGGTGTCGCGGCGCAATACCGCCGGGCAAGGGCGAAGCAACTGAACGAAGAGGAAAGTGTTCGGCTTCCTGCCTGAACGTTTCCAGAAGGCGTTATTAGGGGCCTGCGGTGCCGCCAACAGTGTGC
>Ga0335075_10004012_pt1 | contig 23087 bp, 16 predicted proteins | sample Lox_Sample_24_FD_206723 | JGI IMG/M metagenome (GOLD analysis project Ga0335075, IMG submission 206723) | Soil microbial communities from Loxahatchee National Wildlife Refuge, Florida, United States - Lox_Sample_2.4 | ecosystem: Environmental > Terrestrial > Soil > Wetlands | place: USA...
TCTTGCCGTAGAAAGTATTCAGCCCCTCGGCGGTGAGCGCGCTCATTCCACGATTCCCAGATAGGCGGCCTGCACCGCGGGATGGTCCGAGATTTCCTCCGGCGTGCCCTCGGCCAACATTCTGCCCTGGTCGAGCACGGTGATGCGGTCGGCAAGGTTGAACACCACCCGCATGTCGTGCTCGATCAGCACGATCGTGTAGCCGGTATGCTTGTGCAACCGGCGAATCAGTCCGGCGACCTGATAGGTTTCGTGCTCACCCATCCCGGCGGTCGGTTCATCCAGCAACAGGATGCGCGGCTTCAACGCGAGCGCCATGGCGATTTCCGCCGAGCGCTGGTCGCCGTGCGCCAGCTCGCCCACCAGGCGGTCGGCGTGCTCGGTCAGCCGCGTGGCGATCAGCATTTCGTCGATGCGCTCGCGCACCTGCGCCGCCTCGTGGCGGCCAAGCCACGGGCGCAGGCGGAAGCCGCCGGCGGACTCCACCGCGATGCGGATATTCTCGCGGATCGACAGCTCCGGGAAAATCTCCGTCACCTGGAAGGTGCGCGCCATACCCATCGCGACACGCGCGACCGCCGAGGCGCGCGTGATGTCCTTGCCGTCCAGCAGGATCTGTCCCGAGGTCGGCGGGAAAAAGCCGGTGATCAGGTTGAAGAACGTCGTCTTGCCGGCGCCGTTCGGGCCGATGATGGCGCGCAGCTCACCGGGTGCCACCGAAAGCGAGACGTTATTGACCGCGACCAGGCTGCCGAACGACTTGCTCGCGTTCCGGACTTCCAGAAGGTTCATGCCACGGCCCGGCGACGAATGAAGCCCAGGATGCCGCGCGGGAAGAACAGCACCACGATCACGAACACGAGCCCGATCCAGCTCATCCAGTTCACCGTCATCGACGAGATGGTGTCCTGCAGCACCACAAATACCGCAGCGCCGATCAGCGGACCCCAGAAGCTGCGCATTCCGCCCATAACCGCCATGATCACGATGTCTCCGGAGATCACGTAATAGAGCGTGCTCGGGTCGGCGAAGTTGTTGAGCAGCGCATACAGCGCGCCTCCGGCGGCCGTGAAGAAGGTCGAGATGGTGAACGACAGCCAGACGTGCCGCTCGATCGGGATGCCGAGGAAGCGGGCCCGGCGTTGGTTCTCGCGGATCGCGATCAGGGTGCGGCCGAACGGCGAGCGCAGCAGCAGGCCCATCAGTGCAATGCACAGCGCAAACACCGCGAACACGAAATAGTAGAAGGTCACGCCATTGTTCTGGATGTCGATGATCCAGGGGCCGATGCCGATCGGCTGGCGCTGGAACCCGCGCAGGCCGTCATAGCCGCCGGTGAAGTCGTTCCAGCTATAGGCGATGTAATAGCAGATCTGGCCGAACGCGATGGTCAGCATCGCGAAATACACGCCCGTGCGGCGGACGATCAGCGCGCCGAACAGCGCGCCGGCCAGCGTGCCCAGCAGAATACCGGCCAGCACGGCGAGCAGCGTGCTGTTGGTGACATAGCGCAGCATCAGCCCGGTGCCATAGCAGCCCAGCCCGAAATAGGCGGCGTGTCCGAAGCTCATCACGCCGGTGAAGCCGAGCAGGAAATTGAGCCCCATGGCGGCCAGGCCAAAGATCAGCACCCGCGAGGCCAGCGCGGTGTAGCCGCCGATGGCTCCGATCCACAGCGGCATGGTGATCAAGACCAGCCAGATCAACGCAAGCGAAACCCAGTTGCCGCGGGCCGGGCGATCGAACACCGCCCCGATCGTGGTGGTGCTCATGTCAGCATCCCTTCTTCGCCCATCAGCCCGCGCGGTCGGATCAGCAGCACCAGCGCCATGATCAGGTAGATCACCACCTCGTTGCCCGAGGGGAAGAACACCGTCGTCACCGCCGCGGCGACGCCGATCAGCACGCCGCCGATCAGCGTGCCGGTCAGGCTGCCGACGCCGCCGACGATGATGGCGATGAAGCTCGGCATCAGCAGATCATCGCCCATGTTCGGGTTGAGCCCGATCTGTCCGCCGGCCAGCACGCCGGCCAGCCCTGCCAGGAAGATGCCGAGCGCGAAATTGAACGAGCGCAGCCAGCGCACGTTGATCCCGAGCGCCGCGACGGTCTCCATGTCGAGCGTCCCGGCCCGGATCCGCGTGCCCATGCGCGAGAAGCGCAGGAACAGGAACAACACGATGACCGAGACGATGACGACGCTGATCAGGAACAGCCGATAGCCGGTGAAGAAGAAGAACTCGTTGCTGAGCGGCTGCCCGAGCGCGGCCGGCACACTGAGCGGCAGCCCGTTGGGGCCCCAGACGGTACGGCAGATATCCTGGATGATGAAGGCCAGCCCGAAGGTCAGCAACAGGCTATAGACGGGATCGCGCGCATAGACCCGGCGGATCATGATGCGCTCGATGATCAGTCCGATGATCGCCACCGCGAACGGCGCCACCAGCAGGGCCGGCCAGTAGCCGATGATCGGACCGAGCACGAAGGCAAAGTAGCCGCCAAGTGCCAGGAAATTGCCATGCGCGAAGTTGATGACGTTGGAAAGATTGAGGATCAACGCCACGCCGAGGGCCATCAGCACGTAAAACAGGCCGAGGATGACCCCGTTGAAGATATTGAACAGCACAAGCGTAAGCATCGGGGACTCCGGCGCGTCTGTTGTGTGACCTACGTCATTGCGAGGAGCGAAGCGACGAAGCAATCCCCGGCCGAGTGCGCAATTGGCGGGAGATTGCTTCGCTGCGCTCGCAATGACTCAGGCGGTTGGCCAGGTCATCTTGCAGCCGGTGTCGGCAACCGATCCCGCGGCTTCCTCGCCCGGCACGACGTTCGCGACGGTGAACACGTTGCCCGGGTCGCCCTGCGGTGGGTGCATCTGACCGACAAAGATGCCGGGCATCAGCTCATGGTCGCCCTCGCGGTAGAACACCTTGCCTTTCTGCAACGCCACTTCCGGCGGCAGCGTCATGCCCGCGGTGGCCTTGGCCAGCTTGATGGCCGACAGGTCCTTGGCGTCAGCGGCCGCGAGCCGCACCGTATGGATCGCGACAAAGCCGAACCAGTGGCGCGCCGTAGCGCAGGGTGCATTGAACATTTTCTTGATGCCGTCATTGAACTCGGCGACATGCGGAACCCCCTGCTGGTTCCACCACCACTCCATGTCCCACCAGCCGGTCTGTGCCTGGGGCGGGCACGACACCACCGATTCGACCTCGAACAGCGCACCGCCGAGCGCCATTTCCTTGTCCATGCCGAACTGCACGAACTGCTTCATGCAGTCGATCTGCGCCAGGCCGCCCATGTTGTTCAGAAGCACGTTCGGCTTGTAGGCCTTCGCCTTGATCAGGCTGGCCGAGAAATCGGTGCTGGCGATCGGCAGCATGTCGCCCTGATACTCGCCACCTGCCTTCTTCAGGTTCTTGACGAACGCGTCCTGCAAGGTGTGGCCATAGGCGTAGTCGGGGGTGACAAAGTACCAGCGCTTGCCGAAGCGTTTGATCAACTCGCCGGAGACGGCATTGGCATCCATGGTGGTGGTGTTGCAGATGCGGAACACATTCCACTTGCAGGCGGTGCCGGTGATCGGATCGGTGTGGCCACCAGGGACGATGTGATAGATCTTGTGCTCCGAGGTCACCTGCGAGAGCGCGTAGGCGATCGCCGAGTTGACGTCACCGCAGATCACATCGACATGGTCGCGGTTGATCAACTTGAGCGCCTTCTCCACGCCGGTGCCGACGTCGTTGGCGCTGTCCTCAACCAGCAGTTGCACCGGGCGGCCGAGGATGCCGCCGCTCTTGTTGACTTCCTCGACACCATATTTGGCGCCCTGCACCTCGGTCTGCGCGAGCGCGGACAGGCTGCCGGTCAGCGGATCGATGAACCCTATCTTCACCGGCTCCTCACCGCGCGCCCGAATGATGGGCGGGGCAGCCAGGGGTGCGGCGAGCGCCGCGGCGGCACCGGCCTTGATAAGTGTGCGCCGGCCGAGGCCGGAATTGGTCCTGCTCTCCATCGTCGTCTCCCAATGAGCCCGGGCGCCGGACGCGTCCGGGCGGCTTCTCGTTGCCTCTGCGCATTCCTATCGCCGCGTCCGCGCGGCGTCGAGCCCTTGTTGGTAACCCGCGGTAACCGGGGCCGGATGGGCCTGGTTCCTGGGGCGGCGGCGGGGCTGCCGAGCTTCGGGCTTGCCTTCCCGACACGAGCCGCGATGAATGCGCCGCACGGTGGCCATTCGCCACAGCCCGAGACCATCCGACCCTTCTGATAACTGGCCACTGACCACTGATATGACGCTCCCCCCGATCCTTTCCGACATCGAGGCAGCCCCCCTGTTCTGGCGACCGTCGCGGCTCGACCGCGGCAGCGCGTGGTTCGGCCACATCCCGTTCGCCTTCTGGCTGGTGACGCAGATCCGCCCGGCCGTGCTGGTCGAATTGGGGACCTTGTGGGGTACCTCCTACGCCGCGTTCTGCGACGCGGTGGTCCGTGGCGGCCTGGCGACCCGCTGCTTCGCGGTGGATACCTGGGTCGGCGACCAGCACACCGGCTCGTACGGCGAGGAAGTGTTCGCCGAAGTCCGACGGTTCCATGATGAGTATTATCAGGCCTTCTCAACGTTGTTGCGGATGACGTTCGACGCCGCCAGGGATCAGTTCCCGGACGGGACCGTCGATCTGTTGCACATCGATGGCGATCATACCTACGACGCGGTGCGTCACGATTTCGAAGCCTGGCGGCCCAAATTGTCCGACCGTGCCGTGGTGCTGTTCCACGACACCAACGTGCGCGAGCGCGACTTCGGGGTATGGCGGCTCTGGCACGAGCTGCGCCGGCACCATCCGGGCTTCGAGTTCTTCCACAGCTACGGGTTGGGCGTGCTGGCGCCCGGGGCGCACGTGCCGCCTTCGCTCTCCGCGCTGTTCGAAGCCGACGATGCGGCCGCGGCCGCCATCCGCGCCCGCTTCGCGCTGTTCGGTGCAGCGATCGAGGCGGACGCGCAGGGTCGCCAGGCGGTCGATGAGCTGGGCCGGCTGAAGGCGGCAACGACACGGCTGAACGACGAGATGGCCCGACGTGATGCCGAGTTTACCCGCAGACTGGGCGCGGCGGAGAATGAGCGGGCGGACCTGCTGGAGCAAGTGCGCCTGGTGAGAGCCGAGGCGGAGCACGAGCGGACGGAGCTGCTCGCGCAGTTGAACCGGGAGAGGGTCGAAGCGGAGCGCGAGCGGACGGGACTTGAGGCCCGACTGAGCCAAGCCGAATCCGAGCTCAAGGCCGTTGCGCAGCATCGGGATGCGCTGACCGCAGCGCACACGCAGGCGCAGGCGGTGATCGCGACGCTAAGAGAGGAACAGAGAATTGTCTTCGGCTCGACGGTCTGGCGCCTGACTTGGCCGCTGCGGCGGTTGGCACAGGTGATCCCGGGCCCAATTCGGCGGCTTGGGCGGCAAGGGGTGGACGCTACGTCGAGACTGCCCCGATCGCTTCACGCGCTGCGACCGACCTCGCGACCGCCGGAGGCCGCGGCATGGGTTCCGCCACCTCGGCTGCCCGGCGACCTCGGTTGCCAGCGGGGAAACAGGCAACGACCGACCTAGCGGTCTGCCAGGTCATCTTGCAGTTTGTGTCAGCGCCCGGTCCTGCGGCCCACTCCCCTGGCACTATGTTCCGGATGGCGCCGCGCTGGCGGCGTGCCGCCGAGTCCCCGGGACGCTCTGCCAACGCCGGAGGAGGGGCGGGCTTGTTTTTCCCCAATGCGCTGGCATGAAGGTGCTATGGGACTATCACACCTTGCGCGAGCGCCGCACGGTCGCCGAGTGGCGGGCCCGCACCGCGGGGCATCGCCCGCCTGTTCGACGATGGCAGAACTGCCTGCGCCGTTGGCCCGTCAGAGGCGGGGACCCCAACGCAAGTCAATCTCTTCACTCGTGCCGTGACGCAGGCAATCCCAGACTCGCACCTCGCCGACCACAAACGGCTGCAACCGCTTAACCGCTTTGCCGCCACGGCGGTGGCCAATATTCTCGAACGGTGGTTGCAGCCACGCAGTGTTCTCGACCTTGGCTGCGGAACCGGCGTTTGGTTGCACGGTTTCGCGGCGGGCGGTCTGCGCCAAGTGCTCGGCGTGGAGTTCGAGCAGTACGATCCGGCGGATCTGCAGATCGATCCCTCGTTGATCCTACAGGCCGATCTGGGCCAAAGGTTGGACCTTCATCGCAGCTTCGACCTTGTAATCTGTCTCGAGGTCGCGGAACACCTCGAGTCGCAGGTCGCGGCAATGGTCGTCGAAAACTGTGTGCGTCACTCCGACGTGGTTCTGTTCTCGGCGGCGCTGCCGGGGCAGCGGGGGCTGCGACACGTCAACGAGCAACGTCCGGAGTATTGGGCAGCGCTATTTCGACAGCACGACTATCTTGCTCTTGATTTGATCCGGCCGCTGATCTGGGACGATGCGCAAATCCCCGCCTGGTATCGCCAAAACATTCTGCTGTTCGTTCGTGCCGGCTCCGCTGGTCTGAAACGACTGGAAGCCGAGGGCGCGGGGGCGCCCATCCCTCTGGGTCGCGCGCACCCGGAGATTCTCCGCTGGTTCTCCGATGAGGCGGCTGTGGCGACTCGGAGAACGGCCGAGCTGCAAGAGCAACTGCGTTTGGCGGAAGTCGAGGCCGGCCGCGAACGAAGGGACCTCGCGGCGCGGCTGAGCCGAGCTCACGCCGAGCTCAAGGCCGTCGCGCAGGACCGGCACGCTCTGACCGCGGCGCACAGCCGAGCGGAGGCGCTGATCGCGACGCTGCGGGAGGAACAGAGGATCATCCTCGAATCGACGATCTGGCGCCTGACTGCGCCGTTGCGACGGGTCGGACAGGTGATCCCGGCCCCAATTCGGCGGCTCGGGCGGACAGCGGTGAATGCTGCACCGGGGCTGCGCCGATCGCTGCGCCTGCGGCCAACGGTCGCACGACCGGCGGAAGCCGCGGAACTTCCGCCGCCACGCTCGGCTCTCCGCCTGGTCTATGTTTCAGGAGAGGCTCACACGCCCGGTCACCAATACCGCGTCGCCCGTTACGTGGAGGCGGCCAAGGCGGCGGGGGCGAAAGCTTGGTGGCTGCGGGTGGAGGACCTCGCGCCGCGAATCGACGAAGTCGCCGCCGAGGATGTCGTAGTCATGTGGCGTACCCCCCACACCCCGGAGATCGAGCGGTTAATCAGGACCGCGCGCGCCCGGCGCGCGCGGATCGTGTTCGATATCGACGATCTGATGTTCCGTCCGGAGCTCGCGACCATCGACTTCATCGACGGCATCCGCTCGCAAGGCTTCCTGCCGGAGGATGTTGCGGCTCATTACGACGACATCCGTCGGGTGTTGGCGGTGGCGGATGTCTGCACCTGCACGACGACCGAGCTGGCGCAGCAGATCCGAAGGTTCCAGAAGGCGGCATACGTGCTGCCCAATGGCTTCGACGAGGCGTTCCATCGGGCATCGCGGCTCGCGGTCCGACGCCGCCGGAGTGCGGTTGGGGACGGCCTAGTGCGGATCGGCTACGCCTCGGGCTCGCGAACGCACCAGCGGGACTTCGCCGAGGCCGCCGGGGCGATCGCCCAGGTACTGGCGGAACGGCCGCAGTGCCGGTTGGTGTTGTTCCACGCGTCGGACAGCTTTGAGCCGGTACTCAACATCGACGAGTTCCCCGTTTTCGATGCTCTGAGCGGGCAGATCGAGTGGCGAGAGATGGTGCCGCTCCCGGTTTTGCCGGAGGAGCTGGCGCGGTTCGACATCAACGCAGTCCCGCTGGAGCTCGGCAATCCGTTCTGCGAGGCGAAGAGCGAGCTGAAATATTTCGAGGCGGCGCTCGCGGAGGTATGCACGGTGGCCTCACCGACCGGGCCGATGCAGCGAGCGATCCGGGACGGCGAGACGGGGCTGCTCGCCGGTACCGAGGAAGAATGGTACCGCGCACTGACCCGGCTGGTGGACGAGCCGGCATTGCGGCAACGAATGGCGCACGCGGCCTATCTCGATGTGCTTTGGCCGTATTCCGCCGGCCGGCGCGCCGAGCTGGTGCGGGCGTTGCTGGCGCAGACGACCGGCGGCGCCGAAGCAGCGCGCGCATTCGAGCTCGAGCTGCGGCGCGGCCGGGCCGGCGGCCAGGCGGTGAAGCTGCCGCTGAGCGATGCGGTGTTCGTCGCCGACCGGTTGGGCCAGGCGGACGCCACAGTGGTGATTCCACTCTATAATTACGAAGAGTACGTGACGGAGGCGCTGGAGTCGGTGCTGGCCCAGACCATCGCGGCGCTCGATCTCGTGGTGGTGGATGATGCCTCGACCGACGGCTCGCTCGACGTGGCGGCGGAGTGGGTACGGGGCCGGGCGGAGCGGTTCAACCGCGTGGCAGTGTTGCGCAACCGGGTGAATGCCGGCCTTGCCTTGACCCGCAACGCCGGGTTCGACGCCGCCGAGACGCCCTATGTGCTGCCGCTGGACGCCGACAATCGGCTGTTGCCGCGTTGCGTGGAAGCGTGCCTGGGGGTGGTGCGGCAATCTGGAGCCGCCTTCGCCTATCCGGCAATTCGCTGCTTCGGTGCCGCCGAGAAGGTGATCGACGCCATACCGTTCGAGCCGATGCGGCTGGCCGGCGGCAACTACATCGATGCTATGGCCCTGGTTTCCAAATTGGCCTGGGCCGCGGTGGGCGGCTTCGAACATATCGAGCACGGCTGGGAGGACTACGACTTCTGGTGCCGCTGCGCCGAGCACGGCTTCTGGGGCGCTCCGGCGCCGGAGGTCCTGGCCGAGTATCGGGTCCACGAGGCGTCGATGCTGCACCGCTCGACCGACCTCGCGACCAACAAGCCGGCGGTGATCCGCGCGCTCGAGCAGCGCCATTCCTGGCTGGCGATCCCGGCCCCCGACTAGGCCGGGGTCCACCTCTCCCGCTCTGCGGGAGAGGTCGGTTCGCGAAGCGAACCGGATGAGGGTGCCCGACGCAAGGCCTTGTCCCGTTGCTCACCCGCGTTTCTGGCGTTGGGCGTGGGCGCCGTCTGTGCGGGGCGGGCTCGCCTTCTGGTTGTGGCGGAAAATCGGTCATAGGCGCTCAGATTTCTTAGCGAAGCGTTAAAATCAGCTTGCATCAGTGGGCGGGACGACCTTATGGTTTTGTGTCCGCCGTGTAAGGCGGCGCGTTGGGCCATAAGGTGGGAAGGCGGAGGGCGGCATGGCGGTAACAGTGCCTGGCGTGTCGGGGACGACGATCAGCTTTACGTACAGCGGTCCCGGAAAAGTCGCACTCGGTGACGCTATCTCGGACGCCCTCCAGGCGGCTTTGAGCGCCAGCACCCTGAATGTGGTGGCCTACAACGGCACCTCGACGCCGGCGGCTATCGCTGGCGATACGAACGAGCTGGTTATCCCCGCGTCCGCAGACGGAACGACCATCACCGTGCCAACGGGTTACCAGTATGTGGTGGACAGCACGGGGGGTGGCAGCTTCACGGTCCTCGGCGGCCAGAATTTCATTGGCGGTGACGGAAATATTACGGTCTACCCAAATTCGGTGGCGGGAGCCACCGACACGGTTGTCGCCGGCAATGGCAACGACCTGTTCGGGCTCAGTCCCGGTACGACCTATACGGTTTCCGCAGGGACCGGCAACGACACGTTCTTCGCCAACGGCAGTGGCGCAATGTCCACCGACGACCCCAACAACCTGGTGTTCGTAGGCTCGCCCGGCAGCACGAACCTGGTGCTCTCGTACGGGACCGATACCATTATCGCCGGCGCGGGGGCTGCCACGGTCGCGACGTACGGAACCGACCCGCTGATTTTCGGCGGCACGGGCAGCCTGGAGGTATTCGGCAACACCGCGACCGACGAGACGGTAGTCGGCGGCTCGGGCCCGGAGACGCTGTTCGGTGCGACGTCCGGGCTCTATTTCCTCGGGTCCTCCACGTCTCTCTTCATCGGCGATCCTTCCACATCCAGCACGATCGTCGGGGGCACTGGGTCGGAGACGGTGTTTGGCGGGACGTCGTCGAGCGAGGTTATCTTCGGCGGCGGCTCCAGCCTGACCTTCGTGGCCGGCACGAACGACTCCAGTACGATCGTCGGCGGTTCTACCCCCAGCACCCTGTTCGGCTCGGCCGGGTCTTCGATCAATTATTTCTCGACCGCCAGCACCGGTGGGGCGCTGTACGCGGCTGGCACCGGAAACGAAACACTGAACGCGTCCGGTTCGACCGCGAACATGACGATGTTCGGTGGTGCCGACTCGACGGCCGGTAATTCGCTGGTCGGAGGGTCCGGAGACGACGCGTATATTGCGGGCAGCGGCAGCGACACCTTCGTCGGCGGCGGCGGCGCGAACCAGTTCGCTTTCATACATGGAACGGCGGGCGGCAACGACTTCATTGTCAATAATACCTCGAGCGATACGACGGAACTGTTCGGCTATGGCAGTGCCGCGGCCTCTGCCGCGATAGCGGCTGCGACGGTGTCCGGTGGCAATACCACCATCGCCCTGTCCGATAACACGAAGATTACGTTCGAGGGCATCTCGACGCCGAGCTCGATCAAGATCGCCTCGACCTGATAATCTAGGGCGGACTGCGTCCGCCCCAGATTTATGCGGTCCCCGCCCGAGGCCCAGCCACGGGGGAGTGAGGGCACCCAATCGGTCATTTAAGTGGCCGCCGGTGGCGGTGCGCGATCGCCGACCGCGACAGCTACAACCTGATCCTCGTTGGCGAGGTCGCCATCCCTCAGCAATATACTGCGAGCGACACCGTTGGGCTGTTGGCACCGGTTACCGCCACCGTCGCTGGAGGCTCCACCATGGTCGTCGGCGGATCCGGTGACAATGCGTTCGTCATCATCGGATGCCAGGTGCGTGCGGAAGCAACTTCATTGGAAATTGTACGGCAAAGACACAAAGGAACTGCTCGGTTACAGTAGTGCCACACAAGCAGCCGCGCTGGCGATGGTCACGATGGTTGACGGAAATACCAGCATCACTACGTCGAGCTCAATCGACTGTCCCTCGGATTGATTTCTGTCAAGAGTGATGTGCTTGCCTCAATCGTTGCTATCTGGCTAACAGGAATGACGTCGACCGTCATTTCTACTCCGGCGGTGATCCAACTCCGGCGCCGGCATGGCCAAAGATTTCCAGAACCTTACCCGCGCGGCCGCCGCATTCAGCCCTCGTTGCAATCCGGCCGGACGAGAATGTTTCGTGGTTCCGCATAAACCTTTCAGATAGACTCTTATGGTTTGTTCCCCGCCGCGACAGGGCAGCGCGCGCTTCGCAAAGGCAGGGAGAGCAGCATGGCGGCGGTTACAGTTCCAGGCGTGGATGGGTCGGCGATCAGCTATACGAATGTCTTTACCACGCTGCAGAACCAGACGCTTGCGCAGGACATCGCGAATGCGCTCGCGTTTTATTTGAACGGCGATCCGCTGAACACTCAATCGTATGTGCCTGGGTCGACGCCGGCGGCTGTGCCCGGCGACGCCAACCAGTTGCTGGTCACCGCTTCCTCGGACAACGGGACGGTCTTCACGCCGGCCGGCTACACGTTCGTGACGGATAACACGGGGGGCGGCAGCTTTACTGTCATCGGCGCGCAGAATTTCATCGGCGGCAACGGAAATCTGACAGTTTGGGATACCGTCGGTGCGACCTCTATCGGCGGCGGTATCGACACTATCGCGGCCGGCAACGGCAACGACCTGTTTGGGCTGAGCGCGGGCTCGACCTATGCGGTCGCCGCCGGCAACGGCAATGACACATTCTATGCCAACGGCACCGGCACGGTCGCCGATGGTAGCGGGCGCGACCTGATATTTGTGGGCTCTGCCAGCGGGACCAATCTGGTTCTGTCCCACGGTACCGACACCGTGATCGCCGGCCAGGGAGCGAACACGGTTGCGACGTACGGGACCGACCCGCTTGTCTTTGGTGGCACAGGGAGCCTGGAAGTATTCGGTAATAACGCCGTCAACGAGACGGTGGTTGGCGGCTCGGGTTCGGAGACGATCTTCGGCGCCCAATCCGGGGTCTATTTCCTTGGTTCCTCGAACTCGCTGTTCATTGACAACTCGTCGGCCAGCAGCACGATCGTCGGGACTACCGGGCGCGAGACAGCGTTCGGCGGGACATCGTCGCACGAGGTGATCTTCGGCAACAGCTCGTCGTTGCTGTTCGTCAGCGGCTCCAGCGACTCCAGCACCATCGTCGGTGGCGCGACCCCCAGCACTTTGTTCGGGTCCGCAGGTTCCGCGATCACCTATTTCTCGACTTCATCTGCCGGTGGTGCGCTCTACGCGGCTGGCAATGGGAACGAGACGCTAAACGCAGCCGGCTCGACCACCAACAATACGATGTTCGGCGGTGTTGATGCGACGGCGGGCAATTCGCTGGTCGGCGGGTCGGGGAACGATACATACGTCGTTGGCACCGGAAGCGACACCATGGTCGGAGGCTCCGGCGCCAATGTGTTTGCCTTCGACAACGGGCACGCGGGCGGCAACGACTTCATCACCGGCTATAACGCGCGGGATGTAGTTGGACTGTTCGGCTATGGCGGTGGCGCGGGTGCGACAGCACTGGCGACTGCAACGGTAGCCGGAGGCAACACCACCATCGCGCTAGCGGACCACACCAAGATTACGTTCGAGAACGTCTCCAGCCCGAGTGCGATTCACATCATATCGACCTGATAGCGACCGGGACCCTGCGCGAGCGGCCGGCCCAGGTCGCCGTCAGGCCGAGCGTGCCGCGCCAGCGGGGCGCGCGGAATCGGGGCGAGGTCGAGGTTGCGGGCGCCAGCTGCCGATCGGCGGGCCGTCAGGGCGGAGGCGGCCGGGTCAACGCCGGCCGAGCAGGCGGGCGGCGGCGCGCATCGGCGCGGTGGCACGCCATGACGTCGATGCGCGCAGCAATGCCACCTCCTGCCGCAGCGCGGCATTGGCGGCCTCCAGGGTCGCGACCCGGTCCCCCCCCGGTCGCGGCAGGTCCGCCCGGCGCAGCACCACGTCGCAGAACATGTTCGGCTGCAACGCCAGATAATGCATCGCCCAGCCATGTTCGCGCATGAACGCATGGGTGGCGTAGATCACGCCATACGGTTCGCATGCCCCGAGTTGATCGACGAGGATGTAGTCGTTGACCACCAGCCAGCCGTCCGGGCGGATCTTGCGCCCCGCCACTGCAAGGTCGCGTGCCACCGCCGGGAGCGAGTGGTCGGCGTCGATGTAGAACACATCCACGCTCACATCGGGTAGCATTTCTATCTGTGTCGCGCTGTTGCCCTCCAGCAGATGCATGCGCTCGGCCGCAATCTCGGCGGCGAACTGTGCCTCGTACCACTCCCGATGCGTCCGACTGCCAAAATATTCGACCGGTGGTTTGCCCCAGAATTCCGGCAGGTCGTGCAGCCGGAATGTGTCCACCGCAACGAAGCGCGAGGGGTGGCAGGCGTCGAGCAGCGCGCGCGAGAAAGTCCCCAACGCCACGCCGACTTCGACCACACAGCCACCTTGCGGGAGCAGCGGCAGGATCGCCGCCCGGTTCGGCAGCAGCAGCGCACCGTGGACGAGGTCCGGTGGCAAGTCGGGCACAGGCGACGGCAGGGCCGGCGGGCGGGCTCCGGATTGCCGGTTAACGCCGATTTTAACCTCTTCGAGCGCACAGATGCGCTCCCGCGTCACGCGTTGCTGTGCCTGAGCGGGTTCTGAGGACCCGGCCGCTTCCGCTGGCGTAACGGCCGCCAGGGCGGGGACCGATGTTGGGGCTGATGGCGCACCGTTCGGGGTCCAGTCCATGCGGAACAGGCTGGCGTCGCCGGTGATCAGGTGCCCTTTGGGGCGATACTCCCCCACTTCCAGCACCACGATGCTGTCGTAGAAGTGGATCGACGTGGTGCGGTCGCCAAGCGCGCTGCGCGCCAATGCTTCCTCGGTGTATTCCGCGTGCATCTCGTCGACGAAGTGCTTGGTACGCTCGATAAACGAACCCTCCGCGCGTAGCCCGCCCCCGTGGTTGGGCCAGTAGGCGGCGTGCAGATCCTCGACGAGATAGATGCCGTTCTTGGTGACGCACGGGAACAGAAAATCGAATGTCGCGTTGATATGCGCCATCAGATGGCTGCCGTCGTCGATCACGATGTCCGGGTTGCCGAACTCAGCCACGACCTTGGCGAGGAACGACGCGTCGGCCTGGCTGCCGATACGGATGTGAATCTGATCCTCCTCGATCTGCCGGCACATCGGTTCCACGTCGATGCCGACAATGCGCACGAACGGGCCGAGATGGCGCTTCCACAGCTGCACCGACCCACCCTCACCGACACCAATCTCGAACAGCGTGATATGCTGGTTGCGGAATCGCGCGAAATGCCTCTCATAGACCGGAAAATACTGATACCATTTGTGCGTGCGACGGTGGCCGTGGGCCAGGAAGTCACCAAACTGCATGTCGCGCCCTTCTCCCTCCGCACTGTCCCGGCCGGACTGTCAAACCCTAAACGAAAGATCGGAATAGGGGGAGCCGCGCGGTCGGAGGCGCGGCCATCGACGGTGCGCTCGGCAGGGGAAGAGACGGCGATCGGACTGGCCGGGCGGCTCTCCACCAGGATCTCCTGCTCCAGTCATGCACGATGCCGCCCCGGCCCGCCGCTGCCTGGCGGCACCCTCTTGTGATGAAACCGCAGCGGAGCCGCGTGCTGGCCGATCTCGATGCTGGTCGACGCCAGTTTCGCCGGCCACGACAGGCAGCTCTGCCCATCCCGTCCCGCACTCGCGCCCGTGCCGCCGGTGAAGAAGAACATGTTGGGCATGGGGCTTCCCGTCATCGCGAAGGTCTAGCAGAGCGCACGGTTGATCGTCCGATCCACCTGCGGGGTCGGTACCCGGCGGGCCACTCCCATGCCGACAGGCCTGAGCTCACCATTCCTGGCGACGATGGTAGAAATCGAGCACGTGTTGTCGGAGCCTGCGAGCGATTCGGTTTGATACCGCCGAGAGGTGCTTACATGATGCTTGTCGGGTGTCAGGTCCGCCGAGGGATCAGGGGCTCCAGTTCGTCAATCCTCGCTATCACATGGTCGATGTCGATATTGGCCGTCCAGGCGCTTGTATGATCGCCGCCGGCAACCCCTGTCGGGAACACGTCAGCCCAATATTCTAGGCTGCCCTGCAGCGCCAGGGCCAAAAAACACGAGTTCGCATGATGATCCGGGACCAGCTCGTAAAGGACGCTACCTGTTTGGCAAAAGGCGATGTTCGCCAGCCCGGCACCGAGTTGCCCGACCACCAAGGCAGCACCTTTAAATAGCGCAATCTGTTCTTCCAGACCGAGTTGTTCTGGTCGGACCGCATGGAAGCCTCGCTGTCGCAGACGGGTCAGCAAGGCTGGCTCATTCAGCAGGCGACGATTAGTCTGACCGCCGCGGTCGATATAGATCCGCCAGTGCCGTGGTGCGGCGGTCCGCACGTCGGCATTCATCCGGGCGTAGGCAGCCTGCGATAATGGAGAGACGGCGAAATCCGCCCGACCGGCCACAAAATCGTAATATTCTGCCACGGGAATCAGATACTGGGCTCCGGGTTCTGTGACGATTGAAGGCAAGTTGGATGCGCCCAGCAGCTCGAGCGACTTTCGTTGCCACGAGTGCAACGCCGGCAGCGCCAGCCTGATGTCGCCGGCGGGGTGACGGCGCAAGATGGCGTGAACGGTCGGCACGGTATGCGCCATCCAATGATAGTAATTTGTATGCCAGTGGTCGAAACAGGGCGCGACGGTGTAGCCGCTGTCGAGCCGGACAAGGCGGCCCGGATGAATCTGTGCTGTGGCGATGACGGTTTCAGGATGCAAGTAGTTCGTCTCGGCAATGACGCGCCCGTCCTTCAGCAGGACCATCAGCGAGCGGTCGAGCACGACATCGCGTAGCCGGTACACGCGCAAGCTGGCGGGTGGGGTCTGCCAGCCGAGGAACGGATTCATCCCGCGGTTGCGCAGGATGCCGCCAGGATCGCCGGCGAAACGCGAAGGAACGGAGAGGCACGTCTCGATGGTGGCGATCTCCTCGGCCACATCGACCATGCTGACAGTGTTTGGCAGGGGCTCGCTCATTGCAGCTCCTGCGGCGGCCGCACCGTAAGTTCGCGTTTTCCGTAGAACAGCATGATCCCGCGCGCCAACCAGGGGGTGTTGTCGCCAAGCGTGAACTTGCCGGGCGGGATGTTGGTGCCGTGGCAAATGCGCCCGACCGGTGCGTTCCGAAACACCATCGCGTCGGTGTCGCGCCGCATGCCCTCGGCCCAGTTCGACGACCGGGTTGCAACCGCCGTCCGATACAACCGATAGTCGTGCCGCAGCCACCCTACTCCTGTGTTCGCGAACGGGATCAGCGCCGCAAAGACCAACGCCAGCGGTGCGATCGAGTTCGGCACGCGCCTCCGGCCGTTCGCCGACCCGACCGCGAGCGCCGCCACGGCCAGCGCGTAGAAGCACTGCCGAAGGGCGATGTGTCGTTCGCAGCAAAGCAGGCCGAACTGGTAGTCGGTCGCCACTAGCACGGCATACGCGGCGGCGACGCACGCCAGAGCGAAGCCGAACGCACCTTCCACCGGCTCGTCGCCGCGGTTGGCTGCCCGCCAGGTCCAGCGCACGCCGAGAAAGAACAACAACCGGACGAGCAGCCCGGTAGCCGCGCCGCCGAGGCTGATCGCACCGGCCTGCTCGCCGGTGAGCACCGCCACTCCGCGCAGGGTCTGCGCTGCGGCCGCCAGCAGACTCGCGACCGGCCGGTGCAGATAGGGGGTCTTGGCCGCGGGCAACTCGTGGACCCCGGCCCGGACGGACAACAGCACTGCCACGACCACAAACGACAGGGCGACCGGTACCGCCCAGTGCAGCCATGCGCCTATACGTCCCTTACGCCGCGTAAGCAGCGCCGGGAACCTTGCGGCGCTCAGGCAAAGGACGAACAGCATGCCGACTTCCGAGCTCCCCGCCGCGACAAGCAACACCGCAGTGTCGGCAAGTGCCCGCCCTGGCGTGGCCTGCCGCCGGTCGATCAGCAGGAAGAAGGCGACCACGATCGCCGCGAGTGTCGGCAGGTAGGCCGCCGACCCGTCCGGCCAGTAGAACAGCTCCGAGATCGGATGCCCGACCAGGAACATCGCCAGCAGCGCGAGCGACAGGAGCAGTCGGTAACGCAGCACCCCGCGATAGGACGATGGCCGGATCGTTACGATCGTGGCAAGCCCGACGATGGCCCAGAGCACCGCCAGGAACGGGATGATGTGTGGACGATGGTCGTGCTCAACCGCCTCGGCGTAAAGCCAGACCACCAGCTCGGACACCGGTCGCGGGCTCCAGCCGAAGATACGGTCGATGTATTCATGGAACCCGAGCTGCCGATACAGCGGGATCTGGACGTATTCGTCGCCCTGCCACTGCCCCATGCCGATCAGGCCGGCGTAACTGATGACGATGCAGGCAAGAACGACGCCGGCGACAGCAGCGACCGGCCCGCGGCCAGGGCAAGGGCGGAAGCCCGACACCGCTTGGGCCGACGCAACGGATTCCTCTCTGCGCCCGAATGACACGATGGGGCTGCCCGCGCCGGAGGAGGTCTGCAAAGTGAACCGGCCTATGGCTATTCGTGGGCGACTGCGGTGACGTAGCCCTGAGCCAGGTCGTCTGCCACTGCCGCCGGGTCGCGGCTCCATGCATCGCCATGCCCGCCGCCGCCCGGCGTCGCCAGCAGCACCGTGTCGCCGCACTGAAGAATGTGCTGCCGCTTCGGATCGACGCGCGCCCCGTTGATCCGAAGCTCGCCAGCCGCGCCGGCGCCGCCCCCCGCAATTCCAAAGGCCGGCACGACCGTGCGTTCGGCAAGGAAAGAGACGGCGATCGGCCTCTCCGAACGGCTCTCTACCAGGATCTCCTGCCCCAGCCCGCCGCGATGCCGCCCCGGCCCGCTGCTGTCCGGCCGCAGCCTCTTGTAACGGAACCGCAGCGGAGCCGCGTGCTCGCTGATCTCGATGCTGGTCGAGGCCAGATTCGATGGCCAGGACAGGCAGCTCTGGCCATCGCGCCCAGCACTCGCGCCCATGCCGCCGTTGAAGAAGAACATGTTGGCATAGGGCTTCCCGTCACGCCCCACGCCCGACTGGTTCATCCCCCACATCGGCGAGCCACAGGCGGCGATCACCCGCTCCGGCACCACCTGGCCGAGGCAGCCCAGCACCAGCATCGGCAGGTAGTGCCCGATCAGCATGCGCGAGCCGCCGGCGGCCGGAAATTGCGGATTGACGATACACCCCGGCGGGGCGGACAGGCTGATCGGGCGCCAGGCGCCCTCGTTGTTCGGTAGGGCAGGGCTGAGGCAGACCTTCACCCCGTACATCGTCATCGCAAAGGTGTAGCAGAGCGCACAGTTGACCGCCCGATCCACCTGCGGATCGGTGCCGGCGTAATCCGCCTCGATCGCATCGCCGGCGACGCGGATCGCCATGCGGAGCGCGATCGGCCGGTCCAGCAACCCATCAGTCTGCAACTCGCTGCGATAGGTCCCGTCCGGCAGACGGGCGATCGCCGCCCGCATCGCCGCTTCGCACCGACCCTGGATCTCCCCGGCGAGGTCCGACAGATCATCCAGCCCAGCCGCCTGCATCAGTGCCGCCAGCCGGTCTTCCATAAGGTCGAGCGCGACTACCTGCGCGCGGAGGTCGCCCACCGTCTGCTCCGGCGTGCGCACGTTCCGGCGCAGGATGGCGAGCAGCGTCTCGTCTGTTTCGCCGCCCCGCATCAGCTTCATCGGCGGGATCTGCAGCCCTTCCTCGAATACTTCGCGTGGCTCGGGGCTGCGGATCTTGCCGCCGATATCCGGCGCGTGCGCGGTCGATGCGCTGAACGCGACCAGCCGGCCGTGGCGGAAGATGGGCCGCGCCACGGTGATGTCGTTCAGGTGGCCAGTGCCGAGCCAAAGATCGTTGGTAACCAGCACGTCGCCAGGGGCAAGCCGGTCCGGCGGGAACAGCCGGAGAAAATGCTTCACCGTTGCCGGCAACGTGCCGATGAAGCTGGGGATGCTGTCGGTCGCCTGCACCAGCGACTGCCCGGCCGCGTCGGTCAGTACGCAACTGAAGTCGTAGCTTTCGCGCACCAGGGTAGAGAAGCTGGTGCGCACCAGCGCCGCGGCCGCCTCATCGACAATCGAGATCAGCCGGCGCCACAGCAGTTCCAGCTCGACCGGGTCGAAGCGGCGGGAGGTCAAAGCGTCATTCCCGCACAGAAACCGTCATTCCTGCACAAGCAGGAATCCATCGCGCCACCACGGTGACTGCGGCGTCTCCCAATGGATGCCTGCCTGGGCAGACGTGACGGGTAGGCTCGCCAGTTCCTGAAGCTCGATGCATGATCATGGTGGAAGCTCCACGACGATTTCGCCATCGGGTAGGACGCGGGCCGTGCCGCCCGGTCCCACAAGAAGTGTGCTCTCGTCCTCTTCGATGACAACCGGGCCATCAATATGTGTGCCGGGGCGAAGAGTGTATCGATCAAGCACAGCGGCGTCGCACTCGCCTTCGGGAAAGCGCACACAGCGTTGTCGCGGCGTAGTCTCGGCGGTGCGGCGTTGCAACCCGATCGCGCGGTCGGCCGCCTGCATGGGTGCCGCCACCGACAGGCGCAAAGCGATGATCTCTACAGCAGCACCAGGCGGGGTGCGAGTGAACAAGGCACGATAGCGCGTCTCGAACGCCTGAAGGACCGTTTCGTATGACAGCTTTTCGGGCAGGACCACGGTAACCTCGGAGCCCTGCCCGATATAGCGGAGGTCCGCCATCCGCCGTGCCGCAAGGCGGCTCATGTCGGCACCGGCTTCGGCGATGATCGCCAGCGCCTCGTGATGAAGCCGCGCGAACGTGGCGGCGACCGCGCCCCAGTCCACAGCCTCCAGCGCCTGGTTCAGTGCGGCGGCGCGATCGACGCGGGCCGGCGCCATCAGCATCCCCAGCGCACTGCCGACGCCGGCCGCGGGCGGGCACACGATCTGCCGCACGCCGAGCTTGCGCGCCACCTCCCAGGCGTGCACCGGCCCGGCACCCCCGGTGGCGAGCAGCGCGTAGTTCCGTGGGATACCACCTCGCTCGGCGATGGCGACACGCGCCGCGCCAGCCATCGTCTCGTTGACGATGTCGTGGATGCCCGCCGCGAGACGAGTCGGCGCAAGTCCGATCGACCGGGCCAGCCGCATCAGGGCGGCCTCCGCGGCGGTTGTGTCGATCCGCATGGCGCCGCCGAGAAACGAGCCGGCGTCGAGGCACCCCAGCGCAAGGTCGGCATCCGTCACCGTGGGCTCTGTCCCGCCGTTGCCGTAGCAGGCCGGTCCGGGCACCGCGCCGGCGCTGTCCGGCCCGACCTGCAAAGTCCCCAGCTCGCTGGCTCGCGCGATGGAGCCGCCGCCGGCGCCGATCTCGATCAGCTCGACGGCGGCGATGCGGATCGGCAGGCCGCTGCCGCGCAGAAAGCGCTTCTGCCGCGCCGCTTCGAAGCCCCAGCCGACCAGCGGCTCGCCGTTCTCCACGATGGCGAGCTTGGCGGTGGTCCCGCCCATGTCGAAGGCCAGCACGCGGTCGAGCCCCGCGCTGCGGCCGAACACCGCACCGGCCAGCGCACCCGCGGCCGGCCCGCTTTCCAGCAGGTGCACGGGCGAGCGCTTCGCTTCCGCAAGCGGCGTCAGCCCCCCGCTGGACAGCATCAACGACAGCCTGCCCGGGATGCCGAGCCCCCGCAGCGCCGAGTCCAGCCGGTCGAGATAGGCCTCGGCCAGCGGCCGGATGTACGCGTTGGCGACCGTCGTGCTGGCGCGCGGGTATTCGCGGATCTCCGGCGCCACATCGGACGACAGCGATACCGGGAGACGCGGGAACCGTTCGGTGATCGCAGCCGCCGCGGCGCGTTCGTGGACGGGATTGGCGTAAGCGTGCAGGAAGACGATGGCCAAGCTTTGCACGCCAGCTTGCAGCAGACCTTCGGTCTCACGCAGCACGCCGGCAATGTCGAGCGGCGTTTCGACGCTGCCGTCCGGCGCCAGTCGCTCGGTCGCCTCGCGCCGCCACGGGCGTGGAACGAGCGGCCGAGGCATCTCGATGGCGAGGTCGTAGAGCTCGTATTTGCGTTCGAGTCCGATTTCCAGGATATCGGCAAAACCCGTTGTCGTGATCAGACCTGTAGGTGCCCCCTTGCGCTCGATCAGGGCGTTGGTGAACAGCGTGGTGGCATGCACGACGCGCCTGATTGCGGCGGGATCGATACCTGACCTCGCAAACAACTGCCGTAGCCCGGCGAAGGCGCCGCGGGCTGGATCGTCCGGGGTCGTGGCTTCCTTCCAGATGGCGGCACTACCGGAGCGATGATCCAGCGCGACAAGATCGGTGAAGGTGCCGCCGATATCGATGCCGAGCGAGATCGGAAAGCGGAGTTCGCTAGTGGTCTCCGATAATATTGCGCCCACGTTCATATCGGACATACGATACCCCAAGTCGGCCCGTGGCAACCGTCCCGCGGTCGCTATGCTAGAGGGGATCGATGGACAGAATTGTCAATGTTCGCATGTTCTCTGTTGAGGCAAAGGAGGATGGCGGAATGGCGTTTTCCCAAGCGCTCCGCCACATCGCTGACTTGCAGCCGCTCGCGCGGCGCGAGCATGAGACGGAGCCAGATGTGATCATTCGGCTGGAGGACTTAAACCCTACCGGACGCATTTGGTTCGGCGAGATGGTGCGCGTTCAAGAGGTGAATCTGCCGCCCAAAGCGCTGCGTGGGCAACGGCGTGAACGGCTGGGCATCCGCTCCATCGGTCATACCTCGGTGTTCGCTTTCGACACTCGCCTTTCTGTCTTGGCCTTGCAACTTTCCAGAAACGGCATAACGGCCGCCCGGATGGGGCTGTATGCTGAGTCGTTGGCGGGAGGAGACGGATACAACGTGTTGCCGGTTCCGGATAAAGCAACTTGGAGTATCCTCCGGCAAGGCGGAGTCCGCTCTATCGGCTTTAGCTTAGCGACACCCTCAGAATTGGCAGCGATTGATGATGAAACGCGGGGCGTGCGGCGCGGAATGATCGCCATGAAAGAGTCGATGCAGCCCACACGACTGGAGCTCACGATGTCGATGGGGCGCGGCGAGATCGATATGGACCGTTCTAGAGCGGTGTCACTGCTGCAATGGCTGTTCAGAGAACGGCAAGCTCACCGTGGCAGGATCACTCGAATGAGGGCAAAGGTCATACCGCGCGACGAGGAGGACGCCATGGCTCTGGACCTACTCAACGGTCACATGGGCGAGAAGGAGTGGGTCGATTTGCCCGAAGACGACCCAGACGCTAGTTATCAGAAACGCAAGGACTACATTTTTAGCGTGTTGCGAGAGAATCGTGCTGCTCTAGAGGACATGTATGGTAGCTGACGTAGCGCAGCCAGAGCGCCACCGGCTGGACTTTGACGCGGTTCGCGAGCGATGCTATCCGCTATGCATCGGAGCGTTGACAGCAGTGGTATGGCTGTTCTGGGGCGACAGACTGGTTGCTATCTGCGTCAAGGAACAGTGGCACATTGATCAGATGTATACCGCGATTTTCGCCTTTCTCGCTATAACAACAGGGTTCCTTGCGACATTCTATTGCACGATCGTGTGCATGTCGGATGGGTTTGTCCGTCAAATTCGGGACACGAAGAAGATGTGGGGCTTTCTCGGGTTTGTGAAGCGCGGGATCATACTCGGCTTCGCGGTCTCGCTCGCGTCAATCCCCATGATGATCGCGGCTCCGGCACCTACGGAGCATTTTTCTATCTCCGCGATCGTCGTCTCGACTTGGCTGGGGTGTGCAGCATGGGCGGTAGCGGCCTTCTATCGGGTCGCGTCCTTGTTCTTTTTCCTGTTTGAGGCGAGAACTGAGCCTCGTCGTCCTGCCGGGTGAGGCCGACGTTGGGTCTGCGACCCTGCCGCGGCAACAAGACTTCGCCCTCGAAAGCCCGATTCTTTCAATGGGTTAGCAGGAAGTCGCGCTAAACATTT
>Ga0335075_10004013_pt1 | contig 23086 bp, 22 predicted proteins | sample Lox_Sample_24_FD_206723 | JGI IMG/M metagenome (GOLD analysis project Ga0335075, IMG submission 206723) | Soil microbial communities from Loxahatchee National Wildlife Refuge, Florida, United States - Lox_Sample_2.4 | ecosystem: Environmental > Terrestrial > Soil > Wetlands | place: USA...
AACTACGCGATGGTTTGCCGGCTGGCGCGATGGCAATGCGCTGGAGAGGAGAAGACATGGCTGAGACGCATTCCGGATCGTGCCTGTGCGGCGCCGTCCGCTTCACGACCACCGGCCCATTGCGCGGCGTCATCTATTGCCACTGCTCGCAATGCCGCAAGCAGACCGGCCACGTCGTTGCCGCGACGCAGTCCGCCACCCGTGATCTGATGATCGAAGGTGACGAAAACCTGTCATGGTATGCCGCTTCGCCCGACGCCAAGCGCGGTTTCTGCAAGACCTGCGGCTCGCTACTGTTCTGGCGGCCGGAGGGCGGTGACCGTACATCGATCATGGCCGGCTCGTTCGAGCGGCCCAGCGGGCTTGCTGGACTGAGGCACATCTTCGTCGCCGAGAAGGGCGACTATTACGAGATCAACGACGATCTGCCCCAGCTTGCGACCAGCTAGCCGCTCGGTGGAGCCGCACAGTGGCTGTTGCGAAACGGTCGTTTCGCGCTAAACCGTGCCGGTCTCACGGGGACTCCACCGCATGAAGCGGCTTCTCGATGCGTTTTTCAATTCGGTCCGAGCATTCCGCTGGCTGGCCGGCCACGAAAAGGCGTTCCAGCAGGAACTGGCCGTGCTGGCGCTTTCGCTGCCGATCGGCTGGTTTATCGCGACAAGCTGGCGCGGTTACGCGCTGCTGATCGGTGCGATCCTGTTTCTCATCATGGTCGAGGTGCTGAATACCGGCATCGAGGCAGCCTGTGACGCGGTTTCGCGCGAGTTCAACATCGACATCCAGCTCGCCAAGGATTGCGGCTCGCTGGCCGTGCTGCTCTCGCTGATCATCACCGCCGGTATCTGGCTGTTCGCGATTGTCGAGCGCATCAGCGGAGTGGCGGTCTAGCGAAGCCACACCTATATGCCAGTTACCAAAGGATACTGGCATGATCATCACCCCTGAAGAATTGCACCTCGAGCGCCGCACCGGCCTGCCGGCCGATCTGCGGTTCCTTGCGGAGAGATATCCGCGCGAGGACTGGCAGGCGCACGACAACATCCACGGCATGGCCAATATGTGGCTGCAGCGCCACGACATGTTCCGCGAGCTCGGCGGCATGCTGACCGGCGCCATAACCGACTATCGCGAGGGGCGCAGCGATGCGCAGCAGTTCGCGCGTTTCTTCGCGCCGCGCCTAAATTTTTTCCTCGGCAATCTCGATGGCCACCACAATGTTGAGGACCAGCACTATTTCCCGGTCTTCGCGGAGGCCGAGAAGCGACTGAAACGCGGCTTCGACATTCTCGATTCCGATCACCACATGATCCATGAAGGCCTGGAGCGAAACGCGGAGAGCGCGAACGGCTTCCTGCGCGCGCTGCAGGAAAACGAGGACAAGCAGCGTTTTGCCGCCGACGCCTATGCCGACGAGAACACGCGCCTGATCGCCATGCTGACACGGCATCTCGAGGACGAGGAAGATCTGATCATCCCGCTGATCCTCGAGCGCGGCGACCGCGGGCTCGGCATCGGCTGATCAGTCGCGGGTTTCGCGCTTGGCGAGGCGGTGGGCGATCAGTGCAGCGATAATCGCGACCGCCAGGCCGAGAGCCAGGCCGACCAGCAGGCGCTCGTGTTTTTCCAGCTCGGCGCCGATGATCTGTTCGGCGCCGAGGCCAAAGACGTAACCGACGCCGAAGAACAGCGCCGACCAGATCAGCGACGACACCGCATTGAGGGCGATGAACGTCGTCCAGTTGAGGTTCGTAAAGCCGGTCGCCACCGCACCGACCAGGCGCATGCCATAGGCATAGCGGTTCAGGATCACGAAGGATTTCGGATAGGTGTTGGCGAGCCGCAAAGCGTGAGAGAAGCCCGGCCTGTGCTTGATCTTCTCGACGAAAGGCCGCTCTGACAGCCGCCGCCCGGCGAGAAAGAAAAAGACGTCGCCGACAAAGGCGCCGAGGAAGGTCGCTCCGAACGCCGCCCAGGGGGCAAAGAGATGCTGATGCGCAAAGAAACCGGCCAGCAGCGCAATGCTTTCGCCTTCCGCGATGCAGCCGGCGAAGACCGCGATCAGGCCATATCGCTCGACAAGCAGATGGATGAAGTCCGTCATTCGGTACCGCCACAGATGGCAGCGGGACCTGCAGGTTCGGCAACGATCCCGCTCATTGCGCCGGCCTCCCAGATTCTTGCCGCAGCTTGGTGCGCGGCAATATAATCAACCCTGGTCTTGAGGGGAGGGAGCCATGGCATCGTTCGAGAAAATCCGTGCGCGTGCGGCCAAGCGCAAGGGCGGCGACAAGGTGCTTGCGTCGCTGCTCGGCCCCAAGCTCGACAACAGGAAGGTCGCCAAGCTTGCTGACGATCGCATCCTGTCGACCATGGCCGAGCGCGTCTTCGCGGCCGGTTTCGTCTGGCGCGTGATCGAGCAGAAATGGCCGGGTTTCGAAGAAGCGTTCCTGGGTTTCGAGCCGAAGCGGCTGCTTTTCCAGCCGGATGAATACTGGGAAGGGCTGACGAAGGACGAGCGCATCGTCCGCAACCCGCAAAAGATCAAATCGGTCCGCGAGAATGCGGCTTTCGTTGAGAGGGTTTCGAAAGAGCACTCCGGCTTTGGCAAATTCCTCGCCAACTGGCCGGCCGATGACCAGGTTGGCCTCATGGTCTATCTCGGCAAGAACGGCAGCCGCCTCGGCGGCAATACCGGGCAGTATTTCCTGCGCTGGCTGGGCTGGGACGGGTTCATCCTCTCGGGCGACATGGTTCTGGCGCTGCGCGACGCCGGGTTGGACATTGCCGAGAATCCCACATCGCAGAAGGACCTGCAGAAGATTCAGGCACAACTCAACGCCTGGGCGAAAGAAACCGGCCTGCCGCGCACCCACATCTCCCGTATCCTCTCCATGTCGATCGGCGAAAACCGTTCGGCGGAAGAGCTGAAGAGCTATATGGACGAATAGTGGCCTAAAAGCCTGCCATTGCGGGGCTTTCCCGCGCACGCTAAATGCCAAATATGGCCAGCAAACCCGCTCCCGATGTTCTCCGCATCGCCGTCGCCCAGTTGAATCCGATCGTCGGCGATGTCGCCGGCAATCTCGCCAAGGCTCGCGAGGCTAGAGCGGACGCCGCCCGTCATGGCGCCGATCTGGTGCTTTTCACCGAGCTTTTCATCGCCGGTTATCCGCCCGAGGATCTGGTGCTGAAGCCGGCCTTCCTCAAAGCCTGCGAAAAGGCGGTCGAAGAGTTCGCTAAAGAGACCGCTGACGGCGGCCCGGGCTTCATCATGGGCACACCGCTGAAGCGCAAATCCGGTGTTCACAATTCGATCGTCGTCGCCGACGCGGGCAAGATCATCGCCGAACGCTTCAAGGTCGATTTGCCGAACTACGGCGAGTTCGACGAGAAGCGCGTCTTCCAGGCCGGCCCCGATATGCCCGGGCCGGTGAATTATCGCGGCATCCGGCTCGGCATTCCGATCTGCGAGGACATCTGGGGCGATCTCGCCGTCTGCGAGACGCTGGCCGAAAGCGGCGCCGAGATGCTGCTCGTGCCGAACGGCTCGCCCTATTATCGCGATAAGATCGACATCCGCCACCAGATCGTCATCAAGCAGGTGATCGAGACAGGCTTGCCGATCCTTTACGCCAACCAGCTCGGCGGACAGGACGAGCTTATCTTCGACGGCGCCTCCTTCGCGATCGCGGCCGACAAGTCGCTCGCCTTTCAGATGAGCCAGTTCGAGGAGTTCGTTTCCGTTACCACATGGAAGCGCGAGGGTGATGGTTGGATTTGCACGGACGGGCCGATGTCGAAAATCCCCGACCAGGAGGAGGCAGATTACCGAGCCTGTATGCTCGGCTTGCGCGATTACGTGAACAAGAACGGCTTCAAGAATGTCGTGCTCGGCCTGTCGGGCGGCATCGACTCGGCGATCTGCGCGGCACTGGCTGTCGATGCGCTTGGGGAAGAGCGGCTGCGCGCCGTCATGATGCCATACCGCTATACGTCGAAGGACTCGCTGAAGGATGCCGAGGACTGCGCTCGCGCGCTCGGCTGCCGCTACGACATCGTGCCGATCTTCGAGCCGGTGGACGGGTTCATGAATTCGCTGACCCAGCTCTTCGAGGGCACCAAGCACGGGATCACGGAGGAAAACCTGCAGAGCCGCGCGCGCGGCACGATCCTGATGGCGATCTCCAACAAGTTCGGCTCGATGGTCGTCACCACCGGCAACAAGTCGGAAATGTCGGTCGGGTACGCCACGCTCTATGGCGACATGAATGGCGGCTTCAACCCGATCAAGGACCTCTACAAGATGCAGGTCTATGCGCTGGCGAAATGGCGCAACGACAATGTGCCGCCCGGCGCGCTAGGGCCTTCCGGGGAGGTGATCCCGAAGAACATTCTGGACAAGGCGCCGTCGGCGGAGCTGCGCGAGAACCAGACCGACCAGGATTCCCTGCCGCCGTATCCGGTGCTCGACGACATCCTCGAATGCCTGGTCGAGAACGAGATGGGCGTCGACGAGATCGTCAAGCGCGGGCACGACCGCGCCACCGTGACGCGCGTCGAGAACATGCTCTACATCGCCGAATACAAGCGCCGTCAGGCCGCACCCGGTGTGAAGATCACGAAGAAGAACTTTGGCCGCGACCGCCGCTACCCGATCACCAACCGGTTCAGGGATCGCGACTGAAAGACCGGAGAGCGCGATGATCGACTGCGAGATCAGCTTCGACCCGCTGAGAATCGATTTTGTCGCCGCGGCGACGCTTCTCGCCCAGAGTTATTGGGGTATTGGCCGTACCGAAGGCGACCAGCTCAGCGCCTTCTCCAATTCGGTCTGCGCCGGCGCGTTCGTAGAGGGCAAGCAGGTCGGGTTCGGCCGAGCCATCACCGACCGCGTCTATTCCGCCTATCTCTGCGATATTATCATCTGGCCAGACTGGCGCGGACAAGGGATCGGCAAGGCCATCGTGAGGGCGTTTCTGGAGCATCCCGATCTGGCCAACGTGCCGAGCTGGACGCTCAAGACACGCGACGCGCACGCGCTCTATGAGAAATTCGGCTTCGAACGCTTCGCCGACGCCAACCAGATGCGGCTTTCGCGCAGCCGCGACAGGTAGCGAAGAGCCCGGTCCTTCAGCAAAGCCGGCGCCGTCCAGCCGAACGCCATCTGTCGGCGCGCAGGCGCCGACCGTGCGGCAGCGAATTCCTCGATGTCGCGCATGCGGGTGACGTGCTCGGCGCAGCCGCAGCCTTCCGCCAGCGCAATCTTCTCATAGTAGAACCGTTCAAAGCTCTCGCGGCGCATCGGCGTGCTCCAGGCTCTTCGCTCAAGGCTCACATGCTACAGCGTTCAGGAGCGGTGGCCCACAGCGAATTTACATATGTCGTTTGACCCGTAAACCCGACTCCGCCATGGCTCGGCGGACTGGTTCTGGCGCAACATGCCCTTTCTCGCCTTTCTTCGCGACAATGCCCGCTGGCTCGGCGCCGGCTTCCTGCTGACCTTCTTCTCCACCACCGGACAAACGATCTTCATCGGGGTCTCGGCCGGTCATATCCGTGAGGAATACGGGCTGACCAATGGCGGCTGGGGCACAGTCTATATGATCGGAACGCTCGCCAGCGCCTTCACGCTCTCCTATCTCGGGCAAATCGTCGACCGCTGGAGCGTGCGCAAGGTCGTCATCCTTGTAACGGCAATGCTCGCCGTCGCGGCGGCCTCGATGGCGTTCGCCACGCATATCGCCTTCCTCGTTCTGACCATCTACCTGCTGCGGCTGTTCGGTCAGGGGATGATGACGCACACGGCCTACACGTCGATCGCGCGGTGGTTTTCCGCGCAGCGGGGCAGGGCACTGTCGCTGATCATCCTCGGCCACAATGCCGGCGACGCGGTGTTCACCAACGTCTTCGTCTGGCTGGCGATCGCGATCGGCTGGCGCAATGGCTGGCTGGTCGCAAGCGCTGCGCTGCTGGTGATCCTGCCGGTGATCGCAACGCTGGTTTCGGTCGACCGTACGCCGCGTTCCTCCGATCCCATTCCACGCGTGGTCGATGCGCGCGACTGGACACGCGCCGAGGTGCAGCGCGACCCGCTCTTTTACCTCGCAATGCTGGGTTACATGGCGCCGGGCTTCATCGTCACGGTCGCGATGTTCCATCAGGTCTATCTGATCGAGCTGCGCGGCTGGTCACTGGAAGTGTTTGCCTCGGCCTTCGTTGTCTGGGCGATCGTCAACAGCGGCTTCACCCTGATTTCCGGCCAGTTGATCGACCGTTTTTCAGGCCTGGCGCTGCTGCCTTTCGTGCTCATCCCGCTCGGCCTCTCCTGCCTGCTGCTTGGCCTTGTCACGGCGCCTTGGACGCCTTTCGCCTTCATGGCGCTGGTCGGCATGTCCAACGGCCTGTCCACCACGCTGTTCGGCGCCGTGTGGCCGGAGATCTACGGCCTGAAACATCTCGGCTCGATCCGGGCCCTGCTGGTCTCCTGGGGCGTGTTCGCCACCGCGATGGGACCGGGCCTGACCGGCTATCTGATCGATATCGGCGTGTCCTATCCCGGCCAGCTCGTCACGATGGGGGTCTATTGCCTCGCCGCCTGTTTTGTCATGGCCTATGTGTCGCGGCGGGCGCGGGCGCGGGTCGCGTTGCCCGCAAGCCACGGCTAAGCATTTTCCTCGTTTAGCATCTTGGCGAAGCGGTTTTGCCCGTCTATAAGCGCGCTCCCGCTCTGTCTTTGGAGGTACGAAATGCGTGCATTCTCCATCCTGCAAGGCAGCGCCGCGATGATGGGTGTGCTCGTCTAGGCACGCCATCGCATTCGAGGCGACTGCCGGTCTGCTGATCCCGCACAAGCGGGAGGGCTGATCGTATCCGGCACCGCCTGCCCGGACGGTTCTCCGTCCAGGCGCCGATTTCTCTGCTTTCTACTTTTCTGGGACCGGACGGTTTTTCGCGTCCGGACAATGACATGACTTCTTTCCGCAAGACGCGTCGCGCAGACGCGTTCCGCTCTGTGTTCTCGTTTGCCGGCACGCATTGGCGTCGCCAGCCGGTTCGGCTCGCGCTCATCATGCTGGCTTTCCTCGGCTCGACCATGGCTGACGTGCTGACGCCGTTTTACGTCGGAAGGCTCGTCGACGCTGTCGGACGCGGTGCTTCGACCGACGAGCTCGTCTGGAATGCGGCGATTGCCGCATTCCTCACCATGACAGCGCTGTCGGCGGGTGCTGTGCTGCTTCGGCACATTGCGTTCGTGGCGATCATCGAGCTGACGCTGAAGATGATGTCGGACGTTGCCGCCGATGCATTCGCGCGCGTGCAGCGCTTCTCGACCGACTGGCACGCCAGCACCTTCGCTGGCTCGACCGTGCGCAAGGTCACGCGCGGCATGTGGGCGCTCGACATATTGAACGATACGATCCTCATCGCGCTGATGCCGTCGGTCGTTATGCTGGTCGGCTCGACGGTGCTGCTCGGCTGGCACTGGCCGCTGATGGGCGCGCTGGTCGCTCTCGGCTCGGTGATCTACGTCACGATCACGGTGACGCTGTCGCTCACCTATGTGGCGCCGGCGGCTAGCCTCGCCAACCAGTGGGACACGAAGCTCGGCGGTTCGCTTGCCGATGCGATTTCGTGCAATTCGGTCGTCAAGGCGTTTGGCGCCGAGCGGCGTGAGGACACGCGTCTGGCGCGCGTTGTCACCAAGTGGCGCAGCCGCACCGGCCGCACCTGGATGCGTGGCACGATCAACGGCACGACGCAGGGCACGACGCTGCTTTTTCTGCGCGCCGCCGTGATCGGCTTCGCCATCATGCTCTGGAGCCGCGGGCAGGCGAGTGCGGGCGACATCGCCTTCGTGCTCACCTCGTTCCTGGTGCTGCAGGGCTATCTGCGCGACATCGGCATGCATGTACGCAACGTGCAGCGCTCGGTGAACGACATGGAGGAACTGGTCGAGATCAGCGCCCAGCCACTCGGCGTGCGCGATCGGACGCATGCGCCCGAGATCGCCATCGAGGAAGGCCGCATCGCGTTCGATCGCGTCACCTTCCACTATGGCGGGCACAAGACGCCGCTCTATCGCGACTTCTCGCTCGATATCAAAGCGGGCGAGCGCATCGGGCTGGTCGGTCACTCTGGATCGGGCAAGACGACCTTCGTCAAGCTGATCCAGCGCCTCTACGACGTGACCGGCGGACGCATCCTGATCGACGGGCAGGACATCTCGCAGGTCCAGCAGGCGTCGCTCCGGTCGCAACTCGCCATCGTGCAGCAGGAGCCGATCCTGTTCCACCGGTCGCTGGCGGAGAACATCGCCTATGCGCGGCCGGGCGCCAGCCAGGCGGAGATCGAGCGGGCGGCAAAACTCGCCAGCGCGCACGATTTCATCGCTACGCTGCCGAAAGGCTATGCGACGCTGGTTGGGGAGCGCGGCGTCAAGCTCTCCGGCGGCGAGCGTCAGCGTGTGGCGATCGCCCGCGCCTTCCTGGCGGATGCGCCGATCCTGATCTTCGACGAGGCGACGTCCAGCCTCGACTCGGAATCGGAGGTGCTGATCCAGCAGGCGATGGAGCGGCTGATGGTCGGCCGCACCACGCTGATCATCGCGCACCGGCTGTCGACGGTGCGCTCGCTCGACCGGCTCCTCGTCTTCGACAGGGGCAAGGTGGTCGAGGAGGGCAATCACGCCACGCTGATCCGGCGCGACGGCGGCATCTATCGGCGGCTGTTCGAACGGCAGGCGCTGGAGCTGACCAAGGGTTTCGAGGACGTCATGGGCGGCTAGTGCCGCCCACGACGCGCATTGCCAAGATTTCCGCCATCCGCTAGGCGAGCCTTATGACCGTCACCGTCCGTTTTGCGCCGTCGCCGACCGGCAACATCCATATCGGCAACGCGCGCACCGCTCTGTTCAACTGGCTGTTCGCGCTGAAGAACCTCGGACGCTTCATCCTGCGCTTCGACGACACGGACATCGCGCGCTCGCGGCAGGAATATGCCGACCAGATCCAGACCGATATTCACTGGCTCGGCATTCGTCCGGATGTGACCGTTCACCAGTCGGCGCGGTTCGACACCTATGCGGCCGCTGTGGAGAAGCTGAAGGCGGCCGGTCTGCTCTATGCCTGTTACGAAACGGCCGAAGAGCTGGAATTGCGCCGAAAAGTGCGGCTGTCGCGGCGGCTGCCGCCGGTTTATGGACGCGAGGCGCTGAAACTGACCGACGCCGAAAAGTTGGAACTCGAGGCTTCTGGCCGGAAGCCGCACTGGCGGTTCCTGCTGCCAAATTTCGATGGCGATCCGTTCGCGCCGCATCGCACCGAGGTCCAATGGAACGATCTGGTGCGCGGCGAGGAGACGGTCGATCTCGCGTCACTTTCCGATCCTGTCATGGTGCGCGAGGACGGCACCTACCTCTATACCTTCACGTCTGTAGTGGATGATGCGGAGCTCCGCATCTCGCACGTCATTCGCGGCGACGATCATGTCACCAACACCGGCGTGCAGATCGCACTGTTTCGCGCGCTGGGCGCGAAGGAGCCAATCTTCGGCCACCACAATCTGCTGACCGCGGCCTCCGGCGAGGGCCTGTCGAAGCGCACCGGCGCACTGTCGATCAAGAGCCTCGCCGAGGATGGCCTCGAGCCGATGGCGGTCGCGTCGCTTGCGGTGCTGATCGGCACGTCGGAGAGCGTCGCGGCAATGCCGACGATGGAGGCGCTTGCTGAGCATTTCGAACCCGCGCACACGTCGCGGTCCGCATCAAAATTCGATCCGGCTGATCTCATCCAGCTCAACCGTACGCTGATCCACGTCATGCCGTTCGACGCTGTGAAGGATCGGCTGGCGGCGCTCAAAATTTCGGGCGACCGCGCGGAAGCCTTCTGGCTTGCCGTGCGCGGCAATCTCGATCGCGTTTCGGATGCGGCCCGCTGGTGGAAGATCGTCACAGAAGGTCCAGAGAGCACATCCGAGCTGAGCGAGGAGGATCGCGGCTTCGTTCGCGACGCCTTCGATTTCCTGCCGCCGGAGCCTTGGAGCAGAGATACGTGGAAGGTCTGGACCGATAAATTGAAGGAGGTTTCGGGCCGCAAGGGCAGGGCGCTGTTTCACCCGCTGAGGCTTGCGCTCACTGGACTTTCTTCTGGCCCGGAGCTCGCAGATCTATTGCCCCTTCTTGGTCGGGAAGGAACACTGGCCCGACGACCCTGATCTTGCGGTCCGCAGGATCGGCTGGCGGTTCAGGCGCTGTCGCGGCGGGCTTCGGCTTCAGGATGCGGGCGATCGCGGCGGCGTCGAGCTTGCCTTCGGCGTTCGCGAGCGCTTCGGGGCTGGCACCCGGGTCAGGGCGTATCGCGGGAACGGGCGTAGCCGGCTCGGCGTCCTCCGCTTCCTCGGTGGTGTCGCCAAAGGTGGCGTAGTTCTTCGCCGGATTGCAGCCGCAACCTTGCGGGCTTGGCGTCGACAGATCCTTGTACTGATACGCGGTCGGCAGCGCCGAATAGGGTTCACCGCTAGCGACCGACATCATCTGCTCGGAGCCTTCGCTGCCGGCGTAATCGTAATAGAGCTGGACGTCCGTGCCAGGGCACATGGATTCGCAATTTGCCTGGTCGCGCGTGAAATCGCGGCCCGAGGAGCCGCCCGACATCGGGAAGAAGTAGCCGTCGCAGGTGCGCACGCAGACCGTGCGGAAACTGCCTGACGGTCCGTAGTGGCCGGTGCCGTCATTCTCATAGGGCTCGATCGTCGTATCGCTGGAGCCGTCGCGCCTGATGCCGCCGCCGAAGAGCTGGTCGAACAGGGAGCCGCCATCGCGCGAGCGCACGGTCACTGGCGGCGGCAGCTTCCGCTCGGCCGTTCGTTCTTCCGAATCGCGGCAGCCATTCGCTTCGATCGAAGCCATGATCTTGGCGCGCTCGCGCCGGGACATGCCGCCACCGCCGCTGAGTTCCGTGCGCTTGCGCTCCAGAGAGTCGAGATTTGCCTCCATCTTTTCGATCTGGGCGTTGATCGAGCCGCAGCGTTCGTCAGATCCGAAAAGCGTAAAGCGGCACCCGGATCGCCGTGCCGTCGAGCGCGCCTTGGAGAGCTGGTCACGCTGCTTGGCGACGGCCCTGTCGTATTTCTTGAACTGGGCGGAATTCCCGCCGCCGCCTCCGCCGGAAGCGAGCTGAGCTTCAAGCTGGCGGCAGAGCCGCGATGCGGCCGCGGCATCCGTCAGGCCGAGGGCAAGCGCGGTGAGAAGCAGCGCAGCTCCCGCCAGTCCCTTCCGCCCGACCGCCATTGGCCCTCCACCGATACGGTTGACGCCTGTTCCGACCGTATCGCTTACGCGGTTAACCTTTCCTTTAGCTTGTGGCCAATCCAAGGCTTTGGGTCACGCGGAGGCCTGCGCCCTTTGCGCTGCCTCCACCACAGCCAGCGCGGTCATGTTGACGACGCCGCGCGACGTCACCGACGGGGTGAGGATATGCGCCGGTTTCGCCGTGCCGAGCAGGATCGGCCCGACGTGGAGCGCGTCCATCATCTGTTTCACCGTGGTCAGCGCGATGTTGGCGGAATCGAGGTTCGGGAAAACCAGCAAATTGGCTTCGCCTTTCAGCGTCGAATGCGGATAGACGCGTTGCCGCAATGCCTCCGACAGGGCGGAGTCGCCATGCATTTCGCCATCGCTCTCAAGATCGGGCGCTCGCCGCTTGAGGATCTCGGCTGCCTCGCGCATTTTTCTCGTGCTTGCCGTGTCGCGCGAGCCGAAGTTTGAGAGCGACAACAGCGCTGCCTTGGGCACGATGCCGAAGCGCCGGATTTCCTCGGCCGCCAGGATCGTCATCTCGGCGATTTCTTCCGCCGTCGGATCGACCGTGACGTAGGTATCGGTGAAGAAGATCACGCCGCGCTGCGAGATCAGCATGGACAGCGCCGACAGGTCGCGATCGCTCACATCCTGGCGCGGCCCGATGATCAGTGTGACATTCCTCAAATGCCGCTCGAAACGGCCTTCCAGGCCGCAGATCATGGCATCCGCGTCGCCGCGATGCAGCGCCAATGACGCGATGACTGTGGTGTCCGTGCGCACCATGGTGCGCGCCGCTTCCTGCGTCACGCCACGCCGGCCGGTGAGCTGGATCAACTGGTCGACATAGTCGCGATAGCGTGGATCGTCTTCCGGATTGATGAGGGCAAAGTCCTTGCCAGGCTTGATCTTCAGTCCGTAGCGCTTCAGCCGCACCTCGACGACATGCGGTCGGCCGACCAGTGTCGGTTCGGCGATGCCTTCCTCGAGAACGACCTGTGCGGCGCGCAGCACGCGCTCGTCCTCGCCGTCGGCGTAGATCACCCGCTTGGCGCTTGACGTCTTGGCCGCCGAGAAGACCGGCTTCATGACGAGGCCCGACTTGAAGACAAAGCGGTTTAGACGGTCGAGATAGGCCGGCCAGTCCTCGATCGGCCGCGCGGCGACGCCGCTCTCGCAGGCCGCCTTCGCAACGGCCGGCGCGATCCTCAGGATCAGCCGCGGGTCGAAAGGCGAGGGGATGAGATAGTCCGGCCCGAAGGTCGGTGTTTCACCCGAATAGGCGCGCGCCGCTACATCGGACGGCTCCTCGCGCGCCAGTGCGGCGATGGCGCGAACGGCGGCCATCTTCATCGTCTCGTTGATCGCCGTCGCGCCGCAATCCAGTGCGCCCCGGAAGATGTAAGGGAAGCACAGCACGTTGTTCACCTGGTTCGGGAAGTCCGAGCGCCCGGTGCAGATCATCGCGTCGGGCCGCGCGGCGCGCGCCTGTTCCGGCATGATTTCGGGCGTCGGATTGGCGAGCGCCATGATGAGCGGTTTCGGCGCCATGTGCTGCAGCAGTTCCGGCTTCAGGACGCCGGCCGCCGACAGGCCGAGGAACACATCCGCGCCGCCGATCACATCGGCGAGTTCGCGGGCCTTGGTGTCCTTGACGTAGGGATCCTTCCAGCGGTCCATCTCGTCGATGCGGCCTTTGTAAGCGACGCCGAACCGATCGGTGACCCAGATGTTCTCACGCTTGGCGCCGAGTTCGACGAGCAGGTTCAAGCAGGCAAGTGCGGCAGCACCCGCGCCGGACGTGACGATCTTAACCTCGCCGATCTTTTTGCCGGCGAGTTCCAGGCCGTTGAGGATGGCCGCGGCGACGATGATCGCCGTCCCGTGCTGGTCGTCATGGAAGACGGGGATGGCCATGCGCGCCTTCAGCCGCTCCTCGACCTCGAAACATTCGGGTGCCTTGATGTCCTCGAGATTGATGCCGCCGAAGGTCGGTTCGAGCGCTGCGACCGTCTCGACCATGCGGTCGATCTCGGGCGCGTCGATCTCGATGTCGAATACGTCGATGCCGGCGAATTTCTTGAAGAGCACGGCCTTGCCCTCCATGACCGGCTTCGATGCCAGCGGTCCGATATTGCCGAGACCGAGCACTGCGGAGCCGTTCGAGATCACCGCCACGAGATTCGGCCGGCTGGTGTAAAGTGCTGCCGCCGCCGGATCGTCCCTGATTTCGAGGCAAGGGGCCGCAACGCCCGGCGAATAGGCCAGCGCCAGGTCGCGCTGATTGCCGAGGGGCTTCGTCGCCTGGATTTCCAGTTTCCCCGGCGTCGGGTGCCGGTGGAAGAAAAGCGCTGCCTGATCGAGATCGGAGAGGGCGGATTTGCGGGCGGTGTCGTTCATATTTGCCTTCGACCGGACATATGTTTAGCAATTGCTCAATGGGTTGCTTGCCTAGCGGAAGAATTCGCAGGCGCGAAGCATTGGGTTGGCAGAAATGCGACAAATAGTCGAATCCGAAAGCACTCACCTGCTGCCGCACGCCCTTTCCCAAGGCTCTGCGTGCATATGAACGTCGAGATGAAAGAATCAGCGATCCGAGGGAGGCCTATTCGCCAGGAAGAGGCACTTGTTTCACAGGATACGCTCGACTACAGAGCCGGCACGCCGGAACGGACGTCGGGAGTACCTACGCAGCACATGTCCTTGGCTCGATATCCCTTCATCTTCCCGCAGGAAGGGTGGGGATCGCTTCTTGCACGCATCTGCGTTGTACTGTTCGTCATAGGCATGGCGCTCTTGGGCAGCTCGAAGCTGTCCGGATATGTGTACGTGGCTTCGCTCCTCGTAGGCTCGCCCGTTTTGTTCCTGCTTCCGTGGCGCGAGATCCATATCCCGCCGGCGGTGCGCGTCTACACTGCTTTCTATCTGTCGTTCGTCGTCTTGGTGCTCGCCCATCTTGTCGTCTTCTCGGCCCCCATCAGCAATATCGACCAGGTATCGAGGATCGGGATCGGGCTGGTAAACGGCCTTTTTTTCACGCTCGTTTTCGGATTTTCGCGCGAGAGGCTGTTCAACTTCATCATCCTGCTCGCGGCAGCGCACATGGCGGTCGCCTGTGTCGTGGCGCTTTACCAGGGCGTTGACTTCCTGTCGCTGGAACTCGCGCGCGGACGCGTGCATGGCAGCACCAATCCGCTGCCGTTCTCGGAGATGTTGCTTGTTTCGCTCGGCCTGGTGTCGCTCTTCCTTGCGGCGCGCGTCGATCGGCATCGACCTCTGCCGGGCATTGCCCTGCTCACGCTGACGACCGTGATGGGACTTTTTGCGATTTTCCTCACCGGCGCGCGCGGCACGATGATCTGTTTCCTGCTGTTGTTTCCGCTGCTTTGGATCGTCCTTATCGGGAAGGTGAATCCCAGGATGACGATCGGATTTGCCGTAGCGGCGGTCCTTGCGCTGTTGATTCCGGCAAGCCTGCTTGCCGAACGCAATTCCGACCATACGTGGGAGATGCTGGTCGCTTTCTTCAGCGGTGCGGACGCCAGCGCGTTCAAAGAGGATTCAATAGGTCTGCGCTTTCAGCTTTGGACCTACGCGCTGCAATGGATCGGTGACGCGCCTCTGTTCGGTTATGGGCTCAACTCGTTTCCGCACGCGTTTCGCGCAGCCGAATTCGGTCTGCCAGCCGACTCCATGCTGCTGAAGTTCAACAACGTGCACAACCAGTACCTGGATATGGTGTTGAACACCGGTCTTGTGGGTGCGGTACTCTTTTTCGGCCCGCTGGTGGTAGCGCTCGTGGCCGGGTTACGGATGGCGCGCGATCCGGTCGAGCGGCTCAAAGGTCTCGCAATCATCTGGGTCGGCTGCGCCTATGGAGCCTACGGTCTCACCCAGACCTTCTACGGCCACTCCAATACGTCACTGCAATATGGCGTCTACCTAGGCATGCTGATCTGGACGGTTCCATACCGTCGCAAGGCGGATCAGCGGCCGGACGTCGTCTCGTAATGGCGTGAGCGGCGTCCAAACAAGGCGCCGGTAGCACCCGCCGCGGCGCCGAATGCGCGCGCCGCCCGCGTCAGCGAGGCGCCGCGGTCGAAAGCCGCCTGGAGGACACGCAGCACACCGCCCAGCGCCTTGAACAGCACGATGCCGGCTGTGACCACGACCGTCACCGGCGTTAGCGATGGATACTTCGTGCGATGATGAGCGAGCGCCTGGTCGCGCGCTCTCCGGAACTGGTAACCGAGGGACAATCTCTCGCGCGGCCAGCTTTCGAAGATGATCGCGTCTGGCGTCCACCCGCTCTTGCCACCCGCCTTGCGTAGTGCGCGGTTGAAGGCCATGTCCTCGCCGCCGGACAGGCCGAGCGTCTCGTCGAAGCGCAATCCCGCCTGCCGGACGAATGCGAGATCGGCGAACCAGTTGCCTGTGCCAATGGCGACGCGATCGTCGCGACCGTCTGTGCTCAGCCGTCGCGACCTCGCCTCGACGGAGCGAAATCTCGCGTCCAGGCCGCGCCAAACCATGAGTTCGGAACGGGACGCACCGTGGGGGGGCGCGCCCAATCGAACTGGCCCGCCGACCAGATGCTGCCCGCGCCGATCGGCCGAACGCGCGAGCGAAACCAGCCATTGCGGATCGGCTACCTCGTCGTCATCGATAAAGGCGAGCCAGTCTGACCCGGAGGCTGCGTCGAGCACGTGGTTGCGGGCAAAAGCGATTCCGAGGCGAGGCTCGACGGTCGCCACGACCCTGTCGGAGCCGATAGTGTCGGCCAATTCCTGCACGATCGGGCCGACGGTCAGCTCGCTGTTGTTTTCGACCACGAAAAAGCGGCAATCGAGTCCGGTAAGGTCGAGGCCGGCGAGGGATCGCAGCGTCTCGCGCAACATCTCAGGGCGTCCGCGTGTGCAAACCCCGACCGCGACGTGCTTCAGCTTTGGCGCGGCCGGTTCCATCCGTCGCGTCAGAACGCGCTCGTGTAGCTGCCGCCGTCGATCGGGATGTTCTGGCCGGTCAGATAGCCCGCGTGCACCGAGCAGAAGAAGGCGCAGACCTGGCCGAACTCCTCCGGCGTGCCGAGGCGTTTGGCGGGGATGTTTGCAGAGAGCCTCTTCTTGCGCTCTTCCTCAGTCTCGTTGGCAGGCCCGGGGCCGCGCAGACGGTCCGTGTCGATCGAGCCAGGCAGCAGATTGTTGATCGTTACATTCTTCGACACGACCTGCCGCGCGATGCCTGACAGGAACGAGGTGAGCCCTGCGCGCGCGCCTGACGACACGTCGAGACCGGCGAGCGGCACATAGACCGACAGCGATGTGATGTTGACGATGCGGCCGAAGCCGCGCTCGGCCATGCCGTCGATGAGCGCCATGATCAGCTCGATCGGCGTGATCATGTTGCCGATGACGCCGTCCATGATCTTCTGCCGGTCGAGTTCACGGAAATCGCGGCGCGGCGGTCCGCCATTGTTGTTCACGAGAATGTCGATCTGCGGATACGCCGACAGGAGCGCCTTCTGGATCTCCGGCTTGGAGACGTCGCCCGGAACCTCGATGACCTTCACGCCATAGCGGTCACGCAATTCCTTCGCGGTTTTCGCCAGAACCTCTTCGTTGCGGCCATTCACGACGAGGTCGCAGCCAGCCTCGGCAAGTGCCGCCGCGCAGCCCTTGCCGATGCCCTTGCTCGAGGCGCATACAATCACCGTCTTGCCGCGTATCCCAAGGTCCATCGTCGCACTCCGTCCTGCTTTTAACCATCCCAATAGCCCGCCTGCCGGTTCCGCCGCAACCGTCACACGGATGTTGCATGAATCTGGCCATAGGCAGGCCGATCCACACGGAACGGCCTATGTCCGACGAGCAGATCACAACCTACCGAACTCTTTTCATCTCGGACATCCATCTGGGCTCGAAGGCCTGCAAGGCCGAGTTCCTCCTCGACTTCCTTCGGGTGACCGAGGCCGAAACCATCTATCTGGTCGGCGACATCATCGACGGCTGGCGACTGCGCCGGTCCTGGCATTGGCCGCAGACCCACAATGACGTTGTCCAGAAGCTGCTGCGCAAGGCGCGCAAGGGCACCAGGATCATCTACATCGCCGGCAACCATGACGAGGTTATGCGCGATTTCCAGGGCGTGCATTTTGGCGGCATCGTCGTCGCCGACCGCTGGATCCACGAGACCGCGGACGGCCGCAAGCTGCTGATCATCCACGGCGACCAGTTCGATGCCGTCGTCCATAATATCCGCTGGCTCGCCTATTTCGGCGACTTCGCCTACGACTTCGCGATGGCGGTGAACCGCATCGTGTCGCGGTTCCGCCGCCTGTTCGGAATGCCGTACTGGTCGTTCTCTGCCTGGGCAAAGATCAAGGTCAAGCAGGCTGTGAACTTCATCAGCGCCTTCCAGGAAATCCTGGTCGAAGAGGCCCGCAAAGCCGAGGTGAACGGCGTCGTCTGCGGCCACATTCACCACGCTGCGGTCGAGCATGTCGGCGATATCGACTACATCAACACCGGCGACTGGGTCGAAAGCTGCACGGCGGTCGTCGAGCATTTCGACGGGCGGCTCGAGATCCTCTACTGGCCGCAGGTGACCGAGGCCGCGCGCGGTGCCGGAAAACGTCCTGCGCTGGCCCCTGTGCTCCTCCCGCCGGAACCCGCGGAAGCGGCCTGAACGGAACATTCCAATGTCAAAGATGATCGAAGCGCCGCACCGGCAGCGCGAGCGCATGCTGTTCGGCGCACCCGAGCCACAGGTCCGTGACCTCGCTCCTGCGAGCCGGCGAGCGGAAGCGCTTGGCGTTCTCGGCTCCGCCGCCCGCGCGCGGCCTTTGCCGTTTGTGCCTGTCGCAACTGCCCTGTACATCGCGCCGGTGTGCAATCTTGCCGCCTAAATGAATTGGGCCAGCGGGTTTCTTGGCTTTTGCCCGCATGTTAACGGTCATCCGGCCGGATTCTCCCGCCGGTCTTCGCTCACTTTCCGAGCATTACCGGCCCTTCAAAATGGCACTCCCGCCGCTTTCGCCCGAACAGCAGATCAAGCCGCGCTTCTTCGAAGGGCGCATGTCGCTGGTCTATTTCGCGATCTTCTTTCCGGTCGGCGTGCATGTGCCGTACTTCCCGCTCTGGCTGGAATCCGTCGGCTTCGATGCCGCGCAGATCGGCATCATCCTGGCGGCGCCCCAGTTCGTGCGCTTGCTGACGACGCATTACATCACATCCTTCGCGGACCGGGCGAGCGATCGCGCACATGTCGCGGTAACCGTCATTGCCGCGACGCTGCTGATCTCCGCGGGCTATTTCCTGACGCCGGCCTATTGGGTCGTGCTCCTCGTCTCGGTCGTGATCCACATCTTCTGGTCGCCGCATACGCCGCTGGTCGATTCCATCGCACTCTCCGGCGTCAGGCGTTTCGGCTCGAGTTATCCCAGCATGCGGATCTGGGGGTCGATCGCTTTCATGGCCGGCTCCTATGCGGCCGGCGTCATTCTTTCCTTCACCAGCCCGGCTGCCATTCCGTGGATCATCTTCACCGGCCTTTTCGTGGCGCTGGCCGCCTCCGTGTTCTTGCCGCGTCTTGGGCGGCCGAGGCAGGCATCGGCGCTCTCGGTCGCTGAACTGCAGACGGCCGCGCCATCGCTTCTCACCCGCAATTTCCTGCTGCTTGTCGCAGGCGCGGGCATCATACATTCGAGCCACAGCTATCTGTTCAGCTTTGGTTCGATCTACTGGACCTCGATCGGCATTTCAGACGCCGTGATCGGTGCGTTCTGGGCCTTTGCGGTGCTGGCCGAGATCTGCATGTTTCTGGTTTTCACGCGGGTCTTCGCGAAGGTGCGCAACACGACGATCCTGCTCATTGCAGGTGTGGCCGCGATCACCCGCTGGGTCTTCTTCCCGCTGATCTGGGGGTCTGGCGTAGGAATTGCCGGGTTTTTCGCCAGCCAGGCGCTGCATTCGTTCTCGACCGCGTTGATCCTGCTCGGCGTGCAGAAGATTATCGCTGAATCGGTCGGCGAGGAGCGCACGGGCGCGGCGCAAGGGATCGCCTTCGTGGCCAACTCCATCGCCTTCGCGCTGGTGACTCTGGCATCCGGCCCGATCTACCAGCAGTTGGGGGTCAACGGGTTCTTCCTGATGGCGGTGGTCGCCCTGATCGGGATGATCTGCGTCGCACTTGCGGCGGCATCAGCCCCACAGCGCGCGATCGGGCGGTGAGACCAGCGAGCCTTCGTAGGTGAGGGCGGGGCTGCGGTCGCGCTCGAGCAGGAGCGGCCCGTCCAGATCGACAAACTCGGCATCCTGTGCCAGCAGCACTGCGGGCGCCATTGCGAGCGATGTCCCCACCATGCAGCCGACCATGATCTGGAATCCGAGCGCACGCGCCTTGGCATTCAGCACGAGCGCTTCCGTCAGCCCGCCGGCCTTGTCGAGCTTGATGTTGATCGCATCGTAAAGGCCGACGAGCCGGTCGAGATCGCCGGCGACATGCACGCTCTCGTCGGCGCAAACGGGAATCATCCGCACGATGTCGCGCAGGAAGCCGTCCTCGCCGGCAGGCAGCGGCTGCTCGACCAGCGCCACGCCGAGCGCTGCGGCGGCAGCGAGGTTTTCTTCGACATTGGCCTGCGTCCAGCCTTCATTGGCGTCGAGGATCAGGCGACTCTGAGGCGCCGCTTCCCGCACCGCGCGGATGCGGTCGATGTCGCCGTCGCCGCCGATCTTCACCTTGAGGAGAGGCCGCCAGGCATTATCGCCCGCTTGTCTCGCCATGGCCTCGGGCGCTCCGAGCGACAGCGTATACGCCGTTTGCAGCGGCTTTGGCGGTCGGCTGCAGATCGCGTCGGCAGTGGGTTTCCCGGAGCGCTTCGCCTCCAGGTCCCATAGGGCGCAATCGAGCGCATTGCGCGCCGCGCCCGCCTCCATGCTGGCATTGAGCTCTTCGCGGCGGATCCCGCCTTCAATCGCTGCCCGGGCTTCTTCGATCGCGAGCGCCACGCTTTCCATCGTTTCGCCATAGCGCCGGTAAGGCACGCACTCGCCGCGCCCCGCCATGCCGTCCTCTCTCACCGTGCAGCAAATCACCTCGGCCTCCGTCTTCGAGCCGCGCGAGATCGTGAAGGTTCCCGCGATCGGGAATTTTTCGGCCTCGACGGTCAGCTTTCGCGCCATGAAACGGCTCCGGAACGGTGTTTTTCTGCCGATTGGGGCGTGTTGAGATTCAGGTCAGCGTAAGGCGAAGCGCAGAAAACCGCCACTCGCAGGCCGACCTCACCTGAATCTCAACACGCCCTGGGCCAAAACACTCGCAAAGTGAAAGGCTTGTCGGTAAACAGACGCCATGTTGACCAACGCCGCCAGCGACGCAAGCGCAGCGCCGACATCGGGCGAAGATGCGCCGCAGATTTCGACGCGCCACGAAAATGGCCGCGTCGTTTATGCGTTTTCCGGGCGGTGGACGACACGATCAGTCGCGTCTGTCGATGCCGAGATGCGGCACCTGGAAAAGGAAACTGCGAACGGTTCGGTCGCGCTCGACCTGTCTGCCGTCCGGCGGATCGACACCGCCGGCGCCTGGCTGATCGAACGACTGATAGAATCGGCGGAGAGCCGAGGGCAGAAGGTCGAGGTCATCGGCGAGAGCGACGCCGCGCGTATCCTGCTGAACGCTGTAGGCGCTGCGGCTCGCAAAGAGCGCGAGAGCGCACCCGCGCAAAGCGCGAACATTGTCATCCGCTTTTTCGAATCTGTCGGCCGCTTGGTCTACAATGGCGTCGATGATCTCCGCGTCGCCATGTATATCCTAGGCGCGACCATTCGCGGTGCGCAGACCAAGGTCGGCCGTGGCCATGCGGTGAATATCGCCGCGATCGTCAATCAGATCGACCGCATGGGCGTTGGGGCGATTCCCGTCGTCTGCCTGATGTCGGCGATCGTTGGCGGCATTGTCGCCCAGCAGGGTGCGTTTCAGCTTCGCTACTTCGGTGCGGAAATCTTCGTTGTCGATCTGGTCGGCATCCTGATCCTGCGCGAACTCGGTGTGCTGATGACGGCGGTCATGGTTGCAGGCCGGTCGGGCAGTGCGATCACTGCCGAAATCGGCTCGATGAAGATGCGCGAGGAGGTCGATGCGCTCACCGTCATCGGCCTCAATCCCGTCGGCGTGCTCGTTTTTCCACGGCTGGTCGCGCTGCTGATCGCGGTGCCTTGCTTGACCGTGCTTGCAAATTTCGCCGCGCTCGGCGGAGCGATTTTTGTGGCCTGGTCCTACTCGAACATTCCGCCGGAGCAGTTCATCGACAGGCTGCGCGTCGGCATCGATCTCTCGACGATCTTCTCCGGCATGATCAAGGCGCCTTTCATGGCGCTGATCATCGGCATCATTGCCTCGCAGGAGGGGCTGAAGGTCGGTGGCAGCGCCGAATCGCTCGGCCGTCAGGTCACGGCCTCGGTCGTGAAGGCGATCTTCGTGGTGATCGTGGTGGACGGCTTCTTCGCCATGTTTTACGCGGCAATCGACTTTTAGGGTCCCGAGTCGATGAGCGAAGCAGCCACGATCGAGCGCAGTCCAGCCGGCAGGAACGACCGCGACGTCGTTTTGTCGGCGCATGACGTGACGGTCGGCTTCGGCGGCAAGCTGGTGCTCGACAAGCTCTCGCTCGATGTCTACCGCGGCGAAATCCTGGGCTTCGTGGGAGCTTCAGGCGCCGGCAAATCGGTGCTTTTGCGCGCGATTCTAGGTCTCAACCGCAAGCAGGGCGGCGAAATCCGGCTGTTCGGCATCGATGTCGACAAGGCGACAGAGGCGGAAAAGCTGCGGCTCGACATGCGCATGGGCGTGCTTTTCCAGCATGGAGCGCTGTTTTCGGCGCTGACCGTGATGGAGAACGTGCAGGTTCCGATGCGCGAATATCTCGACCTGCCGAAAGCTCTGATGGACGAGCTGGCGCTGCTCAAGATCGAGCTCGTCGGCTTGCCGCCGGACGCGGCTGCGAAATTTCCGTCACAATTGTCGGGCGGTATGGTCAAGCGGGCGGCTTTGGCCCGGGCGCTTGCGCTCGATCCGGAAATCGTCTTCCTCGATGAACCGACCTCGGGTCTCGACCCGATCGGTGCTGCGGAATTCGACGAGCTCGTCGCAAAGCTCAGGGATACGATGGGGCTGACGGTTTATATGGTGACGCACGATCTCGACAGCCTGTTCTCCGTCTGCGACCGCGTCGCAGTGCTCGGCCGCGGCAAGGTGGTGGTCGAAGGCACGATCGAGGACATGCTGGCCTCCGACGAGCCCTGGGTGAAATCCTACTTCCGCGGCAAGCGCGCGCGGCAGATCGACTTGGCGGCGCGGGCCTGATGGAAACCAAAGCAAACTACGTCATCGTCGGCATTTTCACGGTCCTCGCGATCGTCGCGGCGCTGGCGTTCGTCTACTGGACGGCGGCGGTCGGCGACCGCGGCGAGACGGCGACGCTGCGCATTCGCATTCCCGGGTCCGCCTCGGGATTGGCGCGCGGCAGCGCGGTGCTGTTCAACGGCATCAAGGTCGGCGACGTGCGCCGCGTCTATATAGACGTCAACGATCCGGGCATCGCGATCGCGGACGCCGAGGTCGACCGCCTCACGCCGCTGACGAAGTCGACCAAGATCGATGTTGGTATTGCTGGCCTGACCGGTCAAGCGAACATTCAACTTGAGGGTGCGAACCTCGAGGAGCCGAACCTCTTCGCGGAAGCGGAGGCCGAGGATCGCGTGGCGGAGGTGACGGCGAATCCGTCGG
>Ga0335075_10004014_pt1 | contig 23085 bp, 16 predicted proteins | sample Lox_Sample_24_FD_206723 | JGI IMG/M metagenome (GOLD analysis project Ga0335075, IMG submission 206723) | Soil microbial communities from Loxahatchee National Wildlife Refuge, Florida, United States - Lox_Sample_2.4 | ecosystem: Environmental > Terrestrial > Soil > Wetlands | place: USA...
ACACCTTCGAGATCTCGGCGAACTTCTGCGACTGATATTCACCGACGTACTCAAACATACCCTGCGCTACGACCATATCGAACGTCATGCCGCGGAAGTCGATTGAGGTTTCCAGAATATCCATCTCAAGAAGGTTCTCAGCCGGCCGCGGAATTGCTATGTCAATGCCGTGGTAGTGCACGTTCGCCGGCAGGAGACGTTGCATGGCGGCTGGTCCGCACCCGACGTCAAGCAGGTCGCACTCCCGATCGCCGGCCAGCCGGGAAACGGTGCGCACGACCTTGCGCATGCGAAAGTGCGGTTCCGAGTAGTTGAGGTTCTCCGTACTCCAGAAGTCTTTTTTGTAATATTTGACACCTCCTTTGCCCCGCCCTTGACCATGGTCCTCGTTCTTCGCCTTGTTATCGTTCATTTCCCCCCCTGGGATGTCGGCCCAAGCAATCGAGGCAGGTGTAACACAGGATTGGCAATTGCATGTCGATATATTTTCAGCAGTCCCTGCAGGCTGTCGGCCGGGTCAAACCGCTGCTCATACGTCTTCCTGGCCTGCACGCCGTATTCTTCGAACTCGCCGCGGTTCGCGTCGGCCAGCCCAAGCACCTCGGCCAGTGCCGCCGGGTCGCCCGGCCGGAACAGGACGCCGTCCACCCCGTCGGTGATGAGCTCGGGGAAGGCGCCATGCGCCGACGCCACCGGGGCGACCCCGAGGGCCATCGCCTCGACCGCGGCCAGGCCGAAGGTCTCTTCCCAGGCCGACGGCAGCACGACCGCGCGGGCGGCAGCCATAGCGGTCGCGCACGCGTCCGGGTCCAGCTGGCCCACGAAGCGGACGGACCGGCGCGTCGCCGCCCAGGCCCCGACTTCGGGCTCGAGCGGCCCCGAGCCCGCGATCACCAGGCTCAGCCCGGGACTGCCGCCGGAGTCCAGGTAGCGGTCCCATCCCGCGAGCAGCACCGGCACGCCCTTGGCCGCGTCGAGCCGGCCAGCGTAAATGACCTCGGGCCGGCTCATCGCAGGCGCGACCGGGCGGCCCGGGATCATGTTGTGCCGGACGAACACGCGGTTCGCGGGCAGTCCGACCCCGGTGAGGAGGTCGCGTTGCGAGGCCGAGATGCACGCGTACGCCGACACCAGGGTTTGCCAGGCCCGGCGATGCGCCACCGCGGCCAGGGCGACTGGCGCGGTGGCCGCGCGCGAATCCCGGTAGCAGCCGTGCCTGAGCGCGCCGACCGGCAGGCCGTGCGCACAGTCGTGACACACGGCCCCGTCGCGGAAGAAGTCCCCGCTGGCGCAGGCGAGCTTGTAGTTATGGATGGTCGCGACCACGGGAACCCCGGCGTCCCTGCATGCGTAGAGGACCGAGGCCGACAGCAGCGGGAAGGTGTTGTGGACATGCACGACGTCCGGCCGACGCAACCGCAGAACCTCGCGCAGGTCGCGCCGGACTCCGCGATTCCACACGACCGCCGCCGGGAGCGTGGCCCTCCGGGCCGCGGGCCATCCCGCTATGTCGTCGCTGCGGCGCTCGAACAGCTCGACCTCGTGTCCGAGCCCGGCCAGTGCCGCCGCCTCCTGGTCGACCACCCGGTTCTCACCGCTGGGGGCCGCCGAGCGATAACGGCTGTGCGCAATCACGATCCTCATGTGCCGTCCCCTGGCCGCTGACGACGCGCGCACCCGATCATGCCAGGCTTCCCTCGGGCCGGTTCTCCTCATGCGGGAGAACAGAGGGCATGATGAGGGATGCCGCCAGGGCGAGTTCCAGCAGATAGGTGGAAGCGTCGCTGAACCCAGTCTCTGTGAAGGACGCGACCAGCACGTACGTCGAAAGAAACAGTGCCAGCGCCCGGCTCTTACCCTGCGGCATGAAGAACGCGCTGATGAGCACGAACAGCAGCACGGCGGCCGACACGATCACGCCGGCCAATCCTTCATCGAGGTAGCAGGCAAGCCAGTTGCTGTCTACTGGCAGGCCGTTGTACGACTTGTTCGAAAGGCCGAAGCCAAATATCACCTGGAACTTGTCGCGCGGCATGTTCTCTACCGCCGCCCAGATATTCGTCCGTCCGGTGAGGTCGGTCAGCTGCTGGGTTCCCTCGCCTCTGGCCAGCCACGTCGTCAGGAAGCTTGACAGGGTGAGAATGGCCACCGTGACAACCCCGGTCATCCAGGCGAATACCTTTCGGACTCGGCGGTTGACCGAGATCACGCTCAGCCCCGCGATGAGCAGGCCGGCGGTCATCGCGACCAGGGCGGTCCTTGTATGGCTCTCGATGAGCACAAAACCCGCGAGCGCGCAGGCGAGCAGGGTGACCCGACCGGACACCTGGCGGCAGAGCCAGAGCACGATGACCAGCCCCATGGTGACCGCCGCGAACTCGGCGACCTGAGTGGGCGGGGTTGGCCAGAAATCGCCGCCAAGCCTCCCGCCGCCCATCGCCCGCGACGGCGAGACGATGAACCCGAGCAGCACCTGGGCGAGCACGATCGCCATCGCCTGCACGTGGCACTTGACGAGGAAAAGATCCTTCCGTCCCCACCACGGCGTGAGCAGCCACAGGGTGGACACGAAGCCGACGAGCCGGACGGTCCGGTAGACGGTGCCGAAGTGCTTGGCCTGCACTGCGGCGAACGCCACTTCGATGAGGAGCAGGCTGTACAGGCCCAGGAACATGCTCGGTCTGACCAGCTTGCGACGATTCACCGTCAGTGCCAGCAGCAGCGCGACGGGCAGCGCTCCCTGCGCGATCAGCTTGCCGAGGGCCGAGGGAATCGGGATGACGAGCGGCTCGCCGCTCCACGTCTTCGGGTAAAAGGTCATCACGTTGACGACCAGCAGGAACCACGTTGCCTTGACCAGGCGACGCGCCGAGCGGTCGCCCGCCTGCGCGGTCGGCTGCGGCGCGAACCTCGGCGCACGACGGACCGCGACGGTCGGCGCGCTCACCGGAGCGGGTATCCCGGATCGGCGCCGCCGTCGCGATCGTGACCATTGGCGCCGTTCGCTGACCCCGGGCCGGCTGACCCCCGGCCGGCTGACCCCGCGGCGTCCGGGACCGGAGCCGAGCCAAGGCTCTCGTCGGTCTTGTCGGAACCGACGACGATGCCGGAGATGGCGTGGATCCCCGACAGCCGTAGCATCTCGCCAACCGCGTAGGCCCGCGTGGCGCGGGTTCTGCCCGCCGTGAACACCGCGACGGCGGCCTCTGCCCACGTGCTCAGATATTCGCCGCCGACCGCGGGGTCGAGTTCCGCGATCGTGACGACGAGATCGGCCTGCTTCGCGGCCGAGACCACGGCCTCCGATGGCGCCGCAGCGACCGGACCGGCTGCCCCGGCCGAACCGAGCGGGCCGCACGACACCGGGTCGGCTTGTTGCGGAGTGACCACGACCAAGGGCGTGCCTGCGTTCCGGACCCGCTGCACCCCGATGCCCCTGGCCCCGAGCAGCGTCGCGACGGGGGCCCCCGGAACAAGGTCGGCCACCAGCACGCGGGTGCCTCCCTGCGCGCAGAGCTCGGCCAGCATCACCACGGCCGGGGCGATCTCATGCGGGTTGTCCACCGCGACGACCGCTAGCGTGGCCGTTCGCTCAGCCGGACGTGCCACCGAGTTGCCTAGCTGGACGGCGATCCGCCGCAGGTCGCGCCCCACGTCCGCAGCGGAGGGGCCCCCCGGCAGGAACCGGCGCTTGCTCAGCCGGCCGACGCTCAGCCGGACCGGCCCGCCAAGAGCGGCGGCGATGTCGTCACGGCGGCGGAGCCGGTCCGAGACCAGCTCGCGGACGACCACGATGCCGAGCCCGATCGCCAACCCGCCGATCAGGCCGGAGAGGACGTACTCAAGGACGTCCTTGATCGTGGAGTGGTGCATCGCCGTCGCGGCGTTGAGCACCTGAGTGCCATCGATCATCGCGCTCGTCGTACTTTTCTCGGTCGCGGTCAGCCCGATCACTGTCTGCTCGAGCGTGGGCAGCGTCTCGGTAGCCGTCGTCAGCTGTTTCTGCAGCTTGGCGAGCTCGGCCTGCTTCGACGGCTGCCCTTCGAACTGGGTGATCTGACTTTGCAGGGCGGCGATCTGCTGCTGGGCCTGGGGTACCTGCTGTGCGTACGCGGCCACATCCTGTGCCTGCTGGGCGCGGAGCATGCTGGCCCGGAACTGGAGGTACTGCGCCGCGATTTCATTGGCCCGATCGACCGCGCCACTGCTGGTGGGCGCGCTGGCCGTGATCGACAGGACCTGGTTGGTGACGACGGTCGCGGTGTAGGCAGCCTGGAAGCTGCTGACGCTCTGGGTGAGGCCGAGCGCCTTGACGGCGCCGGACGCGACCGACTGGCTCTCCACCAAGACAACCTCGGTAAGCATCGCGGAGACCGGGTCCTCGGCGGGGTTGCCTTTGACCAGCACGGTCACGCTGGCTTGGTAGGAGACCGGGTACGCGATGAAGACGCCAAGCCCGGCCACCATGCCGATGGCCGACAGGATGAGCCAGAATCGCCGGCTTCGTCGTACCGCGGCGCCGATGAAGCCCAGGCTCGCGACCGTGCCCGCCACGTTGAATGGTGGATGTTCCTCCGCGACCGTGAGGTCCTCGTACGCCCAGAGCCGTTCCCGCACATCGTCGGGGGAGATCGGGTCGAGCGGTGTGTTGTACTGCCTGTGGTTGGCTTCCGTCTCGGTCACCGCAGCGCCTCCGTCGTCATTCCGTTGTGCCGTGTCGGCATCCGGGGCAGCAGCCGGAGCATTTGCGGAATCCGGCCGGTCGTGCGATCGGATGAGTCGGGATCGGCGACGAGCAGGCCGACTACCTCGCGGCCGTCCGCGGCCGCGCCCATGGCCATGCGGGCGAGTTGCTCGGCGGTCGTGCCCCCGGCCGAGACGCCGAGCACGGTCATCGTGGCCTGCAGCGTGTCCACTGGCTGCTGGTCCGCCCCGTCCACGACGGCCACCACAACGATCAACTGGGTGCCGGGCGCTATCTCCGGGCCGTCCTTGCCCAGGACGGCGACCTGCAGGCTGCGGCGTTCCCCGTGCCAGCCGACGCAGGCGACCTTGAGTGCGGTGATCGCCTCCGGATCCTCTGAGTGGCCGACGACTAGCGTCGTCTGTATTCCAAGCGAGGAGGCGAACACCGCCAGTTGGGGGCCGAGCGCCAGCGCACGAGGGTCCTTGGTCAGCGAGACCACGGCCACGGCCGACGGTTGTCCGTCCCGGCTCGCCGTGAGGTTCACCCCGGCGACGTTGAGGTGCTGAAGCGTCTTCCGGAGCCGCCACCCGTGTACGGCGGCCGGCTCATAGCTGCCGAGCAGTTTCGCCCAGTCCTGCGGGTTCGACGGATGGCTGACCGGCAGCGACGCCAGGACCGGGACGCCGATGCAGTTCGCCAACTCGCCGCGGGTTCGCAGCCGCCGATCCCCTCTGCCCTTCGCGGTCGCCACGACAGCGCCCACGAGCAGCCCCGCGATCGCTCCTGCGAGCCCGTACACAAGCCGGTGCGTCAGCGGATTAGGTCCCGCCGCAGTGGTCGCGGGCTGCAGGACCCGCGCCGACAGCTGGCCAACCGGGCTCTGCGAGGAGGCCAGGTAACCGACAAACGCGTTCGCTACCGCGTTGGCGGTGCTCTCCGCGCCGTCGGCGCTCCCGTTCTGCGCGTTGATCGAGACGATGTTCGGGCTCGGGCTTGTCGCGTTTACCTGGTGGCGCAGCGTGGCAATGCCGACGGAAGCGGGGCTGATGGCTGGCAGCGCCGCCGACAGCACCGGATCACTGGTCGCGATCACCATCAGGGTCTGCGTCGTTGTCCGGGTGGTGGGCAAGACCACGAGCGCCGAACCGGTCACCGACGGCGGCTCGATCGACCCGATCGCCGCGCCGACGACCAGCCCGATCCCGACCGCCGCGCCGACGACCGTCTTGTGCCTGCGCATCAACTCGAAAACACGTCGCAGGTTCATGGGCGGCTGGCTCATTGGGGAACCTCCGCGTAGGCATCAGTTTCCATATCGATAAACTCCAGCCTCGTGATGAGCGGCGAGTCACGCCTGCCTTGACCGGTGCCGACGAGGGTGACGGCCGGCGTCTTCCGCCCGATCCCATCGGAGTACCAGCCGAGTATCGGGTCCACCGTCCCTCGATGAGCGCGCCAGTCGAGCCCGGCCGGCAGCTCGAGTCGCGCCGTTCCCGGAACCGCCGCGTCCGGCCATGACAGCTCCGCGTGGGCGCCGTCGAGCGAGACCCTCACGAGCGGGCCGAAGTGGAACGCCATCCGGACCTCATGCCCGCCGCCGTCGATCACATCGGCGATGTCGATGGCGCGCGCGTCGGGATCGAGCCTGACCGAGCGCCTGTGCCACGCCCGCGGGCGGAGGGCGCCGTACCCGTCGTGCTCCGCGGTCCAGTTCAGCGCCGCGTCGGGGACGTCGATCTCAACGGTCCGCGCGTGCCGTGACCACATGAACGGGCCGCATTCTGCCGACTGACTCCCGCCGCCGATCTCGACGGTGCTGTGCGCGATCGTGGAGCGGAAGTACGACCGCCATTCGGGTTCGCCGTGATAGCAGTAGGTGCCCGGGTCGGCCAGGATGTCAACGCCGCCGTACCTGACCTCCACCGAAAGCGCGTCCGCGTGGGCGTGGGCGGCGATCGACAGGAAGCCGTGCGGCCCGCCGTCGCAGCGGCACCATATCTCGGGCGCGCCGGCCCCGTCCGTTCTGAGGATGGTCAGACCAGCATCGGGGAAGCGGGAAGGCCGCCGGTCAGCCCGGCCGGCGACTTCCCGCCCCGGATCATCCAGCCCGATCAGGGCGCCGACCAGCACGCTGCCGGCATCCGGCACGATCCGCGGCCACCAGTCAAGCCGTCCGAATAGCGCCCCGCCCAGCGCGAGCAGCGCAGGCCATCGATTGTGCTCGGGGGCGTCAATGACGACCACGCGCCCGTCATCGGAGTCACCCTGGCGCGGCGCTCGGCCCTGCTCGTCAACCAGAGCCGCCATGCAGTCCGTCATCGCGCATAGCAGCTGCCACGCCGTGTCGCTGACCGGCGTGCCGGCGGCCGCTGCCTCGATCGCGGCGAAGAACCCGAGTTCGGCCACGAACCCGTGGTAGTCCGATGCGAGCTCGCGATTGATCCCAGACGGGAACGTGTTACGCGTGAGCTCCCGGTCGAGGAGCAGCAGCGAATCGCGGCGCCAGCGTTCGCTGTCGTCAAACCACGGGAAGGCGCAGCTCGCCACCAGTTGGCCCGCGGCCTCGGCGATCACGTGGTTGTTGGCCGAGGAGCCGCGGCTCACGAACCTGGCGAGGTACTGCTGATGCCAGTAGATCTGCCGCACGGCCAGATCGTTGCCCTCGAACAGGTCGGCGACGCCCGGCCAGCCGTCGAGCAGCCGCCTGATCCAGGTGAGGTTGATCAGCCGGACGCCGAGCTCGATGCCGCACGTCCAGTTGATCCCGGACAGAAACGGGTTCTCCCGCCACCACGACTGGAGTTGCCCCGCTACCCGTACCGCATAGGCGTCGACTCCGGTCAGATACCAGGCGACCGCGAGCAGAGTCAGGTGCTGTAGCCGGTTGACCTCCCATACCTGCTTGATGTTGCCGACCGCCGACTCGTCACGCTGGTTGAGCGAGAAGGCATACGCCTCAGGCGCGGACCGTCGGCCGGTCACCGGATCACGGAACCAGTCGGGGCTCTCCATGTCGGTCCTGACCACGCCCAGCATCTCCCACTCGCCCTTGAGCATGCGGTCCGCGTCCGAGATGATCGCGGCCACGGCCCGGTCGGGCACCAACGCGGCGGCGCCCGCTGGAAGCACGACGGTGAACCGGCGCTCACTCGACGGGCGCGCCGCCGCCAGCGGGGGTATCGAATCGAGGTCACCGGGGCGTACCTGGCGGCGCGCCCACGCCCGCCGCACGGCCTGCTCGCGGACCCGCCAGGCCGCCTCGGCGGCGGACATCCGGCCGAGCCGCCGCGCATACCAGCCGAGCTTGGACGTCCGGGTCCCGCTCACGCCGGCTCCCCTCGGCCGCTGACCAGGCTTTCACCCACCGCGATGGTGGCGCGCGTCGTGGCCAGCAGGGAGCCCAGGCTGATGGGCATCGGGGCATCGGTCCGCACCGCCTCGACGAACGCCGCCATCTCCGACCGCTGGCCCTTATCCTGGCCGCCGCGTGCCTTGGTGCTGGACCTGCCCCGCCCGGTCCAGACCTCGGCGGTCTTGAAGTTGTCAAGCCGGGCCGACCGGCCGCCACCGGTGACGTCCATCGTCTCCTTCGGGAACCGCGCGTTTCCGTTGGTGAGGTACGCGATGGTGCCCGACCCGCCGCCGACGAAGCGGAAGGTCGCCTGGACGTCGCCCTGCTCTGGCCCGCGCACCGCGTAGACGTGCTCGACCACGCTGTCGGCCCACCACGCCAGCGTGTCAATGAAGTGGCCGCCCTCGCCGGTGAACCGCGATCCCGCGGCCTCCTCGTCGAGGTACCAGCTGTCCTTCGCAAGCGGGCCCGCGTTGACCAGGTACCTGGTCAACGAGGTGGCCGCAGCCGCGCCGAATTCCTTCCGCATAGCGACGAGCAACGGGGCGAACCGCCGGTTGAAGCCGACCATGAGCCGATCGTTGCCGGTCTTCTTGACCGCCGCCGCGATCTGGTCGGTCTCCTCGCGGGTCAGCGCCAGCGGCTTCTCCACGAAGACCGCCTTGCCGGTCTCCAGCGCCCGGCAGACGAGTCTGGCGTGGGTGGCGTGCCTGGTCACAATGAAGATCGCGTCGAGCGAATCGTCCTCGAAGACCGATTCCGAGTCCGTTGAAGCGATGGCGAAGCCGAACTTCTTCTGCGCGTTCGCCGCCGACAGGGACTTGGTGGTGGCGACGTGCGCGAGGTTCGCCGTTGGCAGCCTGGCCAGATGCGGCAGCAGCATCGACGACGCATAGTTGCCGGCGCCGACGAAGCCGATCGCGATCTGGTCCTTGGGGGCGGCAGGGTCCTTCCGAGTCGGCTGTGGCTTCGCCCCCGCGAGCACGTGCGCCGTGGCCGGGCGCGCCGCGTCCTCGGCCGGAACCGGGTATTCGAGCAGCACCCCGACGGCCTTGAGCGTCCCGGTCCTGAGATCGCCGTAGACCCTGGCCGCCTCCGTCATCGGGAAGATCCCGTCGATGAGCGTTGCCACCTCGAGCTCGTCCCGCGCCAGCAGGTCGAGAAAGGATTCCAGGTTCCGTTTCTCGGTCCACCGAACGTAGCCGACCGGGTAGTCGATGCCGTCGAGCTCGTAGCGGGTGTCGTACCGGCCCGGCCCGTAGGACCGGGAGAACCGGACGTCGAGCTCCTTCTCGTAGTAGGCGTTCCACGGCAGGTCAAGCCTCATCTTGCCGATATCGATGATCCGAGCGCGATCCCTGGCCAGCTTGACCGCCAGCTCGACCGGGCCGTTGCCGTTCCCGCCGGCCGACAGGAACACATGGTCCGCGCCCCGGCCGCTGGTGATCCTCGCAAGTTCGGCGAGGGCGCCGTCCAGCTCGTCCGGCGAACCGCAGGCGACCGCGCCGCCCTTCTCGGCCAGACGGCAGCGGTCGGGGACCGGGTCTACGCCGATCGCCCGCACGCCGGCCGCCGCGAGCAGCCGGACCACGATCTGCCCGATCAGTCCGAGGCCAATGACGGCCGCGGTCTCGCCAAGCTGAACCTCGGATCTGCGCACCCCGTGCAGGGCGATCGAGGCCACGGTCGCGAACGCCGCGTGCTCGGGCAGCACCCCGGCCGGAACAGCAGCGCAGAGGTTGACCGGCACCCAGTTGTACTCGGCGTGCAGGGCTTGTTCATTGCCCGCGCACGCGACGAGCTGGCCGACCTTGAACTCCTCGGCGCCCGCGCCCACCTCGGTAACCACACCGCACAGCGAATACCCAAGCGGGGTGTAGGAGTCGAGCTTGTTCATCACCTTCTTGTAGGTCGCGGCCAGCCCCTGCTGTTGTACCTGGTCGAGAACCTTCTTCACCTGGTCGGGCCGGGCCCGCGCCATGCCCACCATCGACAGGCTGGCCTCGGCGACCTTCATCATCTCGGTGCCCGTCGATATCAGCGAGAACAGCGAGCGGACCAGGACACCGCCCCTGCGGCAGGTCGGGGCGGGCACGTCGAGCACCACGAGTTCTCCCGTCTTGTAGTTCTGGGCTATCTGCTTCATCGGCTTGTGCGTTCCCCTCGGCTAGTGACGGAACGGTTAGGCGGCCACCCCGGCCCCGCGCACCTGGCGGTACCACAGTTCCGTCGACAGCAACTGCCATATCTGCTTGGCGTAGTCATCTCGGCCCGCCTGCTCGTCCGCGATCAGCCGCAGCAGCGGTTCCCTTCGGATCAGCCCGAGCTGGACGAGCTCGCCGCCGACCAGCACGTCGTTGATCAGCTCCCTGAGGTCATTGCGAATCCAGGCCCGCAGCGGAGCTCCGAAGGAGGCCTTGGGCCGGTGCACGATCTCGCGCGGAAGCCAGTTCTCTGCGGCATCCTTAAGTGCCGCCTTCTGGACCCGGCCGCGGATCTTGTCGTTTCCGGCGATCGTGAACGCGGCCTCGGCGACGACCTTGTCTACGAACGGCACCCGCACCTCCACCGACGCGGCCATGCTCGCCCGGTCGGTGTAGGTGAGGTTGAGCCCCGCCATGAACAGCCGCGCATCGGCGAGGCACATCCGGTTGACCTCGTCGTCCAGGTCGTTGTCGTCGTAGATCGCGGCGTGTTCGCCGATCACGTCGGCGACGCAGCGACCGAGCTCCGGGCCGACCAGGGCCGTGAGCGTCTCCGGGTCGTACAGCGTGTAGCTACGGCGGAACCGGGCTTCCTCCGGCAACTCGGCGAACGTCATGAACCGCTTGGCCCACCTGGAGTAGCGCAGGCCCCGGTCGCCGATGGACACCGGGAGGCGGTTCACGGTGAACCTGGCAGGGCCGCGGACAGCGCCCGGCAGCCGCCGGAATCGGCTGGCCATCAGGCATGCCAGGTGCTTGCGGTACCCGCCGAACAGCTCGTCCGCGCCCATACCCGACAAGATCACCTTGACCCCCCGGGCGCGCGCCGCCTCGCACATCAGGACGGTGTTAATCGCGGCCGGATCCCCGACCGGCTCGTCGAGTACCTCGACCATCCGAGGCAGCAGGTCCACGATGTCCGGGGAGATCTCGATCTCGTGCAGGTTGATGCCGAATCTCCTGGCGACCTTTCTGGCGTACACGGCGTCGTCCGGCATCGCCTCAAGCTTCTGGTCCTCCGGACGGAAGGCGATCGTGTACGCATCGACCGCGTCCGAGTCCTGGTGGGCGAGGACAGTGATGATGCTCGAGTCGAGCCCGCCGGAAAGGAAGCTCGACACCGGGACGTCGGCCACCAGGTGCGCCCTGACGGACTCCTCGACGACGGACCTCAGGTCGGCGGCCGGCCCGTGAACCGCCCCAGCCGCCACGTCCTGAATGCGCCAGTACCGCCTGATCTCGGTCTTGGCACCGGGGCGGATCCTGGCCCAGGAGCCCGCCGGAAGCTTATGGACTCCTTGGATGGCACAGCGCTGCTCCGGAACCCAGTAGTACAGCATGGACGCAATGAGGGCCCCCGGCTCGATCCGCAGCTCGGTCCCCAGCGCCGCCACGATCGCCTTCAGCTCGGACGCGAACACGATGCCGTCGCCGCGCTCGGTGTAGAACAGCGGCTTGACGCCAAGCGGGTCACGGGCAAGCACCAGCTCTCCCGTCGCCGTGTCGGCGAGCGCGAACGCGAACATGCCCCGGAACCGGTCCAGCGCCCCCGGCCCCCAGTGCCGCCACGCCTCAAGCACCACCTCGGTGTCCGAGTTGGTGACAAAGGTGGCACCGGCCCGCTGAAGCAGCGTGCGCAGCTCCCCGAAGTTGTACAGCTCGCCGTTGTAGCTCAAGACCAGGCTCCCCTTCCGCAGCGGCTGGTCGGCCGCTGCGGAGAGGTCGATGATCGACAGACGCCGGTGGCCGAGATGCACGGAAACCCGCTCGTCCTCATGGCTCCAGACTCCCTCGGCGTCCGGACCGCGATGCGCGATGCGGTCGGTCATGACATCGGTGAGCTTGCGGCCGTCAGGCTGCTGGTAGCAGCCGGCGATCCCACACACGGCTCAGTCACCCCCTCCGGTCACGATCCCGGGATCACTGTGACGGCGGCGACGCGTTTGCCGGTCGTACACGCTGACGTACGCGCGTTCCTGATAGGCCCAGGCGAGCTCGTCTTCCACTCGAGACCGTCCGATCTTCGCGAGCTGGTCGCGGACCGCCTCGTCGTCCATCAGGTTCACGATCGCCTTCGCGTACTCGCTGATGTCGTTGGGCGTGACGTACACCGCCGCCGCACCGGCCGAGACCCTGGTCTCTCGCAGGTCGAAGGCCACGACGGGCAGCTCAAAGGCCATGTATTCCATCGTCTTGTTCATCGTCGAAACATCGTTCAGCGGATTCTTCGGGTCCGGTGAGAGGCCAATGTCGGCCGTGGAAAGGATCTTCTTGACAAGATCATCAGGGGCACGCCCGGTGAACTCCACATGCCCGTTTAGCTGTAGTTCGTCCCGCAGCGCGACCAGCTCATCGAAGCAGTCCCCCGAGCCAATGAGCGTGAAGGCGATATCATCGCGCCCCATCTCATTGACAATAACGTGGGCGGCCCGCACGACGATGTCGACCCCGTCCTGGGGTCCCATGACGCCAATGTAGGCCGCGAGGAACTTCCGTCCGCGCCGTAGTTCCGGTTCTTCCTGGCCGCGCTTTAGCTTGTCCGGATCTGGCCCGGTCCGAACCACGGTGACATCTGCGGGCGCTTTGCCGCTTCTGTTAATAGCGATCCTGCGATAGGAGTCATTGGTGGAAATCACGTGATCGGCAGTGCGGTGGGTGCGGCGCTCGAGCGCCAGTAGCCCGCGGTACGGCAGCCTCGGGCCATCGGGGAACCTGGACTGGAAAAGCTCCGGGCACAGGTCGTGATGGTCGAACACGAACTTGGTGCCGTCCACCGCCCGCGCCGCGATGGCGATCGGCCAGAAGATATCCGGCGGGTTGCACGCCTGCAGGACCGCAAACCGCCCGCTCCGGCGGGCCTTGAGGGCCAGCCACCCGGTGGCAAGGAACGAATAGGCGTACTCGATGACGAAGCTGAATCTGCTGCCGCCGGGCGCGTACGGCCGGTACTTGTAGAGCCTCGCCCCGTCGATCACGTCGTACGAGGGGTCTCCCTTGCCCTTCGGGCACACCACCGAGACCTCGTACCCGGCCGCCATGAGCGCCTGGCACTCAAGCCAGACCCGGCGATCGAAGGGCACCGGAAGGTTCTGCACGATGATCAGAACTCGCTTTCTGCGGGTTCTGCGTACCGCCTTGTCCGCTTCTGCCGTTTCCATTCGCATTTCATTCCCCCCGGTTGCCCGCGCCCTCATCCGACGCGCAAAATCAGCTATAAGACGTGCACGACATCTACTTTTACTCATAATTCAGACATGTCGCCCGCAGCGTCTTGCCAAATTCAAGCCCGCTGCGACATCGACGCCCCGCCAGCTTTGATGGTTTACTTGTGTAGGTATCTTTACACCTTGCCATAAGCGCCAATGACTCGGGTAGCGGTTAACAGCTACATTGATGGCGCGTCGACCAAGGATCGAACGTACTGGGGGTAACAATGAAAGTGCTTGTGGCTGGCGAACGCGGTTACATTGGTGCCGTTCTCGTCCCATTTATGCGTGCAGCAGGCCACCAGGTGGACGGACTTGATCTCGGCCTGTATGAGGGCTGCGACCTGGGGCCGGCCCTCGATGGCGCGGGGCGGCAACGCTCCAGGGACATGAGGGATGCGACCCCAGATGAGCTGGCCGGTTACGATGCGGTTCTCTGCCTCGCCGCGCTGTCGAACGACCCGGTGGGTGACCTCAACCCGGCCGCCACGTACTCGGTTAACCTCGACGGAACCCTCAACCTGGCCAGGGCGGCCAAGGAGGCAGGCGTCGAGCGCTTCCTGTTCTCGTCCTCGTGCAGCCTGTACGGCGCGGCCGGCTCCGCGGGCGTGGCCGAGGACGCGGAGATGTTCCCCGTCACGCCCTACGGCCAGAGCAAGGTGGACGCCGAACGTGACCTGTCGTTGCTCGCGGATGACAACTTCAGCCCGGTCTACCTGCGCAACGCCACCGCCTATGGCGCATCGACGCGGCTCCGCTTGGACATCGTGGTTAACAACCTCACCGCGGTGGCCCTCACCACCGGCAAGGTGCACCTGTACAGCGACGGCACGCCGTGGCGGCCACTCGTCCACATTGAGGACATCAGCCGCGCCTTCCTCGCCATGCTGGAGGCACCGCGCGAGCTTGTCCATGATCAGGCGTTCAACGTTGGTCGCGACGAGGACAACGTGCAGGTCCGTGATGTCGCGGAGATGGTCCGTGCGGCCGTGCCCGGGTCGGATCTGACATTCGCCGACGGAGCGGGTCCGGACCTGCGCAACTACCGAGCGGACTTCAGCAAGCTCAACGACACGTTCCCCGAGCTGCGGTTGGAATGGTGCGTTCGCGAGGGGATCGCAGAGCTGCTCACCGCGTACACGAAGTACGACTTGACGTACGACGACTTCACGTCATCGCGGTTTGTCCGCCTCCGTCGCGTTCGCGAACTGCTCGACCAGGGTCTCCTCGACGATCAGCTCCGACCGCAAGGCGACCTGCCGCCGATGTCACCGCGTTCCTGACGTGGCCGAGGCCGGTCAGGCCGTCCCCACGGCCCTAGAGCCGCAGGCGATCACGAGCGGGCGATCACGCCTGCCCGGGGCCCTTCGGGCGGTCCGGGTAGGCGCCCACCGCTTCAGCTGGGGACTCGCGGACCAGGCGATGTCCAGCCTGTCCAACGCCGCGATGAGCCTGTACATCGCGCGCGAGCTCGGCGCCACCGAGTTCGGCGCGTTCAGCGTGGCCTACGTGACTTACTCGTTCGTGCTCAACGCATCGCGCGGACTGGCAACCGACCCGCTGCTCGTCCGGTACAGCCACGCCGAGCACCAGGTATGGAAGCGCGCGGTGCAGTGCTGCACGGCCACCGCAGCGTTCGTCGGCGTCATCCTGGGGATCGCCTGCCTGATCATCGGTGTTCTGGCTCACGGGACCACGGCCGCGGCCTTCATCGCGCTGGGGGTCTCGCTGCCCGGGCTGATGCTCCAAGACAGCTGGCGCTACTCCTTCTTCGCGCTTGGCCGGGGCAGCCAGGCGTTCGTTAACGACACGATCTGGACGGTGGCACTCGGGGTTGCCCTCGAAGGGCTGCGGCTGTGGGATCACCAGACCGTATTCTGGTTCGTCCTGATGTGGGGCCTGACGGCGAACCTCGCCGCACTCTGCGGACTGCTGCAGGCGCGGCTGCTGCCACGGTTGAGCGGGATCGGCGACTGGCTGTCGGCAATGCGCGACCTCGGCCCTCGCTATCTGATCGAGAATACAGCCAGCAGCGGCTCAGGACAGCTGCGCATCTATGCGATCGGTTTCGTCGCCGGTCTGACCGCCGTGGGCTACGTCCAGGAGGGCTCCCTGCTCATGGGGCCCTTCTTCGTCATCTTCATGGGCATCTCGCTTGTCACCGTGCCGGAGGCAACGCGGATGCTGCACCGCTCCACTCGGCATTTGCAGCGTTACTGCGCCCTGGTCGGCGCCGGGCTGTCGATTCTGGCCCTGTGCTGGGGTCTGATTCTCCTGTTCGCGCTCCCGCGCGGACTCGGCACTCTGCTCCTCCACGCCAAGCAGTGGCAGCCCGTCTATGGCCTGGTGATCTGGCTGACGCTGTCGATGATGGGCGCCTGCGTCACCGCCGGCGCCGTGGCCGGGCTGCGTGCCCTCGGGGTCGCACGTCGTAGCCTGCGCGCGAATCTCATCGCGTCAGGCATCTTCGTGGTGCTCGGCGTCCTCGGGGCGGTCGTGGGCGGGGCCGCGGGCTCGGTCGAGGGGACCGCCCTCGCCACCTGGATCGGCGCCGGGGTGTCTTGGTGGCTGCTCCGCATCGGCCTGCGCGAGCACGACCGGGTCCTCCGGCGCGCCCATCTCATCCCCCGGCCACGCCGACCAGCGGTGACCGACGACAAGGCAGCCCCGGCATCCAGTGCCAGCGATAGCGAATTAGGAATGAGAGCTAAGGAAGGAACCTGCGGACATGTCCATAGTGCCCAAGCTGAGCGTCGGGCTTCCCGTCTACAACGGGTCGGCCTATGTCGCCCAGTCGATCGAGGCGCTCCTCGGTCAGACCTTCGAGGACTTTGAGCTGATCATCTCCGACAACGCCTCCACCGACGACACCGGAGACATCTGCCGCCGCTATGAGAAGCTGGACTCGCGGGTCCGCTACTTCAGGCAGCCGCGCAACGTGGGGCTGGCGCCTAACCACAACTTCTGCGTCGAGCGGGCTCAAGCCGAGTTGTTCAAGTGGGCGGCAGGCGATGACCTGTACGCCAGGGACCTGCTGGAGAAGTGCGTCGCCGCGCTCGACGAGTATCCACAGGTGGTTCTCGCGCATTCGCTGACCGCGATGATTGACGGTGACGGCACAGTGTTTCAAGCCAACGCCTACCCGCTGGCCACTTCGGCGCCGCGCGCGCCGGAACGATTCCGCAGCCTGCTGAACGACAGCGGCGGTGACGATGACGGGGCCGTCGTGCGCAAGGAGGTGCTGCTCCGTACGGCGATGAAGGAGAGTTACCACCACGCGGACCGGACGATCATCGCGGAACTCGCCTTGCACGGACCGTTCTACCAGGTTCCAGAGTGGTTGTACTTCCGCCGCGACCATCCGGGGCGGGCGGAGCGCAGCCACCCGAGCGTTCGCGCCCGGTGCGCGAACATGGACCCGCGGCGCGGGGACCCGTGGCGGAACCCAGTCCCGCGATTGCTCGCGGAGTATGTCTGGGCCTACGTCCGGATGATCAAGCGCTCTCCGCTGACGCCGACTGAGCGACGGGAGTGCTACCGCTACCTCGGGGAGTGGATGAGTCGCCGCGCCAGGCCGCACCGCCCAGTCGCCGCGGCACAGCCGGTGGCCGAGGCCACACCGCCCATCTCCGTCGACGAGTTGGTCGCCGGACGCAAGAAGAGCCTGTCATGAGCCCACGACCAGGCCGTTCGCCGCGGGTCGGCTTGTTCGGCCTCCTCGGGTCAGGCAATCTCGGCAACGACATCTCCATGCAGTCGGTGCTCGCTTACCTGCGAAGCTCCCAGCCCGACGCGACCATAGACGCCATGTGCATGGGCCCGGAGCGGGTGACGGCAGACGCGGGGATCGACGCGATCCCCTTGCAATGGTCACGGCGATACGAGGGGCACGTGTCCGGCCTGCCCGCGAAGGCGGTAAAGGCTGCCGGGAAGGGGATCGACGCGTTCCGGACCGCTGCGTGGGTTCGCCGGCACGATGTGGTGATCGTGCCGGGCATGGGAGTGCTCGAGGCGAGCACGCCGATCAATCCCTGGGGCGTGCCGTACGCGCTGTTCTTGCTGAGCGCGTGCGGACGGATCTTCCGTACCAAGGTCGCGCTGGTCAGCGTGGGGGCAACCACTATTAACCAGCCTTCAGTGCGGTGGTTCTCTACCTGGGCTGCCCGCCTCGCCTACTACCGTTCATATCGGGATCGGCGGTCCAAGGACGCGATGCGGCAGCGTGGCGTCGACGTGTCATGCGATCGCGTGTTCCCCGACTTGGTCTTCGCCATCCCGCCAGCCACCACCGAGCCTGCCGACCCGCAGACGGTGGGAGTCGGCGTCATGGCGTACTACGGCACCAACGACGACCGGGCGCGCGCCGACGAGGTCCATGCCTCGTACACGGCCAGCATGACTCGCTTTGTCCAGTGGCTGCTTGACGACGGGCGCAATGTGCGCTTGTTCGTGGGTGACGGTAGCGACGCCGAAGCCGTCGCGGAAATTTTCGCCACCCTGGGCGTGAGCCATCCCGCCTTGACCTCCGGGCGGGTCGTTGCCGAGCGGATAACCTCTTTCGCCGAGCTGATGCAGGCCATGGCACCCGCGAGCACGGTGGTGGCAACTCGGTACCACAACGTGATGTGCGCGCTCAAGCTGGGCAAACCCGCCATTTCCCTGGGCTACTCCGACAAGAACATCTCCCTCATGGAAGATATGGGGCTGCCGGAGTTCTGCCAGCACGCCAATGACATCAGCTTTGACCATCTCGTCGAGCAATTCGCAACACTCGAAAAAAACGCCGATCAGATTCGGGCCATCGTGGAAGAGCGTAACGCGGAGCTGGCGGCAAGGCTTTCCGAGCAGTTCACCGTGCTCGACGCTACGCTCTTCGCTGGTGGCTGAGCGCGAACGCTAGGGCTTGCCGCTCGGCCCGCCGAACACGAGCAGGGCGTCCGCCGGCGGCGCGCCGTAGATGGACCGAACGGCCTCCTCGTCGAGGGCGCTCTCGTCCTTGGTGCTAACGAAATCCCGGATGGCCGTGCCGGTGCAATCGGCGTCCACCAGCGGCGCGCCGAGCCCGGCTTCCAGGTCCGTGGTGTTCACCGTCCGGAAATCGACGCTATACCTAGCCAGCCCCGATGTGTTCGGGATGGACGTGTGCAGCTGAGCGCCGGAGAAGAGCAGGACCTCACCGGGAGCTGGGAGGGGGATCACCTCCACGTGCGGTGTGTGATCGATCGCCCGCGGCCGAGCCTGAGACTCCTTACCGACGGACTTGGCCGTACTGAACCGCCGGGCGTTGTTCTCGTAGTAGTCGAAGTCACCGGACGTGTTCGGCACCGCCCGGGCGAAGCTCGCCAGGTCGAAGCTCATGGCGTTGGTCTCCCTGACCGGGAACACCGGCAGCCACCAGTTGATCTGCTGCGCCGGGGCGCTGTACCAGACGTCCCGGTGCCACGGGAAGGCGAAGGCGATCCCCGTCGTCAGATGCCCGACGGGGAAGGAGGTCCGTGGTTTCGGCACGTCGTAGTGGGTGTACTCGGGCTCGAACCCGGCCTCCGCGATGATCGCGCGGACCAGCTCGCGGGATTGCTTGGCATGAATCCATCGGGGCTTCCACTCCCCGAGGAGTTTGGCCATTTCGGCGGGCTCGATGTGTTCGTGCGCGTGCTCTGGGTCGTTGGGGGCGAAAAGCTTGGTCAGCTCGTCCCGCATGTAATCGACGAACTCGGTGAGAGCGCGCAGCTGGGTGAGGATGATTAGGTCCCCGGAGTAGATCCGCTGCCGCACGTCCGCTGCTGGAATGTCTGGATTGGTCAGAAAGGCTGGCATTGCATCCCCCGGAACAGTTTTATCCCATCAATCAGTGGACGACTAGCTTTGTGCAGGTAAATGCTTCCGCATAACGAGCGCGGCATTCCATTCCGCGCAGCCGGCCGAGTGCCAGGAAGGTCTCCTCGCCCCACCAGTCACGAGCGCGCTGGGAGGGATAGCACTTGTCCAGCAGTTCCACCTTCTGCCGGGCGATCTCGTCGGTCAGCGGGAAATACGTGTTGGGACGGGTCATGTCGCCGTCCCATTTCGGGATCTCGTAGCCGAGGTACAGCTGATCCCTGAAGGCAGTCGGCACGAGCTCGGCGATGGTCGCGTGGTCCTGGTGCGCATCGCTGGCCGACGGGGCGAGAATAAGGTCGGGGCGAAGCGATCGCGCCGCTGCCTCGATGATCTCCTTGACCTGTGCCCAGACCGCAGGCAGCCGCCCCTCGGGCAGGTCGTGCAGTTCGATGGCGAGGTCGGCACCCGGCGTGAAGGCACGCGCCGCTGCCCGGGCCTCCAGCCGACGCTCGTCGTTCCCCGTCATCAACACATATCTCACGTGCAGGCCCGGATGGCGCGCCGCCAGGGTGAGCAGGGTGCCGCCCGCCGCGATCTCGATGTCGTCCGGATGCGCGCCTAGAGCGAGCACCGACAGCGGGCGGCCCCGCGGCGCCGCCAGTGGCAGCGAGATCATGCCTGGGCCTGTACGCCAGTGGGCAACTGTCCGGAACGCTCGGGATCCCAGATCATCCACGGGCAGTTGCCCTGGTGGTACATCTCCTCCATAGCGGCCCGCTCCTTGACGGTGTCGGCCGGCGACCAGTAACCCTTGTATGGATAGGCGAGGACACGGCCCTGCGGGATCAGCCGGACGATCGCGTCGCCAACGAGATCCTCGCCCTCGTTCAGGTGATCGAATATCTCCTGCCGCAGCACGAAGTAGCCGCCGTTCTCCCACTGGCGCAGATCCTGAACCGGCGTGACCCGGGTGATCATCCCGGTGTCGTCGACGTCCACGACGTGGTGCGACGAGGTTGGGGGCACGGCGAGCAGGCTGACGACCGCGTTCGTGGCGGCGAACCGCGAGATCATGTCCGGCAGCTGCGCGTTGGTGAAGACGTCCGCGTAGTTCGCGAGGAACATCTCCTCGTCCTGCACGAAGCGACGGACGCGACGAAGCCGTTCGCCGATCGCCGAGTGCAGGCCGGTGTCGACGAACGTGATCCGCCAGTCCGAGATGTCGGTCTTGAACAGCTCCACTTGCCGGTCGGCACCGGCGAGCACGAAGTCGTTCGACCGAGTCTCGTCATAGCTGAGGAAGAAATCCTTGACCGCCGAGGCCCCGTAGCCAAGGCAGAGCACGAAATCGGTGTGCCCGTAGTGGGCGTAGTAGCGCATCACATGCCAGAGCAGCGGCCGGTCGCCGACCATGGCCATGGGCTTGGGGGCGTTCGTGATCCCGTCCCGCATCCGCATTCCGAAACCACCGCAGAACAGTACGACCTTCATCTCAACGCTCTCCTTTGAGAAGGTATTGCTCAGACGACTTCAAGCGCGGGGATGGGGAAAACCAGACGGCCGCCCCAGGACCGGACATACGCCAGTTGCTCGCTGATCTCGTTCCTGAGATTCCATGGCAGGACGAGCACGTAGTCCGGTCTGGTTTCCGCGATGCGCTCAGGCGCGTAGATCGGGATATGCGTTCCGGGCAGGAACATGCCCTGCTTATGCGGCGACCGATCGACGGTATAGGCAAGCAGATCCGACCTGATGCCGCAGTGGTTCAGCAGGGTGTTGCCCTTGCCCGGCGCACCATACCCGGCAACCGTCTTGCCCTCGGCCTTCGCCGCGAGCAGGAAGCCAAGCAGGTCGCTCTTGATCTTGAGCACCGCCCCCGCGAACCCCTCATGCCCGGCTACGGTATGCAGCCCGGCGGCTTCCTCCGCGGCAAGCACCGCCTTGACCCGCTCCTCAGGCTCGCCCGCCGTCTCTGCGGGACGGGCGTGCACGCGCAGCGATCCCCCGTGCGTACCGAGTTCATCGACATCGACCACGCGCAGCCCGGCGGTCGCAAGCGCCCGGCCGGCCGTGTGCAGCGACAAATACGAGTAATGCTCGTGGTAGATCGTGTCGTACTGACGCCGCTCGATCAGCCGGAGCAGGTGCGGGAACTCCAGAGTCACCAGACCGGTGTCCTTGACCAGAGCGCGCAGTCCGACCGCGAAGCCGGTGATATCAGGGACGTGCGCGAAGACGTTGTTCGCCGCGACGAGGTCAGCACGACCGTGCACCGCCGAGATCGCCGGGCCGGTGTCTGGGCCGACGAAACGCACCACGGTCCTGATGCCCTTCTCCTCGGCAGCCCTGGCGACGTTCCCGGCCGGCTCGATGCCGAGCACCGGGATGCCGGCCGCGTGGAAGTGCTGCAGCAGGTAGCCGTCGTTGCTGGCCACCTCGGTGACGAGGCTGTCCGATGTCAGATTGAGCCGCCAGGCCATCTCGTCGGCGTAGCGCTTCGCGTGTGCCACCCAGGAGTCAGAGTAGGACGAGAAGTACGCGTAATCAGAGAAGATATCCTCGCCCGGCACATAAGCGGGCAACTGCACGAGCAGGCATTCATCGCACAATCGAACATGCAACGGGTAAAAGGTCTCAGGATCGTCGAGTCGCTCCGCCGGCAGGTAGCTCTCGCACAGCGGCGACATCCCAAGGTCGACGAATGTGGACATTAGTTCCGCGCCGCACAGCCGACATGAATGTTGTGACAACATGTCCCCCCAGACAGGTATTCTGCATTCGATTAAGGATCGTGTACTGAAAATGCCCTATTTTGCGACTAACGCCCAACTTAGGTATCTAGTACCCCGGACGAGGAGAATCTAATGGATAGTTATGGGTGCCGGGCCTGTCGCGCCCGCGGTGGCGATGTTGTTCTCGATCTCGGTGAGCAGCCGGCTTGCGATTACTTTCCGAGATATGACGATCGAAATCCCGATCCGGTTTACCCGCTGCAGATGTGGCTCTGTGCGAATTGCGGCCTGGCCCAATTGCTGACGGATCCGACCGTGCCGGAGGAGCCAAGGGGCGCCGAGCCGGCCGCCCTCGTCGCCCAGGCGGCGGACGCGGTGGGCCGGGTTGCCGCCGCCGGGCTGCTGCCCGCGGGCGCGCGGGTCGCCGAGTACGGCAGCCCGCACGGCGGGTCCTGGCTGGACCTGCTGACGGCCCGCGGCCTGACCCCGGTGGCCGGCGACGCCGGGGCAGACGTGATCATCGACTGCTTCGGGATGATGCACGCGCCGGACCAAGCGGCGGCGCTGGCCGAACGCGCCGCCCGGCTGAGGCCCGGCGGGATGCTCCTGCTCCAATTCCACTCCCTTGACTCGATCATCCGCTACGGACAGTGGAACGCCCTGCGCCACGGCCACTACGCCTACTACTCCGCCACCGCGCTGACCGTGATGCTGGCCGCGGCCGGGCTCAGCCCGCGCACCGCCTGGCAGTTCAGCCTCTACGGCGGCACCGTGCTGCTCGGGGCGGGCCGGAGCAGCGACGGCGGCATCCTCGGCCGGGCACCTGACGACACGATCCGATCGCTGTTGGCAGCCGAGGCCCGCACCCGCGTCACCGACCCCGAGGTCGTGCGCGGGCTCCAGCGTGACGTCCGGGCCCGCGCCGGGGCGCTGCATTCCTGGCTGACCGCCCAGCAAGAGGAGGGGAGGTTGGTACTCGGCTACAGTGCGGCGTCGCGCGCGGTAGCGCTGCTGCGTTCCGCCGACGTGGACAGCGGCTTGCTGCCCGCGGTGGCGGATGCCTCGCCGGGAAAACAGGGGCTTC
>Ga0335075_10004015_pt1 | contig 23084 bp, 19 predicted proteins | sample Lox_Sample_24_FD_206723 | JGI IMG/M metagenome (GOLD analysis project Ga0335075, IMG submission 206723) | Soil microbial communities from Loxahatchee National Wildlife Refuge, Florida, United States - Lox_Sample_2.4 | ecosystem: Environmental > Terrestrial > Soil > Wetlands | place: USA...
CCGCCGCCATGCGCCCGCCGCTGATCCTCAACGACCCAAAGGGTCGCCTGCGGTCATCGACGACCGCCTGACGGGGCCGAGCATCCCGGAAAGCTGCGACCGAATGAATGAATCACGACACTAGGCGGTCGGTCAGCAGCGTGATCGCCCCCGGCTCGATGCCGGGGACCTTCGTCCACTGGACGTCCCCGCAGATGACCTGGTCGATCTCGGCGTGCTGCTGGTGGGTGGCGAGGATCAGCGCGTCAGGGGTGCGCAGTTTGCGCTGCTCGCGCTTCCTGCCTGTGGCGTTGTAGGCCGCCTGGAGGGCTATGGCGTGCTCCGCCGTGTCGCGATCGACGTCGACGATGTCGACGCCGAAGTCGTGCGCGAACTCGCGGATCGCCTCTTCGGGATGGTGCCCGAGGACGGCTCCGTGAAGAAGCTCGCTCCAGGCGATCACCGAGATCGCGAGCAGGCTCCCGGCTCTGACCGCCGACTCGATGGCCGACGCCGCGTCGTCGTGCAGCGAATCGCCTCGGTCGATGTAGGCGATCACCGCGGAGCTGTCGAGCAGCGCTACCGCCATTCGTCCCGCAGGTCATCGATGGCCGTGCGAGCGGCACCGCCGGTGTCGATCCGGCCGCGGTGCTTGGCGAACAGCTCGTCCAGGCGGGTCAGCTCGACGCGACCGGGGCCGAGAGCGCGGACCGCGACCACGTCGCCTTCCTTGAAGCCCGCTTCGGCGAAGGGCTGCTTGCCGATGGTGATCTGATGCTTCGAGGAGATCCGGGTTCGCGGCACCGGCGGCGCCGGCGCCGGCGTTCCGGGCGCTTTGCCGCTGGCCCCGAGCTTCTTTACGGCACGTGCCATTGGGTAAAGAATACTCCCCCGTTCAAGCACGGCCCAGCCCGGCGCGACGCCCAGCGCGCGCTCCTCCGGAGCGGTCGCATCGCTTGCCGGCGCCCGCGACAGCGCGCGCGTCGATCGCCAAGGTCAGGTCCCACTTCCGGCGACTGTCCGCAGGCGAACACGTGCAGCGGGCCTTGCAAGGCAACCTAATCCCGCCCGCTTCGTTCGTCGTGGGACGGACCGAGGCAAGGTGGTTGCCATGGTCTTTCGCGTTTCGGTTGTTGTTGGTCTGCTGTCCGCACTGGCGATGTCCGCGACGGCGTCGGCGGCGTCGCATCTGGTGGTCGCCGGCGACACGTTGTCGGGGATCGCCGCGGCCAACGGGTTGTCGACGGCGACGCTGGCGACGGCGAACGGGATGTCGCCGGACGCGTTCGTCATCCAGGGCACGACGATCACCGTGCCGGTGGCGGGACCGACGGCCGCCGCGGGCGTCGCGGCCTCCCCGGCGCCGTTCGGCGGCTACCGCGTTCGCCTCGGCGACACGCTGAGCGCGATCGCCGCCGAGCACGGCGTCAGCCTCCAGCAGCTGGCGGCGACCAACGGCCTCAGCACCGAGGGCACGATCGTGGCAGGCACGTCGCTGCGGCTCCCGAGCGGGAACGCCTCGACGACCGCCGCGCCCGTCCAGTCGGTCTCGACCGCGACCGGCAGCTCGTCCTCCGGCGGGCACGACGTCGTCTCCGGCGAGACCCTGACCGGGATCGCCGCCGCCAACGGCATCACGCCCGCCGCGCTGGCCGCCGCCAACGGCCTCTCCCCCAACTCCTTCGTGATCGCGGGCACCAAGCTGAGGATCCCCGCGGCGGCGCCCGCGGCGAGCGTCCCGGCGACCGCGGCCGCCAACGTGCCCGCGACCGGCGCGGCGACCGGCGCCCCCGGACACCTGACCGCGTCGCAGATCGGCTCGATCGCCGCCGCCAACGGCGCGCCCGCCTCGCTGGCCTCGGCGATCGCCTGGCAGGAGAGCGGGTTCAACAACGCCATGGTCAGCGTCGCCAACGCCCGCGGGATCATGCAGGTGATGCCAAGCACGTGGCAGTACGTGCAGAACCAGCTCGGCTCCGGGCCGCTGGACCCGTCGTCGCCCGCCGACAACGTCCGCGCCGGCTCGCTGCTGCTCTCGCGCCTCCTGCGCGACACCGGCGGCGACGCCACGACCGCCGTCGCCGCCTACTACCAGGGCCTCGGCTCGGTCCGGCGCATCGGCATGCTCCCCGAGACGCGCCGCTACGTCGCCAACGTGCTCGCCCTGCGCTCGCGCTTCGGCGGCTGAGCGAGCGGGCGCGGCGCCGCGCCCGCCGACGCACCGCGCCGCACCGCACCGCGCCGCGGCCTGCCGATACGCGCCGCCGTCAGGCCGCGCCTGCCGGCGGCCCGCCGCTACGCCGCCGCCGGGACCTTCTTGGCCCGCGTCGACCGCTCCTTCTTGGCCGGCGCCTTGGTCGGCTTGGGCGTCACCAGCTCCGCGAGGAACTCGCCGGTGTGGGAGCCGGGCGTGCCCGCGACCTCCTCGGGCGTGCCGGAGGCGACGAGCGTGCCGCCCTCCTCGCCGCCCTCGGGCCCCATGTCGATCAGGCGGTCCGCCGTCTTGATGACGTCGAGGTTGTGCTCGATGACGACGATCGAGTTGCCCGCGTCGACCAGCCGCTGCAGGACCTCCAGCAGGCGCTGGACGTCGGCGAAGTGCAGGCCGGTCGTCGGCTCGTCCAGGATGTACAACGTGCGGCCGGTCGCGATCTTCGACAGCTCGGTCGCCAGCTTCACGCGCTGGGCCTCGCCGCCCGACAGCGTCGTCGCCGGCTGACCGAGGCGGATGTAGCCGAGGCCGACGTCGCGCAGCGTCTCCAGGCGGCGGTGGACCTTCGGGATGTGCTGGAAGAACTCGACGGCCTCGTCGACGGGCATGTCGAGCACGTCGGCGATCGTCTTGCCCTTGAAGCGCACCTCGAGCGTCTCGCGGTTGTAGCGCTTGCCGTGGCACTGCTCGCACGGGACGTACACGTCCGGCAGGAAGTGCATCTCGATCTTGATCTGCCCGTCGCCGCGGCAGACCTCGCAGCGCCCGCCCTTGACGTTGAAGGAGAACCGGCCCGGCTTGTAGCCGCGGACCTTCGCCTCCGGCGTCTTGGAGAACAGGTCGCGGATGACGTCGAACAGGCCCGTGTAGGTCGCTGGGTTGGACCGCGGCGTGCGGCCGATCGGCGACTGGTCGATCTGGATGATCTTGTCGACCTGGTCCAGCCCCAGCACGGCGGTGTGCGCGCCCGGCCGCGTCCGCGCGCGGTGCAGCTTGTTGGCCACCGCCTTGAACAGGACCTCGTTGACCAGCGTCGACTTGCCCGAGCCCGACACGCCGGTGACGACCGTCATGACGCCCAGCGGCACCTTGACGTCGACCTTCTTGAGGTTGTGCTGCTTGGCCCCGCGGATCTCGATGTAGCCCGACGGCGTGCGCCGCTTGGCCGGCACGTCGATCTTCCGGGTCCCGGCCAGGAACTGCCCGGTCAGCGAGGACTTCACCTTCATGACCTGCTTGGCCGTGCCCTGCGCGATGACGCGCCCGCCGTGCTCGCCCGCGCCCGGGCCGATGTCCACGACGTGGTCGGCCGCGTGCATCGTCTGCTCGTCGTGCTCGACGACCAACACGGTGTTGCCGAGGTCGCGCAGGCGCTCCAGCGTCGAGATCAGCTTGGTGTTGTCGCGCTGGTGCAGGCCGATCGACGGCTCGTCCAGGACGTACAGGACGCCCACCAGCGCCGACCCGATCTGGGTCGCCAGCCGGATGCGCTGCGCCTCGCCGCCGCTCAGCGTCGCCGCCGCGCGCTCCATCGACAGGTAGCCGATGCCGACGTTCTCCAGGAACTGGAGGCGCTCCTTGATCTCGCGGAAGATCAGGCGCGAGATGTGCTGCTCGGTCTCGGTCAGCTCGACCTCGTCCAGCCACGCCAGCGCGCGCCGGACCGAGTACTGGCAGAACTCGTGGATCGCCAGGCCGCCGACGAGCACCGCCCGCGACTCCGGTCGCAGCCGCGCGCCCTTGCACACCGGGCACGGCACGAGCGACATGTACTCCTCGATCTTCTCGCGGACGCCCTCGCTGTCGGTCTCGCGATAGCGCCGCTCCAGGTTCGCGACGATCCCCTCGAAGCGCGTCGAGTACGACCGCCGGCGCCCGTAGCGATTGCGATACGACACCTCGACGCGATCGCCGTTGGTCCCGTACAGGAACAGGTCCTGCTGGTCGGACGGCAGCTCGCCCCAAGGCGTCTCCAGGTCGACGCCGTACTTGTCGGCGATCGCCTCGGTGATCTGCTCGTAGTAGTTGGAGGCGCTGTTGGCCCACGGCGCGATCGCGCCCTCGCCGAGCGACATCGAGGGGTCCGGCACGACCATCATCGGGTCGATCTCCATCTGCGACCCCAGGCCCGTGCAGCGCTCGCACGCGCCGTGCGGCGCGTTGAACGAGAAGATCCGCGGCTCCAGCTCCGGGATGACCGGCCCGTGGTCGACGCACGCGAACTTCTCGGAGTACAGGGTCAGCGTGCCTTTGCCTTCGCGCGGCACCGTCTCGATCTCGACCATGCCGTCGGCGAGCGCGACGGCCGTCTCGATCGAGTCCGCCAGCCGCTTGCGCACGCCCTCGCGCATCACGAGCCGGTCGACCACGACCGAGATGTCGTGCTTGAACTTCTTGTCGAGGACGATCTCCTCGTCCAGCGACCGCAGCTCGCCGTCGATCTTCGCCCGCTGGAAGCCCTCGGCCAGCAGGTTCTTCAGGGCCTTGCCGTACTCGCCCTTGCGGCCGCGCACGACCGGCGCGAGCACCATGAAGCGCTCGCCCTCCGGCAGCTCCAGCACCTGGTCGATGATCTGCTCGGCCGACTGCCCCTGCACGGGCTTGCCGCAGATGTGGCAGTGCGGATGCCCGATGCGCGCCCACAGCAGGCGCAGGTAGTCGTAGATCTCGGTGACCGTGCCGACCGTCGACCGCGGGTTGCGCGAGGTCGTCTTCTGGTCGATCGAGATCGCGGGCGACAGGCCCTCGATCGAGTCCACGTCGGGCTTGTCCATCTGCCCGAGGAACTGGCGCGCGTAGGCCGACAGCGACTCGACGTAGCGGCGCTGGCCCTCGGCGTAGATCGTGTCGAAGGCGAGCGAGGACTTGCCGGAGCCCGAGAGCCCGGTGATGACCGTCAGCGCATCCCGCGGGATCGTGAGGTCGACGCCCTTGAGGTTGTGCTCGCGGGCTCCTGAGACGACGATGGCGTTCTTCGGCGGCACTGTCGATCGAGTGTAGCCAGGGGAACAGACGTTCGGACGCGGCGGGACGGCCCGCGGACCAGAGCCGCCGCAAAGTGCGCGCTTCTCGTCACACGAAGCGCGCGCGCAGCACGGCCGGAAGCCCGCGCCAGAGGCCGGGAACGCGCGTCGCCAGCGGCAGCGCGAGCCCGCCGAAGAACCCCCGCCCCGGTCGCAGCGGCAGGTGGTCCAGCCCCGCGATCCCGGGCAGCGCCCGCAGCGCGCGCTCCTCCCCCGCGTCCCAGCCCCAGCGCCACGGCGGCGGCTGCCAGCCGGTGCCGGACGGGCGCCCGCTGCGCGCGACCGCCGCCGCGGGCATGACGTCGAAGACCAGCGCGGCCCCCGGGAAGCGGGCGGCGAGCGCGCCGAGCAGCCCGTGCGCCTCGGAGCGCGAGAAGTACATCAACAGCCCCTGCGCGGTGACCAGGACCCCGCGCGACGGATCGACCGACGGCGCCCACGCGTCGACGTCGAACGCCGAGGCGGCCACCGAGCGACGACGACGCGCGTCGCCGACGCCGCCGGCGCCGGCGCCCACGGCCACGCCGCCCTCGTCCGGCAGCAGCGCCGCCCGCGCCGCGACCATCTCCTCGACGTCCACGCCGACCCATCGCAGCGTCCCGTCATCCACCCGCCAGAACGACGTCTCCAGCCCCTCCCCGAGCGCGACGACGGTCCCGCCCGGGCGCGCCGCCGCGAAGCGCCGCACCTCCTCGTCGAAGCGCAGGACCCGCAGCGCCTGCCACTGCCCGAACGCGCCGACCTCCCCGAAGCGCTCGGCGAACGGGTAGTCGATGGCCTCGACCAGCTCGATCGCGCGCGGATCGTCCAGCACGCCGCCGGGCCGTCGCGCCTCCAGCGCGCGGTGCCACAACGTCCACAGCGCGGTCCCCGGGATTCCGTCGCCGAGGTCCGCGGGCATCGGCTACCCCCGAGCCGCCTTGACCACGGCCTTGAACGCCGCCAACGCCGGCTTGGCGCGGAACGTCCCGTCGCCGCGGTACTGGTTCAGGCCCGAGTAGTCGAAGGAGTTCTTGGAGCCGTTGTCGAGCGTCGCCCACGTGTACCAGTAGACGCGCGCCAGGCGCAGCTTCTTGCGGTCGCGCAGCAGCAGCTTGTAGACCGACCGCAGCCGCGACGCCTGCCCGGCCTCGGTCGTCTCCCAGTTCTGGGTCAGCGGCGTCTTCTTGCCCTTGGCCGAGGACCACGTCAGCTCGGTCAGCCACAGCGGGACCTTCGAGTACCCGCGCTTGTTCAAGGCATCGCGGTTGAGCTGGACGATCTTCAGCGCGTTGGACGGCCGACCCGAGAACGGGTGGGCGCCCGCGGCGTCGAACCGCAGCTTCGGCCCGGAGACGTCGAGCAGCTTGGCCAGGTCGCGCCACGAGTAGTTGGCCATCGAGGCCATCAACACGGTCGCGTTCCTGTCGGCCTTCTTGACCGCCGGGTAGGCGGCCCGCAGCAGAGCCGCGTAGGGCTTGGCGAACGGCTGCTCGGTGAAGTAGTCCTTCAGGTTGGGCTCGTTCCAGATCTCCCAGGAGCGCACCGGGCGCTTGGGCACCTCCGGGTGCTCCAGCCACAGCGACCCGTGGGGCCCATAGCGTGTGATCAGCGCGGTCAGGTAGGCGGCGTAGTCCGACGGCTTGGACGGCGGCGTGAACGGGTCGCCGTCGCCGCCGTTGGCCCAGGCGGGCGCGCGCAGCGCGAGGCCGAGGACGTCGATCCCCCGCTTGGCGGCGGCGAGCACCTTGCGGTCGGTCGGCGCCCAGTCGAACTGGCCCGGCGACGGCTCGATCAGATCCCACGCCATCTCGACGCGCCACGTCCGCACGCCCGCCGACCGCATCGAGGCGGCCTGCGCGTCGAGGTCGACCGCCGGATCGTCCAGCGGCCCGTTGACCATCACGCCGAAGAAGTCCTTCGGCACGGCGGCCGACGCGGGCGTCGGCGCGGCGGCGGGCACGAGCAGCAGCGCGCCCGCGACGATCAGGGCCAGGCAGAGACGGAGCATCAAGGCTCCGAACTCCGCCGGGACGAAGGAGTTGCGGACGTCGATCAGGGCTCGACCGACGCGGCCACGACGGTGTCCAGGGAAGGCGCCACCCTCGATCAGGGCTCGACCGTCGCGTAGACCTCGTCCAGGAGCGCGGCGCGGTCGGCGAGGTCGAAGTTCTCGGCCAGGTAGCGGTCGGTCTCCTCGCGCGACGTCCCGTTCAACGCCATGTTGAGCGCAACCAGGCGGGCGCCCTCGGCGTCGTCGTCCCCGCCGGAGCCGCCGGCGGCGGCGGGCTCCGACGCGGGCTCGTCGGCGACGTCGTCGTCCGCGGCGGCGTCGGGCTCCTCGACGGCCTCCGGCTCGCGCGCGGGCTCGGGCTCACGCGCCGGCTCGGCCGCCGGGACGACCGCGGGCACCGACTCGACCACGCGCCGCTTCGGCGGCGCGCCGCCCTCGCTCCCGGCCGCGTCGTAGAGGTCGCCCATGCCGCCCTCGAGCAGCGAGAGGTCCGCGGTGATCCGGTTGGCGCCGGTGCGCAGCGCCTCGACCAGCCCGGTCAGCTCCGACTGCATCGCGTCGACGCGCTGCAGCATCTGGTTGGTCGCCGAGCTGACCTTGCCGACGTGCTCCTGGGACTTGTGGACCGCGTCGTCGCGCGTGTCGCGCGCGTCGGCCTCGGCCGCGTCGCGGATCCGAACCGCCTCGTCCTGGGCCGAGCGCTCGATCGCGGCCGCGGAGGACTCCGCCGCCTCGACGATCGCCCGCACCTGCTCGGACGCGGCCTGCGCGATCGAGGCGGGGCTCGACGACGTGGCCGCCGTGCTCCCGCCGCCGGAGCCGGAGCGCCGGCGCAGCTCGTCGACCTCGTCGGCGATGCGCGCGAGGTGCGCGTCGACCGCCTCGGGCTCATAGCCGCGACGGCCGATGGGGAAGTCGCGCTTCTCGATGCTCTGACGGTCCAGGGCCATGGGCCGAACAGTAACGATCAGACCGGAAGACTGAGTCCCTTGGCGTCACGACGGACCAGGCCGTCGGCGACCAGCGACTCGATCGCCCGTTCCAACCGCCCCAACTCGATCCCGTCGGGCAGCGGCGCGCCGGTCGCCAGCGCTTCGACGATCCGGCCGCGCACCCAGCGATTGGAGTCCTCGAAACGCTCGCGTTTGGTTCCGGCGGCGCCGCGGGGCGCGATCACGACCCGTCCCGCCGAGGCGCACGCGCCCGCGACCGGACACGCCTCGCACGCCGCGTCGCGCGCGCGGCACACGACCGCGCCGAGCTCCATCAGCGCCTGGCCGACGTCCGGCGACGGCGCGTCGCCCGGGTCGAACCCCGTCCGCTCCAGCACGCGCCGCACGTTGGTGTCGACCGGCAGCTCGGGCCGTCCGAAGGCGAACGCGCCCACCGCCGCCGCGGTGTACGGCCCGATCCCCGGCAGCTCGCGCAGGTCCTCCGGCCACCCGTCGCGCGCCACCACCGCGCACGCCTCGCGCAGCCGCAGCGCCCGCCGGTTGTACCCCAGGCCGACCCACGCGGCCAGGACCTCCGGCACGGGCGCGGCCGCCAGCGCCGCCGCCGTCGGCCACCGCTCCAGCCACGCCTCCCACCGCGGAACGACCCGCGCGACCTGCGTCTGCTGGAGCATGACCTCGCTGACGAGGATCGCGTACGGGTCGCGCGTGCGCCGCCACGGCAGATCCCGCGCCTCGCGGGCGTACCACTCCAACAACGTGTCGGCGAACGTCGGCATCAGCGCCGCCGCACGCTACACGCCCGCTAGGCCGGCGCCTCCATGTCGGTCAGCTGCCGTAGGTCGCGCCGCAGCTCGCGGATCTCGTCGCGCAGGCGCGCCGCGTACTCGAAGCGCAGGTCCTCGGCGGCCTCGAGCATGTCCTTCTCCAGCTCGATGATCGTCTTCTCCAGCTCCGACGAGGTCATGGTGTCGGACTTGACCTTCTTGCGCTCGCTGCGGCGGCCCTTCTTGGGGGTCTTGGAGTCGCCCTGCAGGAACTCGGCGATGTCGCTGATGCCCTTGACGATCGAGGCCGCCGTGATCCCGTGCTCCTCGTTGTACTTCAACTGGATCGCGCGACGGCGGTCGGTCTCCGACAGCGCCGCCTTCATCGCGGCGGTCTCCTTGTCGGCGTACATGATGACCCGGCCGTCGACGTTGCGCGCGGCGCGGCCGATCGTCTGGATCAGCGACGTCTCGCCGCGCAGGAAGCCTTCCTTGTCGGCGTCGAGGATCGCGACGAGCGACACCTCCGGGAGGTCCAGGCCCTCGCGCAGCAGGTTGACGCCGACCAGGACGTCGTACTCGCCCAGCCGCAGGTCGCGGATGATCTGGATGCGCTCCAGCGTGTCGACCTCGGAGTGCAGGTACCGGACCTTGAACCCCATCTCGAGCAGGTAGTCGGTGAGGTCCTCCGACATCTTCTTCGTCAACGTCGTGACCAGCACGCGCTCGTTGCGGTCCACCACCTCGCGGACCTCGTTCATGAGGTCGTCGATCTGGTTGCGCGTCGGGCGGACGTCGACCTGCGGGTCGACGATGCCCGTCGGCCGCACGATCTGCTCGACGACCGAGCCGCTGTGCTCGCGCTCGTAGGCGCCCGGCGTCGCCGACACGAACACCATCTGCGGCGCGATCGTCAGGAACTCCTCGAACGTCTGCGGCCGGTTGTCCAGCGCGCTGGGCAGCCGGAACCCGTAGTCGACCAGCGTCTGCTTGCGCGACCGGTCCCCCTCGTACATGCCACCGATCTGCGGCACGGTCTGGTGGGACTCGTCGATCATCAGGATGTAGTCGTCGGGGTAGTAGTCCAGCAGGCAGTAGGGCCGCTCCCCCGGCATGCGGCCGTCGAGGATCCGCGAGTAGTTCTCGATGCCGTTGCAGAAGCCCATCTCCCGCAGCATCTCCATGTCGTACTGCGTGCGCTGCCGGAGGCGATGCGACTCCAGCAGCTTGCCCTCGGCCTCCATCTCGGCGCAGCGCGCGTTCAGCTCGCGCCCGATCTCCTCGACCGTGCGCTCCATCGTCCCCTCCCGCACGTTGTAGTGCGACGCCGGCCAGACCCCGATGTGCTCCAGGTCGGCGTTGACCAGCTCGCCGGTGAGCGGGTCGAACTCCTGCAGCGACTCGACCTCGTCGCCGAAGAACGTCGCGCGGTACGCGGTCGACTCGTGGTAGGCCGGGAAGATCTCCAGCGCCTCGCCGCGGACCCGGAACGTGCCGCGCGCCAGCGCCTGGTCGTTGCGGTTGTACTGGATCGTCACCAGCTTGCGCAGCAGCAGGTCGCGGTCGGTCTCCTCGCCCTTCTTGAGGATGACCAGGTTGTCGTTGTAGGTGTCCGGCGAGCCGAGGCCGAAGATGGCGCTCACCGACGCGACGATGATCACGTCGCGGCGGCCGAACAGCGCGGCGGTCGCGGCGTGGCGCAGGCGGTCGATCTCCTCGTTGATCGCCGAGTCCTTCTCGATGTAGAGGTCCTTGCTCGGGACGTACGCCTCGGGCTGGTAGTAGTCGTAGTAGGAGACGAAGTACTCGACGGCGTTGTCGGGGAAGAAGCTGCGGAACTCGTTGCAGAGCTGCGCGGCCAGCGTCTTGTTGTGGGCCATGACGAGCGTCGGGCGCTGCACGCGCTCGATCACCGAGGCCATCGTCATCGTCTTGCCGGTGCCGGTCGCGCCGAGCAGCGTCGTCATCGGGACGCCGTTGGTCAGCGCCTCGGCGATCCCGTCGATCGCCTTCGGCTGGTCGGCCATCGGCGAGAAGGCGGCATCAAGGCGGAAGGGCGGCATAGCGACCCAGGATAGGGGCGCATGCGGTCTGGTTTGGCCCGCATCTCCCCCGGAGACACCCGGGGCATGGCTACAGCGGCGGGGCGAGGTGGCGGCTACGCGGGCGGCTCGAGCGGCGGTCGGGGCGGCCTCTTCGCGCGCAAGCGCGGCAAGCTGCTGAAGGGCGACGCCGAGGGCCAGTCCGGCCTGCGCCGCGCGGTCGGCGCGACGGACCTGATGGCGCTGGGCATCGGCGGCACGATCGGCACCGGCATCTTCGTGATCATCGGCGAGGCGATCAACCTCTCCGGCCCGGCGATCATCCTCAGCTTCGCGCTGGCGGGCATCACCTGCGTCTTCTCCGCCCTCTCCTACTCCGAGCTGGCCGCGGCGATCCCGGTGTCGGGCTCGGCCTACACCTACAGCTACGCGACGCTCGGCGAGCTCGTGGCCTGGGTCATCGGCTGGGACCTCATCATCGAATACGGGTTCTCGGTCTCGACGATCGCGGTCGGCTGGGGCGGCTACCTCAAGGACCTGCTCGACTCGGTCTTCGGGCTCTCGCTCCCGACGTCGATCACCGCCCCGCCCGGCCAGGGCGGCGTCGTCAACCTGTTCGCCGCCGGGTTGGTGATCGCGGCGATGTTCCTGCTGCTGGCCGGCGTGCGCGAGAGCGCCCGGACCAACACGGTCCTCGTCGTCACGAAGCTGACGATCCTGGCGTTCTTCATCGTCATCGGCATCACGCACTTCACCGGCCACCACTTCACCCCGTTCGCCCCGCACGGCACGGGCGGCACGGTCGACGCCGCGGCGCTGATCTTCTTCGCCTACATCGGCTTCGACGCGGTCTCGACGACCGGCGAGGAGGCCGAACGGCCGCAGCGCGACCTGCCGATCGGGATCATCGGCTCGCTGGCCGTCGTCACCGTCGTCTACATCCTGGTCGCGGTGGCCGCGATCGGCCTCGTGCCGGCGAGCACGCTGGCGGGCGCCGACGCGCCGCTGACCGAGGCGATCCGCAGCGGCGCGGGCCTGGGCCCCTGGGCCGGGGACATCATGTCGATCGGCGCGCTGGTGGCGATCACGAGCGTCGTGCTGACGATCTTCTACGGCCAGACGCGCATCTTCTTCTCGATGTGCCGCGACGGCCTGATGCCCTTCGGCGAGAAGCTCTCGAAGCTGTCGCCGCGCAAGGTGCCGAGCCGGATCATCCTGATGTTCGGCGTGCTGATCGCGATCATGGCCGCGCTGATCCCGCTGCACGAGCTGGCCGAGCTGGTCAACATCGGCACGCTGTTCGCGTTCCTGCTGGTCAACATCGGCGTGATCGTGCTGCGCCGCACCGAGCCCGACATGGAGCGGCCGTTCCGCGTCCCGCTCGTGCCGCTCTTCCCGCTGATCGGCGCGGGCCTGTGCATCTACCTGATGACCAAGCTGCAGGGCGCGACCTGGTGGCGCTTCGGGATCTGGCTGGTGATCGGCCTGGTCATCTACACCCTCTACGGGCGCTTCCACTCGCGCGTGCGGGGCAACGAGGACGCCCTGCCCTCGCGCTAGCGGAGCTTGTTCGACGCGTGTCGAAACAGCCGCTATCCTCCGCGCTGTGGACCTGCATCAGCCTACGGTCGAGCAGCTCGACCTCACCACCATCCTCCAGGCGCTCGGCGACCCCGTCCGCCTGAAGATCGTGCGCGAGCTGGCCGCCGCCGGCGAGCAGATCTGCGGCGCGATGGACCTCGGCATCTCGAAGTCCACCCGCTCCCACCACTTCAAGACCCTCCGCGAGGCCGGCATCACCGACACCCGCATCGAGGGCACCCACCGCCACATCTCGCTGCGCCGCGCCGACCTCGACGCGCGCTTCCCGGGGCTGCTGGACGCGGTCCTGCAGACCGCGCCGGTGGCGTAGCGGCCGCGGCGCCGCCCCGCGAGGGCGGCGGGGCGCGGGCGACCTACTTCACCGGCGACTGCTCCGACGACCGCAGCAGGTTCCAGTTCACCGTGACCGGGTCGAGGAAGTTCGGCGGCTCGCGGTAGCGCAGCCGGTCGTCGTAGTTGTAGTCCTTGGTGTAGCCGTGGTTGGACGCGACGCAGTTGCGACCCTTGCTGTCGCACTGGCTGTAGGCCTGGCCGACCGCGCCGCGCCACTTCTGGGCGATGGCCCCGAGCACCGACAGCTTGCCCAGGTCGTTGCCGCAGTAGTAGTTGTCGGCCATGAACGAGCCGGTCGTGGCCAGGATCGCCGCGTCGATCTTCGTGACGGCCGTGGTCAGGGTGTTGCCCGTGCAGTCGTTGGTGTTGTTCGTCCAGGTCTGCGGGTGGTAGACGCGGACGAACTGGTTGGCCACCAGGCCCATGATCCCGTCGCCCGTGTGCTGGAGGTTGCCCACGACGACGATGTCGTTGGCCGCCGCGACCGTGATCGACTTGCTGTACGTGCCCTTGACGCCCACGTTGCCGCAGTCCGAGTTGGCGGCGTACTTCTGGTAGTAGGCGTAGTCCGTGCAGGTCCCGCCGGTCTTCGTGCCGACCCAGATCGTCGTGTCGCCGGTGAGCGACACGCTCTGTGAGGTGGTGCCCGTGCACAACAGGTTCGGATAGACGTTGACCGTGTCGTTGCTGTTGAACTGCAGGCACGTCTCGCCCGTGTACTTCTGGTTGGCCACGGTGGCGATCGTCGAGTTGGTGTCCGGGAGGTCCACCTGCTTGGGCGGGTACTGGAGCGTCCCCAGCCAGTTGGGCGTGCCGCTGCAACCGGTGCCGTTCTGCTTGTAGGCGTTGGAGGCGCTCGTCGACCCGAGCACCTCGAGCTTGTCGCCGTTGTTGCGCCCGAACGTCGGCGAGCCGCAGACCAACAGCGAGTCGTCCTCGGTGTGGAGAGGGCCGTTGATCTTGTCGCCGGCGATGAACTGGATCTCCGTGCAGTTCTTGTCACGGAGGTGCCGGACCTTGTTGCAGTAGCTCTTGGCCCAGTCGCTGGTGAGAGTCTGCGACGCGGTGTAGGACGCCGGCGGAGCGGTCTCCAGGCCGGTGTACCAGATGTAGTCCAAAAAGCCCGCACGTCGGAACTTGCCGACGACCTGCCGGAGCTTGCCGCGGTAGCTGCCGGTCGAGCGGACGGTCAGGACGCCGTCGCTCAGGAGCGTGCTGCCCCCTTGACCGGAGGCCGTGCAGGGCTTGGACGCGTTGACCGGCACGAGCTCGATGGCGAACTGCTCCTGGGCCGTGCTCGTGGTCTGGCTGATGTCGCTGTCGCTGCCGCCGACCAGGCGCCAGGCCGTGCGCTTGCCCGCGTTCTGCACGAAGTCGGGGATGTCGGTCGGGTCCTGGTCGTGACCGCACTTGTTCCAGTAGTTGGTGTCGACCGACAGCTGGTAGGCGTACCACTGCAGGCCGGCCTCGGCCGCCTCGTAGGCGCGCTTGCGGTCGACGTCGGTGCCCGCCGGACGCTGGTCGCCGTTGGCGGCCGCCCAGGCGCCGACCGCGAAGAGGCCGAGCACCATCATGGAGAGGGTGACGGCCACCATCGTGAAGCCGTGGTCTTCGGTGAGCGCTCTGCGCAGGAACCTGTTCATCAGCAAGAGGTCTGGTCGGTGGGATCGGCGCTGGACAGGACGCCCTGGCCCTGGATCACTTCGCGGCGGGCGTCGTCGGTCTGGGTGCGCGACGAGTTGATCTGGAACTGGACGCCGACCCGCACGATCGAGCGGTTGTTGGTGGTGTCGACCGTGGAGATCGGGGACGACTCGTCCACCGTTCCGGTGCTCGTGAAGGCGTAGTAGCTGAAGATCGGCAGGGCCGCGCCGGTCTGGCTGTTCTTGGGCTGCTGGACCTGGTCGGCGAGCCGCTGCTTCTTGGGGGTCGCGTTGAACTTCAGCGGGGTCTGGCTGCTGCCCATCACGCCGCTGCCGGCCACGGTCGTCAGCGTCAGGGCCTTGGCCGTGGCGTCGTAGGCGATCGTGTACTGGCTCGGCGTGTCGCTGGCGCCGTTGAGGTCGGCGTAGAAGGTCAGCGAGGTCGCGGTCCCGGAGACGATCGCGGGCGTCGTCGACGAGTCGTTGTTCAGCAGGCACTCCTGCCCGTTGAGCAGCGAGGTGATGCGATCCATGGCCACGCGGCCGCGCTGCTCGGCGTCGACGCGATCCATCACCCGCCCCGCCCCGACCAGGCCGGTCGTGAAGAGCGTCATCGTCGCGGTCAGGACGATCGAGCCGAGGACCATCGCGACCAGCAGCTCGACCAACGAGAAGCCGTCGTCGTCGCTCAGCCGGGTGCGCCAGGCGGTCATCCGGTGATCCCCGTCGCGTCGCACTTGCCGGCCTCCGAGAAGCCCTTGACGGTGCTCCAGGGCACGCTGAGCGTGGCCGTCGGGGTCGGGACGCCGAGGGGCGGCGTGTTGTTGAAGTGCGTGTCGGTCCGTCCCACGTAGCGGTTGGTGCCGTTGTCCACGCAGTAGGAGTAGACGCCGTAGGGCAGGTTCCACGTGTAGGTCAGGTCGGAGGTCGTCGGCGTGCTGGGCGCGGTCTGCGAGGTGCGCGTCGACGCGTCACAGCCGGTGGCCATGCCCGCCGAGAAGGCGACGTTGGGCAGCATCCGGACGTTGACCGCCTGCTTGGCGGGCACGCTCGTCACCTTGAGCGTCGCCGTGCGCAGGTAGGCCGACGCCCCGAGCTGGCCGCCCGGGCCGGGCGCGACCGCCGAGGCCGGGAAGGCGTTCGCGAACTCCGCGGTATAGGTCACCGGGTTGTTGCCGACGCAGCCGCCGGCGAAGACCTGATAGCCGCCGGACCACGGGAACAGCTTGGTGGTCGACGTCGCGCCCATGATCGCCGACGCCTGCGCGGGCGAGAGGCCGTAGCTCCCGCTCCAGGTCGTGCTGGTCGTCGAGTCGCTGCCGGACGTGTTCTGCAGGTAGTACTTGACGGGCGTGATCGTGGCCGGCACGTCGTAGAGGACGGTCTTGGAAGCGGTGTTGCCCTTGGTGATCACGGCGTTGGCGTACGTGCCGGTCGCCGCGCCCGTCGCGTCGACGTAGCTGCCCTTGCTGTAGGTGGCGGTGTACGTCCCCGGCGAGATCGTCGTGAAGTTGACGCAGCCCGCGGCGCTGGTGACGAGCGTCTGGCCGGCGATCGTGACCGCGACGCCGGAGACCGGGTTGCCGGCCATGTTGACCACCTGCATCGTGAACCCGCCCGTGGTGATGGCGACCTCGCCGGGCCGCGGGACCATGAGCGTCTCGGCGGTGACCGGCCGGACGTTGCCCATGTTGGGCCAGGTGACCGTCGAGTCGAAGCGCAGGTACTGGCCGGGGGTGCCCGAGGAGGTCGTGCAGGTGTTCAGGATGCCCGCCGAGGAGGTCCAGGTGCCCTTGGAGACGATCGTGTACTGGACGCCGTCGACCAACGTGGTCCGCGTCTGCGTCGGGAAGGTCGTCGACGTGCTGAACTTCGTCTGACGCAGGCGGTTGAGGTCGGCGGCGGCCAACGCCGTCGCCACGCCCTTGGAACGCAGGCGCGCGGACCCCTGCTGCGAGGAGTCGATCAGCTTCATCGTCGCCAGCGCGATGGTGATCAGCAGGACGGCGCTGACCATCACCTCGATCAGCGCGAAGCCGTCCTCGTCGGCTCGTGGCCGAGAGGACGCCGGGCCGGCCGGACGTGACCTGAGGCGCATCACTCCCACCAGGTCGGCACGACTGCCCTGGCGGTGTAGATGGGACGGACGAACGTCCAGTGGTCCGGTACCGGACTCGAACCTCTGTCCAGAGCCCTTTGACAGGCGCGGCGGGTAGGACTACGGCAATCCGGGTGGTTCATCCGCAGAGTGGGCAAAGCGGCCGATGCTCAACGCGGAGTTCGTTCTTTGTCTTGACAAACCTCGGCGGTGCGTGAGAGGGTCCACCGTGAGATGGGTCACGAAGGGTCCGGATCGCTCGAGTCCCTGCGAGAGCGAAACCGCCGGAGGGTGCTGAGCGCCCTTCGGGTCGCGGGGATCACCAGCCGCGCCGAGCTCGCTCGGCGTACGGGTCTGTCCCGCACCACGGTGTCTTCCTTGATCGGCGACCTCGTCCGCGACGGCCTCGTCGCCGAGCGCGTCGACCACACCGCCGCGCCCGGCGCGCAGGGTGGCCGGCCGCCCGTCCTGGTGTCGCTGGACCGCCGCGCCGGCGCCGCCGTCGGCGTCGACTTCGGCAAGTCGCACGTGACGGTGGCTGTGGCGGACCTCGGTCATACCGTCCTGGCCGAGATGCGCCAGGCGCTGCCCAGCGACCACCGCGCCGAGCAGGGCCTGGACGCTGCCGCCCAGCTCGTGGTCGCCGCCCTGGACCAGGCGGGCGTCGACCGCTCCTGCGTCCTGGGCGTCGGGATGGGCCTGCCGGGCCCGGTCCACGCCGACACCGGAACGGTCGGGTCGACGTCGATCCTCCCCGGCTGGGTCGGGATCACGGCCGCGCGCGCGATGAGCGACCGCCTGAACCTGCCGGTCCGCGTCGACAACGACGCGAACCTCGGCGCGCTGGCCGAGCACGTCTGGGGCGCCGGCGACGGCGTCGACGACATGATCTACCTCAAGCTCGCGACCGGCATCGGCGCGGGCCTCGTGCTCGGCGGCCGCCTCTACGTCGGCGTCGGCGGCACCGCGGGCGAGATCGGCCACACGATCATCGACGAGCACGGCCCCGTCTGCCGCTGCGCCAACCGCGGCTGCCTGGAGACCCTGGCCTCCGGCGCCGCCACCGTCGACCTGCTGCGCCCGACGCTCGGCGACGACCTCACGCTCGGGCGCGTCGTCGAGCTGACGATCGAGGGCCACCCCGCCGCGACGCGGGTCGTGGCCGACGCCGGCCGCCACATCGGCCGCGCGGTCGCCAACCTCGTCAACCTGCTCAACCCCAGTCGCGTCGTCGTCGGTGGCGAGATGGCCGCCTGCGGCGACGTGCTCCTCGACCCGCTGCGGGCCGAGTGTCAGCGCCACGCGATCTCCAGCGCGGGCGACGACGTCGAGATCCACCACGGCCCGCTGGGCGACCGCGCCCAGGTCCTGGGCGCCCTGGCCCTCGTCCTCCAGGACGCGGAGACGTTCTCGACCCCCGTCGACGCCCTCGCCGAGGTCCAGGCGTGAGCGCCACCAAGGCTTCCCCCATTCCCTGTCCCCTGCACCTCGAGGAGGAGCGTGCTTTCCATGCGTAGTACGAAGTGGGTGTCGGTCATCGCGGCCGGTGCCCTCACGTTCGGCGTTGCCGCGTGCGGCAGCGACGACAACAACAACAGCGGCAGCTCGGGCAGCGGCTCGAGCACGGCCGCCGGCGGCGACAGCGGTGGCAAGAGCGGCAAGATCGCGCTCCTGCTGCCCGAGTCCAAGACGGCTCGCTACGAGTCCCAGGACCGCCCGAGCTTCGAGGCCAAGATGAAGGAGCTCTGCCCGAGCTGCCAGGTCATCTACTCGAACGCCGACCAGGACGCCTCCAAGCAGCAGCAGCAGGCCGAGGCCGCGCTGACGCAGGGCGCCAAGGTGCTCGTGCTCGACCCGGTGGACTCCGCCTCGGCGGCCGCCATCGTCACGCGCGCGCAGCAGTCGAAGGTCCCGGTGATCTCGTATGACCGCCTGATCCTCAACTCCAAGCCCGACTACTACATCTCGTTCGACAACGTGCAGGTCGGCAAGCTGCAGGCGCAGTCGCTGGTCGACAAGCTCAAGTCCGACGGCAGCAGCGACGGCAAGATCGTGATGATCAACGGCGCCCCGACCGACAACAACGCCAAGCTGTTCAAGCAGGGCGCGCACTCGGTCATCGACGGCTCCGGCCTGAAGGTCGCCAAGGAGTACGACACGCCCGACTGGTCGCCGGACAAGGCGCAGTCGGAGATGGAGCAGGCCATCACGGCGCTGGGCAAGAACGGCTTCGTGGGCGTCTACTCGGCCAACGACGGCAACGCGGGCGGCATCGTCGCCGCGATGAAGTCCAACGGCGTCGACCCCAAGAAGATCCCGATCACGGGTCAGGACGCCGAGCTGGCCGGCATCCAGCGCATCGTCGCCGGCACGCAGTACATGACGGTCTACAAGGCCATCAAGCCGGAGGCCGAGGCCGCCGCGACGCTCGCCAACGACCTGCTCAACGGCAAGCAGCCCGAGGCCGGCCTGGTCAACGACAAGACCAACAACGGCCAGGCCGACATCCCGTCGGTCCTGCTCAAGCCGGTCGCCGTGACCAAGGACAACATCAACGACACGATCGTCAAGGACGGGTTCTGGACCGCCGATCAGATCTGCACCTCGCAGTACGCTGCCGCGTGCAAGTCCGCCGGAATCCAGTAACCGCCTGAGATCAGCCAGAGGGAGTTGCCCGAGATGGCAGAGACCACGCCCCTGCTCGAGTTGCGGGGGATCACCAAGAGGTTCGGCGCGGTCCGTGCGCTGAACGGCGTGGACTTCCGCGTCATGCCCGGCGAGGTCGTTGGCCTCGTCGGCGACAACGGCGCCGGGAAGTCCACGCTCGTCAAGGTCATCTCGGGCATCCACCCCGGGGACGAGGGCCAGTACCTGTGGGAGGGCCAGAAGCGGTCCGTGAACAGCCCGCCGGACGCCACCGCCCTGGGGATCGCGACGGTGTACCAGGACCTCGCGTTGTGCGACAACCTGGACGTCGTCGAGAACCTCTTCCTCGGACAGGAGGCCACCGTCGGTGGCCTCCTGTCCGAGGTCAGCATGGAGAAGAAGGCCAACGACCTGCTCGCCGAGCTGTCGGTCACGACGATCCAGTCGGTCCGCGGCGAGGTCGGGGCCATGTCCGGCGGCCAGCGCCAGTCGGTCGCGATCGCCCGGTCCCTGCTCGGCGATCCGAAGATGGTGATCCTCGACGAGCCGACCGCCGCGCTCGGCGTCGCGCAGACCGCGCAGGTCCTCGCGCTGATCAAGCGCCTCAAGCAGCGCGGGCTCGGCGTGATCGTCATCTCCCACAACCTTCGCGACGTCTTCGAGGTCGTCGACCGGATCTGGGTCATGCGCCTGGGGTCCAACGGCGGCGAGTTCGACGTCGACAACACCAACGAGCAGGAGGTCGTGGCCGCGATCACGGGCCTCACCGGCAACGGAAACCGCACGAGCAAGACGGAAGGAACGGTGACCCAGTGAGCACCACCGAGGAGGCCACCCCGACCCCGCCGCCGACCGAGCCGGACCCGACCGCGGCCGCGGCGACCAAGGAGTCGATGCCGACCGGCGCCAAGGACCTGCTCAACCGCGTCCGGACCGGCGACCTCGGGTCGCTGCGCGTCCTGATCCTGCTGGCGATCGTCTGGATCATCTTCCAGTCGCAGGAGTCGCGGTTCCTCAGCGCCACCAACATCGTCAACCTGTCGCTGCAGATCACCGCGGTCGCGCTGATCTCCGTCGGCGTGGTGCTCGTCCTGCTGCTCGGCGAGATCGACCTGTCGGTCGGCGCCGTGTCCGGCGTGACGTCCGCGATCGTCGCGGTGCTCAGCGTCAAGCACGGCTGGGGACCGGTCCCGGCGATCCTCGCCGGCCTGGCCGTCGGCGCCGCGATCGGCACGTTCCAGGGCTTCATCTCGACCCGCTTCGGGATCCCGACGTTCGTCGTGACGTTGGCGGGCCTGCTCGGATGGCAGGGCCTCCAGCTCAAGGTGCTCGGCGAGACCGGCACGGTCAACCTGAACCCGGGCCTGCTGACCGACCTGGCCGGCAAGTTCCTGTCCGACGGCGCCGGCTGGATCGTCGCGATCGTCTGCGTGGTGCTGTTCGCGCTGGCGACGATGCGCGGCTACCAGAAGCGCGTGGCCTCGGGCCTGGCCGCGCCGGCGTTCCCGCTGGTCGTCATCCGCATCGCCGCGGTCGCGATCGCCGCGCTGCTGTTCGTGTACGTCGTCAACCAGGACCGTGGCGTCCCGGTCGCCGTGCTGATCCTCGTCGGCTTCGTCGCCGCGTTCGACTTCATGACGCGACGGACGAAGTTCGGCCGCCACATCTACGCGGTCGGCGGCAACATGGAGGCCGCGCGCCGCGCGGGCATCGCGGTCTTCCGCGTGCGCGTCCTGGTGTTCGCGCTGGCGTCGACGATGGCGGCGGTCGGCGGCATCATGGCCGCGTCCCGCCTGCTGGCCGTCAACCAGTCCTCCGGCGGGTCGGACCTGCTGCTGAACTCGATCGCGGGCCCGGTCATCGCGGGCACGTCGCTGTTCGGCGGCCGCGGCAACGTCTGGAGCGCGCTCCTCGGTGCCCTGGTCATCGGGTCGATCTCCAACGGCATGGACCTGTTGGCCTACACCTCGGCGACGAAGTTCATGGTCACGGGCGCCGTCCTGCTGGGCGCGGTCGTCCTGGACTCCGCGGCGCGCATGGGTCGCGCGGCCTCCGGCCGCGTCTGAGCCACGGGCTTCCCGACAGCGGAGCACCCTTCGACGGGGCGGCCGAGAGGCCGCCCCGTCGCGCTTCTGACGACCGGCTCCCCGCCCGCCCACCGCTGCGGTAACGTGCGTGCAGATGCGTGATTCTGCGGTCTTGCCCGATCAGCGCCGGGAGGCGATCCTGGCGACGCTCGCCCGCGACGGGCGGGTCGTCGCGACGCAGCTCGCCGCGGCGCTGGGGTGCAGCGACGACACCGTGCGCCGAGACCTCGACGAGCTGGCCGCCGGCGGGCGCGTGCGCCGCGTGCGCGGCGGCGCGCTGCCCGCGCAGGCCACCACCCCGCCGCGGATGGCCGAGCGCCAGGAGATCCACACGCCCGCCAAGGAGCGGGTCGCCGAGCGCGCGGCGGCGCTGCTGGCGACCGAGACGGTGGTGTCGCTGGCCGGCGGCTCGACGTGCCTGGCGATCGCCCGGCACCTGGCCGCCGACGGCGTCGCGCGGCAGGTGCTGACGACCGCGCCCGACATCGCGCTCGCGCTCGCCGACGCGCCCGGCGAGGTCCTGCTGGCCGGCGGGCGGATCGAGCCCGACTCGCGCACGACCGTCGGCACCGAGGCCATCGACGCGGTCCGGCGCTTCCGCCCGTCGGTGGCGGTGCTCGGCGTCTGCTCGCTGCATCCGGCGATCGGCCTGACGACGTACTGCGCCGGCGAGGCCGAGGTCCTGCGCGAGCAGGCGCGGTGCGCGGGCCGGCTGCTGATCGCCACCGAGTCGGCCAAGCTCGGCTCGACGGCCGCGCACGTGGTCGCGACGGCCGCCGACGTCGCGCGGCTGGTCACCGACCGCGACGCGCCCGAGGAGGAGCTGCGGGCGCTGCGCGCGCTGGGCGTCGAGGTCGTCGTCGCGTGAGCCCGCGCGCCGCGATCACCACGATCTTCGCGCTCAACGGCGTCGTGCTCGGCACGTGGGGCGCGCGCATCCCGGCGATCCAGGACCGGCTCGACGTCGGCCCCGGCGCGCTGGCGCTGGCGCTCGCGGGCCTGGCCGCCGGCGCGCTGATCGCGATGCCGACCGCCGGGCGCCTGGTCTCCCGGCACGGCAGCGCGACCGTGGTCCGCGTCGCGGTCGTCGTGCTCGGCGCGCTGCTCGTCCTCCCCGCGATCATGCCGTCGCTGCCGCTGGCGATCCTGGCGACGTTCCTCGTCGGCCTGGCCAACGGGTCGCTCGACGTGTCGCAGAACGCGCAGGGCGTCGAGGTCGAGCGCGCCGCGGGCCGCACGATCTTCTCCTCCATGCACGCGGCGTTCAGCTTCGGCGGCCTGATCGGCGCGGGGCTGGGCGCGGCGTCGGCGGCCACCGACCTCAGCGCGGGCGTCAGCTTCGCCGTCGCCGGCGCGGTCGCGATCCTCGTCGGCACGGTCGCGGGCCGCGGCCTGATCCCCGACGGCGCGCCGCCGACCGAGCACCACGAGCATGTTGGTGTGGATGGCGTGCCGCGGCGCCGCAACCTCTGGCCGCTGCGCGCGCTGGCCTTCGCGTCGCTGTTCTGCGAGGGCGCCGCGATGGACTGGAGCGCCGTGCACCTGCGCGACATCGGCGCGGCGTCGGCCGTGGCCGCGCTGGCCTACGGCGCGTTCTCGGTGGCGATGGCCACCGGCCGCCTCGGCGGCGACCGGCTCGTCGAGCGCCTCGGCCCGGTGGCGCTCGCCCGCCGCGGCGGCGCGATCGCCGGCGGCGCCATGGCGAT